>Ga0316620_10001340_pt1 | contig 10577 bp, 8 predicted proteins | sample OWC_Aug_M1_C1_D5_FD_207651 | JGI IMG/M metagenome (GOLD analysis project Ga0316620, IMG submission 207651) | Wetland soil microbial communities from Old Woman Creek delta, Ohio, United States - OWC_Aug_M1_C1_D5_B | ecosystem: Environmental > Terrestrial > Soil > Wetlands | place: USA: Ohio...
CGTCAAGCAGCGGGCCATCCTGCGGGCGCTGGCCGCGGCTCCGGAGGGGCTGCCGAGGGCGGACGCGTCGGCGGGCAGCCCCGCCGCGCTCGCCGCCCTGCTGCGCAAGGGTGTGCTCCAGGTGCGTGACGTCGAGGTGACGCGAGACCCGTTCGCGCACGCGGCGGAGCCGAGCGACGCCCCGAAGGTGCTGGCGGCGTCTCAAGCCCGTGCGCTGCAGCTCATCCGACAGGTGATCGCGGAGCGGCGCTTCCTCCCCATCCTGCTGCACGGGGTCACCGGCTCCGGCAAGACCGAGGTGTACCTGCAAGCCATCGAGACCGTGCTGGCGCAGGGGCGGCAGGCTCTGGTGCTCGTCCCGGAGATCTCCCTCACGCCGCTGGCGGTCCAGCGCTTTCTCGCCCGCTTCGGCGGCCGGGTCGCCGTCCTGCACAGCGGTCTCAGGGGCGGCGAGCGGTTCGATGCCTGGCGCCGCATCAAGAGCGGCCAGGCGGACATCGTGGTCGGTGCGCGCTCCGCCGTCTTCGCCCCCCTGCCCCGCCTGGGAATCCTGGTGGTGGACGAGGAGCACGACCCCTCCTACAAGCAGGAGGAGACCCCTCGTTATCACGGCCGGGACGTGGCCATCATGCGGGCGAAGCTGCTGGGCGCGCCGGTGATCCTGGGGTCGGCGACGCCGTCGCTGGAGAGTTTCGAGCGGGCGCAGGCGGGGCGCTACGCGCTGCTGCGGCTGCCGGAGCGAATCGAGGCCCGCCCCCTTCCGCGCGTCGAGATCGTGGACCTCCGCCGTGTGGACGGAGGCGAGCGCCTGCTCTCTCCCCCGCTGTGCGAAGCGATCGCCGAGCGACTCGCCCGCGGCGAGCAGTCCCTCCTTTTCCTGAACAGGCGGGGCTTTTCGACCCTGCTCTTGTGCGAGGAGTGCGGCGCCACTCTGGAGTGCCCCCGCTGCAGCATGTCGCTGACATTTCACGCCGCCCGCGGTCGCCTGCGCTGCCACACGTGCGACTTCGAGCGACGGCCGCCGACGCAGTGCCCGGCGTGTCAGGGGACCCGCCTGCGCTACCTGGGTTTCGGGACCCAACAGCTCGAGGCAGCCGTGCGCGAGCGCTTTCCCACGGCCCGCGTCAATCGCATGGACCGGGACACGACCGGCAACTGGCGCGCTGCCGAGCGGATCCTTCAGCGCCTGACGGAGGGCGCGATCGACATCCTGGTGGGCACGCAGATGATCGGCAAGGGCCACGATGTCCCCAAGGTCACGCTGGTCGGCGTCGTGTCCGCCGACATGGCGCTCTGCCTGCCCGACTTCCGCGCCGGCGAACGCGCGTTCGCGCTCTTCACCCAGGTCGTCGGCCGCGCGGGACGCGGCGACCGGCCGGGCCTTGCGTTGATCCAGACCTTCAACCCCGACCATTACATCCTCCGCGCCGTGCGGGGTCAGGACTACGCGACGCTGTGGGACGCCGAGAGCCCCCTGCGCAAGGACCAGAGCCTCCCGCCCTACTCGCGCGCCGTCCTGGCCGTGCTGAGCAGTCCGCAGGAGAAGACGGTGGAAGCCGCGGCTACCGAACTGGCTCGCTTGATGCGCGAGGTCGGCATGCGGGCCGATGCCGTGAGCGGTCCGGCGCCCGCTCCGCTCTACCGGGTGCGCTCGCGGTATCGCTGGCACCTCCTCGTGCGGGGGCAGGATGTGCGGAAGCTCCACGCCCGCGTCCAGGACGCCGCGCGTCGGCTGCGAGCCTCTGCGGCGGCTCGCGGCGTTCGGCTGGAGCTGGACGTGGACCCCGCATCCGTGTGCTGAAGAATGACCGGAGGGCGCGACATGGATCGCACCGTCGAGCGGGTGGCCATCGTCACCGGCGCAACGGGGGCAATTGGGAGCGCTATCGCTGCGGGGATAGCCGCATGTCCGGGTTTCGAAGTGGTGCTGGTGTGTCGCGACGGGCGCAAGGCGGCACGGACCGTCGAGCGGATCGTGACGGCCACCGGGAATCGCCGGGTCCGGTACGAGACCGTGGACCTCTCGCGTCGCGCAGCGATCGAAGCGCTGGCGGAGCGCTGGCAGGGCCCCCTTCACGTCTTGGTGAATAACGCCGCGGTGACCCCGAAGCGACGAGAGGAGACCCCCGAAGGCATCGAGTTGCAGTTCGCGACGAACGTGTTGGGTTACTTCTGGATGATCCAGGCCTTCGCGGATATCCTGAAACGATCGGAGCCGGCCCGCATCGTAAATGTAGCCAGCTACTGGGCGGGAGATCTGGAACCGGACGACCTGGAGTTCAAACGCCGGAGGTACGATAACAACGCGGCCTACCGCCAATCCAAGCAGGCCGACCGGATGCTCACCGTGCCGTTCGCCGAGCGACTGAAGCCGCGTGGCGTCACGGTCAATGCCTGCCACCCGGGAGAGGTGCCCTCCACGCTCAGCCACAATCTGGGCTTCCACGGCCACCAGACGCCTGAGGAGGGCGCCCGCACCCCCGTCTGGCTTGCCACGGACCCTGTCGGCGGGAAGATCACCGGCAAGTTCTTCGCGGATTGCCGCGAGGTCCGGTGCCAATTCTCCGGAGACCGCGCCGGTTTCGAAGCGCTCTTCGCCACCTGCCTCCTCTTCTGATCGACTTTGAGACGCGACCTGGGCGAGGATGCGCCCGCTCTTCTGGCAACAACCGAGGTTCCAGGATGGAGACGGCACCGTGAAGCAATCGACCCGAACCAAGATCCCAGGCTTCGTCATTCGCATCGCCGAGGAAGAGGACGCTGCCCTCATTCTCCGCTTCATCACAGGACTGGCGGCGTACGAGAAGCTCTCTCACGAGGTGACAGCCACCGAGGACTTGCTGCGGGAGACGCTCTTCGGAAACCGGCAGGTCGCGGAAGTGGTCATCGGCGAATACCACGGTGATGCCGTGGCCTTCGCCCTCTTCTTCCACAACTACTCGACGTTCCTCGGGCGGCCGGGGATCTACCTCGAAGATCTCTTCGTGCAGCCGGAGATGCGCGGGCTCGGATTCGGAAAGGTGCTGCTCGCCTATTTGGCGAAGCTCGCCACCGAGCGGAAGTGCGGCCGCGTCGAGTGGGCCGTGCTGGACTGGAACGAGCCTGCGATCCGCTTCTATCGGAAACTCGGCGCCACGACCATGGACGAATGGACCGTGCATAGGCTGACGGGCGAGGCGCTCAACCGGTTGGCCGAGGAGTTCTAGCAGATCCGGGAGATCCGACGCGCGCCCGGACTGATGGTGACCCGATGTGCCATCGATCGCGCGACTCGCACGTGTCAACTCGACAGGACGATCCGGTCCCGCTGCACTCCCGGCTCACTGGGCTGCCGCCGGACGCGCATGTGACGATTGTGAGGACGGGCGGCCTCGGGGATACGATCCTCGTCCTTCCCACCCTCGCGATCCTTCGCGAGGTGTACCCGAACGCGACCCTCACACTGGTCGGTTCCACATGGGCCGAGGCGCTCCAACCCCTGATCCCCTATGCCGCGCGCACGGTGCACATCGATCGCGTTTTTCCTCCGGCGCGTCACGGAGGGCCGGCGGCGAAGGTCTTCGCCGCCTCGAGTGCAGTCATCGTGTACACGGCGGCGCCGGAGAGCGACGTCGTGTCCTACGTCCGACGCGCGTGTCCCGGTCCCGTCGTGGTGTGGCCCGTGGAACCTGTGCCCGGGATGCACGCCGCGCGGCATCTGGCCAACACGGTCGCGTCTGCGGCGAGCGATCCGGACACGGTGCCGCTGTCGACCCTGCAATGTCGTGACGAGGATCGCCTTCAGGCTCGCTGCTGGCTGGATCGGGAGATTGGCCAGGGGGTCCACCCGGTCGCCGTCCACCCAGGAAGCGGCGGAAAGTGGAAGTGCTGGCCGGCCCAACGGTTCGCGGAACTCGCCACTCGCCTGCAGGCGCCCGTTCTCCTCTTCGAGGGGCCTGCAGATACGGATGCGTGCCGCGAGTTCGCCGAGGCGCTCGCTTCGTCTGTTCCCGTCGCCCGCGCGACCGGCGTGTCGCTTTGTCGCTTGGCGGCTTTGTTGTCGGAGAGCCGCGGGTATGTCGGCAATGACAGCGGCGTGAGCCACCTGGCGGCGGGTCTCGGCGTGCCGACGGTGGCCGTGTTCGGACCGACCGACCCAGCCGTGTGGGCACCGCGTGGTCCAGAGGTCTCCGTCGTCACCGCACTCGGTGATGCGCCCTGGCCGACGGTTGACGACGTGCTCGCCGCCGCGCGGAAGCTCCTCGACGATCTGGCGCTGGGTGTTGGCGCATGACGACCACGGCGGCGCTTCGTTCATGCGACGACTCGGCGGGTGACCGCCGTCAGGTCCTTTTCCGGACACTGGGATACTACGCGGCCTTCATCGCGCTCGGGCTGGTGTCGGCCTCCCTTGGCCCCACGTTGCCTGGGCTGGCAAACAACACAGGCAGCCAACTTTCCCACATCAGCCTCTTGTTCGTTGCCCGCTCGTCTGGCTATCTCGCCGGCTCGTTACTCGGAGGCAGGCTGTACGACCGAATCACCGGACATCCGGTAATGAGCGGGAGTTTACTCTTGATGGCGGCCATGATGGGCACCGCGCCTCTCCTCACGCGCTTGGGGGTGCTGGCATGTGCCATCTTCGCCCTCGGGATGGCCGAGGGCGCCCTGGACGTCGGCGGGAACACCTTGCTCGTCTGGGTGCACCAGGAGAAGGTGGGGCCGTTCATGAACGGCTTGCACTTCTTTTTCGGCGTCGGGGCATTTCTGTCTCCTCTCATCGTTGCCTGGGCCATGCCGGACGATGGCGCGATTGCGAGAGCCTACTGGACGCTTGCATTGCTGCAGCTACCGGCCGCGTTGTGGCTGCTGCGTCTTCCGAGCCCCTCGGGTCACACCGCGAGCGGCGACGCGTCGAGCAAACGGTCCAACGGGCGTTTGGTCGCCCTGATCGTCCTGTTCTTTTTCCTCTACACGGGGGCGGAGGTTGCGTTTGGCGGCTGGATCTATTCGTACGCTGTTGGACTTCGCCTTGGCAGCCATGCGGTTGCAGCGTATCTGACCTCGGCGTTTTGGGGAGCTCTCACCGTCGGGCGATTGCTGGCCGTGCCCGTCGCGCTCCGCTTTCCACCACGGTCGGTCCTGCTCGCCGATTGCGTCGGCTGTCTGGTCAGCTTCGCCATTCTGCTGGTCGGCTCACATTCCCTGGTGGCGACCTTTGTGGGAACCTGCGGCGTCGGCCTCTCCATGGCTTCGATCTTCCCCGCGGCGCTGTCACTCGCACAGGCTCGAATGCGGATCACCGGTCGGGTAACGGGATGGTTCTTCGTCGGGGCTAGTGGCGGAGGGATGACGCTCCCGTGGTTCATCGGCCAGTTCTTCGACGCCGTCGGGCCGCGGGCCACCATGGTGATCCTGTTCATTGACATGACCGCGGCCATGACGGTCCTCGCCGTATTGACCTTTCGATCCGCCCGACCCGTGTACCACTGGATCACGGGCGAACGCTGAGGGTCACCGCGGATGGAGCGTCCAGGCTGCTCCTCCTCCAGAATTCCCTGGTGAAGAATTGGGAAGCCACCGAAAGGAAATCAAGGAGTTACCGATCGAAAGGTGCCTGGCACCTTTCATGAGAGTGTGATGATGCGCGATACCGCGAGGACGCACCCGCTTTTACCGCCACCTTGGACTATGGGCGACGCGGTTGAGTTGAAACCGGAAGTGTAGTACGATGCGTTGAATTCAATCGGTTGCGGGCTCGTACAACTCCGAGGAGCGACATGCGGCAATTCCGCGTGGCCGTAGGCCAAATCGCGCCGACACTCGGCGATCTGGAAAAGAATCTCGCCCTGCACGAAAAGATGTCGCGGGAAGCCATCGCGCAATCGGCGAATCTGCTGATTTTCCCCGAGCTCAGCCTGACCGGCTACTTCCTCAAAGATCAGGTCCCTTCTGTCGCGCTGCGTTCCGACGCGGCGGCTCTCCATCTCTTCCGGGAGTTGAGCCAACGGATCGCCATCATGGTGGGGTTTGTCGAGGAGGCTTCCAGTCACCGCTTCTACAATGCGTCGGCCTATTTCGAAGGCGGGGAGATCCGACATATCCATCGGAAGGTCTATCTGCCCACCTACGGTATTTTCGACGAGGCGCGCTATCTCGCCGCGGGAGATCGGATACGGGCCTTTGACGCGGCACTGGGCCGCATGGCGATCCTCATTTGTGAGGACCTGTGGCATCCGGCGGCACCCGCCATCGCGGCCTGGGACCGCGCCGAGATCATGATCTGTCCGTCCGCCAGCCCTGGCCGGGGCCTGGGGCAGACAGGTCCCTTCCAGAATGCGTCCACCTGGGAGCGGACGATCCGCACCTGCGGGGATCTCCTTACGTCGTACGTCGTTTACGCCAACAGGGTCGGCTACGAGGACGGCGCCTGTTTCTGGGGAGGCTCGGAAGTGGTCGCTCCCTCAGGCGAGACCGTCGCCAAGGCCCGTTATCTGGAGGAGGAGTTGCTGCTGGCCGACCTGGACCCCGGCAGCCTCCGACGGGCGAGAGTCGCCAACCCACTCCTCCGGGACGAACGGTTGGACCTCACGGCAAGAGAAATCGCGCGCATCCTGCAGGCGCGCAGCACGGACGGGGAATAGCCCCATGCTGAGTCTTCAGCTCAACTGCGAAAGCGTCCGCAAAGTCCTCGCAGGTTTCATCGACAACGAGGTGCGGAAGGCCGGTTTCCACCGCGTCGTCGTCGGCCTATCGGGCGGCGTGGACTCCTCGCTGTCCGCGTACCTGGCCGCCGAGGCTCTTGGACCCGCGAATGTGTGGGGCATTCTCATGCCCTATCGCACCTCGAGCCCCGAGAGCGCGGCCCACGCCGCTATGGTCGTTCAGGCGCTCGGGATCAATAGTCTGACCATCGAGATCACGCCCATGGTGGACGCCTACTTCGGGATCTTTCCCGACGCGGACCAGGTCCGGCGCGGGAACAAGATGGCCCGCGAACGGATGACCATCCTTTTCGACCATTCGGCTCGGCTCGGCGCGCTGGTGCTGGGAACCAGCAACAAGACGGAGTTGCTGCTTGGTTACGGCACCCTGCACGGGGACATGGCCTCCGCGGTGAACCCGCTGGGCGATCTCTACAAGACCCAGGTGCGGCAACTCTCTCGCCACCTGGGGGTGCCCGCCGTCATCGTGGAGAAGCATCCCAGCGCCGACCTCTGGGAAGGTCAGACCGACGAAGCGGAGCTCGGCTTCACGTACGAGGAGGTGGACAAGGTGCTCTGCCTGCTCGTGGACCAACGGTACGAGTTGAGCGAGCTGATCGCCGAGTGCCGCTTCGACGAGAAGTTCGTGCGCGCCGTCGCCCGCAAGGTCCAGGCATCGCAGTACAAGCGGCGCCTGCCCGTCATCGCCAAGATCTCGTCGCGAACCATTGACCGGGACTTTCGCTACGCCCGCGACTGGGGAAGATAGAACAGTCAATTCCTCGAAAAGTCGATTGGTCAACTCGGAGGGGCAACCATCTCGGTGCCGTGAACGAGTTGACCATTTGACTTCTTGACCATTCGACAAGGGGCGCGACCATGATCATCGGGGTGCCGAAGGAGATTAAGGACAACGAGAACCGGGTTGCCGCCATTCCCGCCACCGTGCAGGCGCTGGTGTCGCGAGGCCACACCGTCCTGGTGCAGAAGGGAGCCGGCGACGGCTCGGGCATCGGCGACCAGGCCTTCGAGGCGGCGGGCGCCAAGATCGTGGCCGCGGCTCGACAAGTCTTCAAGAGCGCGGAACTCATCCTCAAGGTCAAAGAGCCGCTTCCGCAGGAATACCCGTTGCTGCGACGGGGCCAGGTCCTGTTCACCTATCTGCACCTTGCGGCCGACAAGGCACTCACAGAGGCGCTGCTCGCCCGAAAGGTTGTCGGCGTGGCCTACGAGACCATAGAGACGGCGGACGGCCGCCTGCCGCTCCTGGAGCCGATGAGCGAAGTCGCGGGCCGGATGGCCGTCCACATCGCGGCGACGTATCTCGCCAAGCCGCTCGGCGGCCGGGGTGTGCTCTTGGGCGGCGTCCCCGGCGTCCCGCCGGCCACCGTCGTGGTTCTTGGCGGAGGCATCGTCGGGTACAACGCCGCGCGGGTGGCGGCGGGGGCGGGCGCCTGGGTGTACCTGCTGGAGACGAACCCGGTCCGGATGCGCTACCTGGACGAAGTCCTGCCCGAGAATGTCACGACTCTCATGTCCAGCCGGATGAGCCTGGAGAGCTGCCTGCGGCGGGCCGATGTCCTGATCGGCGCCGTCCTGATTCACGGCGCCAAGGCCCCGCGCCTCGTGACCCGCGACATGCTCAAGCTGATGCAGCCGGGCGCCGTGATCGTGGACGTCGCCGTGGATCAAGGCGGCTGCTGCGAGACCACTCGCCCCACCACCCACAGCAACCCCACGTACGTGGTGGACGGCGTCGTCCACTACTGCGTCGCCAACATGCCGGGAGCCTACGCCCGCACCTCCACGTTCGCCCTCACCAACGTCACCACCCCCTACACCGTGCAGTTCGCCGACAAGGGGTGGCTCACCGCAGCGCGCGAGAACGCCGAGATCGCCAGAGGCCTGAACGTCGTACACGGACACGTCACGAACCAGCCCGTCGCGTTGGCCCACCGCCTTCGCTACGTCCCGTGGACCAAGGTGGAGGCATGATCTCCGGCGTGGGCCATCGCGGAATTCGAAACACGAGTCCACAGACCTGTGAAGAATGCGTTTTTGGTCAGGCTGTTCAAAGCAGATGGGCCTTTCTCAGCAGCCTGCTAGCGGCATGATGAGCCCCGAGGACGACCAGAAGATCGAGAGCCCGCCGCAGGCGGGCGCGGGCCGAGCCTTCGGCGCCCTCGCGCCGCAGGTGTCCCCGAAGGTCCGCAGGCGCATCCTCCGGGAGGAATTGGCCGCCTGGCGCGAGGAAGGCCTGATCAGCGCCGAGCAACACGATCGGCTTCTGGCGCGCGCCGGTGCGGCCCTGCCTGGCTCCCGCGCCGACGCGTTCGAGGACGCCCTCGCGCAAGAGCGAAAACTGGGCCGCGGCGTCACGATTCTCATCAACCTCGGCGCCGTCATCCTGGCCGCGGGTCTGCTCGTCTTTTTTGCAAGCAATTGGATCGAGTTCGACCGACCCGCCAAGGTCGCCAGCCTCCTGACCATGACCGCCGGCTTCTATGTTCTCGGCATCGAGTTCAGCACGCTGGGCCGCTGGCGGTTTCCAACCCTCGGCTTGGCCCTGGTGTTCCTCGGCTGCGTCATGTTCGGCGCCGACATCTTGCTCCTCGCCCTGATCTACGGGCTCCGCGCCCAGCACGCCTGGTCGCTGTTGATCGACACGGTGGTGTGGCTGGCCGTTGCCTACCTGCTGCGCTCTCGCCTCATTCTCTTCCTCGGGTTGATCGGGGTTGCGTCCTGGTTCGGCGCCGAAGTGGGGTACCTCTGGGGCGCGTACTGGATCTACCTGGGTCGTCCGTTTCACTTCCTCGGACTCGGCGCATGTCTGCTGGCGGTCTCCGGCCTGCACGCGTGGCGCGGGAACCGACGCTTCGCCGCACCGTATGCCCTGGTCGGGCTGCTGCTCATTTACCTGTCCACGCTGCTCCTCTCCATCTTCGACGTGCAGCGCGAGCTTCGGGCCGTCGCGTGGCAGGCGCCGGCATCCGTGTGGCTGATGTTGGTGGGTCCGTACGCTCTGGCGCTCATCGCACTGGCCGTCATTCATTTCGGGTGGCGGCGGACGTCCCTGACCGACCCCCCCGTCATCCTGACTCTCGGTCTGCTCGTCCTCCTCCTTCTCCTCAGCATCGCTGCCTGGACACCCGGTCCTCGCGAGGTGTACTTCATCCTCCTCCTCACGATCCTCACGGGGGGCGGGATCTATCTTGGGATCGCCTGGGAAAGCCCGGTCCTGCTCAACACGAGCATCGTCTTCTTCGCGATCAACGTGTACACGCGCTTCTACGAGTACTGCTGGGCCGTCATGCCCAAGTCGCTCTTCTTCATCGTCGGCGGCGCCCTGCTGATCGCGGGCGGGGTCTGGGTCGAGCGGGTCCGGCGACGCATCGTCCGGCGGTTCGCCGGAGGGGTCGCATGATGCAGAGGATGAGCCTCCCCTCCCGGCGAACCTTGCTCTACGTGCTGGTCGGCCTCCAGCTCGCCTTCCTGGGTGGCATCGTCGCGGTCCACGAGCTGAACCGGGCCTTGGATTGGGGGCCCGGCGTGAGCCTGGAGATTCCTCGGGCCAACGCCAGCAGAGACCCCTTCCGCGGCGCCGCCGTGAGCGGGCATCCCGCCTTGAATCTCGACGGCACGCACGTCGCCGCCCCCGCCGGCCTCGCGCCGGGGGACGCGGTGCTCGTATTCTTCGCCACGCAGTCCGACGAACCTCCCCGCATCGTGCAGGTCGAGCGTCGCCGTTGGGGGGCCGACCCATTGTTCGGTCCGGAACTCTTCAGTATTCCCGGGCGTGTGGTGACCCCAACGGAAGGGCGAAGCGGGCACGCGGGGCGGCATTTCACGCTCAGCGTGGGCACACCCCCGATCTCTGTGGCGCTGGATCTTCCG
>Ga0316620_10001341_pt1 | contig 10575 bp, 9 predicted proteins | sample OWC_Aug_M1_C1_D5_FD_207651 | JGI IMG/M metagenome (GOLD analysis project Ga0316620, IMG submission 207651) | Wetland soil microbial communities from Old Woman Creek delta, Ohio, United States - OWC_Aug_M1_C1_D5_B | ecosystem: Environmental > Terrestrial > Soil > Wetlands | place: USA: Ohio...
TGCCATGATGGCCCATGCCCACATGGCAAAATATGGCACGACAAGGGAGCAGCTGGCCATGGTGGCCGTTAAAAACCACGACAACGGCTCGAAGAACCCTCTGGCTCAATTCCCATTTAAGATCACGGTGGAAGGCGTCTTGTGCTCCGTTTTGGTCGCCGATCCGCTGCGGGTTCTGGATTGCTCTCCCATTACGGACGGAGCGGCGGCCGTCATCCTCTGTCCCTCGGACCTGGCCAAACAGATGAAAAAACCCGCGGTGAGAATCGCGGGAAGCGGCCAGGCCACGGACACCATCGCCCTCAGTTCGAGAAAGGACATCACCTGGATTGAATCCACGCACCTCGCCGCCCAAAAAGCCCTGGCCATGGCCAACCGTAAAATCGAGGATATGGACCTTTTCGAGGTCCACGACTGTTTCACGATAGCCGAAATCATGGTCACGGAGGCGCTGGGCCTCGTCAAGAGAGGGCAAGGCGGAAAGGCCGTCCAAGAAGGGCTGACCTCGCTCCGGGGAAAATTCCCGATAAACCCCAGCGGCGGGTTGAAAGCCAAGGGCCATCCGGTCGGGGCGACCGGTGTCGCCCAGGCGGTTGAGGTCGTCAAACAGCTCCGCGGAGAAGCAGGGGCGAGGCAGGTCGGGGGCGCAAAACTCGGCCTGACCCAGAACATGGGCGGCACGGGAGGAAGCTCGGTCGTCCACGTCTTCGAGGCGGAATAAGAGGAGGGCAGGATGCCGACACCATCAAGATACTGGCGAGAGATTCCTCAAAGGTACCGGCTTGAAGCCGGAAAATGCGCGAACTGCGGGTATGTCTGTTTCCCTCCCCGGCTGGTTTGTCCGCGGTGCGGCGGCCGGGAATTTAGAAAGACGAAGCTCGCGGAATCCGGAAAAATCATCACCTACACGATCATCCGTGTCCCTCCGCATCAATATGTCGACCAGGCGCCCTTCGCCGTCGGCATCGCCGAGCAGGATGACGGCACGAGGCTGACCGCCCAGATCGTCGACTGCAATTTTGAGGATTTAAAGATCGGGATGCGGGTCAAAATCGAATTCCGGAAAATTTACGAGGAAGGGGAAGCCGGGATCATCGCCTACGGATATAAATTCGTCAAAGAATAAACGCCTTCTCCGAGCGAAAGGACGGGCGATGTTCAGAATCGAATCCAAAGTCGACACCCAGAGTCAGGATTACAGGCAGAATCTCGAGCACATGACGCGAGTCGTGGCCGAGTATAAAGAACGCCTGGCCAAGGTGCAGGCGGGAGGGCCGGTTAAGTACCGGGAGCTTCACAAGTCCCGGGGCAAGCTTCTCGTCCGGGAGCGACTAGATAAGCTCTTCGACCGCAACACGCCGTTTCTGGAACTCAGCGCCCTGGCCGCCAACGGGATGTATGAAGACGAGGCCCCCGGGGCGGGAATGGTCACGGGCGTCGGCGTCGTATGTGGCCGCGAGGTCCTTGTCGTGGCCAACGACGCCACGGTGAAAGGCGGCACCTATTTCCCGATAACCATCAAGAAGCACATCCGTGCCCAGGAGGTGGCCCTCGAAAATCGGCTGCCCTGCATCTACCTGGTCGATTCCGGAGGGATCTTTCTCCCCCACCAGGCGGGAACGTTCCCCGACAAGGAGCATTTCGGACGGATCTTCTATAACCAGGCCCGCCTGTCGGCGCTCGGCATCCCGCAGATCTCGATCGTCATGGGATCGTGCACGGCCGGCGGCGCCTATGTCCCGGCAATGAGCGACGAAACGGTCATCGTCCGCCGGCAGGGTACGATTTTCATTGGAGGTCCGCCGCTGGTCAAAGCGGCCACGGGTGAGGAGGTCTCCGATGAGGATCTTGGCGGCGCCGACGTCCACTGCCGCATCTCGGGCGTTTCGGACTATTATGCGCTAAACGACGACCATGCGCTCGAAATCGCCCGGAATATTGTCGAGACGCTCGCCCCGCCGTGCCGGTTCGTCCTGGATACGGCCAAGCCTGAAGACCCGGGATATGATCCTGCGGAGATGTATGGTATCGTGCCGAGGGACCTAAGGAAGGCCTTTGATATCAAAGAACTCATCGCCCGGATTGTGGACGGAAGCCGTTTCCAGGAGTTCAAGGAGCTCTACGCCCAGACCTTAGTCTGCGGGTTCGCCCGCATCATGGGATATCCCGTGGGCATCCTGGCCAACAACGGCGTGCTTTTCTCTGAAAGCTCGCTCAAGGGCACGCATTTCATCACCCTCTGCGCCATGCGCAAGATCCCGCTCGTCTTTCTCCAGAACATCACCGGTTTCATCGTCGGCAAGCAGTACGAGCATCGCGGCATCGCCAGAGACGGAGCGAAGCTTGTCCATGCCGTGGCCAATGCCGACGTGCCCAAATTCACGGTTATCGTCGGCGGCTCCTACGGCGCCGGCAACTATGCCATGTGCGGCCGTGCCTACGATCCGCGCCTGCTCTGGATGTGGCCCAACGCGCGCATCAGCGTCATGGGCGGCGAGCAGGCAGCGAACGTCCTCGTCTCCGTGAAAATCAAGAGGCTCCAGGAGAAGGGCGTCAAAATGACCGAGGAAGAAAGGGAAAAGATGATCAGGCCCATCCTGGATACGTACGAAGCGGAGGCCAGCCCGTATTTCAGCACGGCCAGGCTATGGGACGACGGGCTTCTCGACCCCCTCGAGACGCGGCAAGCGCTTGGGCTTGGGATCGCCATGAGCCTCAACGCGCCCATCCCTGATTTCAAGGTCGGTATCTTCAGGATGTGACGACCGAGTTTCGATAATGATCGCAATGAACGGCGAAGGCGATATCAAGTGAGAGAAAAGAAATACGAAACGATCATTCTGTCGTTCGAGAACAAAGTCGGCCGAATCTGGCTCAACCGGCCTGAAGTCCACAACGCGTTCAACGTGGTCATGATTCGGGAACTCCGGGACGCCCTCCGGACCCTCGGCACGGAGGAAGCTGTCCGGGTCGTCGTTCTCTCCGGCAAGGGGAAGTCGTTCTGCGCGGGCGCGGACCTAAATTGGATGCGGGAGATCATTACGTATTCCTATGAGCAGAACCTCCGGGAATCGCTCGAGCTGGCCGAATTCCTGTACGAGCTTTACGCCCTGCCCAAGCCGACGATCGCCCGGGTAAATGGGGCTGCGATCGGGGGCGGCGCGGGCTTTCTCTCCGCCTGCGACGTTGTTATCGCCTCGGCCGAAGCGCAGTTCGGCCTGAGCGAAGTAAAGATCGGCCTGGTGCCGGCCTGTATCGCCCCTTACGTGCTGCGGAGGACCGGGGAGAGCCGGGCCCGCCGGCTCTTCCTGACCGGCGAGCGGTTCGACGCCGGGCGAGCGGCGTCAATCGGCCTGGTTGACGAGCTCGCCGGGCTCTCGGATCTGGACGGAAAGGTCGATGCCATCGTCGACCGCCTCCTATCATCAGGACCCGAAGCGCTGGCCTGCTGTAAAGAGCTTCTCCGGAAGGTTCCCGGGATGTGCTTCGAGGAAGCCAAGCGCTTCACGGCGGAGATGATCGCCGGACTCCGGGTCAGCCCGGAAGGCCAGGAGGGCATGGCCTCCTTCCTGGAAAAAAGAAAGCCCAGATGGACCGGCTGAAGTCTCTGGGCATGCTATCGTGAAGAACTGGAGAGGAATCGGCCGGCATGACGGAATGTTCCTAATCTTGGGGAAGCGAGATGTTTAAGAAGATTTTAATCGCCAACCGGGGCGAGATCGCCGTCAGGGTCATCAGGGCCTGCCGGGATATGGGGATTGCGACGGTGGTCGTCCACTCTGATGCAGATAAGCTGAGCCTCCATGTCCAGCTCGCCGACGAAGCCGTCCCCATCGGGCCGGCTCCAGCCGCCGAAAGCTACCTCAAAATGGACCGGATCATCCGGGCCGCTCATGACACCGGCGCCGAAGCCATCCATCCCGGCTATGGCTTTCTCGCGGAAAATCCGGAGTTCGCCCGGCTCTGTGAGAAAGAAGGCATCGTTTTCATCGGGCCCAACTCAGGAGCGTTGGCCCTGGTGGGCGACAAGGTCCGCGCCCGCCGGACGATGGAAAAAGCCGGAATTCCGATCATCCCGGGAATGAAGGCCATTCCCAAATCTATGACCGAATTCGAATCCGCGGCGCGATCCATCGGTTATCCGGTGATCGTCAAGGCTTCGGCCGGGGGCGGTGGAAAAGGGATGCGCATCGTCTCCGAAGAAAAAGACCTAAGACCGGCTCTCGAGGCGGGGATGCGGGAAGCCAAGTCTGCCTTCGGCGATGAGTCGGTGTATCTCGAAAAATATATCGAAGAGCCCCGGCATGTGGAGTTCCAGGTCCTGGCCGACAACGCCGGAACGACGGTCCATCTTTTCGAGCGGGAATGCTCGATCCAAAGACGCCACCAGAAAATCGTCGAGGAGACGCCCTCTCCGGCCCTGGACCCAAACCTGCGGGCCCGGATGGCGGAGACGGCCAAAAAGGCGATGCGGGCGGCGGGTTACAACAACGCCGGCACGGTCGAGTTCCTCCTGGATAAGGATCGCAACTTTTATTTCCTGGAGGTGAACGCCCGGCTCCAGGTCGAACATCCTGTGACGGAGCTGGTGACGGGCGTGGACTTGGTCCGCCGGCAGATCCTGATCGCGTCCGGGGAAAAATTGACTTTAAGGCAGGAGGATCTCCGCCAGAGGGGGCATGCCATTGAATGCCGGATCTACGCCGAGGACCCGGAGAACAACTTCCTTCCTTCTCCCGGCAGGATTCTTTTCCTCAAAGAACCGCAGGGCCCCGGAATCCGCTACGATGGCGGCATTTATAGAGGCTGGGACGTCCCGATTTATTATGATCCGATCCTGGCGAAACTTATTGTCTGGGCCGAGGACCGGGAAACGGCTTGCCGGAGGATGGCCGCCGCGCTGGACGACTTTGTGATCCTGGGAATTCACACGACGAACTGTTTTCTTAAAGACATCATCAATCATCCGGAGTTCCGGGCCGGCCGGACAAGCACGGCATTCATCAATAAGTATTTCGACGGATGGAAAGAGTGTGGGAAAACCGAAGACAAGCTGCGACTGGCCCTGGCAGCGGCCGCTTTTGATGACCTTGCCGCGGAGAGGCGGCCGGGAGGCCGGCCGGACCGGGCAGCAAAAGAAGATACCGCAACGCCCTGGAAGACATTGGGCCGGTGGAGGATCGGAGGAGCAGGGTCTCATGGAATTTGAGTTTCGAATCGACGGCGCTTGCAGGAAGATTTCTTTGGAGAAAAAGGAAAAGACATACCTCCTCCGGGATGGAGAGACGATTCTTGAAACCGAAATCAGGTCCGTCTCCGAAAACGAATTGGTGTTCCTCGCGGGAGGTCGATCCTCAAGGGTTTATATCGCCCGGGACGGAGAACGAAGGCTCGTTTTTACGGGGGGCCAGGAGTTTGTCGTCTGCGAATCGCTTTATGAGGCCGGGCATTCTCCCGGCGGGGACGAGAGGACGCCCGAGGGAGGCCGGCATATCAAAGCGCCCATGCCGGGGAAGGTCATCAAGTTGAATGTCGCTTTGGGCGAAGATGTGAGAAAAAACCAGACCCTCTTGATCGTCGAGGCGATGAAGATGGAGAACGAGATCAAATCCGCGATCGAGGGCACTGTGAAAAAAATTCATGTGGCGGCCGGCGATCTGGTCGATTCTGAGAAATCGCTGATTGAAATCGAACCAAAGCGCTGAGCGGAAGCCATGAAAGAAATGCGGATATTCGCTGATTTTAGGCTTGCCTAAAGACTCAGCCAAGAGCTCGAAAGGAGGAAACGATGACGCCTGAAACGCTGGATACCTTGAAGGAATGCCGGGAGATGGTGCGGGATTTCGCCCGCACGGAAATCGCCCCCCACGTCCGGGAATGGGACGAAAAGGCCCATTTTCCCAAAGACGTCCTGCGCCGGTTGGGCGAACTCGGGCTGATGGGCATCCTGATTCCAGAAGAGTTCGGAGGAGCCGGATTGACCTACCGGCATTATGTGGCGGTTCTGGAGGAACTGGGGGCCGTCGAGGGCGGTATTGCCCTCTCGGTAGCAGCCCACAATTCCCTGTGCACCAACCATGTTTTCCAATACGGGACGGATGAGGTGCGCCGCCGGTGGGTGCCCCGGTTGGCGTCAGGGGAAGTTATCGGCGCGTGGGGATTGACGGAACCCGAGGCCGGCTCCGACTCCGGCGCGACCAAAACCACGGCCGTCCGGGATTCCGGCGGCTGGGTTTTAAACGGCAGCAAGAATTTCATCACCCATGCCGGAGCCGGTGGGATTGCCGTGGTGATGGCCCGGACGCAGCCGGGGAAGGACCATCACGGTATCTCCGCATTCCTGGTCCCCCTCGACACCCCCGGTGTCACCGTCGGAAAACATGAAGACAAGATAGGCATGCGCATTTCCGACACGGCCTCCTTGATATTCGAAGACTGCCGCATCGGAGGGGACGCTCTCCTGGGTCAGGAAGGCGACGGATTTATCCAGGCCATGGTTATCCTCGACGGCGGCCGGATTTCAATCGCCGCCCTTTCTGTGGGGATCGCCCGGGGCGCTCTGGACGCGGCCGTCGCTTATGCCAAGCAACGCCGTCAATTCGGGAAGCCCATCGCGGCTTTCCAAGGCATCCGTTTCAAAATGGCTGACATGGCCACCCAGGTCGACGCCGCCCGGCTGCTGACCGAACGGGCGGCCGACGATAAGGACGCGGGGCGGAAGACCACCCTGATCTCATCTCAGGCCAAGCTTTATGCTTCAGAGGTCGCTGTTCATGTAGCGGAGGAAGCCGTCCAGATCTTAGGCGGATACGGCTACTGCAAGGATTATCCTGTCGAGAAATTCTGGCGCGACGCCAAGCTGTGCACGATCGGAGAGGGCACAAGCGAGATCCAGCGCCTGGTGATCGCCCGGGAACTCATCGGAGAATAAAGACCCGGCTTATTCCTCCCGATTGAAGATCATTCGGCGCGGCGGTAGATAATGGCGGTGACCGTTTTATCGTTTCCGCCCATGTTGACGGACAGGGCATAGGGGCGGTTCGGGGAAACGGGGATCTGCCAATTCCCCGCTTTCCCTGTCAGCTGTTGCCAAATGGTAACGGCCTGCCGCACACCCGTGCCGCCCGTAGGATGTCCCCAGCCAATCAGCCCGCCGGACGTGTTGACCGGCAAAGAACCCTGGCGCGAGGTGTTCCCGGCGAGAATATAATCAGCCCCTTCTCCTTTCCCGGCCAGCCCGATCGCCTCCATGGATAAGAGTCCGGAAATAGTGAAGCAGTCATGGCATTCCACGGTCCCCAGGTCCTGGAGAGAGATTCCCGCGCATTCCAAGGCTTTTTTCACGGCTCTGGCCGTCGTTTCGAGCCGGGTCGGATCTTCCGGAGGAATCGTCAGATCCGCTTCAGCCTGCCCCCAACCGATGACTTCCACGGCGCCGGACTTAGGAATTCCAATCCGCTTCAGGCCTTTTTCCGAAACGATGACGATGGCGGACCCTGCGTCGGAGACTTTGGAACAGTCAAAAACATTCAAATGGTCGACGAACGTCCGGGGATTCGGTTCCGTCAAGGCCAACGATTCGAGGTTTTCCGCGGTATTATGGAATTCCTGAGCGGTTTCGCAGAGCCGGGCGTTTTCTATGGCGTTCCGGTACCAGCGGGCGAAGGCTCGCCGTGTCTTCTCCCGGCCGTATTTTTCAAAATAAGCCCCCGCCCGGTCGCTGAAGGCCGCCGGGAAAAAATAAGCGTGACCTTTCTTGCGTTCACCCCTGAACCATCCGGCGCCGGCCAGGATATCCGCCCCATAAATGGCCTTGACGGTGTTCTGGACTTCGACCCCGATCGTCAGAACGACATCGGCTGTTTCGGCAAGCACGGATTTCATGCCGGCGACCAGTCCCAACCCGCCGGAGCCGCAGGCCCCTTCCACCCGGCAGCACGGTTTCCATCTCAGGTCGTCATCCACATAGGGAATCAGGGCGGCCAGGTTGCCCTGTTTGTTGAAGCGGGCGGCCATGAAATTGCTGATCACCCCCTCATCGACGTTTGTCCCTCCGCCGATTTGCTTTAAAGTCCCTTGGCCGGCCTCCCGGATGTATTCCTCAAGGCCCGGCCGGGGCTTTTTAGGATGGAATTCCTTCCGGCCCGTTCCCAGGGAGATCGTATTGTATCCCGCCGTCATAAAGACTTTTCGCCGGATTTTTTTCATGACCTGACCTCTCCATTGAAATAATTGTTGATCGGGCCATAGGCATGGTAAAAACCCGTCAGCAACACGGTATTGACGTCCTCTTCCCGGTCGGCGACCTTCTCTCTGACGAGCCCAAGGCCGATTTCCTTGGATTTCCGCCCATATCTTATCGCCAAATCCGCGCCCAGGGTGTTTGTCTCTCTAAGCTCCTTGAAATAGCCCTCCAGGAAACTGGTCCTGTCGGGATTTTGGATCACACTTTTCCATGGCTTTGCTTGACCCGGCAGGGCGCCCAACGCCTTGTCAGCCCGTCCCGCGACCTCAGAGAAGGGCACGTAGGCTCGTTTATCAGGATCAAAAACGGCATTGGGCCGTCCCTTTTCATATTTCAGGAATCCGTCCTTCTGGGATCCATCGGCGTACTGCCCCCCCGAAATCCCAAGGGAAATCAACTTGTCCAGGAGAGAGCTGTGCAACCGGCCTCCGAGAGAACGCTCGTTCATCACGCCTAAGATGCATTGACAGACATCGAGGCCCACGTAATCGATCAGCTGGAAAATCCCCATGGGACGGACGAGAAAATCCTGGCTGACCTTATTGACCATGTAGATCGCGTCGACCAGGCCGAAATCTGCGGCGAGCCGTTCGACCTCGGCGACGGCGTACAGGGCGTCCCTCATGAAGTGACCGTTTCCGATGAAACCCGCGACGTCATGGGAAGGCACGACGGTTTTCCGCAACTTTTTGGCGAATTGCCTGGCGAAAGCGGCCAGCTCCGAAAGAGTGGATTCCGCCGAAATCAACTCCACAAGTTTTTGAACGGCCGGAGGATTGTAGAAGTGAAATCCGATAAGCCGACCGTTCAGTTTCGCTTTGCCGTCCAATTCGGAAATGGGAATGGAAGACGTATTGGAGAAAAACCAGGCGTCCCGCGAATTGTGAGAGTTGATCCGGGAGAGGAGGTTGACCTTAAGGTCCGGGTTTTCGTGGATCGCTTCAAACACCAGGGTGGAATGATAGGAGGTCTCGATCTCGGTGGCCGGACGGACGATGGCCAGAACGTCCTCGATATATTGATTGATCACGTCCTCGTTTTCGATCAAATCCTCCCGTTTTTCATAGGCTTTCCGGAGCCAGGCCGCCTTTTGTTCCGCGTTCCGCTGGACCTGGGAGCGCAAGTATGTCAACAATCCCGATAGGGCTTTCTGAGAAATATCCACGGCCTGAAGAGAAAAGGCCAGAGATTCGTTTCCCGGCTCTAAGCTCAGATCGGCCATCTCCATAGCCGCGAGCAGAACAATGCCCCTCCCCATTTTCCCGGCGGCCCCCAAAACGGTAACATTTTCAAGTCGCTCGGCATAATTCATCGAATTCCCTCATCTCCTTCGAGATCAGCTTTTCCATCGGGGTGCGCGTTTTTCCAGGAAGGCCCGCATCCCCTCTGCCCCCTCGTTTTCAAAGAGCGAACCGAACATGCTGGATTCCAGGGCGCAGCCAGCTTCAAAATCCATCAAGAATCCTTGACGGGCGACCTGTTTGACCAGTTTGACGGCCCGGGGGCCTTTGGAGGCGATCGTTTTGGCCAGTCCTACGGCCGCCGGCATGAGCCCATCGGGCTCCACGATTTTTTGGACCAATCCCACGCGAAGGGCCTCTTCGGCGCCGACGATCTCCCCCGTCAGGAGCAAAAACAGGGCGTTCCCGAGACCGATGAGCCTGGGAAGCCTCTGGGTCGCGGCATAACCCGGGATCACGCCCAGATTAACTTCGGGCTGGCCGAACTTGGCTTTGCTGCTGGCAATCCGGAAGTCGCAGGCCAGGGCCAGCTCGCAGCCTCCGCCGAGGGCAAAACCGTTCACCGCCGCAATGACCGGCTTGGCAAGAAGCTCCAGGTTCCGGAACGTCCGCTGCCCCACCTTGGAGAACTCCGTGGCTTGGTCCTGGGTTTTTCCAACCATCTCGGCAATGTCGGCCCCCGCAGCAAACGCTTTTCCTTCGCCCGTGATGATCAAGACTTTGATGTCATCGCGCGGGCCGATTGCGGCGATCAATTGGTCCATCTCCTGGAAAAAAAGCGAGTTAAGGGCATTTAAGGCCTGCGGCCTGGAGATCGTGACAGTGGCGATCCCTTCCACCTCTTCTATTTTCAGGATTTCATACGGCATGCCTATCCTCCTTATTCCGTTAAAAGCGATCTGGCGATCACCAGGCGCTGGATTTCCGACGTGCCTTCATAGATTTCCGTGATCCGCTGGTCGCGATAAAGCCGCTCCACCCTGTACTCTTTCATGAAGCCGTACCCCCCGTGGATCTGCAGCGCTTTATGGCAGACGCGATGGGCCATTTCCGATGCAAACAACTTGACCATGGCCGACTCTTTGGTGA
>Ga0316620_10001342_pt1 | contig 10566 bp, 1 predicted proteins | sample OWC_Aug_M1_C1_D5_FD_207651 | JGI IMG/M metagenome (GOLD analysis project Ga0316620, IMG submission 207651) | Wetland soil microbial communities from Old Woman Creek delta, Ohio, United States - OWC_Aug_M1_C1_D5_B | ecosystem: Environmental > Terrestrial > Soil > Wetlands | place: USA: Ohio...
CGATCAGGCCGCCGGCAAGACGGAGGGTATCTTTAAATTTGCACCGGGCGAGTCGTCTCGGATTAACCGCCTGTTCATCGAAAACCTCCGAATCGCGTATGCGCAAAACGGCTCGTCAGCGCAGACGCCAGCGTCGCAGACGACGCTGGAAGTCAAACTGACCCGCGACGATGCCGGCAAGGATGTGCTGGCGACGGCTTCAGTGACCAGCGAGTTTCTGCCGGGCGATGATGGGCATGACCCAGCGCCCGTGTTTTCTTTCCCGCCGGTGGAGCTGAAAGCCGGCACCACCTATTACGTCTATTACCAGGTCACGTCCGGTGGGCCACTGACGCTGGCGGGCGAATCCATGACACTGGAGACCTCGTGGGATGATGCGCTCCCACTTCGAGTGGACAATTATGATCCACTGGGCGGTATCTATGCGCCGCTCAATCTGGAACTGTACGAGCCGGACACGGCTGCTAAACGCGAAAAGATGCTCGAGATTCTGGCGCAAGTAAATTACATCGTCGTCCCCTCCAACCGGGCGTACGACGCGATGCCACGCCTTCCCCTGCGTTACCCCATGACGCTCAAGTATTACCAGGCCCTCTTTAACTGCGATTGCAGCGGAGATGCGATGGAGGCTTTGGCCGCCAGGGCCCACCCGCCGCTAAAAGGGCCACTGGGTTTTGAGCTGGTTGCCACATTTGAGAGCTACCCAACATCTTGGCCGTTCCCCATCTCTGACCAGCTCGCCGATGAATCATTCACGGTGTACGATCATCCCAAGGTGATGATCTTTAAAAAGTCGGCTGACTTTTCAGTGGACAAGGTCCGCGCCATTTTGGAGAGCGCCGATCTCACCCAGTTGCTTAACCAGTCGCCGATGGCGGTCACGATCATGCCGACCGGCTTACGTCTGCCGCCTGATCGTTTGGCCGCCCAAAAGGCTGGGGGCACCTGGTCCCAAATGTTTGACTTTCAGTCGTTCCTGAACCAAAACCAGGTGTTTGGTGTGCTGGCCTGGTATTTGGTTTTGTTGCTGCTGGGCTGGTTGGTGTTCCCGCTGGTGTTCGTCGCGTGTCGGGGGCTGCCGGATCGCGGCTATCCATTGGCCCGGTTGATCGCTTTGTTGTTCATCGCTTGGGTCGCATGGATGCTGGGTAGCCTAAAAATCTTGCCTTTTACTCAGGGTGCCCTTTGGTTGAGTGTGGCCGTGCTGGCGTTGGCGAGCGGCTCTGTGGCCGTGCGGAACCGGGTCGCATTGACGACGTTCATTCGCGCCCGCTGGCGTTACTTGCTTGGCATCGAAGTTCTATTCCTGGCGCTGTTCCTGTTTGATCTGGCGGTGCGCCTGGGCAACCCGGACTTGTGGCATCCGTGGCTGGGCGGCGAAAAGCCGATGGACTTTGCGTTCTTCAACTCGGTTTTGAAGGCCGTCTATTTTCCGCCAGAGAACCCGTGGTTCGCCGGCAACTATGTGAACTATTACTACTATGGTTATGTGATCGCAGCGGTCTTGACCAAACTCTTGGGCATCGTGCCGTCCATTGCCTTTAACCTAGTCCTGCCCACCTGGTTTGCGATGACGGGAGTCGGGGCGTTTTGCGTGACGTACAATCTGGTGTGCAGAACGTCGAGCAGCGAGCGTGGAGCGGAGAGTGAAGAGGCCGCACCATCGAGTGCCGCTCATTCACGACTGCCTTACCTGGCCGGCGTGGTGGCTGTTATTTTGATGCTCGTGCTGGGCAATCTGTACCAGGTGCGGCAGTTGTGGCAATATCTACCCGAGGTGTCTGAGCCAGGTCAACCTAATCTCTCTGCGCCGGAGCGTATGGTCGCCGTCATCTCGGGAGCTAGCCAAGTGTTGTCTGGTAAGGCTCAATTGCCGGGCGATAAAGGACGGTGGTACTTTGGTGCTTCGCGTCCCATTTTGCACGACAAGCAAGATACCCCCATCGCGGAATTTCCGTTCTTCTCGTTCCTGTATGCTGATCTGCATCCGCATGTGTTGGCGATGCCGATCCTCTTTGCTGCGCTGGCCTGGATACTCGGTGTCTTGTTTGCACCCGGCGGCAAGCGAGCATGGTCAGAGCACATCGCGATGTGGTTTGTGGCCGGGCTGGTGTTCGGCGCTATACGTCCGACTCACACCTGGGATTTGCCGACCCTGCTGGGGCTGGGCGTTCTGGCACTGGTATGGAAAGTATGGCGGGCAGAGCGAGTCACGCCCAAGGCCTTACTGATGATGGCCGGCCAAGTGGCGCTCCTGGTGGGCCTTGCCATGATGATGTATTATCCCTTCGCGCAGTGGTTCGGCACTGAGTATACGTCGCTCGAGTTGTGGAAGGGCGCTCGCACTCCGCTCGTGGATTACGTGACCGTTCACGGGTTGTTCTTGTTCATCCTGGTGACGTTCCTGGTCTGTGAAACTCGTGTGTGGTTGCGGGCCAATCGCCCTGCCTGGCTCGCCAGGGCGCCGGGCGAACTGCTACCTCAGACTCCCGCATGGGTCGAAATCGGAGCCGTGATTGCATTTCTCATTCTGGTGGCATTGTGGATCGGCAACTACCAGGTGTTGGTCCTGGGCTTGCCCTTGCTGATCTGGGTCGGGCTGCTGTTGATGCGCAGGAACTCGTCAATGGAGCGGCAGATTGTGTTGGGCCTCTTGGCGGTCGGAGTCGGGCTGACGATGTTCGTCGAGGTGGTGGTGCTCCAAGGGGACGTGGGCCGCTCGAACACGGTCTTTCGATTCTATATTCAGGTGTGGGCCTTGTTCAGTGTGGCGGCAGCGGTGGCGCTGATGTGGCTGATTCCTATCATTCGCGAGTGGTCACTCTGGTGGCGCCGGGGCTGGTGGGGCGCGTTGGCCATGCTGGTGTTGGCGGCGGGAACCTATACAGTGACGGGCACCCAGATGAAGATAGCAGATCGCTGGCCGGACATCGCCCACCCGCCGGGCGGTTTGGACGGAATGGCCTACATGCTGGGTGACGATCCCACTCAGACGAATACGCCCAAGTCGGCTGTGTACATGGAAGGGGAACATCCGCTCGTCCTATCCACTGATTATGCCGGCATCCGTTTCATACAGGATCACGTCACTGGCACGCCGACGATTGTCGAAGGGCATGTGGGCGAATATCGCTGGGGATCGCGTTATTCTATTTATACCGGGCTGCCGACCGTCGTGGGCTGGAGTTGGCACGTGCGGCAGCACAATTCACTCTTGCCCGGCGCTTTCATCGAGAAACGTATCGCAGAGGTCAACAATTTCTACAACACTACCGACTCGCAGGCTGCAATCGAGTTCCTGCGACGGTATCAAGTCGAATACATTGTGGCGGGCGATTTGGAGCGCGCGCTCTATTCGGCTGAGGGGATGAACAAGTTCGCGGAATGGGTGAAGCAAGGCTGGGTGCAAGAGGTCTTTTCGCGTCGGCAGGGAGCCAGCTTGGTCGCCATTTACAAGGTGGTGTATTCCCAATGATGAATTCGCTGCGCTTAGGCGGGAAGTCAAGGTCACGCCGACTGACGGATTACGCGCTTTTGCTTTTGACTGTGGGGCTGGGCGGCTACACGGTGTTGAGCTTGCGCCAGCCGTGGGCCAAAGCGCCGACCGGTGCCTGGCTGTGGCTGCTCCTCATTGCCGTTGGATTGTTGGGCGGCTATGCGTTGTTGCGCATGGATCAGTGGCTGCTGTCTGATCTGGCGCTGCGATCTAATGAGCCAGCAATAGCGCCGCCTGGCAGGGCCAGGCAGTTACGGTGGGCGGCCTGGCTGTTGGCTCTGGCGATCGGATTGACGCTCTGGGTGGTGTGGCGGTTGTGGCCCGACTATCGCAAGTGGGATGGGACTGTGGCTCCCTGGCTGGCTGCCTTGGTCCTGGTTGTAGCAGCCGGTGCGCTGATGGGAAAAATTGGCCGGCCCTCTTCACTCACGACAAGCAAACCGGCGGGACAAATTCCTCTTTGGCTGGAAATTACAGGCTTTCTGCTGATTGCGGGCCTGGCTGTTTTTTTGCGCGTCTACCACTTGAGCAGCATTCCCGCCGGCATCTATGTGGACGAGACGAATGGCGCGCTGGACGCGGTCTATATCCTGGAAGGGCGAAACAGCTCACCGTTTGGCACCGGCTGGTATGGAACGCCCAACGGTTACGTTTATTACATGGCGGGCTTGTTCAAGCTGTTTGGCGTCAACTTTGCCAGCCTGAAAATCGCATCGCTCCTCCCGGCCATTCTCACGGTGCTGGCGCTCTATCCGTTGGCCCGCTTTCTGTTTGGGCCGATGGCCGGCCTCAGCGCCATGCTCTTGATGGCCGTCAGCCGGTGGCACCTGAGCATGAGCCGTTGGGGCTGGAACGAGGTCGCGCCTCCGCTCTTTCAAATCCTGGCGACGTTTTTCCTCGTTCGCGGTTTGCGGGAGCGGCGCGCGTCGGACTTTGTGCTGGGCGGCGTGATCAGTGGGTTGATGATGTACACTTACCTGAGCAGCCGCCTGGCTCTTGCCACGCTGGGACTGTTTGTCCTCTACTGGCTGCTGGCAGACCTCGAAGGGCCAGTTGCCAGTTGGAAACGCGAATGGCGCGGGCTGGTACTCTTTTTGCTCGCGTTTCTGATTGCCTTTGCTCCGATTGCCGTCACGCATATCACCGACCCGTTTACGTGGTCCAACCGGGTTGACCAGATCAGCATATTTAGAGATGTGAAAGACGCCGGCAGCTACCAGCCTTTGTGGAAAAACATCAGCGACCACTTGAAATTTTTCCACCAGACAGGCGACCACCAAGGCAAGCACAATTTGCCCGACGAGCCGCAGACCGATCCTGTGACCGGGTTGTTGTTCGTGATCGGCCTGGGGTATGGTCTGCTGCGCTTTCCGCGCGACCGCCGTCGCGGGCTGCTGTGGTTTTGGTTGTTATTCGGATTGGCCGGCGGCGTGTTTAGCTCAAACCACGAATCGCCACAGTCATACCGCACGCTGACGGTTGTTCCCGCCATCGCCCTGCTGGCCGGGGACGTGCTGGCTCGATTGGCTCGCGGCTCTATCGCACTGGTTCCAGCCATCAGCGACCCCAAGCGACTGGCGCGCTATAGAACCCTGGCGACGGGTTTTGGAGGTCTGTTGTTGGTGGGCAGCCTGTCCGCGTCGGCTGCCTGGGAAAGCAGCACCTATTTTGGCCGCCAGGCCAAGTCTATAGCAGTCCAAGCCGGCTTTAATCTGACCGAGAATCAGATCGCCCAAGAAGTGCTCAAGGCTTTGGATAGCGACACGCCGGTCTATCTTTCTCCTCGTTTCTACGATTTCTCGCCGCTGCGCTTTCTGGTGTATGGGGCAGTCAAGTACAAGACTGGTCGCAACACGCTGGATGACCGGCCCTGGCATCTAGCTCGACCGGAGCAAGACCTGCCAGCTCCCGATGTTGGACGCGATGCGATCTTTCTTCTGGACACTTATTATCAGCCCGTGATGGATTATTTCCGCTCCTTTTACCCCCAGGCGCAAATAGAGACTGTGCGCTGGCGGGATGAGATACCGCTTTACCTCCGTGTGCGGGTGCCTCATTCCGAGCTGGCGGCTCTGCAAGGTCTCGAGGCTCGTTTCGTTGGCGCCGATGGCAAGCTCATCGAACGTGTGGCGAGCCAGATTGACGAGGACTGGAGTCAGCAGGCTGTGACCTCCGCCGAGTGGAGTGGCAACCTGAAACTGGAACACAGCGGCATGTATGATTTCACTCCCCAGGGCAACTTGACCGTGACCGTGGATGGTCAACCCTGGAACGGCAGCCGCTTTCTGTGCAGCGGGCTGCACGATCTGCGTGTGACACAGTCCGACACGATTGGCGGAGCCAATCGCCTTCAGGGCGTGGCCCGCCTGAACTGGACCATGCCGAACGGGACAGAGGAGATTATTCCTGCCCAGGCGCTTTTCCATGTCCAGGTGCCCGCACAGGGCCTGACCGGCTATTACTATGCCGGCGAAAAGTGGCAAGGCGAACCGCTTTGTCGCACACTCACCCCCTTCTTCTTGCTGGCCTGGCCGGATCAAGAGCCTGTCCAAGGTCCCTTTAGCGCTCACTTTGTCGGGGCCTTGCGCATCACCCAAGCCGGCAACTATCACTTTTGGGTCAACGCCGACGACGGCGCTCGTCTGACCTTGGATGGCACTGTGCTGGGCGAGGGTCTGACCCCGGACCAACCGAATAACTTTGAAGCCAGTCTGGACCTTGAGCCAGGCGATCATCCCATCCAGATTGATTATTTCCAGCAAGGCGGGGGCAGCGCTCTGGAGTTTTATTGGCAGCCGCCGGACGGCAATCAAACCCCTGTGCCGCCCGGCGCGCTTGTGCCAGAGACACCCTGACACACAAACGCTGTCCTCCATTTCTCCCTGTCTTATCTGACTTGAGTGGCAATATGAAAAAACGCATTCGTGATGCGGCGCGGTTCATAGGAATTCTCGCGGCGCTGGCGCTGGCTTTGACGGCCCAGTCCCTGTTCACCCGACAGCCTTTTGTGATTCGGGCGACCGAGAACTGGAGCGCGGATGTGCGCCTTGGCACGGCGGTGGGATTGCTGCTGGCCGCAATGGCTTGTTTCGCGGTGACGACATTCGGGTCATCTCCCGAGGTGGACGAGACGCCGGTCATCGCCTCTCGGCAAGACAAGGGGTTCAGGGCCTTGGGGCCATACCTGGCGGCTGGCTGTTACATCTTTTCGCTTTTGACGTACGTGGCCGTAGGCGAAAACTCTTTGGTTCGCTTTTTCTGGCTGGTGGGCGTGGTCCTCCTGGTGGCGTCACAGCTAAAGCCGCCAGCATCTGAGAGTCTATCTGAAAAATCGGATGGCGATGTTCATAGTAGCAGCTCGAGCCGCCTTCCGACGGCTGATGCCGTCACTACCGACAATTCTCAGACACGCTCTGAGCCGAGGCGAGCCGTCCGATGGGAATGGGGACTCGTAGCCGTCATCACGGCGGTCGCGTTTGGGCTGCGCTACTGGCGCTTGACCGAGATCCCTTCCAACCTGGATGGCGATATTTCCTCCGTGGGCTTGCAAGTCCTCGATCTCATCCACCACCCGCACCCGCAGTGGATTGGTGTGGGCTGGTCCGAATATCCTCTGTTTGCCTTCAACAGCATCGCCTGGGTCATGCGCTTGTTTGGACAGAACCAGTACGGGCTGATGATGAGCACCGTCATCACGGGCATGTTGACGATCCCGGCGGTGTATCTGTTGGGCCGCGAGATGTTTGGCCGGCGAGTCGGGTTGATCGCGGCGGCTTTGCTCACCATCAGCTATACGCACATCCAATACAGCCGCGTCGTCGTCGTCGAACCGGCTCCATTGGTCGTCACGCTGCTGTTCTTTTTCCTGTTCCGCGGTTTGCGGACGCAGCAGCGGATCTGGTTCGTGTTGGCAGGAGTGGCGATGGGAGCCGGCCTGCTGGTCTATTATCCTGCCCGAATCGGCTTGGTAGTAGTCGCATTGCTCTCTATATGGCTTTGGATATGGCGGCGGTCACTCATCGTCGGTCGTCTGCAAAATTGGTTGTTCCTGTGCCTGGGCGTGCTCATGACCTATGGCCCGATGCTGGGGTTTAGCCTCGGCCACCTTGACAACTTTATGGGGCGAGCGAATTCGGTTACCCTCGCTAACGCCGGCGTGCGCGCGCACTTGATGAACAAGTACGGCGTCGAGACGCTGAATGGGTTGATGGCTGAGCAGGTCAAGCGGTCGTTCCTGGTGTTTCACGTTTACGGAGATAGCAGCGGGTTGTTCGCGTTCCGAGGGCCGATGGTGGATGTGCTCACCGCCGCATTGCTGGTCTTGGGCGTGGGCTGGTGCCTGACGCGGCTGCGTAACCCCAAATCCTTCACGCTATTGGTGTGGCTGACCTTGGTCTTGGTGCTGGGTGGCGTGTTGACGAATAATCCGCCTTTCTGGCCGCATTTGATTGTCGTCCTTCCGGCGGTGGCGGTGTTGGGCGCGTTGGCGGCCGAGCGGGCCTGGGATGGATTGGCCCGGCCCATGGGCCGTGTTGGGCAGTGGGGCATCGGCGCGCTACTCGTGGCGGCATTGGTTTACACTGGGATTCACAACTGGCAGGCCTACTACGATTACGTGCGCGACAATGCCGGCGAGCGCGTTCGTATCATCCGCTACGTCAATTCACTGCCAGCGGGCTACCAGGTACGCCTGGTCACCACTTCGATTGGTTGGGGCGACCGCGAGTTTCAATTCCTGGCTCGTGGCGTTGCGGGTCAAGATTTGCTCCCTGACCGACTGCGCTCCGACCCGCAGCCGTGCGGGGATGCGCCTATCGTGTTCATCCTTACACACGACTATGTGGACCTCGAGCCACTGTTACAGGCCAGATGCCCCGGCGGCCAGAGCCGGCAGCACAAGGAGCCGAAGGGGTGGCTTTCTTTTATCTCTTATCGGCTCGGCCCTGAAGGCGTCGGGCCATCTGGCGTCGTGTCCTCCGATATGCGCGTTGATCCGCTCGTCTGGTTGATGATGGGCGGCTGGGCAGTGATTTTGGCGTTGGCGGTTTGGCTATATTACCGATTCGTCGTCCGGCGGATGTTAGCTAAACGCGCACTCAAGCAAGCCGCTAAACTTGTCGTGCCTCGGGCGGCTACGCCAGAAGGTGTTTCGCTGACTGCCACCTGGATAGGCGGCCTGTATACTCTTGGGCGACACTTACGGCAAGGCCCCGTGTTGCAGGGATTCTCCGACAGACTGCTGGGCCGATTGGCGGCTCTTTCCCAGCTAGCGACAGCGGCTCTTCGCTTGCAGGCCTGGCAGCGGCGGGTGAGCGAGTGGACGCCACCACACTTGACGGCGAGTCAGGCTCGGAAAGCGGCTATTGTGTGGGGCGTTCCGCTGGCTGCCCTAGCGCTGGCCTATTTCGCTCAGAGCATTTTTGCCGTTCGCACTGATGATGGGTTTGGAGTCAGTCTGCGTTGGCTGGACGCGTGGCAGGAATCATCCCGATTGTGGCTGGGCGCTTTCGTTTACCTGACGGCGATGGTGGTGTGGATGATCTTTGCTCCCGACATTCACGCCACAGAGAATGTGGAACCGGTTGTGCCACCTGCGCCGCAGAAGGCTGCCGCGCGCGTAACGGCGTGGCCTTTGATCCTGGTTGCCAGCCTGGCTTGTTATGCGCCGGCGATGATTCTGTTTGGCCTCCGGGGAGAAGACTCGTTGGTGCGGTGGCTGTGGGCCGGTGGCGTTATCTTGTTCGCGGCGTCGGCTCTGTTGGGTCTGCGAGCGCGCCGGCCTGCCCATCCCGAGGCGCAGACATCGCCCCACTTCGGATGGATCCATATCGCGGTCCTGGTCGCTATCCTGGCGGCGGCTTTTTGGCTGCGGTTCTATCAGTTGGACAAGATCCCCAGCGATTTTCACGGCGACATGGCATCCCATGGACTGATCGCTCGCTCGATGGCGCTGAGAGAGGAGCGGCTTCTCTTTCACGATACGTGGGCCAACCTTCCTCTCATGGCTTTTTTGCCGGCGGCGATTTCTCTCACGGTGTTCGGCAACAACCTGTTCGGTCTGCAAATGACCTCGGTGCTGGGCGGCCTGGTGAGCCTGCTGGGGTTTTACCTGTTGGTCTGGCGACTGTTCGATCGGCACCGGTTGGCAGCGCTGGCGACGGCGCTCGTGGCGATCAACGTGGTGCACCTTCACTTTTCCCGCATCGCCGAATACATGGACCCCTGGCCGTTCGCCGTCTGGGCGTTGTTTCTAGTTGTGGACGGTCTCAAAGCCAGGCGTTTTCCCTCACTGGCGCTGGCCGGTCTCCTCATGGGCCTCGGCGTTCAGATGTACTATTCGAGTCGCATCATCGTCTTTATCCTGGCAGCGTTCCTGGTTTACGCGCTGCTCTTTCAGCGGCGATGGGTGGCGCAAAACCGACTTGGCCTGGCCCTGATGGTCTTTGGGGGGCTGGTTGCCCTGGGACCTGACCTGATCTTTTTTGCGCGGAACTGGGACGCTTTCATGGAGCGCAGCCGGGAGGTCTGGCTGTACGGGCCGGACGTGATGGCGCACCTGCAAGACAAGTATCACATTCCCTCTGCCATCGGCGTGACGCTCAAGCAGTTTGAGCTTTCACTCTTGATGTTCCATCATTCGATTGACAGCAGCACCCAGTTCGGCTTTCCTCACCCAATGTTTAGCTCGCTGGTGTCGCCCCTTATCGTGTTGGGGCTGGGTTATGGTTTGCGGCGCTGGCGGTCGCCGGGCGTGGTATTGACGCTGGCCTGGTTGTTCCTGGTGATGGTGGTGGGCAGCGCGTTGACGGTGGATGCGCCGTTTTGGCCTCGGCTGGTGAGCATCGTGTTGCCTGCCGCGCTGTTGGCCGCGTTGGCATTGGATCAACTCTGGAGCTTGGCCGACAAATTGAAGGGCCGGTGGACGGCGTGGGTCTTTTGTGCGGTCGTGGCGCTGCTGCTGATTCAGGTGGGCCGGCAGACATGGGATCTGTATTATGAGACGGTGCGCGACAATGCCCGCCCTCGGGCGCGCATAGGGCGCTTTTTGTCCAGTCTGCCGCCCCAGGTGG
>Ga0316620_10001343_pt1 | contig 10566 bp, 7 predicted proteins | sample OWC_Aug_M1_C1_D5_FD_207651 | JGI IMG/M metagenome (GOLD analysis project Ga0316620, IMG submission 207651) | Wetland soil microbial communities from Old Woman Creek delta, Ohio, United States - OWC_Aug_M1_C1_D5_B | ecosystem: Environmental > Terrestrial > Soil > Wetlands | place: USA: Ohio...
TGCACTAGGGCGAGCAGGCTTGGCTTGTCCGTCTGGGTGAGCAGGAGCTTGAAGCCGCGCTCACCCTCCTCCAGCGGGTTGAGCAGGTAGTAACTTCTGAGCTTCTTGGCGGAGAAGCCGTCCACCGGCTCCGTGTCGCCCAGACGCCGCGCCAGTGCCTCGACGATGAGCATCACCGTGGTCAGGCGCTGCTGGCCGTCGATGACGAGCAGCGGCGACTGGCTCGAGACCTGGTAGAGGCCCTTCTCGATGTAGACGATGGAGCCGACGAAGTGGGCGGCAATCGCGTCGTTGCGGCCCGTTCGCAGGATGTCATCCCAGAGCTGGCTGCATTCACGCTCCGTCCAGCTGTAGGTACGCTGGTAGATAGGGATGACGAACTGGGGCGACTTCTTCAGGAAGTCGAGGAGCTTAGCTTCCGTGGCCTTCATTGGTCGCCACCTCCGATGATCTCCTCCAGCAGCCCCTCGGTCTCCTTCTCCAGGGCGAGGATGTCGGCGCGGATCTCCTCGAGCGTGCGCAGCGGCTGGGGCTTGTAGAAGTAGCGGGTGAAGCTGATCTCGTAGCCGGTCTTGACGCTCGCCGGCACGTACCAGGCGTCGGGCGCGTGGGGCAGCACCTCGCGGCGGAGAAACGCCTCGATGCCGCCCTCCTCCAGCAGCGGCACCTGCTCGGTGTCGCGCAGCTCGCTGTCCGGCTCGTACTCGATGACGCAGCGGCCGCCCTTGATGGCGGTCTCGAACCGGCCGTGCAGCGAGTCAGGCTCGACCTTGCCGGCGCGGTGGATCTTGCGGATGACCGGCCGCGCGCTCTCGTCGCGCTCGGCGCTCTCCTTGAGGGACTTGATCTCCTTCGGGGTGTAGGCGCGCTCCGGGTCGATGCCCTTGAGCCGGAGCGGTCGCTCGACGGTGACCTTCCAGTACCCGAAGGCGGCGTTGGGGAAGAGCTTCGACTGCTCGGTCTCCTCGAGCTTGAGGAAGGTGTCGCAGATGCGCGCGATGTCCTCCTCGGAGAGCTCGCAGCTCTTCTTGCCCAGGTTCTTGCGCAGCGGCTTGAACCACTGCGTGGCGTCGATGAGCTGCACGTGGCCGGCGCGGTGCGCCGGCTTGCGGTTGGAGAGCACCCAGATGTAGGTCGCGATGCCGGTGTTGTAGAACATGTTGAGCGGCAGGGCGACGATCGCCTCTAACCAGTCGTTCTCGACGATCCAGCGGCGGATGTTGCTCTCGCCCTGGCCGGCGTCACCGGTGAACAGCGAGCTGCCGTTGTGGACCTCGGCGACGCGGCTGCCGAGGCGAGTTCCGCGCTTCATCTTGGAGAGCATGTTGGCCAGGAACAGCATCTGGCCGTCGCTCGAGCGGGTGACGAGCGAGTACCCGGGGTCGCCGGCGTGCTCGATGACGAAGCGCAGATCCCTGACGCCGCCCTTGCCACCCATTCGCTCGAGGTCGCTCTTCCAGCTCTTGCCGTAGGGCGGGTTGGAGAGCATGAAGTCGAACTCGCGCGACGGGAAGGCGTCGTTGGACAGGGTCGAGTGATCAGGTCCGCCGACGATGTTGTCGGCGGCGTCGCCCTCGCCCTTGAGCAGCAGGTCGGCCTTGCAGATGGCGTAGGTCTCGGCGTTGATCTCCTGGCCGAAGAGGTGGGTGGCGACCTGCTTGCCGTGCTGTTCGGCGAGCTGCTTCAAGGTCTCCTCGGCCACGGTCAGCATGCCGCCGGTGCCGCACGCTCCGTCGTAGAGCAGGTAGGTGCCCGACTCGATCTCGTTGGCGATCGGCAGGAAGATCAGGCTCGCCATGAGCCTGACCGCGTCGCGCGGCGTCCAGTGCTCGCCCGCCTCCTCGTTGTTCTCCTCGTTGAAGCGCCGTACCAGCTCCTCGAAGATCGTGCCCATGGCGTGGTTGTCGAGGCCGGGGAGCCGGACCGAGCCGTCGCCGTTGAGGACCGGGTTCGGGCTGAGGTTGATGTCCGGCGACAGCAGCTTCTCGATCAGCGTCGCCAGCGCGTCGGCCCTGGACAGGCGCGGAATCTGGTTGCGGAACTCGAAGCTGTCGAGGATGTCCTGGACGTTGGGCGAGAACCCGTCAAGGTACGCCTCGAAGTCGGCCTTGAGCTGATGCTGACTCGCCCGGGCCTTGAGGTCGCGCAGAGTGAACTGCGAGGTGTTGTAGAACGCCTGCCCGGCGGCCTTGCGGAGGGCCTGGTCCTGGTGGACCACCTTGGCCCGGTCGAGCGAAGCCTTCATCTCGAGGACGGCCTTCTTGGTTGGCTCGAGCACGGCGTCGAGCCGGCGCAAGACGGTCATGGGGAGGATCACGTCGCGATACTTGCCGCGGACGTAGAGGTCGCGCAGCACGTCGTCCGCGATCCCCCAGATGAGGCTGACGATCCGATTGTGCTGGTCGTAGTTCACCGACGTTAGCTCCTGGATTCGGTGGAGTGGCGCGCAGCCCGATCATAGCGCGCCCGCAGGTGGGGCGAGCCTCATGGTCCTGCCTCCTTGGTTTGAGACGAGCATTCCGCACCGAGGACCCTCCGAAGCCCGAGCGCGGCGGGACCAGTGCTCCGCTACACTGTCTCCGCACTGCACGGTCCTTGCGCGCGCGACCCGGCGTGGTCGGGTCGTCGTGAGCAGAAAGGTGCGTCCTATGAGGCGACTTGGTGTCACGTTGGTGGTGGTTCTCGGCTTGGTGCCGGCAGCGGCACAGGGGCAGATCTTTGCCGACGACTTCGAGTACGGCTCGCCCAACGGCTGGTCAGGGATCGAAGGCTGGGCACCGGCGGCGGTGGGCAGGACGGGCCAGGTGACGTGCTACGACGAGAATGGCGCGGTGATCCCGTGTGCTGGCACGGGCCAGGATGGCGACCTGCGGCCCGGGGTGGCGTGGCCAGTGCCGCGTTTCGTAGACAACGGCGACGGGACTGTGACCGACAACCTGACGAATCTGATCTGGCTGAAGTACGCCAACTGCTTCGGGTCCAGGAGCTGGACGCAGGCGCTCAACGACGCGAACACTCTGTCGGCAGGTTGGTGCGGCTTGACGGACGGGTCGGTGGCAGGGGACTGGCACCTGCCGAGCGTGAACGAGCTGCAGAGCCTGGTTGACTACGAGTACGGTCAGCCTCCGCTGTCGAACGCGGCGGGTACGGATCAGTGGTCGGAGGGTGACGCGTTCTCCGGGGTGCTGGTCGGCAACTACTGGTCCTCGTCGACCCAGGCCCTCTGGGAGGAGAGCGCGTGGAGCGTGTCCTTCTACGACGGCGAGCTGTACCACGACTTCAAGATGACCGGCTACTACGTCTGGCCGGCGCGCGGCCCGCGGTGAGCGACGTTGTCACTGCCGGCGCGCTGGCCGAGCGCCTGTTGAGCCTTACGACCTGGTGCCGGCAGGTGCGTGCGGTGGTCACCGAAGACCCTGGAGCGGTGCTGCCCGAGCCGGTGAGCGTCGATGACCTCGTGCGGATCGCTGGCGAGCTCGGACGCTTGGGCGACCTGCTCGAAGGGATGGTGAGCACGACCCCGCAGTGAAGCACGTCACAGCCCCCTTCCTAGAGAGCTTGGGGCCCCGTGGGAAGAGCCGCCGCTCCCGGGGCTGCCGACCCCCAGCAGAGCACCGCAGGATACCCGCGACCGTCGCCTAGGCGCGTTCCCGCTGCGCCTGGGCGGGCTCGCGGGGGGTTGGTGGGGCAGGGGCTCGCAACCGGCGCTTTCTGGGGCCGTCCTCCGCTGCTTACTATGTGCTTACTGGAGGGGATTGAGCTTTGTAAGTGGTCGGGACGCGGAGATTCGCCCACGCCGAGAAGCTGCGCAATGTGGGCCTAGCCGAGGGGGTCGCAGGGAGGGCGAAGCCCGACCGGAGAGGGCGGCGGGCGGCGTAGGGCCACGCGCAGATTCCGGCGTGACAAATCGCAGCGGACCGACCGAGACGACGAAACCGCCGGCGAGCGGCCGGCGGTTGAAGTCGGATTGGTCGGGACGCGGAGATTTGAACTCCGGACCCCCTGAACCCCATTCAGGTGCGCTACCAGGCTGCGCTACGTCCCGACGTCTTGTGCTCCTAGCTCTTGGCGGTCGGCTCCAGGCGCTTCACTATCTGCGAGATTTCGTCGCGGACCTGCCGGAGCGACGCGAGGAGAGGTTGTACGCGCTCGGACGCGATCTTGTCAACCTCGGCCTCGGTTGGCACTGCGGCGGCCTCTTCCGCCACGGGCTCGGCCTCGACCTCCGGCTCGCCGGCCGTCTCGGGCGCAACGGCCTCCTCGGCGATCTCCTCGCTGGCCTCGAGCTCGGGCTCGACATCGGCCTCGATCTCGGCCTCCTCGACGGGACCGTACTCAGGCTCGGCGGGCCTGGGGATCCTCGGCTGGCGCTGGTGAACGCTGGCCGGGGAGCTGATGCGCTTGCGGGCTCCGGCAATGGTCAGGCCCTCGTCGAAGAGCAGGCGGCGAACCTCCAGAATCAGCTCGACCTGCTCCCGGCTGTACAGCCGCTGGCCGGTGCCGCTCTTCACGGCTTCGAGCTGCGCGAACTCGGTGGCCCAGAAGCGCAGCATGTAGGGCTGGACGTTGGCCAGCTTGCAGACCTCGTTGAGCTTGAAGGACTCCTGGCCGTCAGGAAGCGTCGCTGTGTCCGTCATCCGCTTCCTCCGTGGCAGGCGCCAGCGTGAGTCTGAGCTGCAGCGTGACCCTGCGGTGGCCGACCCACTCACCCGGCACCGGCACGATGATGTCCATCTCGCGGACCTCTCCGTACTCGGCCAGGGCGCCGGTACCGCTGAGCTGCACCCGCAGCTGGTTTTCCTTGTCCCCGCGCCTGACCGAGGTCACCTGCGGCGTCACCGCCAGTGCCCCGCTGGGCAGGCTCCCTTCGACCTCCGGGAACACGACCGGCTCGACCTCAGGCTCCTCCCCGAACCCCGGCTCGAGCTCGAACTCGGCCCGAGGCTCCGGCAAGGCCGGCTCCTCGGGCGCGGACACGGCCTCGACCGAGCCCCCGAGGCCGGCCAGGAGATCGGAGAATGGGTCCTCACTCTCCGACGAATCCGCAGACTCCTCGAAGGCGCCGCCAAACGGCGACTCCTCCTCCGCCGCTGGCGGTCCGCCGATGGGCGAGGTCGGGGTGGGCTCGTCCGCAAACACCTCGTCAGCCGTCGGCGACCTGGGCGCCGCCCGCTCCGCCTCGTCCAGCGCAGGTTCGGCCGCGACCGGCTCGCCCATGTCAAAGGCGTTGTCACCGACCGCAAGCTCGGGCTCGAAGGCAGGGCCCTGGTCGGTCGGTTCGGGTTCCTCGAAGAACCCGGGCCCGGGCTCGACGCTGGGCTCGGTGAGCTCGGGCTCGCTCACCGGTGGAGGCTGCGACAGCGGCGCGAACGGTCCTGGCGCCCGGATCTGGTCCTCGTAGCGCTGGGCAGGCGTCCGTCGCAGCGCGCTTACGGGCGGTGGTACGGGCTCGGCAGCCACCTCGTCACCGAACGGGCTGGGCCCGTCCCACGGCGTCGGCGGTACCACCGGCCGCACCGGCTGGCTGTCGCCCACCGGGCCAAAGGCCCCGCCGACGACCTCGCCGAAGCTGGGCTCATCCGCCGCGCCTGGAGCAGCTCCGGCCGGCTCGGAAAAAGCTGGCTCCTCGATCTCCGGCTCGTCTCCCAGGTCGAACGCCGGCTCCGGTTCCGGCTCGGCGCCGTCGGGCTCAAAGCCAAAGCCCCTGCGGTCAGGCTCCATCACCTCGAAGGCGTCGGACTCGGGCTCGATCTCGCCGCCACCCAGCGCCAGCTCATCCTCGGTCGCCGGGACCACGTCGAGGCCCGGTTCGGACGCGACATTGACCTCGTCGGTCGAGGACAGGGAGGTCTCGGTGATCTCGTCCTTGGTGAACACCCCACCCTGCCCGTCCTCGTCCTGGTCCCGGTCCCCGTAGACCGCCGTGGGCACGTCGTCCGGGAAGCGAGCTTCGACGGTCTTGCCCCCGAAGAGGTCGAGACCGAAGGCGGTGGGCATGGTGATGTCAGGGCTGGGGATGTCGAGCCGTTCCGGCTCGAACGGCGCGGCCGGCGCCGCCGCTGCCGCCGGGATCACCGGCTCCCTGGGCCGCGTCGGCGCCACCGGCGTCACGGGCGCCGTTGGCGGCTTGGGGGCAACCGGCGTCGCGGGCCTGGCGGCGACCGGTGGTGCGGGCGCAGCCGCGGGCCTGGCGGCAACTGGTGCCGCGGGCGCAGCCACCGGTCTGGGGGCGGCCGGCGCTGCCGGCTTGGACGCGATCGGTCTGCCCCCCCAGGTCGCCGGAATCGACGGTCGGCCCGGGAGACGGCCACCGGCAGCGGCCACTGGCTCGTAGCGCTCGCGCAGGTTGCGCATCACCAGCTTGACGATGCCCTCGAGGGTCTCCTGGACGCCCACGCCATCGGTGGCGACGGCCTCGAAGATGGGAACCGAGTACCAGTTGAGGGCGTTGTCCATCTCCTCGATGCTGAGCAGGTCACCGAGGTCGCGCTTGTTGAACTGGAGGGCGCACGGGAACCCCTTGAGCTCCACCCCCTGCAGGGCGAGGTTTTCCTCGAGGTTCTTCAGGGACTCGACGTTGGAGGACTCCATGGTGCGCTGCGAGTCGGCGACGAAGACCACGCCGTCGGCTCCGCGCAGCACGAGCTGCCGCGTCGAGTTGTAGTGCACCTGACCGGGAACGGTGTAGAGCTGCAGGGTCACCTGCATGCCGCGGATGGTGCCGATGTCCAGGGGAAGGAGGTCGAAGAAGATGGTGCGGTCGCCTTCGGTGGCGAGGGAGAGCATCTTGCCCCGCTGACCGCCCTCGAAGTGATCGTGGATCCACTGCAGGTTGGTGGTCTTTCCGCACAGCCCGGGACCGTAGTACACGATCTTGGCGTTGAGCTTGCGCAAGGCGTAGTTGAAAAAAACCATCGCCGGTCCTTAACGTTCCCGCCCCCTGATGATAACTCGAATCGGCACTCCGGCCAACCCAAAGCTCTGTCGCAGGACGTTTTCGAGGTAGCGACGGTACGAGAAGTGGGGGTTCCGCACCAGGCTCGTGAACAGAATGTAGGCCGGCGGAGCCTCTCCCGACTGCACCGCGTAGTAGAGGGCGGGCGCCTGCGTCCCTGCCGCTGGCGGCGGGCGCCTTGCCCAGGCGTCGCGCAGCACGCGGTTGAGCTCCCCGGTGGACGTCCGCCTGCGAAACGCGCGATGCAGCTGGTCCATCGCCGGGAAGAGCCGCTGGACGCCCCGGCCGGTGAGGGCAGACAGGAAGACGACCGGCGCCTGGTGCAGGAACTTGAGGCCCTCCGCCACCTGCTCCTCGAGCTCGGCCCTGCGCCGCGTGCGATCCGAGATCAGGTCCCACTTGTTGAACACCAGCACCAGCGCGCGGCCGGACTCCCAGGCGTAGCCCGCCACGTGGGCATCCTGGCTCGTGATGCCCTCGACCGCATCCACCACCAGGAGGCACAGCTCCGCCCGCTCGAGGTGGCGGCGGGCCATCATCACCGACAGGACCTCGGGGCCGCGGTCGGTGCGGCCCTTGCGACGGATGCCGGCGGTGTCGACGAACAGGAAGTGCTGGCCGCCGCGCTCCAGGGCAACGTCGACCGCGTCTCGGGTGGTGCCGGGGCGGGGGCTGACGAGGACCCTGGGCTCGCCGACGATCCGATTGAGCAGCGAGGATTTACCCACGTTGGGACGGCCGATGATGGCGACCTGCACCTGGTCGCCGGGAGCCTCGGCGACGGCCTCCTCGGCCGGCGCAAGAGAGCCGGCCAAGTAGCCTTCGAGCGCATCCCACAGCTCGCTGATGCCGATCGCGTGCTCGGCCGAGATCACTACCGGGTTTCCGAGCCCGAGCGCGTGGAACTCGTGGGCGCCCAGCTCCACATCACTGCAGTCGGCCTTGTTGACGACCAGGAGCGCCGGCCGTCCGAGGCTGCGAATGTAGTCGGCGATCTCGTGGTCCTCGGGCAGCGGACCGCTCTCGCCATCGACCAGAAACAAGACCAGGTCGGCGTCGGTCAACGCGGTCTCGGCCTGGGAGCGGATGAGGCGCAGGTAGTGCTCGTCCTCGTGGAGCAGGAGCCCTCCCGTGTCGACCAGGGTCAGGGTTCTGCCGTCGGGGCTACGCGTGTCGGCCACGATGCGATCCCGGGTCAGCCCGGGAAGATCGTGGACCAGGGCCCGTCGAGTACCGGTCAGACGGTTGAAAAGGGTCGACTTGCCGACGTTGGGACGGCCCACGATGACGACCACCGGAGGAGAGCTCACAGAGCCTCCTCGGCAGCGCTCGCGCGGCCGCGGCCGGGGAGCTGTGGCCGCGCCCGGTCAGGCGGACGAAAGGCGCGCGTGGCGGCGTACTCGCCGGCTGCCGAACGCCGGCCGCAAACGCTCATGGACCAGGGCTCTCCGTCTCCGACGCGGGCTCGGGTGTCGGCGTTTGAATATTCCAGCGGCTCGCCCCCTCGGTGCCCTGCACCATGCGGGCAGTCACCCTCCAGCTCCCGTCGACCAGTCGCAGCTGGACCAGGGTGCTCTGCACCGACTGCGGATTGCGGCCCTTCTCGCGGCCAGTGAAGGCGTCGTAGCGACCCACGTCCCACACCTCGGTCAGCCGGACCGTGGCGTTGACCCTGCGGAAGACCTGCATGCGCTCGACGTCCCACTGCAGCAGAGTGGCCTCGAGGCGGTCGCCGCCCGTCGCCAGCTGGCGCAGGAGCTTCTGGACGGCAGCCACCTCCCCACCGGTGACATGCTCGGACAGAAGCGAGGCGTCGCGTGCGGCGTAGGCGCGGGCCAGCGCGTCCAGGTAGCCGTCGAGGGCGGCCTCGATTGCCGCCCGCTCCTCGGGCTCGGGCTCCATGTCCTCGCAGGCCTGCACCACGAGGAGACCGGCCGCCACCAGGGCGACCGCGAGCCACCGCCAGCGTCTGACCACAGGATCCTCCCCCTCGACCATTCCGAGCACCGCTGCGCGGGCCTCGGGTCTGGCCGACACCGCTGCCTGCGCGGAGCATACCACCGGGCTCTCTGGCCAGTCGCCGTGCGGGACCGCGCTGACATCGCGGTGCCGCCACGGCTGCCGGCAGCCGTCAGGCAATCCGGACTCGGCAAGGTCCAAGAGGCGACGCGCCACTGGCACCCACCCGACGCGCAGCGTACGGGTAGAATGGACAGGGTCGACGCGGGCGCCGCCTGCTCGGCCGGAAGAATTATGGCCAAGCGGAAGCCGACATTCGTCGTGATCGGGGGCGTGGCCGCGGGCATGAGCGCCGCGAGCCAGATCAAACGCCGCGACCAGCGTGCCCACGTGATGGTCTTCGAGCGGGGGCACGAGATCTCGTACGGCGCCTGCGGCATGCCCTATAACATCGCGGATCCGGCCCGGGAGATGGACGACCTGGTGGTCCTCACCCCAGAGCAGGCTCGGACGGAGCGCGGGATCGACCTCCACCTCGACCACGAGGTCAATCGCCTCGACCTCGCGGGACATGTGCTCATGGTGCGCGACAACGCCGGGAAGACCGAGCGGCACCAGGAGTTCGAGGCCCTGGTCATCGCCACTGGGGCCCGCGCGACGCGCCTGCCGCTGCCCGGTTTCGACCTGCCGGGGGTGACCGTCCTGCGCGATCTGGCCGACGGCAGGCAGCTCAAGGCCCTGCTCCGCAGCCAGCCTCGGCGCGCGGCCATCATCGGCGCCGGCTACATCGGCATGGAGATGGCCCACGTGCTGCGCGAGAGGGGCCTCGAAGTCGTCGTGATCGAGAAGATGCCGCAGATCCTCCCGGGATGGCATGCCGACTCCGTGTCCGTGGTTGAGGATGCCCTGGCCCGCAACCGGGTCGAAGTGCACACCGGTGCCAGCGTGGTCGAGGCCCAGGCAGGGACTGACGGGAAGGTCGCGGCCGTGGTCACCGACGCGGGTCGCCACCAGGCCGACCTGGTCCTGGTCGCTACCGGCGTCCGCCCCAATGTGACCCTCGCGGCCGCCGCCGGCCTCCGCATCGGCGCGAGCGGCGCCATCTGGGTCAACCAGTACCAGCAAACCTCGGACCCGACGGTGTGGGCGGCGGGCGACTGCAGCGAGTCCTACCACCGGGTGCTGCGCAAGAACACCTGGATCCCGCTCGGCACCACAGCCAACAAGCAGGGCCGCATCGCGGGCGCCAACGCGCTTGGTGCCAACACGAGGTTCGCCGGCATCGTCGGCACCGCCGGGTTTCAAGTCTTCGACCTCGAGGTCGCCCGCTCCGGCCTCACGCTCGACAAGGCCCGCGAGGAGGGCTTCGAGCCAGTCGCGGTCACCATCCGCCAGCGCTCTCGCGCCCTGGCCTACCCCGGCGGTGGCCCTGTGCAGGTGACCCTGATCGCTGACGGGCCGAGCGGGCTGCTCCTCGGCGGCGAGGTCGTGGGCAGCGAGGGCGCCGCGTTGCGCGTCAACATCCTGGCCACCGCCCTCGCCGCGCACATGACCGTGGCCGATCTACAGAACCTGGACCTGGTCTACGCTCCGCCTTTCGCGCCGGTGTGGGATCCGGTGCTGGTGGCTGCGAACCAGCTCGCCAAGACCGT
>Ga0316620_10001344_pt1 | contig 10565 bp, 9 predicted proteins | sample OWC_Aug_M1_C1_D5_FD_207651 | JGI IMG/M metagenome (GOLD analysis project Ga0316620, IMG submission 207651) | Wetland soil microbial communities from Old Woman Creek delta, Ohio, United States - OWC_Aug_M1_C1_D5_B | ecosystem: Environmental > Terrestrial > Soil > Wetlands | place: USA: Ohio...
GTTGCGCCGCAGGCGGATATCCTCCAGCCGCGTCGCCAGCGCGTTGCCGATATCGGGCTGCACCGGCACCACGTAGAACGCGTCGCTGCGGATGGCTTCCAGGACGAGATCGGCGATCGCCTCCGGCCGGAAGCCGTTCTTGAGGAAGCCGCGCACGGCCGCGAGGCGCAAGAGCTGTTCCGGGGTCGCCTGCGCCGCGCCTCCGGTGTTCAGCTCCTGCGGGCGGTTACGCGCCGACTCGATGATCTTCGTGTCAACCCAGCCGGGACACAGCACCGAGGCCGAAAGCTGCGCGTTGCGCGCCTTGAGGTCCTTGTACAGCAGCTCGGTGAGCGCCACCACGGCGTGCTTGGAAACCGTGTACGGGGCGCCCGTGCCGCTTGTGACGAGCCCGGCGACCGAGGCGGTATTGACGACGTGGCCCGCTTCCGCCCGCGCCAGCATGCGCGGTACGAACTGGCGGATGCCGTACAGCACGCCCGAGAAATTGACCCCGAGCACCCACTCCCAGTCCTCGCGTGCCACGTTCCAGATCCCGTCGGCGCCGAAGCCTCCGCTCACGCCCGCGTTGTTGCAGAGCACATGCACGTTGCCGAAGGCCTCGAACGCCGCGTCGGCGAGGCGCTTCACGTCCTCTTCGCGCGACACGTCGGTGCGCACGGCGATAGCCGCCGCGCCCCGCGCCGCGAGCGCGGCGCGTGCGCCTTCCAGCGGCGCGGCCTCGATGTCGGCGAGCACGACCTTCATGCCCTCTTGCGCAAACCGCGTCGCGAGCGCGAGGCCAATGCCGCTCGCCGCGCCGGTCACCACCGCCACCTTGCCCGAGAACTCGTTCATGCTGCCGTGAACTCCATGACGCCGTCGTCGATGCGCCCGTAGCGCAGCGTCAGGATGTCACGTGCGTAGTTCTGGTGCAGCCGCCACGGCGGCTTCGAGCCCTGCTTGGGAAACAGGTGCAGCGAGCGCTGGACGTAGCCCGACGAAAAATCAACCCAGGGTTCGGCGCCCAGAGCGGGATCGGCATTGCGCGGCGTGCACTGCCGGTAGCCGTGCCGCTTCATGTAATTCAGGAGGCGGCAGACGTACTCGCAGCTCAGGTCGCACTTCAGGGTCCACGACGCGTTGGTGTAGCCGAACGACGAGGCGAGGTTCGGCACGCCGCTGTACATCAGCCCCTTGTAGTTGAAGGTCTTCGCCGGATCGACGCGGCGGCCGTCGACCGTGAGCTCGACGCCGGCGAGAACTTCCAGGTCGAGCCCGGTGGCGGTCACGATCAAATCGGCTTCGAGCTCGGCGCCCGATGCGAGCCGGATGCCCTTCTCGGTGAAGGTCGCGATGCGGTCGGTGACGACCGACGCCTTTCCGCCGCGGATCGCCTTGAACAGGTCCGCATCCGGCACCAGGCACAGCCGCTGCTCCCACGGCTTGTAGCGCGGCGTGAAGTGCTTGCCGACGTCGTACTCCGGCCCGAGATAGGCGCGCACGCCGCCCAGGAGCAGCTGCGCTGCGCGCTCCGGATTGCGCCGGCACAGCCGGAAGAAATACTGCTGCAGGAGCACTCGCTTCCAGCGGTTGATGCGGTAGGCGAGCATCGGCGGCAGCCAGCGGCGCAGCCGGTTCGCGGCCGCGTCCTCCGCCGGGCGCGCCACGACCCAAGTCGGCGAGCGCTGCAGCATGGTCACGTGCGCCGCCGTCTTCGCCAGCTCCGGCACCAGCGTGACCGCGGTCGCGCCGCTGCCGATGACCACCACGCGCTTGCCCGCGTAGTCGATATCCTCGGTCCACTTCTGCGGGTGCACGATGCGGCCCGCGAAGCGCTCCCTGCCGGGGAACTCGGGCGTGTAGCCCGCCGCGTACTTGTAGTAACCGCCGCACACGAAAAGGAAATTGCACGTGAAGCGCGCCGGCCCGGCGCCCGCGCGCTCGGCCTCTACCGTCCAGCGCCCATCGCCAGACGACCAGGACGCGCGCCTGACCTGGTGGCCGAAGCGGATGCGCCGGTCGATGCCGTGCTCGCGCGCGGTGTCGCGCACGTACTTGAGGATCGACGGCCCGTCGGCGATCGCCTTGGATTCACTCCACGGCCGGAACGAATAGCCGAGCGTGAACATGTCGGAGTCCGAGCGCACGCCGGGATACCGGAACAGGTCCCAGGTGCCGCCGATCGCGTCGCGGCCCTCGAGGAGCGCATAGCTGCGTTCCGGGCAACGTCTCTGCAAGTGGACGCCCGCGCCGATGCCGGACAGCCCGGCGCCCACGATCAGCACGTCGAAATGCTCGATGCTCATGGCGCCGGAGGGTACCAAACAACGCGGTGCGGATGGAGATTGTAAGAATATGTGGAGGGTGCAATAACCCTCGACCGACCCCAATAGTCCGCGTTATCGTTTGCGGGGAATGACTTAGGGTGCGACCGGCGGACGGAATGATATGACTACCGCATGGTTATTGGAGGCTCTCGGGCTGCTCGCCACGACCATAGGCGCGCTGCTGATCCTGCTGCATTTGCTTTCGCCGTCCCCCTTCTCAGAAGAGTTCAGGACGGAGGAGGCGAAGCGCGCCTACACGGCGCACCGGCGGCGGCTCGTGATCGCCGTGGCCCTCTTGTGCCTCTGGCTGCTCATCCAGGACGTCGGGGTCCTGCTGCTTTAGCCGGCCACACGTAGCAGCGACGAGTGTCGGTCTCGCCAGTTTGACCGGCCGATTCGGCGGCGCCGAAGAAGGCCGCGAAGTCGACGTTCAAGCCCCCCAGCTCGGCCAGCGTGGCCGCGCGCGCCAGCCGAGCGCCAAGCAGCGAGCGCAGCACATTGCGGGCGCGCTGCGGCGAGAGATGCGCGAGCTGTCGCTCGAGCTCGCCGACGTTCCTCTTGCCGTCCAGCAGCGCGAGCAGCTCCGTCGCCTCCGCCGGAAGCGTCGCGCCCTGGCCACGCAGCGCCGCGGCCCCGGCTTGGGTGCGCACGAATACGTCAAGCGGGTAGAGCGGAATATCGACCTTGTTCTCAATCGAATAAACGCTGACCATCGCGTCGTTCATCGCAGCACCTCGCCTCTCGATGCGTCTCGCTCCGGGACCGGCGCCTCGCCGTGCCCTCCTGACTGGACGCTCGCTGCTATTTCAACCGGGTTACTCGCGGCAAACAACGCGCGACTCGTAAATTCTGTAACCCGGTGTTTCCGGAGAATCAGGAATCGTCAGCGGCTGCAGGCGCCATCCTGACCGAGTCGGCAGCTTCGGGTTCCTTTTGGGGGCGGGGAGACCCGCTTATCTGTCCCGATAGCTGATCCGGTAGACGGCGCCCGCCGTATCGTCCGAAACGAGGAGCGCGCCGTCGGGTGCGACGAGCACGTCCGCAGGGCGACCCCAGGCGCGTTCTCCCTGCAACCAACCGGTCGCGAACGGCGCGTAGGACACCGCCTCGTCCCCGCGTACGGTGACCAGCGAGATGCGGTAACCGACCTTCTGCGTGCGGTTCCACGAGCCGTGCTCGGCGATGAAGACCTGGTTGCGATAGGCCGGCGGAAACTGCGTCCCGGTATAGAAGCGCATACCCAGCGGGGCGACGTGTGCGCCGAGCTTGATCGCAGGCGTGCTGAAATCCGCGCACGAACGCTTGCGCCCGAATTGCGGATCGGGAATATCGCCGGCGTGGCAGTACGGGAAACCAAAGTTCATCCCGGGCCGCGTCGCGCGGTTCAAGGTGTCGGGCGGAATATCGTCCCCCATCATGTCGCGCCCGTTGTTCGTGAACCACAGGCTGCCGGTCTGTGGATTCCAGTCGAAACCCACCGAATTGCGGATGCCGGTCGCATACAGCTCTAGCCCGCTGCCGTCCGGCTGCATGCGGAAGATGCCGCCGTAGCGGCGCGGGTCCTTCTCGCAGACGTTGCAGGGGAAACCTACCGGAACGTAGAGGCGACCGTCCGGGCCGAAGGCGATGAATTTCGCGCCGTGCCAGGTCTCGGTCGGAAAGTCGCTGCGGATCTCGACGGGGCGAGGAGGCGCATCGAGCCGGGCCTCGATGTCGTCGTAGCGCAGGATGCGGCTCACCGCCGACACGTACAGCGCGCCGTCGCGGAAGGCCACGCCGACGGGGCTCGTGAGGCCGCGCGCGACGACTAGCGGCTCGCGGCTACCCGGCCTGAGTGCATACACCTCGCCTTTCCCGAACGACCCGACAAACAGCGTTCCGCGATCTCCCAAGGCCATCTCGCGGGCGTTCGGCACATTGGCGACGAGCTCGATGCGGAATCCCGGCGGCAGCTTGATGTCCTCGAGCGGAAGCCCCCCGGCGCAGGCGCCGAGAGGACATAGCAACAACCAGATCGCAACCCGCCTCACGCCGGGATCACCCTTATTGCCTCGGCCGCAGGCTGGCGAGCACCCGGTCCACCATGACGCCCGCCTGCCCGAGGTAGTTCGCCGGGTCGCACAGCTCGGAGAGCCGGGCGCGGTTTGCGTGCTTCGTGATCTCGGCGTTCTCGGCAAGCAGCTCGAGCAGCGGCCTCTCTTGCCGGATCGCCTCGCGGCAGATGTCGTACACCAGGTCGTGCGCGCGCTCGCGCCCCAGGTACGGCGCGAGTCCCATCATCACCGCCTCCGACACGATCAGGCCGTGCGTCAGGTCGAGGTTCGCGCGCATGCGTGCGGCGTCGACCTCGAGGCCGGCGAGGATGAAATTCGTCTGGTGCAGGGCGCCCGCGAGCAGGCAGAACGCATCGGGCAGGACGATCCACTCGATCTCCCAGGGGCCGGTGGAGCGCTCGTGGTCGGCCACCATCGCGTCCATGAGCGAAGCCGCGTGCTGGCGCACCACGGACACCGCGGAGTGAATGTACAGGCAGGAAATCGGGTTGCGCTTCTGCGGCATAGTGGACGACGAGCCGCGCCCCGGCGCGAAGGGCTCGTACACCTCGGCGACCTCGGTCTGCATCAGCAGCTTCACGTCCATGGCGATCTTGCCGAGCGATCCGCCCACCAGGCCGAGGAATGCGCCGACTTCCGCGATCGTGTCGCGCACCGTATGCCAGGCGATGACCGGCTGCGCGAGCCCGAGCTCGCGCATCAGCGCGGCCTGCGTCTCGAGCGCGCCGCGCTCGAGCGAGGCAAGCGTGCCCGAGGCGCCGGCGAACTCGCCCATGAGGACGCGGGCTTTGAGCTGCGCCAGGCGCTCGCGGTGCCGCTCGATGCCGGCGAGGATGGTCGCCATCTTGTAGCCGAAGGTGATCGGCGTGGCCTGCTGCAGGTTGGAGCGCCCGGCCATGGGCGTGTCGCGGTGCGCCCTGGCGAGCGCCGCGAGCGAGGCCGACAGCGCGGCGAGGTCGGCCTCGACGAGCGCCAGCCCCTCCCGCATCTGCAGCACGGTCGCGGTGTCGGTGATGTCCTGCGTGGTCGCGCCCCAGTGACACCACTCGCCGAGCCCGTCGCGGCACAGCGCGTTCAGCTGCGAGACGACGCCCAGCACCGGGTAGCCGATCTGCTCGGTGCGCGTGCGCAGCTTCTGCATGTCGATTTTGGCGAGGTCGCAGTTGCCCACGATCTCGTCGGCGGCCTCCTGCGGGATGATGCCGAGCCTGCCTTGCACGCGTGCAAGCGCCGCCTCGATCGCGAGGTACTTGCGCGTGCGGTTCTCGTCCGACCACACCTCGCGCATCGCCGGGGTGCTGAACAGGTTGCCGAGGATTGCCGAATCCACGATCGTTGCGGGCATTGCGCGTGCTCCCGAAATTCGATGGCGCGAGTGTAGCAACCTTGCTCGACGCCCCGCGCCAAAGCGGCTATTGTTCGGCAACTTTTTGACCACGGAGCGCCATGGACGCACCAGCCAAGCTGCAGCAGAACGCACTCGGGCTCACCGAGTCGTCGATCATGGGGATCGCCGGCACGGCCCCCGTGTACAGCATCGCCGCCACCACCGCCACGCTGATCGCCGCGGTCGGCGTGCTCTCGCCCGCGAGCCTGCTCTACTGCGGGCTGATCATGTTCGGCGTGACCTTCGCGTTCATGTACCTGAACCGCCTGAACGCGAACGCCGGCGCCTCCTACGCCTGGGTGGCCTCTATCTTCAGCCCGACGCTCGGCTTTCTGTGCGGCTGGACGGTGCTCGTGTCCTCGGCGGTGTTCATGGTGTCCGGAACGATCCCGGCGGCGGTCGCCACGCTGCAGCTGTTCGCGCCGGACCGGGTGAACGACATCGGCGTGGTGGCCCTGGTTGCCGCCGCCTGGCTCGCGATCGTGAGCGCGATCCTGATCAAGGGCATCAAGCTCACGAGCTACGTGCAGGTAGCCCTGACCGCGGTCGAGGTCGTGATCCTGCTCGCGCTCGTCGCGGCTGCGCTCGTCGAGTACGCGCACCATCCGGTGCGGCCGTTCTCGCTCGCCTGGTTCTCGCCGGCCGGACTCACGCCGCACCTGTTCGCCGCGGGTGCGCTCGCCGCGCTGTTCTTCTACTGGGGCTGGGACGTGACGGTCAACTTGAACGAGGAGACGCGCGACGGCGCGCGCATCGCCGGGTTGGGCTCGCTCGTCGCCATGCTGGTGCTGCTCGCGCTCTTCGTGACCTTCGCGGCGCTCACCCTCATGCTGCTAAGCGACGAGGAGATCCGGCAATCGGGCGCGAACATCGTGTTCGCCGTCGCGGAAAAGCTCTTCCCGAGGCCCTGGAGCTACATGGCCGTGCTCGCGGTGATGCTGAGCACGATCGGCACGCTCGAGACTTCGATCCTGCAGTTCACGCGCACCATGTTCGCGCAGGGGCGCGACGGCTCGCTGCATCCGCGCTACGCGCGCCTGCATCCGAGCTGGAACACGCCCTGGCTCGCCACCGCAGCGATCGCGGTAGCCGGGCTCATGATGCTGCTGGCCGCGTCCCGCTACCCCTCGATCAGCCAGGTGATCCAGGATTCGGTGAACGCGGTCGGCATCCAGGCGGCGTTCTACTACGGCCTCGCCTGCCTCGCCTGCGCCTGGCACGTGTGGCGCAGCGGCAAGCGCGACGCGACCGCCTTGCTGCTGCTCATCGTCTGGCCGCTTGCGAGCGCCGCGTTCCTCGGCTTCATCGCGGTGTACGGCATTCCGAACTTCGACACGACGGCAAACGTCGTCGGCATCGGCGGCATCGCGATCGGCCTGGTGCCGATGTGGCTCAACCGCGGTCGCGCGAAATACGGCGCGGCTCGGGTCGAGCGCGCGGTGTAAGCGCGCCCCTAGCGCGAGGAAAAGCGCTCGCGATAGCCCCGGGGCGTCGCGCCAAGCACGCGCATGAAGCTGCGGCGCATCGTTTCCTCGGAGCCAAAACCGCAGCGCGCCGCGACGCGCTTCACGGGCAATCCCTGATCGAGCACCTGACGAGCCGCCTCGACTCGAATGCGTTCGATCGCGCGCGCCGGCGTCATGCCGGTCGCGCGGCGATAGTGACGGACGAAGCTGCGCTCGCTCATCGAGGCGGCTTCGGCGAGCGACGCCACCGACAGGTCGCGGCGAAGATTGTCGCAGACCCAGGCGTGCAGCCGCTCGAAGCGGGCGTCGCCGTGCTGCAATGCCAGCGTCGCGCTGAACTGCGACTGCCCACCCGGACGCTTTAGGAAGACGACGAGTTGTCGTGCAACCGCCAGCGCGATCCGCCTATCGAGGTCCTCCTCGACCAGCGCCAGCGCCAGATCGATCCCGGCGGTGATCCCGGCGGAGGTCCAGACATTTCCATCCCGGATGAAGATCGGGTCGGGATCGAGGCGCACTCGGGGAAATCGACGGGCAAACTCCGCGCATCGCTGCCAGTGCGTGACCGCCCGTCGGTTATCCAGCAAACCCGCCGTGGCGAGCAGGAACGCTCCGCTGCAGACCGAGGCCACGCGCCGCGCCGCGGCCGCGCGCGCCTCTATCCAGCGGATCAGGGCGGCGTTCTCGCAGGCGGCATCGACGCCGAAGCCTCCCGCGACGATCAGCGTGTCGAGAGGCGCCTTGGACTTGGATAGGCCGTGTGCCGCGAGCCCGAGGCCGGCCGATGCGGTCACGGACGGCCGTTCGGCCACTACGGCTAGCTCGTACGGACGCGCTCGCCCCTCGTCTTCGGCGACTTCGTTGGCGCTGGCAAAAACCTGCAGCGGCCCGGCGACGTCGAGAAGCTGGACATCGTCGAAGGCCAGAATCTCGATCCGCCGACGGCCTGGCGTGAAATGAGGGGTCTTTGGCATTTACGCCAAAGGCTACCCGCTTAGGCTGTGAGGGTCAACGCGCAAAGGAATCTCATGCCACTTCGATTCGGCATCGTCGTTTTTCCGAACGTGCAGCAGCTGGACGCGACCGGCCCTTACGAGGTCTTCGCCTCTGTTCCGGACGCGAACGTGCACTTGCTATGGAAGGACCGACAGCCCGTCACGTCGGCCACGGGTCTCGTGCTCGCTCCGACGACGACCTTTGCCGAATGCCCGACGCTCGACGTGATCTGCGTGCCCGGAGGCCGGGGCATCAACGATCTGCTGCGCGACGAGGAAGTACTGGGCTTTCTGCGCGCTCAGTCTGCGCAGGCGCGCTATGTCAGCTCGGTCTGTACCGGCGCGCTCGTGCTCGGCGCCGCCGGGCTGCTCAAGGGCCGCCGCGCGACGACGCATTGGGCCGCGCACGATTTGCTCGCAAGATTCGGTGCGATCCCGACCCATGGTCGCGTGGTGCGCGACGGCAATTTGTTCACCGCGGGCGGCGTCACCGCCGGCATCGATTTCGGCCTCACCGTCGTGGCCGAGCTCCTCGGAACGGCCGAGGCGCAGACGATTCAACTCGGACATGAATATGCCCCCGAGCCGCCATTCGACGCCGGAACGCCGGAGACGGCAGCGCCCGATGTGGTGGCCGCCGCTCGAGCTCGCCTGGCGTCGAGCCGGAAGGCGCGCGAAGCGATCATCGACGAGATCGTCGCCTCGCGGTTCGTCCGAGCTTCCTGACCACGGGAGCTGGGCGATGCTCTTTCGCGGCATGGACCGGGCGCAGCTGGACGCCGCATACAACAACAGCGCCGCGGTCGAGAACTACGCTGCGATCAAGCTTGAGTGGAGCCGGCGCAGTGCGCGCGTGCGGGACAGCCGGCGCGGGCATCTCGATCTCGTGTATGGCAGTGCGCCGCGCCAGCGGCTCGATCTATTCCTCGCGGACGACCGCGGAGCAGCGACCCTGGCCTTCATCCACGGCGGCTATTGGCAGAGAAACGACAAGAGCGAGTACTCATACATTGCGGAGGGTCCGCTCGCGCACGGGTTCAATGTGGCAGTCGTCGAGTACACCCTGGCCCCCGACGCGCGCATGGATCAGATCGTCGGCGAAGTCGGCCTCGCGCTTGGCTGGCTCGCCGCGCATCTGGCCGAGTACGGTGCCGATCCGGGACTCATTTATGTCTCCGGTCATTCTGCCGGCGGCCACCTGACGGCGATGACGATCGGTCTAGGCGTCGTACGGGGCGGACTGGCTGTCTCGGGCCTCTACGACCTCGCGCCGATCCGGCTGAGTTATCTGAACGCCAAGCTCGGGCTCGACGCCTCGGAGGCACGCCGCAACAGTCCTATCGCGCATCTGCTGGCGCAGGCCGCCCCGCTAGTCATCGCGTATGGCACGTCCGAGTTGCCCGAGCTGTGCAGGCAATCTGTCGCCTATGCCAGCGCCTGGATAGATCACGGGCTGCCGTCACGATTGCTGCCAATCGAGGGCGCGGATTATTTCACGGTTCTGGAAAGCCTTGCCGCTCCCGACGGCGTACTGACGAACGCGCTGGCGGAGATGATCGGCAACGACTAGGCGAATAAGGACTGGAAGACCTGGCGCCCGGCTTGCACGCCCGCTTCGTGCGCGGCCGCGCACGCTGCAGTACAGTGGCGCCGGGAAATTCATCCAAGGAACGCAACTGTGACGAACGACGTCAAGCGCATCGCATTGTCCGCATCGTTGCTGCTCGCATCCGCCTGTGCGCAGCAACCGCCCGCCACCGCTCCTGGCGATGTCGCATACGTCACCAGCCAGGGCGGCGGCGTCACGGTGCTCGACACGAGGACGCTCGCACCCCTCGCCCAAATCGCCGTAGGTCCCGGACCGCGCGGCCTCGCGATCACGCCCGACGGCCGTTGGCTGCTGACCGCCAACCAGAGGACCGCGGACGTCTCGGTCGTCGACACCGCTGCGCGCAAGGAAGTGCGGCGCATCCCGGTCGGCAAGAACGTCGAGTTCATGCGCGTCTCGCCGGACGGCAAGCTGGCTCTCGTCACCTACGAGCCCGCCTCCACCGGCAAACCGGGCAAGGAAACCAAGGAATCCGAGGAATCCGCCATTCCTGCCGAAGTCGCCGTCATCGACCTCGGCAAATGGGCGGTGGTCGGTCGCATGAAGGCAGCGCCCGAGACCGAAGGCATCGAATTTTCGCCCGATCACAAGTTCGCGGTGGTCGCGAACGAAGGCGACAACACGATCGCCGTGTACGACCTCGCGACGCTGCGCAAGGTGAGGACCATCGACGTGTCGCGCTACGGCAGCCGGCCGCGCGGAGTCAAACTATCGCCCGACGGGCAGCACTACGTCGTGACCCTGG
>Ga0316620_10001345_pt1 | contig 10564 bp, 4 predicted proteins | sample OWC_Aug_M1_C1_D5_FD_207651 | JGI IMG/M metagenome (GOLD analysis project Ga0316620, IMG submission 207651) | Wetland soil microbial communities from Old Woman Creek delta, Ohio, United States - OWC_Aug_M1_C1_D5_B | ecosystem: Environmental > Terrestrial > Soil > Wetlands | place: USA: Ohio...
TGACGTGCTGTACGTCGGTAAGGCAGCATCGCTCCACGATCGGGTCAACAGCTACTTTCGCCACCAGCACCGCGTCCCGGAGTGGATGCTCGAGATGCTGTCACAGGCCCGCGGCATCTCGTTCGAGGTCAGTCCAAGCGCGCTCGAAGCGGCGCTCCTCGAGCCCGACGAGATCAAGCGCTTCCGGCCGCCCTACAACGTCGCGCTCACCGACGGCCGGTGGGGTTCCCAGCGCGGCAGCCGCGGGGTTCCCGACGCGGCACCCGCGTTCGGGTCGAGGAGCATTGGGGTGCCCGGAGATCGGCAGGTGTGGTTTGCGGCTCCGGATTTGATCGAATGGAGCACCCGTCCGTCGGCACGCTGTCGCATCGGGCCATTTCCGTCGGCCGAGGCGCTCGAGCAGTTCGCGGCCCTCGCGCAGGAGAGCCGCGCCGCGCTGGGTAGCGCGCGCTGGGCGCCCGACGCGGCTACCTTCGATGATGGCTACGCGCGGTTCTGCGCGGCGCACGTCGAGTTGTCACAGAACCACCTCGGCCGGTCCGCACGGCTGCTGCGCCTGGGCACACGGCTCTGGCGAGAGGGTCGGCGCGACCGGGACGTTGATGCGGACGAGCCGGCGGCGGACAACCGACGCGCTGCCGCCTGGACACCTGCGTACGTGCAACTCGCGCTGGAATGGCTCGTGGTTCGAACGGCGCTCGCGCGACGCCGTGCGATGTGGCTGACGCGGCTGACCGACGCAAGCGTTGCCTGGCGCGAGCCCGGCGCCAGCCAGTCGCGGCTGATCGTCATCGAGAACGGCGATATTTCTGTTCGCGCCACCATCGACCCGGACGTCGCGCCGCCGATTCCACCCGGCTGCCGGCATTCGATCGCCGAACGTCATGGTGCCCTCACGCTGGCGCGCTTCGATCGGCTGCGCGTGCTCGGCACCGAACTCAAGCGGCTGGTCACGGCGGGGGCTCCGGTGGCGGTGCGGTTCTGCGCGTCTCCGCCGCTTGCCGGCGCCCGCCTTGCGTCTCTACTCGGGTGGCTGTGACATGCGCGTGCTCTTCGTGGCCGACACGCACCTTGGCCTGGACCTGCCCACCCGGCCGCGCGTCGTCCGCCGCCGGCGCGGCGACGACTTCTTTCAGAATTTCGAGCGCGCCCTCGACGCGGCCCGCAGCGGTGACGTCGACGTCGTCGTGCACGGCGGCGACCTTCTGTACAGAAGCCGCGTGCCGGCCTGGCTGGTCGAAGCCGCGCTTGCGCCGCTGAAGCGCCTGGCCTCGTCCGGCGTGCCCGTGCTGCTCGTGCCGGGCAACCACGAACGCGGGCAACTGCCGTATCCATTGCTGGCGTTGCACGATGGCCTGCACATCTTCGACCGGCCACGCACGATCGTGCTCGAGGCGCACGGCGTCCGCGTCGCGTTCATCGGGTTCCCGTACACACCGGACATTCGCCGTCGCTTCCCCGAGATGTTTGCCGCCGCGACGCGCGAAGGCCACCCGGCCCCGCCTGCGCTTGCAGCGAATGGTCGCGAGCTACGGCGAGGCCTCGCCGTAGCTGCGCGGAGAGAACCGGGCGCAGCGGAGGCGGCCGATGTCCGGGTGCTGTGCATCCATCAGTGCATCGAAGGCGCCACGTGCGGCCCGGCCAACTTCACCTTCCGCTTCGCGCCGGATGTCATCCGGACCGCGGACCTGCCGCGAGACCTCGCGGTCACGCTCAGCGGGCACATTCACCGCCACCAGGTGTTGAGGCCGCCGCACCGATCGCCCGTCATTTACGCGGGGTCGGTCGAGCGCACCTCGTTCGCCGAAGCGCCGGAGAGAAAAGGGTATGTCGTCCTGGATCTGGCGCCGTCGGGCCTCGCGGCGTTCGAGTTCCGGGAGCTCCCTACGCGGCCGATGCTGAGGCGCACGATCTCTCTCGGCGACGCTCGGCCCTCGGAGGCCCACGCCTGCGTGGCAGAGGCACTCGAATCCACTCCGCAGGACGCCGTGGTGCAGTTGCGAGTCACGGGGGTGATTCCGCCGGCGCTCACGGCAGCGACGCTGCGATTGTTGGCCGGTGCGCGCAACGTGACGCTTGCCCCACTGTCCCGACCTTTCCGATCAGGCCACCGGATCGGGTAGTATCGCGGCGATGATCCGAGTTCCACGCGCGTCGCACCGCGCACTTCGCAGATCGCCCGCCGCACGTTGCCTGTTGCCGGCGGCAGTCTGCCTGCACCTTCTGACCGGCGCCGCACTGGCGCAGGAACTCTCCAATCACGCGTTCATGCTGCGCTACGACGAATCGGGCGTCCGCAGCCTGAAACGGACGAACGACCTGCACGACACGGACTACATCGCCCCCGGCAGCGCACTGGGGCGCCTGTTCGTCCGGTATCGCACCACGCCCAACGGTCAGTGGCGGGAGCTGCGCGACGCGATGATCCGGCGGCGTGCCGGGCAGTCCTCCTCGATCGAATACGAGCTGGGCACACTGCTTCCGACACTGGCGTCGAAGGCGAGTCCGAGCGCGGAGCGTGGCGTGGGCGGGCTGCGAGCGCTGAGCGATGGTCTCGTGCCCGCCGGCGAGGCCGGAGGGCGCGGCGGGCAGCGCGGAAGCGGCCCTGCTCTGGCTGGGCAATCCAGTCCAATGGCTGCGGCGCAGGTTCCGGTCTTCACGTGGACCGCCGGGCCGAACGAGCCGGGTGCCGGCGGTCCGGACGCGGCCGGCGCCAGGCGATGGGTTCAGTACACGTTCCCCGTTGAGGAAGACGTCTCGCGCACCGAAGTGTTCTGGGTGACGGCGCCGCAGGCGTGGCGCCTGTTGTACCAGGACGGCTCGCAGTGGAAGGAGGTGGCCGCACACGGCCTGTACCCCGTTGCCGCAGGTGCCTTCGCCGTCGTCGAATTCACGCCCGTCAAGACGATGGCGTTGCGCATCGAGGTCACCATGCCGCGGGGCGCCGGCGTGAGCGTCGCCGAATGGCGCGTCGGCCCGGCGCCTCGGCTCGCGGCGCCTTCCGATCTGGCGGTGACGGAGAGGTTCGATCTCGCGCAGGACGTCCTCGACTGGACGATCACGCTCGCGAACCAGACCGAACGCCACGTCGAAGTCGCCGATCTCGGCGTCCCGCTCCTCTTCGCCGAACGCGCCGGCGCGCGCGGCGACATCTACACGCGCAAGCTGCTGAGACACTCCTTCATTGCGGGTCACGGCTCGTGGGTGTACTGGCAGCGGAGCAACGGCGATGGGCCCTACCTGGTGATGACGCCCGTCGGCCAGACGAAGTTCGAGTACTCCGACAACAGCGGCGGGGGAGCGGGCGGCTTCGGCGGCTACACGCCTTACGTCCATGCGAAGGTCGCGAGCGCCGGCCCGATCGCGGCGGGAGGCAGCTGGCGGCTTCCGGTGACGGCCCTCCGGATCGCGCCGAAAGCGTCCGTGATCTACTCGTTTCGCTTTCAGTGGGCGCCCGATTTCGCGGGCGTACGTGAGGTTCTCTACGAGGAGGGGAAGTTCGACGTTTCGGTGGTCCCCGGCATGGTCGTCCCCTCCGATCTGACCGCCATGTTCTCGTTGCGCACGAGAAACACGATCGAAGCGATCGACGCGGAGCACCCTTCCGCCACCACGATCGACCCGATCGGCGAGCGGCCGGGCGGCGCGAAGGTGTTTCGCGTCCGCTTCTCGAAGCTCGGCGAGAACATGCTGCGGGTCAGGTACGGCGGCGGGCAATGGACGACGCTGGAGTTCTTCGTCACGGAGCCGCTCGAGACGGTCATCACGAAGCGCGCCGCCTTTCTCGTCAGCCACCATCAGCACACCGATCCGGCGAAGTGGTACGCCGGCGTCTATAGCGACTGGGATCAGAAGAACGAGATTCTCCGCAGCCCCGAAGATCGCGACTCGCTTTCCGCCTGGCTCACCGACGCGAACGACGACGCGGGTAACGCCCGGCCGGCGTTCATCGCGTCCAAGAACGTTTTCTTTCCCGAGGCGGGGGAAATCGCGAGCCTCGAGCTCTACATCAGCAAGTACCTGTGGGGCGGGATGCAGATGACGGACCGGGAGAAGTACCCGTACGCCATCTACGGCGTCCCGAACTGGAAGGCAAACCGCTCGAGCCCGGATCCCGGCCGCAACGGCCAGGCGCACGTGTGGCGGATCTACGACTATCCGCACATCGTGCTGCTCTACTACCGGATGTACCAGATCGCGAAGTTCTATCCGGATCGGATCACCCATCTCGACGCCGCCACCTACCTCGAGCGCGCATATCGCACGGCCATCGCGTACTGGACCGTTCCCCTGGAAGTGGAGAAGTGGTCTGCCGATTCGGTCGGCACGATGAACGAGGCATTCATCCCGGAGCTGATCGAGGCGCTGACGCGGGAAGGGAAGGACGAATGGGCCAGGACGCTGCGCGCGTGCTGGGAAGGGAAAGTCGATCGGTTCGTGAACCGTACGCCAAACCTGTACGGATCCGAGTTCGCGTTCGACTCGACGGGGTTCGAGTCGACCGGCGCCTTCGCGAAGTACGCGATGACGCGGCAGGCTGCCGACTTCCGCGCCCGGGTGACCGCCGGGGCCGCGCTGAAGTTCATGAACTTCCAGCTGCTGCTCAACATGTCCGATCGCGGCTGGCTCGAGACAACCTACTTCCAGCTCGGGAGCGACTACCGCGGCAACCTCTCGTATCTCCTCAGCTACATGTCGCAGCTGGGCGGCTGGTCGATCCTCGACCACGGCCTTTACTTTGCGGAGGATCCGACCGACTACCTTCGGCTCGGCTTTGCCTCGTCCCTGAGCTCGTGGGCCCTCGTGAACTCCGGCACCGAGGCGAGCGGCTACGGGTACTGGTTCCCGAGCCGGAACAACGACGGCGCGACCGGCGGAGGGTTCATGCCGGACGCGCTCGGGCGCGGCTGGATCGGGAAGGAGATGGGCCGGGGCGCCTGGTACTACAGCGCGGAGGAGGACGTCGGCTACTGTGGCGCGCTGCGCGCGCACGCGACGATTGTCGCGCGCGATCCGATCTTCGGCGAGTTCGCATACGGCGGCGAGCTGTCGCGCGACGGCGCCGCCGTGAAGGTCGTGCCACGCGACGGCCTGCGCGTTCGCTTCCATGTCATCCGCGACGACCAGCGGCTGCACATGGTGCTGGACCACGATGGCTACGCGAAGGGACGGCCGATTCTCGTTGCGGACGATCTCTCGCGCATCGCGTTCACGCTCGAGAACCGCACCGGCGCGGCCCATCGGACGGGGCTCACGGTTTCCGGGTTACCGGCCGGAGAGTACACGGTGATTGTCGACGGGAGGCGGGTTGGGAGCATTCAGGGATCGCGCGACGAGCGGACGCTCGCGCTGCCCCTTGACGCCTCGCCGACAGCGGCTGTGACGATAAGGAAGGCGGATGAGGAGTCAACCTCGGGAACCGCTCAGCGCGGTGGCTGTGGCTCGCGCGGCGATTCGAGACCGTATTCGTCGCCGAAGGCTTGTCCCCACATCCGGTGACGCTGCGCCTCGGGGCCCTGCGGCGGATTCGCGCGGTTCGCGGCCGCCAACAGCGCGCCCACGGTGCGCGGCGGCAGCTGGGACCACGCGACCGTTCGCCGTCCTCCGGCTCCGGCGAACACGACACGACCGTTGGCGCCCCAGGCCGTCGCGGCTCGGGCGCCGGCGGAATCGGGGCGAACTTCCAGCGGCCGCTCCGAGGTGGCTCCTGCCACCGCCGACTTCAGCCAGGTCATCATCTCGTCCAACACGCGGTATCGGCGCACCATGTTCTGCACCGGCTGGGCCGTCCGCAGATCCTTCTGCGCTTCGAGCCAGTCCGCGAACTCGCCGTACGCATACGTGGTCCGCGCGGTCGCGCGTCGTCGCTCCATCTCGGCGCGGATGCTAACGGCGAGAGCCGCGGGGTTGCTCGGGCCGGCGGGCTTCGCCGCGGGAGCAGGGCTTGCCGCCAGGTCACGCTCTTCCGGCCGTGGCGCGGGTCGCGCGCTTGCCACCAGTTCGCGGTCTCGCGGCAGCGGCAGAGGCGGCGCAGGACGCACGGTGTCCGATTGCGACGGCCTCGATGCGCCCGGCTGTCCACGCAACACGCTCTTCAGCCCCTCGGTGACCGAGTATCCGACGTACGCGATTGCGGCGGCCAGGATGACGATGCCAGCCGCGATCCAGACGTAGCCGCGCGCCGGGCCTTTCCGGCCGCGCAGTCGGCGCGCCACCTGGCCGGTGAGCGCCCGCGGCCCAATTCGCAGCGCCTGCACCGTCTCGATGTTCTTCAGCTCCAGTGGCTGCGGCCCTTCGACCGGCACCACGAGCGAGCTGCGGACCACTTCATAGACCGTCTGCGACATGCAGATGCCGCCGGCCTCGGCGTGCTCCTGCAATCGTGCCGCGATGTTGACGCCGTCGCCCAGCGCGTCGCCGTCGGTGAGAACGACGTCGCCGAGGTGGACGCCGATGCGGTGCTGGAAGAGGTCGGCGGTCGGCAGGATGCGGGCGGTCTCGGCGAGCCGGCGCTGGATGTCGATGGCGCAGTGCACGGCCTGCACGGCGCTCGCGAACAGCATCATCAGGCCGTCGCCGGTGTTCTTGACGACCTGTCCGTCGAACTGCCGGCAGATCTCGGCCATCATCGCGAGGTCGCGGCGCACCGCCTTCAGCGCGGGGCCCTCGTCTTCGGTCACCTGGGCGCTGAAGCTGACGGCGTCCGTGAAGACGATGGCCGCCAGCATGCGCTGGCCGGCTGCCGGGTGTGGAGTCTCGATCTCACTCATGACGGTCGCCTCCGTGCACGCACGATTGTATCGCTCCGAGGGGTTGCGGATACCCTGCGTTCATCGGCCTGCTCGGGCGCGGGGTCTCCCCGGCTGTCGAGGGACGGGCGGTATAATCGCCCGCATGCAGACCCCCTCCGCTCCCTGTGGTCGGTTGACTCCCGTCCGACGCTCATGACGGCACCAACGCCCAACCAGTTTCACTTCGTGTTCGGGCTCGAGCGCCAGAATCAGCCGCTTCACCTGCTCCACTACCTGGCTCTGGAATCCTGCCGCCTGGTCAACCGGCCGGATCGCATCTTCTTTCACTACAAGTACGAGCCCTTCGGGGAGTACTGGGACAGGATCAAGGAACACCTCAAACTGGCCAGGGTCGAGCCGCCGTCCCGTGTCACGCAGTTCAGGTACTCCGATCCGTTCATCGCCACGTTCCGCTATGCGCACGAGTCCGACTTCGTGAGACTCGACGTCCTCATCGAGCACGGCGGCGTCTATGCCGACATGGACACGCTGTTCGTCAACCCGATCCCCCGCCCGCTGTTCGACCATCCATTCGTACTCGGCGCGGAAGAAGACGTCCCCTGTCGGGCCACCGGCACGACCCAGCCATCGCTGTGCAACGCGCTCATCATGTGTCAGCCCGGCGCCGAGTTCGCCCGCCTGTGGCGCCGGGAAATGGACACGGCGTTCGACGGGTCATGGAGCCGTCATTCCACGTTGTTGCCGCACGATCTCGCCACGCGGCATCCAGACCTGATCCACGTGGAACCGGCGCGCACGTTCTACAAGTACATGTGGACACGGAAAGACTTGAGGAGGCTGTTCGAAGAGTGCGAACCGGCGGACCCCGCGGTGGCCAGCATTCATCTGTGGGCGCATCTCTGGTGGTCGGAGACGCGCCGCGACTTCTCGCACTTCCATGCCGGCCTGATCACCGAAGACCGAATCAGGCGAGTCGACACGACGTTCTATCGGTTGGCCCGCCCATTCCTTCCGCCGGAGCGAAAGGGCGCGCGGACGCTCTCGCGCCTTATGGCCCGCCTGAAGCGGCGCCCTGCACGTTTCCGAATCTGGTGAGGATCCCACGCATGACGTCGGGTGTGTACGCGCGCAGGAACAGTTGGTGGGCGTTGCCGGTCAGACGCTCGACCAGCTCGCGGTCGTTCATCAGCCTGACGCAGCATTCCGCGAACGACTCTGGCGTGTCCGCCACGAGCACGTGCTCGCCGTCGCGCGCGTCGATACCTTCGATCCCCACGGAGGTGGTGACCACCGGCCGTCGATAGGCGAAGGCCTCCAGCACCTTGATGCGCGTTCCCCCGCCCGCCCGGATCGGCACGACCACGGCGTTGGCAGTGCGGTACCAGTCCTCGACGTTCGGTACCGCTCCGATGAACTGTGCGCCCGATTCCGCCACCATCTGACGCAGCGAATCCCTGCCTCCCGTTCCGACGATGTTCACCCTGAGTGCCCGTCCCGCCTGCTGCCGCACGTGGGGCAGGATCTCCGAGCAGAGATATCGCACGCCGTCTTCGTTCGGGTAGTAGCCAAGGGTGCCCAGGAACAGGCAGGTAAACGGTTGATCCGCGGGCGCGTCAGGCAGAGCAGTCGGAACGCGCACGGCGTTTGGCAGCACGCGCAACTCGGCCCTGGAGCGCTCGTGCAACCGCTCCCTGTCTTGCGTGGAACACACGTATACGCGGTCGAAGCTGCTCAACACCTCGTCCTCGAGGGCTCGGTACTCCTCCGCTTTGCGTTCTTCGTAGAGAGCCATCGGGTGCGCGCCGTTCGATCGGTACAGGGCCGCCAGGCCACGCCGCGTCACCGACTCGATATCGTCCAGATCGAGGTGCCGCTTCGGGGGCTCACCGTCGGTCGCTCGAAAGTAGGGGCGCGCGTACGGGAGCATGGCGAGCCTGAATACATGCACGACGTCGAATGAGGTCCCGCGAAATGCCGAGGCCGCCTGGTCGACAGGCCATCTGAAGTGCTGCGCTGCCGCGCGCCGCAATCCGAACCACCTTCGGCGCAGCGGCGCCGCGAGGGCCGCGGGGATTGGCGCCGGCAGGCCGCGCGCGACGACCGCCGCGCGGCACAGCCCGCCGATCGCCTCGGGCACGGTGTCGAGAAACGGCGGATAGAGCTGCGGCACCAGAAGAGACACTTCATAGAGCCCGGCCAGTGCCTGGAGAACCATGCCGGCCCGCATGGCGAGGCCGTTGCCGGTGAGGTCGGGGATGACGGGACTGACATACAGCAGTTGCCGTTTCGAGGAGCTGCGGCCCTCACCCACCTCGCGTGCGGCCACGTCCGGTTTCGAACGACGCGCCTGGACGTCCAGCATGTGCAGCACCTGGCGCGCTTCGCGGCGGATCACAGGGTCGTCGTCTTTCAGCGCGAATTCGAGCGCCGCTCGCGCCGTTTCCCCGAGGCTGACGACGCTGGCCCAGTTCCTGGCGGGCTGGCCGATCAGCTGATGTGCGAGCAGGTGATCGCGGGGGACGCCTTCGACGTGAGGAGGCGAACAGAGGTTCCTCTCCAGAAGGCCTTCAGCGGCGACCACCCTCACCCTGGCCGACGTGTCGTCGAGAAGCGCAACCAGGTCGTCGGCGACGTGCGGGTCGTGAAGCCGCGCAACGGATCTCGCAGCGGCCAGCCGCACGTCCCTGTCTTCGCTCGTCAGAGCCTTGCGCAGGAAGGGAAGTGCGCGCTCGCCGCTGACCTCGCCCAGCTCGCCGAGCAGCGCGACCAGGGTGTGTTTCCTGGGCTGGTCGGGAAGGGGCGGGGCGCTGCCGTCTTCGTCGGCCGGCCGCTCCATCCCTCGCCCGTGCGTCTGAACGACATCCTGTCGGCGCGTGCGTCCGTAGGGATGCCACTCGGGCGGATAAGAATAGGGCAGCATCAAAACGCGGTACCGCTTTCCCAGACAGTAGGCCGCGTGCGCCATCCAGCCCTCCACAGTCACGACAAGGTCGGCAAACCGCACGAAGTAGGTCACCAGGCGCATCCGGTAATCGGCGTATGACAAAGACAATGCTCCGACGCTTTGGGGGGCGCCTTCGCCAGCCGGATCCGGCGCGATCGCGACGTACGATGCGTCCTGCCGACTCAGGCGCATGACAGCGGCGCGCGCCTGGTCCGCCGATCCCCAGGGCGTGCCATTCGGCAGGAGCACCACGTAGAACCCTTCCTCGATCAGGCTGCGCATCCGTTCGGCCAGCGAGTCCAGCTTGCGGGCGACATGGCCCTTCAGCGGCTCCGCACCCCCGAATGGATTGAGCAGCGCCACCGGGCGCGCGGCGACATTCCTCGCGTTCAACCCGCCCCACGCCGCGACGGCTGCCCGCGAGGGGAGCCCGGCAAGAACCGGTTCGGAGACCGGCTCCTGCTCGCCCGAGCGCAGCGGGAGCCCCAGCTCCGCAGCGAGCCGGAAGGTGGTCTCGTAGATGTTCTCCACCCTCTGCACGTCCAGCCCGAGCGTCGCGGCATACGGGCGGTTGCCGATGTCCACTCGCTCGTACGTGAAGCGATTGAAGCCCTTCTTGGACGTCACATACAGGAACGGCGCGCTCTCCAGCACGTGTTGCCGGATCCGCTTTTCAAGGGCGACGTCGTAGTTGACTTCGAGGACCTGCGGTTCGAAGAAGTCGATGACGGCGTCGGACGGTTCGGCGAGAACCTCCGCGACGCCAGCTTCATCCCTGATGGACACCGCCTCGAGGCGTGGATGGGCGTACAGGTACGCGCGGGCGGTTATCAGCACGACGCACAATTGTGGGTTGAAATCGAGCAAC
>Ga0316620_10001346_pt1 | contig 10561 bp, 7 predicted proteins | sample OWC_Aug_M1_C1_D5_FD_207651 | JGI IMG/M metagenome (GOLD analysis project Ga0316620, IMG submission 207651) | Wetland soil microbial communities from Old Woman Creek delta, Ohio, United States - OWC_Aug_M1_C1_D5_B | ecosystem: Environmental > Terrestrial > Soil > Wetlands | place: USA: Ohio...
CGCCGAAGATCTCCTGGATGACGACGATTCCGCCCCGCGGTGGTTGCGGCGGATCGGCACGATACGCGGACAGCTGAAAGCCATCGGCGGCGGTGAGCTGGATCTGCTGGCCCATGCGTTTCTCGTCGGAAGGCCGCGGCGCGGCAAGGGTCCCGGGCGGGCCGGGGCCGGCAAGGATACCGAAAAGCGCACGCGGGTGCCCGCACGGGCGGGCGCCGTTCAGGAAGGGCCCGGCGCCCGAACCACGCGCTGCTCGATGGCGCCGAAGATGCTCGCGCCCGAGGCGTCGAGCATCTCGATGCGCACGCGGTCGCCGTACTGCAGGAAGGGAGTGCGCGGCGCCCCGAACTCGAGCTGCTCGAGGACGCGCCGCTCCGCGATGCAGCCGGAGCCGAGCGAGCGGTCGTAGTTCGACACCGTGCCCGAGCCGACGATGCTGCCGGCCACCATGCGCCGCGTGCGGGCCGCGTGGGCGATGAGCTGCGCAAAGTCGAAGGTCATGTCGACGCCCGCGAGCGGCTTGCCGAGGAGCTTGCCGTTCACGTGGCTCACGAGCGGCAGATGCACCTTGGCGCCGTCCCAGGCCGTGCCGAGCTCGTCGGGCGTGACGGCGACCGGGGAGAAGGCGGTCGCGGGCTTCGACTGATAGAAGCCGAAGCCCTTGGCGAGCTCCGCCGGGATGAGATTGCGCAGCGACCAGTCGTTCACCAGCATCAGGAGCCTGATGCGTCCGCGCGCCGCCGAAGCGGACGTCGCCATCGGCACGTCGTCCGTGATCACCGCGACCTCCGCTTCGAGGTCGATGCCGAAATCGACGCTCGGAAAAGCAACGTCGTCGGTCGGGCCGAGAAAATCGTCCGAGCCGGCCTGGTACACGAGCGGGTCGGTCCAGAAGCTCGCCGGCATGGCGGCGCCGCGTGCCTTGCGCACCAGCTCCACGTGATTGACGTACGCGCTGCCGTCGACGAAGTGATACGCGCGCGGCAGCGGCGCGGCCGCGAGGCCCGGATCGAACCGGGTCCCGCGCTCCTTGCCGCTTGCGAGCGCCCGGGCGAGCTCTTCGAGGCGTGGCGCCGCTTCGCTCCAGCGATCGAGCGCGGCCTGCAGCGTTGGCGCGATTTCCGGCGCGGCGCGCACACGCTTCAGATCGTGGCTCACGACGGCGAGCGCGCCGTCGCGACCGCCGGATTTGAGCGAGGCGAGCTTCACGCGCGCTCGAGGATCGCCGTCACTCCCATGCCGCCCGCGGTGCACACGGAGATCAGGCCGCGCTTGCCCTGGCTTTCGGTGAGGATCTTGGCGAGCGTTGCGATGATGCGTGCGCCGGTGGCGGCGAACGGATGACCGAGGGCGACGCTCGAGCCCTTAACATTGAGCCTGGCGCGGTCGATGCTGCCAAGTGGCCCCGGGAGCCCGAGTTGCTCGCGGCAGAATTCCGCCGACTCCCAGGCCTTGAGCGTGCACAGCACCTGGGCGGCGAACGCTTCGTGAATCTCGTAGAAGTCGAAGTCCTGGAGCGTGAGATTCGCGTCCTTGAGCATCGCGGGTACGGCGTACGCCGGCGCCATCAGGAGGCCTTCCTTGTGGACGAAGTCGACCGCTCCGACCTTGCCATAACTCAGCCAGGCCACGACCGGGAGGTTGTGCGCGCGCGCCCAGTCCTCGGAAGCGAGCAGCACGGCCGCGGCGCCGTCGGTGAGCGGCGTGCTGTTGCCGGCGGTGAGCGTGCCGGCCCCGCTGAAATCGAACGCGGGACGGAGCTTGCCGAGCTTCTCGAGGCTCGAGTCGGCGCGCACGTTGTTGTCCATCGTGAGGCCCTGGCACTCGAGCACCAGGTCCTTGTAGAAGCCGGCCTTGTACGCGGCCGTCGCCTTCTGGTGGCTTTCCAGCGCGAACCGGTCCTGGCTCTCGCGCGAGATCTGCCAGCGCTTGGCCATGAGCTCGCAGCTCTGCCCCATGGAAAGACCGGTGCGCGGCTCGACCACATCCGGCAGCACCGGCTTGAAATGCTTCGGCCGCAGGCCGAACCAGGGCCTGATCCGCTGCCATGCGGTGCGGCCGCGCGCGCTCGCGAGCAGCAGCTGCTGATAGGAGCGCGGGTACACGATCGGCGGATCGCTCGAGCTGTCGACGCCGCCCGCGATTCCGCAGTCGATCTGGCCGAGCGCGATCTTGTTGCCGATCAGGATCGCCGCTTCGAGACTCGTACCGCAGGCGCGCTGCAGGTCGACGCCCGGGGTCTCGGCGGCGAGGCCGCTCCCGAGCACGCATTCGCGCGTCAGGTTCCAGTCCTTCGAATGCTTGATGACCGCGCCCGCGGCGACGTCGCCCATGCGCTCGCCCTTGAGCCGGAACTTGTCGACGAGCCCGCGCAGCACCGCGGTCAGCATGTCCTGATTGCTGAGGGCCGCGTAGGCGCCCAGCGCGCGTGCGAAGGGAATGCGCGCGCCGCCAATGACGGCCACGCGGCGCACCGACGAACCTACGAGCATGTCATGTCACTCCCATGGGTGGCGAATGGCGTGGATAGAATGGTACATGATCCGACGCTTCGCGCTCCGGCGGCATCCGCAGTTTCACGGAGATCTGGCCCGCATCCTCGAGCTCGGTCTGCCGCTCGTCGTCAACAACCTCGCGATCTCCTCGATGGGGCTCGCCGACACCATGATCACCGGCCATTACGCGACGCGCGATCAGGCCGCGGTGTCGATCGGCTTCAACTACTACCAGATCTTCTATCTCGCCGGCCTCGGCGTACTGATGTCGGTGAGCCCGCTGGTGGCGCACGCCTTTGGGGCGGGCCGGCACGAGCGCGTAGGGGAGTTCACGCGCCAGGCGCTGTGGCTCAGCCTCGCGCTCTCGGGGGCCCTGATCGCGATCATGCTGAGCGCGTTCGAACCCGTGATGGCGTGGGTCGGCGTCGACCGGGACATCGTGCCGCAGGCGCGCCAGTACGTGCACGCGATGGCGTTCGGGTTGCCCGGCGTCCTGGCGTTCCTTGCGCTGCGCTACACGAGCGAGGGCCTGGGGCGCACGCGCCCGGCGATGTATGCCTCGGTCCTGGGACTCTCGGCGACGGTGGTCTCGGACTACGTTCTGGTCTTCGGCAAGCTCGGCTTGCCGGCGCTCGGTTCACTTGGCTGCGGCATCACCTCGGTCTGCGTCAAGTGGCTCATGTTTGCGAGCCTGCTCGTCTACGTGCAACGCCAGCGGTTCTATCGGCCGTTCGCGCTGTTTCGGCCGTTCAGCTGGCCACGGCGCGAGCGCCTGCGCGACATCGTATCGCTGGGACTGCCGATAGCCGGGAGCGTCTCGGCGGAAGGCACGCTCTTTTCCGTGGCGGCGCTTCTCATGGGAACGTTTGGCGCGCGTACCGTCGCAGCGCACCAGAGCGCGCTCAGCTACGCGTCACTCATGTTCATGGTGCCGCTCGCGATGCACTCCGCGACGACCGTCTACGTGGGTCACCTGAACGGCCGCGGCGAGCGGGGCGCGGCGCGCCGCGCAGGGTTCGCCGGCATTGCGCTGTGCGGCGCCATCATGACGGTGTCGGCGCTCGTGATCTTCGTCGGCCACGAGTGGATCGCGCGCCTTTACTCGAGCGACGCGGCGGTGCAACGCCTGACTGCGAGCCTGCTGCTGCTCGCAGGCGTCTTTCAGATTGGCGATGGACTGCAGGTGGGCGCTGCCGGCGCGCTGCGCGGATTTCACGACACGCGCGTACCGATGCTGCTCAACGTCATCGCCTACTGGGCCGTCGGCTTCCCGCTGGCCTACGGGCTCGGCGTGTCCGCTCGGCTCGGTCCGCGCGGTGTGTGGTGCGGCCTCATCGCGGGAATACTCACGTGCGCCCTGCTGCTCAACGTTCGCTACCGCCGCGTCTCCCGCGCGCAACGTCCCGAGCAATGACCACTCAGGTCCAACCCGTTTCCCCTGGCCGCCAGCGGGCGCTCGCGCCCGAACGAGGTTCCCATGCCGCATAGATGGAGCGTAGTCCTCGCCGCCGCATTGCTCGGCGCAGCGGCGCTGCCGAATGCCCTCGCCGGTACGCGGCCGAGCGCCACCGAGCAACTGAATGCGATGGTGGACCGGTATTTCGAGGAGTCCCTGAAGCTCGACCCGGTCGGCGCCACGTTCATCGGCGACAACCGCTACAACGACCGGTACGCGAACAGCATCAGCCCGAAATACGTCGCGGATGCCCTGCAGCGCGAGCGGCGCTACCTGCGCGAGCTCGAGCGCATCGATCCGGACGCGCTCACCGGCACGGATCGCATCACCTACGACGTGTTCAGGTTCGACCGGGAGACCGCGATCGCGGGTGCGCGCTTTCCCGCGGAGCTCATGCCGATCGACCAGTTCAACAATCCGGTATCGACGTTTGCCGTGCTCGGCTCGGGCAAGAGCGCGCAGCCATTCGTCACGGTGCGGGACTACGAGAACTTTCTCGCGCGCACGGACGAATTCCTGGTGTTCCTCGATCAGGTGATCACCAACATGCGCATCGGCATGGCACGCGGCTACACCCAGCCGAAGATCGTGATGCAGAAGGTGCTGCCGCAGCTCGATGACCTGGTGACGCCGAAGATCGAGGACAGCGTCTTCTATGGCCCCATTCGCACCCTCCCCGCGACCTTCCCGGCTGCGGATCGGGAGCGGTTGACGGCCGCGTACCGGCGCGAGATCGCCGGCAAGCTCAATCCCGCGCTCAAGCGGCTCGCCGATTTCATCCGCAACGGGTACCTGCCGCATTCCCGCGACAGCGTCGGCTGGTCCGCGCTGCCGGACGGCCGGGCGTGGTACGACTATGCGCTGCTCGTCTTCACCACCACCCACATGACCGCGGACGAGATTCACGAGCTCGGACTGAAGGAGGTCGCGCGTATCCGCGGCGAGATGCAGGAGGTGAAGCGCCAGGTGGCATTCGACGGCGATCTGCACGCTTTCTTCCGCTACATGCAGACCGATCCGCGGTTCCTGTTCGCTTCCGCGGCCGACGCATTGAGCGAGTACCAGGCGACCAAGAAGAAGGTCGAGGCGCTGCTGCCGCGCATGTTTCAGGTCTTCCCCAGGGCGGATTTCGAGATTCGCGAGGTCGAGCCGTTTCGCGCCGCGGCCGCGGCGGGTGCGTTCTACCAGCCGCCGTCCGAGGACGGCTCGCGCCCGGGCATCTTCTACCTCAATACCTCCGATCTGCGGCGCGTCCCGCGTTACGGGATGGAGACGCTGCTGCTGCACGAAGCCGAGCCCGGCCATCATTTTCAGATCGCGATCGCCGAGGAGCTGAAGGGCATTCCCCGTTATCGCCGGCTCAGCGTGCGCAGCGGCTACGCGGAGGGCTGGGCGCTTTACTGCGAGTCGATCGGCAAGGAGCTCGGCATGTTCACCGATCCGTACCAGTATTACGGACGCCTGAACGATGAGATGCTGCGCGCGATGCGGCTGGTCGTCGACACGGGGCTTCATGCCAAGGGCTGGACCCGTGAACAGGGTATCGCCTACATGCTCGACAACTCCTCGCTCGCGGAACCGGAAGTCGTCGCCGAGGTCGAGCGCTACATCGCCTGGCCCGGGCAGGCGGCCGCGTACAAGGTCGGGCAGCTGCGCATCCGCGCGATGCGCGACCGGGCGGAGAAGGCGCTTGGCGGCCACTTCGACGTGAAGGAGTTTCACAGTCAGATCCTGCTCGATGGCGCGCTGCCGCTCGACGTGCTCGACGCGAAGATCGATCGCTGGATCGCCGCGGGCTCGAAGAGCTGAAGACCGGAACCGATGGAGAGTGCCGTGATGGTCATCACCGCGATGTTGCGGCAATGCGTTGTCCGGGCGGCCGGGGCAGTGCTCGTCGCCGGAATGCTGGTCGGGTGTGCGCGCGAAGGCGCGTCCTCCTCTGCGTCCGCGACGCCCGCTGCCGCCCTGCAGTCCGCGGATCAGCAGCTGAACGCGCTGGTCGAGGAGTACTGGGACAAGCGCATGCAGCTGAACCCGCTCGAAGCGACCCTCGATGGCGATTACCGGTTCGACGATCGCATGGAGAACAACATCTCGCCGGCCTATCTGGCCGACGCGCGCGCGCTCGAGAGCGATTATCTGAAGAAGCTCGGCGCCATCCGGGCCGACCAGCTGAGCCCCGGGTCGCGCCTCTGGTACGACATCTTTCAACGCGACCGCACGGAAGCGATCGAGGGCTTCACGTATCAGTTCGAGCTGCTGCCGGTCAATCAGTTCTTCAGCCGGCCGGCGCTCTTTGCGCGACTCTCGGCGACCGGCCTGCACCCGTTTCGCAACGTCAAGGACTACGACGACTGGCTGAGCCGCGTGCACGACTACGTCGCCTGGGTCGATCAGGCGATCGTCAACATGCGTGCCGGCGTCAGCAAGGGGATCGTTGAGCCGCGCGTGGTAATGGAGCAGGTGCTGCCGCAACTTGCCGCGCTCGGCGGCGACGATCCGACCAAGTCCGTGTACTACCGCGGGATCGCCGCCATGCCTGCGGATGTGGGCGCGGCGGACCGCGCGCGCATCGAGCAGGCGTTCGCCGGGGCCATCAGGAACGAGATCTGGCCGGCGAATGCGCGGCTGCTCGCCTACATCCGCGACGAGTACCTGCCAAGGACACGGACGTCGGTCGGCATGAGCGCGCTGCCGATGGGCGACCGCTGGTATGCCTACCTGGTACGGCGCTGGACGACCACCGACAAGAGCCCGGAGGAGATTCACCAGATCGGCCTCGCCGAGGTGGCGCGCATTCACGCCGAGATGCAGAAAGTCATCGAGCAGGTCGGCTTCAAGGGCGACTTCCGCGCGTTTCTCGAATCGCTGCGCAGCGATCCGCGCTTCTACTACGAGAAGCCCGAGGACGTCCTGAACGGCTACCGGGCGCTGAAAGAGCGCGCGAGTGAGGCCGCCCGGCAGCTCTTCAGCATCGCCCCGAAGGCCGATTTCGAGATTCGGGCGGTGGAGTCGTTCCGCGAGAAGTCCGCTTCCTCGGCTTCCTACCAGCAGGCGACACCCGACGGCTCGCGGCCCGGCATCTTCTATGTCAACACCTACGATCTGAAGAGCCGGCCGCGCTATCAGATGCAGTCGATCTTCCTGCACGAGGCGATACCCGGGCATCACTTCCAGCTGGCGATCCAGCAGGAGCTCAGCTCGCTGCCGCGCTTCCGGCGCTTCGGCACATACGGTGCGTATGTCGAGGGGTGGGGGCTGTATGCGGAATCGCTCGGCTATGAGATGGGCTTCTACTCCGATCCCTACGATCATTTCGGCGCGCTCTCGGCGGAGATCTGGCGCGCAGCGCGGCTCGTGATCGACACGGGGCTGCATGCCCAGGGGTGGACGCGCGAGCAGGCGATCGACTACCTCATCGCCAACACCGCCATCGGCCCGAGCGACGCCGTGGCGGAGGTCGAGCGGTACATCGCGATTCCGGGCCAGGCGCTCACATACAAGCTTGGCGAGCTCAAGTTCAAGGAGCTGCGCGCGCGCGCGCAGAAGGCGCTCGGTCCGCGTTTCGACCTGAAGGAGTTTCACCGCCAGGTGCTGATGGACGGCGCGCTGCCGCTCGATGTACTGGATGCGAAGATCGGTCGCTGGATCGCCGCGACCCGGGCCGCCGGAGCCCGCGGGTGAGCGTTTGGCACCGGTCCCTATTTCTCGATGTAGCCGTAGCCGAGGGTTTCGATGTCGACCAGCTCACCGTCCTCGAAGCGCAGGCGGCGCATGAGCTTGTTGGGTCCGAAGTTATAGAGCCAGATCTCGACCGGCACCTCGACGAGCTCGCTCCCGATCCGGATCGGCCGGCCACGCCACCAGTACACGGGAGCGCGCAGGATGGACTTGCGCGTGATTTCGACCGGCTCGCCGCACTTCTGGCGGACTTCGGTGCGCGTGTCGCCTTCGTCGACCAGCTTGTCCCCGCAGCGAAACGCATAGGCCGGGGAACCGGCCAGAAGAATTGCGGCGACAGCAGCGAACGCGGAAAGCCTCATGGGAGCGCAACGGTGCGGCGGCGAACCTGAACCCAGCATTAACGCGGCAGCTTTGCGGCCTCAAGCGCCCGCTCACGCGGTCAATTCACCGCGGATCGCATGCAGATACAGACGCTCGAAGGCTGCCCGGTCCATCGGCACCGGGTTCGACGGCGTGCTCGGGTCGGCGAGCGCCTGTGGTGCGAAGCGCGCTGCGTGTTCCTCCTTCACGCCCAGAGCCGAGAGTGCGGCTGGAATGCCTATGATTTCCCGCAGCTCGAGGACCCAGTCGACGAACCCCGAGTATGTCGCCTTGCGCAGGCCGAGATACGCGGCGAGCCGTGCCAGCTTGTGGGCAATCGCGGGCTCGTTGTGCATCAGGACATACGGCATGACGACGCCGTTGGTGAGCCCGTGGTGGGTGTTGAGGTTCGCCGAGCAGGGATGGCTCAGGCTGTGCATGGCCCCGAGCCCCTTCTGAAAGGCAGTCGCGCCCATGGTTGATGCGATCAGCATGTGCGCGCGCGCATCGAGATCCGCGCCGTCGCGGCAGACGGCGGGCAGCCACTCCTTGATGAGGCGCATGCCTTCGACCGCGATGCCGTCCGCCATCGGGTGGTAGGACGGCGCGCAATAGGCTTCGAGATTGTGCGACAGCGCATCCATGCCCACGGCCGCGGTGACGTTGGCCGGCAGGCCCACGCCAAGCTCGGGATCCTCGATCACGATCGCCGGCAGGATGCGCGGATGAAAGATGAGTTTCTTGGTGTGATCCCGCAGATCCGTGAGCACCGAGCAGCGGCCCACCTCCGAGCCGGTACCGGCGGTGGTCGGCACCGCAACCACGGGGGCCATGCCGGCGACATTGACGCGCGTGTACCAGTCGTCGCGGTCCTCGAAATCCCAGATCGGGCGCGTCTGTCCGACCATGAGGCCGATGGCCTTGCCGGTGTCGAGGGCGCTGCCGCCGCCGAAGGCGATGACTCCGTCATGGCCGCCGGCGCGAAAGCGGTCGACACCCTGCGTGACGTTGGCTTCGACCGGATTCGGCTGCACCTCGGAAAAGACCTCGCAGCCGAGACCGGCATCGCGGCACAGGGCGACCGCGCGCCCGACGATCGGTAACCGGGCGAGTCCGGCGTCGGTCACGAGCAGCGGCCGCTCGCTGCCGAGCTCGCGGCAAGCGGCCGGGAGTTCGCTGACGCGGCCCGCGCCAAACCGGATGCTGGTCGGGTAGTTCCATCGGCCCCTGAGCTCGGGTCCGGGTGTTGCTGCAGTCGTCATGGCGTCACCACCGTGCGCAGGTGAAAGGACTTCGGCCGGGTCAGATGCTCGAAGCCGACCCGGGACAATGTGCACCCGCGCCCGGAATCCTTCACTCCAACCCACGCGAGTGCCGGATCGAGGTAATCGCAGCGATTCATGAACCAGGTGCCCGTCTCGATGCGCTCGCCGATGGCGAGGGCGGCATCCTCGTCGCTCGTCCACACCGACGCGGTCAGCCCGTAGCGGCTGTCGTTCATGCGCGCGATCGCTTCCTCGTCGCCGCGGACGCTGAGGATGCTCACGAGCGGGCCGAAGGTTTCCTCCTGGACCACAGGCATGTCCTGACGCACGTCGACCAGGATCTGCGGCGCCAGATACGGTGTGCCCGCACGGCTTTCGGGGAAGTGTCGCTCGTCGATGAGCGCGCGGGCGCCATCGCTCACCGCTGCCTCGATCGTGCGCCGTACCTCGTCGGCGGCGCGCGTGCGCACCAGTGGCCCGAGACTGACGGACGGATCGGTCGGATTTCCCAGCCGATAGCGGCTGGTGAGCGCGGTGAATTCCCCGACGAACCGCTCATACAGGTCCTGGTGAACGTAAATGCGGCCGATGCCGCAGCAGGACTGTCCGGAATTGAAGAACGCGCCATCCACCAGGTTCTCCACGGTGTGCGCAAAATGCGCGTCGGGACGGACGTAAGCCGGATCATTGCCGCCCAGCTCCAGGCCGGTCGCGATGAAGCGCTGCGCTGCGGCGCGCTGCATCGCATGGCCGCCTGCGACCGATCCGGTGAACGCCACGAAGGCGACGCGCGGGTCGCCGATGACGCGCTCGGTATCCGCGTGCGTCATGTGCAGGTACTGATAGACGCCCTCGGGCAGGCCCGCCTCGGCAAAACACTCGGCAAAGCGCTCGGCGCACAGCGGAGTCTGGGCCGAGTGCTTGAGCAGCACGGCATTGCCGGCGAGGATCGCCGGCACGACGCTGTTGACGGCGATCAGGTAAGGATAATTCCAGGCCGCAATCGTCAGCACCACCCCGAGAGGCTCGCGCCGCACGAACCGCGTGAATCCCGCTTTCGGTCCCACGTCGATGTCGGCGAGCGACGCGGACGCGATCGAGATCATGTGGCGGGCGCGCTCGAGTGTGCCGCGCACTTCGCCAGGTGCCGCGCTCAGCGGGCGCCCCATCTGCCAGGTGATCTCTTCGGCAATGCGATCGCGGCGCTTCTCGAAGGCATCGGCGAAGCGGCTCGCGATGCGCATCCGCTCGGGCGTCGGGACGCGCCGCCACGCCTGCTGGGCGGTTACGGCAAGCGTCAG
>Ga0316620_10001347_pt1 | contig 10554 bp, 11 predicted proteins | sample OWC_Aug_M1_C1_D5_FD_207651 | JGI IMG/M metagenome (GOLD analysis project Ga0316620, IMG submission 207651) | Wetland soil microbial communities from Old Woman Creek delta, Ohio, United States - OWC_Aug_M1_C1_D5_B | ecosystem: Environmental > Terrestrial > Soil > Wetlands | place: USA: Ohio...
AGGTCCGAGAGTCAACCCCAAAGGTGACTGGTCGAGAACGACATACTCCAATCCCTCGAGTACGCAACAAGAGGAACTACATCAGACGGGAGATACACGGCCGTACTGTCGGTATCAGGGCATAGACGGGTCATGGCCTGCATTTTGAACCCACTGCGTTTCTGCGGTAGACACCAAACTCGTCTATCTTGGCTAAATCGCGTCCACTAAACACTGGGCCGTCGATACAGACCAGCTTTCCTTCCGGGTCCAATGCACAGGTCCCACATAACCCACATCCACATTTCATGAAGCGCTCCAGTGAAGCCTGTATGTGGGCCTTTTGCTCAATGGCAAGTCGGTAGAGACCTGCCATCATCAGTTCGGGACCGCAGGTATAGATCGAATCGAAGGTTTCTGTCCGCATGAGCTGTTCTGCGGCCTGTGTTGCAAGTCCCTTGAAGCCGGCAGATCCGTCATCTGTCGACAGTATCAGACGCACACCGTTCTGAGCAAGTGAGGCAAACTCGTCGGCAAACAGAAGGTCTCCCTTTTCTCTCGCAGCGACTATGACAGTGACCTTGTTCCTAGCCTCGACAAGACTGTATACCAGCGGCCTAAGTGGTGCGGTCCCGATGCCACCGCCGATAGCGATGGCTCTGTCATTCCCAAGCTTGAAGCCTCTCCCAAAGGGGCCTCTGATGCCAACCAGATCCCCCTCGGACAGTGATGCAAGGGCTCGTGTCGCATCCCCGACAGGAAGGACTGTTATGCCCGTTTCAGGGGGCCTCCAGTACGATATGCTCATCGGAATCTCATCGAAACCGGGAACCCACACCATCACGAACTGCCCGGGCTGGAATCGTTTGAGTGGGGAGTTGAATATGAGAGTCATACTCCTTCGATTCTCTGCAATCTTCCGTACAATCTGTACGGAAGCTGGTCGTCCCATTGCCACCTCTATGTCCATAGAATCAGTCCCTCGCTGCTAGGCCCACTATCTGACTGATGTCACTATAGCCCTCTGCCTGAAGGTAGTTCTCAACACCTTTCTTTATGCGCCCGAAGATGTCCAAGCCACCGATGACTGCGGTACCAATCTCAATGGCACTTGCACCTGCAAGATGCATCTCCACTGCATCTTCCCAGCTGCCCACGCCGCCAACACCCACAATCGGTATCGACAGATTCCTGAAGAGATCGTAGATGCACCGCACGGCTATTGGGAAGACCGGTGGTCCGGATAACCCCCCAACCTTGTTTCCCAAGACCGGTCGCTTCATCCTGATGTCTATCTTCATCGCCCTCACAGTATTGATTGCAACAACTGCATCTGCACCTGCTCGTTGGGCCGCCTTGCCAACACCCACAATGTCAGACGCATTCGGAGTGAGCTTGGCCAACACCTTGCAGTCCACAGCGTCCCTGACACATTTCACATACTTGTAGGTCAGGTCCGGATCATGCGCTATCTGGCCGATCTCTGCATGCGGACACGACAGGTTGAGTTCAAGTGCATCAGGTTTCATTGCAGCTGCCTTGGACGCCACGCCGGCAATATCTTCGAGTGTATTTCCAAAGATACTCATGACGACAGGAATGCCGCTCTTCTTGAGTGTCACCATCTCTTCTGCGAACGCATCTATGCCCGGATTCGTGAGCCCTACTGCATTCAGGAGCCCTCCATGCGAGACCGCCAGAACTGGTCCGTGGTTGCCCTCCCTTGGCATCGACCCAATCGATTTCGTCACCACGGCGTCTGCTCCATTCCTGACGACTCGTTTCATTATGGATGCTGTGACCCCAAGCACCCCTGAAGCCAGCCAGTAGCCCTGAATCTTCACTCTGTAACCCTGTAAGACGCTGAAGCAGCAGTTCCCGTAATAAGGACGTTGGACACGAATGAGCGTCTGATAGTCATACTTATTCGGCGGCTGCACGGACTAAGCAATGGAGTCGCGTGACAATGGTTGTCTATCTCTCTGGCAGCGTATTTGGTCTGTTCGTTTTCGACAAGGAAGGACGAGTGCTAGCCGAAGTCCTCACCTATCCGGACACGGCGGCATCGGTTTTCGAATTCAGAGAAATTGGACTGGGCCACACGACAGACTCGGTCAGAAGTATTGCTGCCTCTATTGGCAGTCTTGGCAGCGAAGCAGTGGTTGTCGACAACTCCTCTCTCGCAAAAGCACTTGAAACTACGGGAGTTCAGGCCAGTGTAGACGAGAGTTCACCTGAGATAAAATGGTTCAGGACCCTACACGACTCTCATCTGCTAGAAACCGGCAAGGTATCTTCGGAAACCGAGCTGCAGCATTTCAGGCACACTGTGTCCCTGATAGTGGCTCGTGGCTCAGTCAGCATGGCCAGCGGTGAGAACGACATGCTGGTGAAACATGCCATAGACGCAATCGACGAGATTGACAAGTCAATCAATGTGACCGCAATGCGAGTACGCGAATGGTATGCACTCTATAACCCCTCGGTGAGCAGAATGGTTGAAGACAGCCATCAGCTCGCAAGTATCCTGATTGAGTTTGAGAATCGGTCGCAGATAACGGAGTCCTCATTGCTGAAGCTGGGAATACCAGAGTCTGTCGCGCATTCTATTGTGGAGTCCACTCTGGAGGGTGTGGGCGGCGACCTATCGAAGAAGGATCTGGAAGCGATTCGGACTCTTGCCGGCGCAATCGAGCAGCTCTATGCCGTCAGGCAGAATTTGGAGCAGTACGTACAGACCATGATGATTGCAGTTGCACCCAACACGACAGCACTGGTGGGAGCAATCATAGGCGCGCGCCTGATGAGTCTAGCCGGTTCACTTCGGGATTTGGCACGACGCCCATCAAGCACAGTACAGATTCTCGGCGCCGAGAAGGCTCTGTTCCGCAGTCTGAAGACAGGTACCGACCCCCCGAAACACGGAATCATCTTTCAGACTCCAGAGATCTACTCTGCTCCCTACTGGCAGAGGGGCAAGATTGCCCGTGCTCTGGCTGGCAAGCTGTCAATCGCAGCAAGAATTGATGCATTCTCAAGACGGGACGTAGGTCAGGAATTGCGTACCAGCCTAGACCGCAGAATCGAGGAAATCAAACAACAGAACCCCGAACCACCTGCACCCACGACGAAGCCAGCAAGGAAGCCTCCCGTCAGGAGGATGCCAAGATCCAGGCCGGTTCGAGATGGACCCAGCAGAAAGCGCGGAGGTAGACGATCTTGAAGATAGACCCGCACAGGTTCTCTGGTGTATACACCGTTTCTGAAGACTCCCGACGGTCGATAGCCACCAGAGCGCTCGTGCAAGGTCAGAACGTGTACGGTGAGAGGACTGTGCTTGAGGGCGAACACGAGTACAGGATCTGGAACCCGAGAAGGTCAAAGCTGGCCGCTTCAATCGAGAACGGCCTACAGGAGCTTCCCATACAGCCCGGTTCCAGAGTACTCTACTTGGGGGCTGCATCAGGAACCACAGTCAGTCATGTGTCTGACATAGTCGGACCTGAAGGGCACGTGACCGCAGTCGAGTTCTCTGCACCCGTCGCGAGAGGTCTGCTTCAGCTCGCCCAGATCCGCAATAATATCGACCCGGTGCTAGATGATGCACGACATCCGTTTCGATATGCTCCCTTCACTCGGATTCCTGTGGACGTCGTCTATCAGGATGTGGCACAGCCTGACCAGGCACGAATACTCTATGACAACATGAGGGTCTTCTGTGTCTACGGCGGTTGGGGAATGGTCGCCCTGAAGGCCCGTAGCGTTTCATCCACTATGAATGTGGAAGAGATATACAGCAGAGAGATCTCCGTTCTGGACTCGATGGGATTGCAGATAGTGGAGCGAGTCGAGCTGGAACCTTTCGAGAGAGATCACATCATGGTCTTGGTACGGATGACGGAGGCCAGTCCGTGAGTGATTTTCTAGAGGAAGAACTGGAGCGCGAAATCGATAGACTCAACGATTACCTGCCCAAGAACCTAGTCAGTCTTGAGGAACTTCTCGGAGCCCCCGCGCCACGATACGAAACGCGGTCCGGAGAGTTCTCCACGATCAGAAGAGAGGAACTTGAGTTTCTGTCCAAAGAGGTCCCAGAGAGCTTCCACGACGACTTCCGACTGCCCATCGTCATCCTGCGGCGCCTAGATATGGGTCCCGGGATACATACAGTTGCGGGTGGAAAACCCGAGCTGTTTCTAGTACAGAAAGTCCTAGGATATGTTGACCTAGGATGGGAATGCCTAGCAGCATGGCAGCCGGTCGATAGATTGGCTCGTCCTCAGGTCCAGATGGTAAGAAGAGTGCTGCCGTCAGCCACGTGTCTTGGCTTCGCGACAGCGCCCAATCAGCAATGCTGAAAAGTCCTGGCTTCCAACATTGCATAGGTATTACACATGACAAAGGAACGAGCCCAGCTGATGGAGCAAGCTAGATCCAAGCTAGCTGATGCTGGGTTCGTCGTGTCTTCAGACTGTGATGTACGTCCTAGTTGTTTCGACCTTGTTGCGCGCAAGGATGACCAGATTGTACTCGTGAAGGTCCTAGCAAACGTCGATGCTCTGACCAGTGAGGACGCAGCATCACTCCGGCAGGTTGCAGACTTCTTCAAGGCCATACCACTCGTTGTTGGCCTGAAGATGCGCAGAGGCGACATGGACGAACACGTAGTGTACAAGAGGTATGGCGTGCCAACCATGACTCCTTCCCTCCTCAGAGCAACAGTTGAGGGCGAGGAGCGGCCGCGGGAGTACGTACAGAGAGGCGGCCGTTTCGTTGCAATCGATGGCACGAAACTGAAGAGCGTGCGCACATCGCGTGACATGACCAAGGAACAGTTGGCTGGATGCGTGTCGGTCTCTGCAAGGGCCATCCTAGCATACGAGAAGCAGGAAATGGACGTAAGCATCGATGTGGCCGAGCGCCTCGAGAAGGTCCTTGAAACAGACCTAGTGATTCCAGTCGATGTCCTGCGCAGCACCACTTCAGTCAAGACTCTCAAACAGCCTGATGTGTCCGGTTCTGCTGACAACATGTCATATCTTGAACGGCATGTGAGTGAGTTCTTCGAACGCCTCGGCATGCGAGTACTCTGGACCGACCGTGCCCCATTCCACGTTGCAGCTAAAGAGGAAGGGCCACCGCTGATGTCAGGCGTTGGCTCATTGAGGAACCCCGGTCTTCAGAAACGGGTCGAGATTCTCAGGAGTGTTTCAGAGGTCACAGAATCCAATGCCGTGTTAATAGTTGAAGAGGGCCGGGTTGACGAGAAGGTCACGGAGCTGCCTGTCATTCGCCAACTGGAACTGGACAACATCGAGAAGCCGAGCGAACTCAGAAAGATCATAACGGAGCGATCGGAGTAGGCATTCAGGGATTCCCAGATGTCCTTCGCCCGGGCTTATGTTCCATCATCGCAATGACTGGTGCCCATGTTGCACGCACGAAGTCCGGAAGGCCCTCGCCCCTGTCCACAACTCCACGTACGAATTCTACAGTCTTCGGGTCCGAAGGATACCCTGAGCCGAAGTCGCCATATTTCCTATGAAGCACTTCAATCGTTGCATCGCGTTCCACTTTTGCTACGACCGACGCGGCCGAGACCACTACGTACTTTGAGTCCGCCCTGTGCTCAGACACAACACGGAGTTTCCCAGGCGGCAACTGCGTTCTCTTCAGGACTGAGTCGCGAAATCTGTCCGGATTGACATCAGCCGCATCGAGGTACGCAATCTCGGGTCTTAGGGTCTTCAGGATCAGTGCAAACTCACGGACTTCAATCTCGTTGAGCGTTGTGCCACGATTTCTCAGCAGGTCGATGCGCGAGGCCGTGACTCTTCGTACTGCGACTCTCTTGACCAGCTTCCGAATGCCTCTTGAGAGCTCAGTTCTTCTCTTGGGGCTGAGCGCCTTCGAGTCTTTCACACCCATCTCCTGTAAGACAGGCAGGTCCGAGGGGTCGACCAGAACCCCGCATACAACCATTGGCCCTATAATTGGCCCCCTTCCTGCCTCGTCCACGCCGGCAATCCCTGTCAATACCTGCTCTTCAGCCAATTCATGCGTCACCTGCAGTCACTTCGCTCCACTTCCTAGACGTCTTCTGGAGTGATGAACTCGAGAACCTGCGCCTTTCACAGAAAGCTTCATATCATCTGCCTCTTGTTCGACGCGGTTGTCTGGCACCGTCGTAGGTAATCGACCCCAGACTGGGGACGTGGCCTAGGCCGGCAAGGCGTCGGGCTCCAGATCTTATGAACTACGGGGTCATAATTGGATATACTCGCAGATCGAGGGTTCAAATCCCTCCGTCCCCACCATTTCCTTTCGCCGGAACTCTGCATGGCTGTCACTTGGAGTGAGTCTGAATGCAGGTCCCCCATCATATTGTTCTCACAATCCGCAAACCGGGCTCGGTCGCTCATTATCTTGCTCCTATCGTAACGTCCTTTTAACTAGTCACTACATGTCAGGCGGCGACTCATGCATGTCGAGAACGGCCCTGAGCACGATATTCCTGCTGTCAATCTTCGCATCTTTCCTCGTCATTCCACAGGCCGTCGTTGCTCAGGATGGTGACCCCCCGGGAGCTCAGGTCTTTGAGGTAGACTCATTCACATACCGTGCCTCATTCAAGCTCGCAGATGGAACGGAGGCCATGCAGATACGAGCAAGGTTCACGATGTACTTCTTCTACAGACATCATCAGCCGACGGTGAACGAACATCATCTATCAGCCGTCGTGGGCTTCTATTTTGGCAAGACTCTACTGGGCCGGCCGCTCGTGAGCGCTGCGGAAACGAACAGCATTGCATTCTATCCCTGGTGGTACGACTCGCGGGGAGTAGAACACGACACCCTGATGGAGACACCACTTGTTTCGGTTGCTGGATCCATACAGGACGCCGTGATGGAGACCGGCATGGTACTCGTAGATCCGGAATCTGCTTCTGAAGTCATCCCTGCCTTCGGTGGAACATTCGTGATTGATGGTCTCAGATTTGTAATGGATGACGGTAGCGTGCAAGTCGTGACTGATGACACAATCCAGATCAGGCTGGAGAAACAGTACAACGACTTTGGACCAGAAATCGCGACTCTCTCCTCTGCCGACAATCTGTCATATACTGCAGACCCAAACGTAGTCACGATAATCCTGACGGGCTCAGCCCCGTTCATCATGTGGGTGGACTATGCTGTGGGCCTGTCATTGATTGGTCTGGGAGTTCTGGCGATAGCGCTGATTGCTCTACACATGACTGGTCGAATCACTCTGCGCCTCGGAAGACTAAGACAGATGACAGCTCGTGTCCAGAGTCACGACTGACCTAGAGTAACGTTTAAAACGCCATGCCTTCAGATTCCTAGCTCGATGGCGGCCACAGGCGCCGGGGATCACCCATACCCACTCCGAACATGGTAGTTAAGCCCGGTGTCGTCGTGGGAGATGTGCGGTGCGCGAGCCCGTGACAGGCCCACGAGCTGCCACATCTTCTCCTCATTCTTCTCCGGTATCTAGTCATGTTTTGGACCGCAATGTATGTCCCAGATAGAAACCATTAAAGCACAACTCATTATGGTGGCGATGATTCTTATGCAACTTGGTGCCGATTCCCAGTACAGTTGGATCATAAATCTGGCCTTCTTCGCCTTCATAATGATCTTCAGTCTCTACGGGGCGAAGATACAGATGTGGCAATGGCTCAAGCAGATACAGGTCGGCCTGCTAGAGCTGAAACGTATGCACCTGGAGTCTCGACAGGCTGCGATTGACACGTTCAAGAAGTTCGGAAAGAGCGAAACAGACGTCACTGCAGCCTTGGATCGATGGCTAGACTACTTCACCATAATGCCTGTCGATCTCGATCCAGCTGGAATACTCAAGCGACTCGACCATCTTCTCGACGAGCGCAGAGACCGGTTCCAAGAGTTCGTGTTGGAGGTAGCTCCAGAGGCAGACTCAAGCACAAGGCAGAACCTCGAGAACACACTTGAGGTGACTCAAGTCCTCCATCTTGTGTATCGGGTTGTACGGCATTACTACTTGCTTGGCAAGAAGACCGGAAGCCAGATTCTGATAATGCAGGTCCAGATGCAAATGCCCGAGTTGTTGAGGCTGGCCAAGGCATACTTTGATGCAATTGGCGCCTTCTCTGAGGGGAAGCCCATCGGTGATGGCATAGGCCCTCTCATAGTCACGAAGTTCGCTAGGGAGATGGGTGCCACACCAGAGAGCTACGTGCCTGAGGTCACACGGGAAGTCGGATACTATCCAGTCCAGTTTGAGAATCGGACAATATATGCACTGAGAGCGACAGGACCCGGTGGAACAGTTGGAAAACCGGGTTTCGCAGTGAGGAAGCTGGTGGAGAACAACAAGGGCCGCGTCACCCGAATAATAACCGTCGATGCTGCTCTGAAACTTGAGGGCGAGGAGCTTGGTCGCGTGTCAGAGGGAACCGGTGCGGCGATTGGAGATCCCGGCCCTGAGAAACATGCCATAGAGGATGTAGCCACAGAGAACGGAATCTCACTAGAGGCATTAGTAGTCAAAGAGGACGAGGCGGCAGCAGTGGGCGTGATGCAGAAGAAGGTCCTTGACGCGATTCCTGAGGTCGTTGCGCGGATAAAGAGCGCCATACTCAAGCGCACGAAACCTGGCGACGAGATAGTCCTTGCCGGAATAGGCAACACGATGGGCATTGGTCTCTGAGGTGTTCAAAATGAGCGTACTGACCAAGGTAATAGGATCTCTACTCACGGGAACCGGTATGATTGTCTTTCTATTGGGAACTAACACCGTCACGCCGTATGCTTTCATCTGGATCATCATTGGTCTTCTGATGATGTCGATGGGATTCAGTCTGGTGACTGCCGGCCGGGGCAATCCGGAGCGCAAACCCCCGCCGCCTACGGTCACAGAGATTCGATGTGACAGCAAGAGCTGCGACTTCAAAGAGATACGCAACTTCGAGAAGGGCGATTACATTCTAAAACCACTCACTGCACGATGCCCAAAGTGCAACTCGTCCATGACAATTCAGGGCGTCTATATGGTCAAGGAAGAGGAGAAGAAAAAGGAAGACGTCTAGCCGGATCGAGTCAACACGACGGGCCCATCCTCCGACACGAAGACAGTGTCCTCCGTCTGACTGACAGGTCTCCCAGTCTTCTCCACTAGTACAGGGTATCCGTGTATGGCTTTGGCCTTGAGAAGCTTTTCAAGTTCTGCCACCACATCAATGCTCTTTTCCTCTGTACCAATCCATCGAGAGGCAAAGGGCAATGGACCATACCGCTTTCTCAGGTGTATCCGGAGCTTCTCAGTCACCCCACTCAGCGGCCTGTCGACACCTGTGTTTGAGAAGATATAGACCGCCTTGCTGTCCCCAACATGGGTTCCGCTTGTCGCGAATGGCTCCACAGCAAAGCACTCACCGGCCTCGATCTTGGTCGAATCCCTGCTTCCGAAGTTCGGAATCTGCTTTCCTCCATGCAACTTGTATCTGTCAAGGCTATGCCCTGTCAGTTCGCGGACCGGCCTTAGTCCATAGGCTCCAATGACCTCCTCAATCTTGCGTCCGATTTCACCCACAGACATGTCTGGTCTCATCAGCTTTATAGCTTCACTGAGCGCATCATCAGTCGCGGTGACGAACCCTTCCAGAGAGCCATCAATGTCCACTGTACGAGCCGTGTCCACCAGGTAGCCATCCACGTGAGCTCCCATATCCACTTTGACAAGTCCAAAGTCAGGGATTAGAGAGTTGTCTCTCCGTGGCGACGTATAGTGAGCTGCCACTTGGTTTATTGACACATTACACGGGAACGCTGGCCTTGCCCCGAGTTCGACGGTCATACTCTCGACCCTGCTGCAGATACTGGCCACTTTCATCCCGGGTTTCACTTCTCCGCAGACCTCATCCAATATGCGAGCTGCAATCTTACCCGCCTTGACCTGTGATGGATGCGGAGCGCTGACCATTACGATATCTCCACGGGGTCGTCAGGAAGAACTCACGCTCTTAAGTGGTTGCATGGCTGTAGAGCAGATTGAGTGTAGTGGTCGATGCCTGTCACCCACACAGTAACTCCCAGCGTCACAGACTGGACGGAGTCCAACTCAGCTGAGCTGATTTCTATGGGGCAATACCGGCACCGACCTGCTCGCCAATGTACGAGACCAAGGTGACCCACGTTCATCCTAGGACTTACATCCAAATCGCAAGAGTCCGTTGTGGCTCGCTGTGTGTTTGCTTGGCAAGCTGTCGTTCAGGCTGTCGCCCGCTCCTTGCGCAACACTTCATTGTGGATGCTCAGTGCGCCCTCGTGACCGGGCGTTGTCTCCCGAACACAGAGTGTAGCACATCAAGCGGTTATTAGACTTGTCAATTGGTCAGTCAGCAATGAGGAGCCATCTCTCGGCATTGCAGCATCAATATGTTCAAATACAATGCAGGCGGAAATCATCCCGTGACATACTGCTGGGTCGAGCCCAGCTTGACATGATCATCAGATTATTCATTCATAGGTTCCATACGGCCCTTCGATGCGGAAGGCTCCGAAGCGATACACTAC
>Ga0316620_10001348_pt1 | contig 10554 bp, 3 predicted proteins | sample OWC_Aug_M1_C1_D5_FD_207651 | JGI IMG/M metagenome (GOLD analysis project Ga0316620, IMG submission 207651) | Wetland soil microbial communities from Old Woman Creek delta, Ohio, United States - OWC_Aug_M1_C1_D5_B | ecosystem: Environmental > Terrestrial > Soil > Wetlands | place: USA: Ohio...
CCGCCGGCAGCGGGTCCTCCTCCGCCAGCCCGACGCGCAGCCTGACCTCGCCGAACAGCCGGCGCACGTCGAGCCCATCGGCGAGGGCCGGATCCTCGGGCAGGGGCGGCATCAGAACGTCGACTGCGGCCTCCGAGCGGGCCGGCGCCACGACCTCCATCACCCCCCTGGCCTCGATCCCGGTCGGGCTTCCCCGCCGCTCCTCGTAGCGCAGGGTGCGCATCACGAAGCCGTCCACCATCAGCTGGTGGTAGCGGGCCAACGCGCCCTCAACGGCCTCCTCGAAGGTCCCCCCCTCGCCGCTCACCCGGAGACGGCTCTGCATGTTAGCGACTGCCTGGCCACCGTGGAAGATGACCGTGCGGACGGCGCCCAGCTCGGCATCGACCAGCTCGGTCTGGACCTCGTAGTTCTGACCGAGGAGCTCGATCTTCTGCAGCACTCCGGCGCTTGACACGACCTGAACACGATAGCAGGACAACGGGTCGAGCTGCCAGTGATGCTGCACGCTCCGCCGGCGGAGCCCGCTCGCTCCTCCGCGGCCGGGTTGCTGGAGTAGACTTGGACGCCCGCAGTCGGAAGCGGACGGACGGCACGCCGTGAGCCGCGCTGCTGGACATCGTCGGAGGAGACCCGATGGCACTCACGGTCCCGGTCAACCGCAACGTGCTCGAGATGGAGTACGCGGTGCGCGGTCCCATTCCCCAGCGCGCCGCCGAGCTTCAGGCCCAGGGCATGGCCACCATCCCCTGCAACATCGGCAACCCGCAGGCCCTCGGCCAACGACCCATCACCTTCTACCGACAGGTCCTGTCGCTGGTCGAGCAGCCCTCACAGGTGGCGCGGGAGCGCGCCCTCCTGTCCGCCGCCACGGCCGGCGTCGAGCCTGTGCCGGCGGAAGTCCTCGACGTCGCCGAGGAGATCCTCGAACGCGCCCGCACCGGCGCCGGCGCCTACACTGAGAGCGCCGGCTTCCGCTTCGTGCGCGAGGCGGTGGCGCGCTTCATCAACGCCCGCGACGGCTTCGACCCCGGCTCCAAGCTGGCCGCCGGCCCCGACACCATCTTCCTCACCGACGGCGCCTCGGCCGGCGCCAAACACCTGCTCGAGATGCTCATCTCCCAGCCTGGCGACGGCATCCTCATTCCCATCCCGCAGTACCCCCTGTACTCGGCCACCATCACCCGCTGCGGCGGCACCCAGGTGAGCTACTTCCCGGACGAGGACTCGGGCTGGACCTTGAGCCGCGAGACCGTCGAGGCGCCGCTGCGCGAGGCCCGGCGCAGGGGCGTGCGCGTGCGTGCGATCGTGGTCATCAACCCCGGCAACCCGACCGGCGCCATCCTCGACGAGACCTCCATGCGCGAGGTCGTCGCGATCGCCCGCGAGCACGGGCTCGCCATCATCGCCGACGAGGTCTACCAGGACAACACCTACGGCCAGCCGTGGTCGTCCTTCGCCAAGGTCATCGGCGACGAGCCGATCCCCCTCTTCTCTTTACACAGCGCGTCCAAGGGCTTCCACGGCGAGTGCGGCCACCGCGGCGGCTACCTCGAGCTGCGCAACCCGCCCCGGGTCCAGGGCACCAACCTCAGCTTCACCGACGTGGTCATGAAGCAGGCATCGGTCAGCCTGTGCCCCAACACCATGGGCCAGATCCTCACCTTCCTCATGGTCAGTGGACCCAGGGAGGGGACCCCGTCGCGCGCCCTCTACCTGCGCGAGCGCCAGCAGGTGCTCGACACCCTGCACGCCAAGGCGACCATGATCCGCTCCTACTTCGATCGGATGGAGGGCGTGGAGTGCTTCGGCCGCATCGGCGCCATGTACCTGTTCCCGCGCCTCGGCACGCTGCCGCGCTCAAGCGGGGACTTCGAGTACTGCATGCGCCTGCTCGAGGAGACCGGCATGTGCACCGTCAACGGCGCCGGCTTCGGCCAGCGCGCCGGCACCCACCACCTGCGCATCGCCTTCCTGCCTCCGCGAGACATGATCGAGGAGGTGATGCCGCGCTGGGTGGAGTGGCACAACCGCTACGTCAAACAGGGGTAGCGCAGCGGGCGGCGCCACGTGCCACAAAACTCACAATGCTGGACGCGGCGCGAGCCCGTGGCGCGCGCCGAAGGCACGCGATGCCCGGCACGGAGCTGCCCCGTCGTCCCCGCATCGTGAGCTTCGTGGCACGAGGCGCCGTCAGCTTCCCGTTCCCGAGCCTGTTGCCGTTGCCGTCGTCGACGCGCTGGAGAGGGCAGTACGTTCGGCAACCGCAAGGGCAACCGGCTCGGGCTCGTGACTAACGCGTGCTCAGCACCACGGTGCGCGAGGCGTCGCGCAGGGTGACCCGGGTCTCCTCGATGACATCGACCCGAAAGCCGGCCACGTGGGAGCCGACGCGGACCTCCTGACCGTTGATCTCGGCCGTCGGATCACTGGCCTTGAAGATGATGTAACCGAGGTTCAGCGAGACGTCGCCGAGGTCGGCGTCGAGCACGAAGACCCCTCCCTCGGGCGCAACCGCTGCGGCCTGGCGCGCGACCCCGGGCTCGGAACCTTTCCCGGCCGGGTCGGCGAGCCGGAGGGGGCTGGAGTCACCGAGACCCGGGTCGCGCCCTCCTCCGTCGCGACCTCGCGGCCCGCCCGCCGCGGAGACGATCGGCGTCGGATCGAGCCGCGAAGGCGCGACATCCGGGGCCTCCGCGGCCGGCGGCGCCGGGGCCCGGGTCGTGCCCGCAGCCGGAGATGAGGCATTGCCGAGCTCTGGGTTGGGAGCGGGAACGCCGGTTGCGATCGGCGCCTCGACCCGCTGGACCGACGCGACCTCCCCAGCGTGCGGGCCCAAGACCCACCACACCGCGACACCTCCGGTCAGGGCTGCCAGAGACCCGAACAGGATGCCCACTACGACGCCGATCCCGAGACCCGACCGCCGCGGCTCGCGCCGGGCCGGAGGGCCGGGAGGCGGCTGGAGCAGCCGGGCATCGCCCTGCGCCGCCTCCTGGCGGGCCTTGCGCAGGGCATCGCTGATCAGGCTCACCTGCCACCCCCCTTGAGCTCACGGACCGCCCGCCGCACGTGGTGCCAGCCGAGACGGTCGCAGCCCTCCACGTAGCCGCAGAGCAGGGCCTTGTCGCAGATAGCGTTGATCAGCCGCGGCACGCCCCGTGAGTGGCGGTAAATGGCGGCCAGCGCCCAGCGGCTGAAGGTGGGACGCCCGTTGGCGCCGGCCACTTCCAGACGATGCAGGATATACGACTCGGTTTCCGACCTGCCGATGGGGCCGAGGTGGTAGCGCACCGTGATCCGCTGGCTGAGCTGGCGCAGGCCCGGCCGGGCGAGCTTGGCCCGCAGCTCGGGCTGGCCGATGAGCACAATCTGGAGCAGCTTGCGCTCGTCGGTTTCCAGGTTGGACAGCAGCCGCACCTGTTCCAGGAGCTCGTCCGACATGTCCTGCGCCTCGTCCACGAACAGGACCACCTCCTGGTCGGCAGCCGCGCGCTCGAGCAGGAAGGCGTTGAGCCGCTGCTGGAGCCGCACCCGATCGTTGCCGCAGTCTTCGAGCCCGAGCTCGCGAACGATGGTGCGCAGGAGCTGGATCTGGGTCAGGACCGGGTTGAGGATGAGGGCCGTGGAGACGCCCTCGCCGAGCGCCTCGAGGACCGCCCGGCAGAGGGTGCTCTTGCCGGCGCCGACCTCGCCCGTGATCTGGATGAAGCCCTTGCGCTGGTCGATCCCGAACAGGATGTGCTCGTACGCCTCGCGGTGACGCCGGCTGAAGTACAGGTACCTCGGGTCCGGCGTGATGTTGAACGGCGGCTCGGTCAGACCGTAGAACTCCTCGTACATGAAGTGCTCGCAGGCCCCATTCCTTGCCTACGAATGGCGGCATTCCATTGTACCTGCCGGGGCTGACCCGAACCCCCATTCCCCCGCCCGCCCAGCAGGCCCGGCGTCACGGCGCGATCGCGCCCCACCACGCACGCCTCGGTCCGGAGCGGAGGCTGCCCGGACGCAGCTCACGCAACGCGCGCCGAGCCGCAGACGCCTGGCTCGAGGCTCCGATGCACTTTCCGAGGCACCCCAGCCGCATCGACGTGGGTCGGGCTCGGTGCGCCATTCTGAGAAGCAAGTAGTCTCATTATGAGACGCCATCGGTCCCCCATGAGCGACAGAGATACTATGAATCGGGCACGGGCCTTGCTACACTTTCGGCTGGAGAAGGTGTGCCTATTTTGAGCCACACGTCTCGTGAGAGAATAATTCGCGTTATTGAAGGTCGCCCGAGCACCTTTGGAGGCCCCGCCATGTCAGCTACACCGTACGACGCAACCAGCCGGAACAGCCGCTCAGTGAGCTGGGGTCGAGGTCGGCGCCGGCCCAGGGGCCGAGGCCTCGGGCGCGCCCTCGTCGTGGGCTTCGCATCCCTGGCGGCTCTGGCCGGAGGCTCGGCGCCGGCCTATGCGGCTGGCTCGCTCACCATCGAGATCAATGCCCCCCCCAACGTGGTCGTGGACTCCAACGTCTGCTCCCCCTCGACCTACGCGCCCGAGCTGGCGTCGATCGGCGCCGGCTTCTGCAACTACGGCGACGCACCCCTGACCGGGGTCGTGGCGTCGATCGGCGACTTTGCCGCCGGCACCCCCGGCAGCTACCCGGTCCGCGACAGCGCGAGCTTCCCGGCTGGCAACTGCCTCTTCAACTCCGGCCTCTACTCCCTGACCCACGTCGGCGGCCTCAACCCGACCACCGAGGCGGTGCGCTACATCGGCGACCTCGACGTCGGCGAGTGCAGCTGGCAGTACTGGCACTTCGTCTATCCCCACACCAAGAACGGGACCCAGCCCGGCGCCTGTACGTCAGGCGACGAGGTGTGGTGCGCAGCCAATGACCCCAACGACGACCTCTGGTTGCCCTTCGACGTGTGGGCGACCTCGGCCGAGGGCCCGAGCGCCGACGCAACCTGGAACGTCACCATGCGCAGCGAGATCTCGGCCTCGGCCAACAAGATCTTCCCCAACGGCGGCGACTGGTTCATGGACCCGGACGGGGTGGCGCCGGGCGAGATCATCACCACCAACGGCATCAACTACGAGCTGGGAGTGGTCCACGGCGGCTACGACAGCGACGGCGACGGTGACTACGACAACGACGCCTGGCTGCAGCCGATCGGCAGCCCGAGCTACGACCCCAGCTGCTTCCGCCTGGTCCACACCTCGGGCCAGCTGACCGTGACGCGCAGCTCCGGCCCGGACCTGATCATCGACTTCAGCGACCAGCTCTACTTCAGCGACCTGCCGGCGGACAACACCGGCATCACCGGGGTCGTGTACTACGAGTTCATGGCCCTGTCGGGGCCGTGCAGCATCCCCATGACCCCCTACCAGGAGGCGGCTTCGGGCGCCGACAACGAGAAGTTCTGCGGCGACTACGGCACTCCGACCACGACCATGATCTCCACCGGGCCCGAGGCCTCGATTGACAAGGGCGTCGACCTGGCCGTGATCACCCCCCCGGGCCAGCTCACTTACACCTCGGTCCTCACCAACACCAGCGCGACCAAGGACTTCGGCTTGCCCGAGCTGGGCATGCCCATGGTCATCGCCGACGCCGTCCCGCCCGGCACAGCCTATGTCGCGGGCAGCGCCACCGCCAACAATAGCCTCAGCTTCAGCCCCAACAACGGCCTCGAGGTCATCTACTCGATTACCGGCGGCACCACCTGGACCAACAGCGAGCCGGTCCCGGCCTCAGCCGTGACCCACCTCCAGTGGCGCATGCGCGACCCGCTGCCGGCCGGCGCCAGCATCTCGGTCGAGTTCAGGGTCGACGTGGCCGGCGGCTACTCTGGCGCCCCGGTGATCCAGAATACGGCCTACGCCAGCCTGGGCATCGCCCCCCCGTTCGACCAAGACACGGTGGCCACCCTGGTCAGCGGCGCCTACTCGATCAGCGGCATCGTCTTCGAGGACGACGGCGGCACCGCCGGCGCCACCAGCCCCCAGGCCCTCAACGGGATCTACGACAGCGGCGTCGGCGAGCAGGGCATTCCCAACGTGCTGGTCACCCTGTACTGGGACGCCAACGGTGACGGCGTCCTCGACGGCGGCGACCTGGCCGTCGCCACCATCGCCAACAGCGTTGACGGCAACTACTCGTTCACCAACCTGCGCGCCGGCAACTGGATCGTCGTCGTCGACCCCGAGGACCCCGACCTGCCGGCCGGCTACGCCCGGACCACCGAGGTCGAGCTGCCGGCGCCCATCACCAGCGGCAACGTCACGGGCATCAACTTCGGTTTCGGGCCATCCCTGGTCATCGACAAGCAGCTGACCTCACCGGTGCCGCCCAACCCCGCCCTCGAGGGTACGCCCGTCACCTACACGATCGAGGTCACCAACACCCGCGACACCACCGGCTGCACCTACTTCACCTGGGGCGAGACGACCACCGCGCCGACCTCCTTCCTCAGCCCCGCCTACGCCACCGGAGCCGGCGGCCCGGACGACCTGTTCGCGTACGGCGGCGAGGGCGGCGCCGGTGACGACCTCAAGGTCGCGACCTACAACGTCGCCGCCTCGGGCAACATCACCGCCGTCAGGGCGCGAGCCGTCGTCTACCTCGACGCCCCGGTGGGCAACGACACCGTCGACTGGACGGTCAGCGATGGCGTCCTGACCCGCACCGGGACCATCTCGGTCGCCACCCTCAACCAGCACGTGGGCGCGGCCAACGTCGGCATCGTCGAGTGGGACGTGACCGACCTCAACGGCGACACGGTCGGCGACTGGGCGTGGGGCGACTTCCCCAACGCCTCGGTCCAGCTCACCTTCAAGCACACGGGCGGCCCCGACAACGTCACCCTGTTCGTCGATGCGATCGGCTTCCAGATCGCCACCGACGCCAACTGCGGCGGCGAGCCCGAGGACATGGAGCTGGTCCCCCTCACCGACACCTACGACCCGGCCCTGCTCACCCTGGTCTCCTCCAGCGTGCCGTTCGACAGCCACAACCCGGCGACCGGCGTGATCACCTGGAACAACATCGGCCCGCTGCTGGCCGGTGAGTCGCGGACCATCACCCTCAGCTTCACCGCAAACCAGCCCCCGGACGATGGCGACCCCGACAGCGAGCCGGACATCGCCAGCTTCTCCAACACCGCCGCCTCGACCGGCGGCCGCTTCTTCAACCTCGACCCGGTCAACGACGCCTCGGACACCGCCACCGGCACCCTGTGGCCGTCGGGCGCGATCGGCGACCTGGTGTGGAACGACGCCGACGGCGGCGGCGACCAAGACGTGACCGAGGCTGGCATCCCGGGCGTGACCGTCGAGCTGTGGACCGACATCGACGCGGACGGCAAGATCGAGAACGGGGACACGCTGGTCGCGACTACGACCACCGACGCCCTCGGCGCCTACCTGTTCCGAGGGGTGAGGGACGACCCGACCGTGGCCGGCGGCACCAGCTACGTGGTCCGGGTGATCCCCGCCTCCCTGCCGGGCGCGACCTACACCCAGACCGGGGACCCTGACGTCTCTCCGCCGGCCTGTGGTGGTCAGAGCTGCAACAACGAGGGCCCGGCCACCATCACCCTCAACGACGGCAACGCCCTCAACGACGACAACTACACCCGCGACTTCGGCTATCTGATTCCCAACTCGGTGTTCGGCACGGTGTGGCGCGACCGGGACGCCGACGCGACCCGCGACGCGACCGACCCCGGCATCTCGGGCGTGACCGTGTGGCTGTACAACTGCGGGACCGACCTCACCTGCGCCACCGCGACCCTCAGCCAGACCACGACCACCGACGCCACCGGCTACTACGAGTTCGGCGACACCGCGATCGGCAATGGGCGCTACCAGGTGCGGGTCTCGACCGCGACCCTACCCGCGGGTGGGACCTGGGCGCAGACCTACGACCCCGACCCGACGCTCGACAGCCGCTACCTGACCGGTGGCAACCTCAACCTCACCGGCGGCACCATGTCCGGGCCCTGGAACTTCGGCTACAACCAGACCGGTAGCTCGTCAATCAGCGGCTCGGTCTACCGTGACTGGGACGGCGACGGCGCCAAGGAGTCGGGCGAGGAGGGGATCGGCAGCGTCACCGTCAGGCTGTACGAGGACCTCAACGGCAACGGAATCCTCGACCCCGGCACCGACCTCCTGGTCACCACTGCCAGCACCGACCTGAGCACCGGGTCGTTCTCGTTCAGTAGCCTCCCAGGTGGCAGCTTTTTCGTCGTGGTCGACGAGTCAGCCGCCGGATTGGCCAGCCACTTCCAGACCGACGACCCGGGTGAGGCCGGAACCTGCTCCGTGTGCGACGCCCTCCATCCGGTCACGGTCACCGGGTCGAGCTCGGTCGCCAACGTCGACTTCGGCTACCAGCCGCGCGGCAACAACTCGATCGGCGACCTGGTGTGGCGCGACGACAACGGCAACGGCATCCCCGACACCGGCGAGCCGGGTATCGCCGGGGTGATCATGGCCCTCTACGAGGACGCCGACGGCGACGGGGTCATCGACCCCGAGGACGCCCTGGTCGCGACCTACCCGACGGCGGCCGACGGGACCTACCTGTTCCCGGTCCTCCCTCAGACCAACTACATCGTCACGGTATACGACGACTCCCTCATCCCCCACGACGCCTACGGCCAGGACTACGTGCTGTCCAGCGGCAGCGACCCGCGACTGGTGACCGCAGCCATGCTGGTCGCAGCCGGCGGCAGCTACCTCGAGGCCGACTTCGGCTACGCCCCCGGCGCGGTTATCGGCGACACCGTCTACCAGGACAACGACGGCGACGGCGACCAGAGCCTGGCCGAGCCCGGGGTCAGCGGGGTCACGGTCCGGCTCTACGTCGACGTCGATTCCGACGGCGTCTACGACCCCGGCACCGACACCCAGCTCGGAGCCGACCAGGTCACCGACGCCAACGGCACCTACCTGTTCACCGGCATCCCGCCCGGCGACTACGTGGTCGTGGTCGACGCCGGCTCCGGCAGCCCGGTCAACGGCTGGACCGCGACCGCCGACCCGGACGACCCGCAGGTGGGTCCCGGCAACTGCCCGGCCTGCGACAACCAGGCCGCGGTGACGGTCCTCGCCGCCGGCATCGCGCGCTATGGCGACTTCGGCTACCAGCCGCCCGGCGTCCTCGGCGACGCGGTTTGGATCGACACTGACGGCGACGGCGTCTACGACCCGACCGAGGCCGGAATCGCCGGGGTCGAGGTCCAGCTCATCCTCGACGACGGCGACGGCGTGCTCGAGCCGGGGGGAGCGGGCGGCGACACCTGGCTCAGCCTGGTCTCAACCGACGGCAACGGCATCTACAGCTTCGGCGGTCTCGCCGACGGCAGCTACTTCGTGTACGTCGACCCCAACGGCGACACCGTGCCCGCCAACCTGGTCCAGACCTATGACCCGGACGGCGTCGTCGACCGCGTGGGCCGGGTGACCTTGAGCGGCGGGTTGGTAACCAGCCCGGCCGGCCTCGACAACCTGGACATCGACTTCGGCTACCAGGTGGGGCCGCGGCTCGAGATCGACAAGGACACCACGACGCCGGTCATCAGCGCCGGCGGCACCGCGACCTACACCATCCGGGTCAGCAACCCCAGCACCTTCCCCACCCCCACCGGCGACGCGGTAGGAGTCACCGTCAGCGACACCCTGCCTGGAGCCGGGCTGTGCGCGCCGGCGGCAGGCTGCTTCACCTACGCCAGCACCACCTCGATCGTCCCGGTCGCCGCCACCCGCACCGCGACCAGCAACCCGACCGCCGGTCAGAGCAGCGTCACCTGGGGCACCTGGACCATCCAGCCGGGCGGCTCGGTCACCATCACCTTCGTCGTGAACGTCAGCCTGGCGACGCAGGGCGGCACCTACGACAACACGTCCCGCGCAAGCGCCACCAACCACCGCACGGCGGACGACATCGGCGAGCAGGGCCAAGACATGGACACCCCGGCCGGCGCGGATCCCGAAAACGACGAGGACGTGACCGTCGGCTTCCCGCGCCTGGTCGTCACCAAGACCGCGGTGCCGGCCGAGGGCACCACGGTCGACCCCGACCAGCCGATCACCTACACCATCACCATCCAGAACGCCGGCGACGCCATCGCCAACAACGTCGTCGTTACTGACCCGCTGCCGGCCGGGACCGAGATGGCGGTGGGCGGCTACAACACCCAGGTCACGGTCAACCGCTGGCAGCCGCCAGAGGGCTCGCCGCCCGATACCTTTGCCGACAACTTCGACCCCTGCCCCGGTGCCGGCTGCCCCAATGGCAGCGACGGAACGCTGACCTGGTCGACCTCCTGGACCGGCGGCTTTGCCACTTCGGGCGGCGACTCCTTCCTCTTCGCCGGCAAGCTCCCGAGTGGAGACGTGCCGATCTCGTGGCGGGAGGTCAACCTCTCGCCCTACGCCTCGGCCACCCTCCGCTTCAGCTACCGGCGCGTCTACGATGCGGCGGACGAGTACGCCACCGTGGAGGTGTCCCCCAACGGCGGCACCACCTGGTATGAGCTGCAGCGCTTCGTGGGGC
>Ga0316620_10001350_pt1 | contig 10547 bp, 9 predicted proteins | sample OWC_Aug_M1_C1_D5_FD_207651 | JGI IMG/M metagenome (GOLD analysis project Ga0316620, IMG submission 207651) | Wetland soil microbial communities from Old Woman Creek delta, Ohio, United States - OWC_Aug_M1_C1_D5_B | ecosystem: Environmental > Terrestrial > Soil > Wetlands | place: USA: Ohio...
GGTCGTCACGCATTTTGTCGCCATCAATGTGGCGGTAGGCAAGGCCATCGGCGAGGATGACGTGATCTGCTTTCGCCCCGACAATTGCTCCTGCACCGTCATCGAAACCGAAGGCAACATGCTCGAACTTCTGGAGCGCGGTGCGGAAGCCGAAACCAGAGTAATCTAGCCTGCGGCTGGCAGGTGCCCTCAGTGATCATGTGAGCCATGTTCGATCGCAACGCACTGCAATTCGATTCGGTGTTTCCAGTTCCTCTGTTCCGCTATCGCTGGCCCGATAGCGAACCGCTCAACGAAAGCCTGCGCGCCGCGATCTTCGCCCGGGAGCAGGAATCACCGGGCCAGGTGAGGAGCAACGTCGGCGGCTGGCAATCGACCGAGGATTTCCAGAAATGGACCGGCGCGGCCGGGCAGACATTGCTGTCGCGTATCGGCGAAATGGTCAATCAGGCGACCAGCCTGTTGCTGCTGCCGCAGAGTAATGTCCCGGCCTTTCGCTGGAAAATGGCGATCTGGGCCAATGTCAATCGTGCGCGGCAGTTCAATCAGATGCATTTTCATCCCGGTTCGACCTGGTCGGGTACCTATTATGTCGATTCTGGCGATGCGCCGCCGCCGGGCAACACTTCGGCGGGTTGCATCTCCTTCATGAATCCGAATCTGGCGGCATCGATGAGCTTCTTCACGTCGATCCTGCCGCAAACCCTGGTGGTGCCGCCGGAGGCGGGCTTGATGATTCTGTTCCCGAGCTATCTGCCGCACACGGTATACCCGTACGAAGGTGAGCGGCCGCGAATCTCCGTCGCCTTCAATGTGCTGAAGGATCCTTATCCTTGAGCAAGACGCGGGTGCGCCGTATTTGGCATGATTGATCGTCGCGGGGCCGCAGAGTTTCTCCGCTTCCGTTTGGCACCGGGCGCGGCATAATCGTGGTCACGGGGCGGTAGGGAGCGGTCCATGGCGCGCAAATTCGTCGATCTGTCGATCTATCTCGAAAATGACGTGGTCTCCGACCCGCCGCCGTTCGGGCCGAAGATCACCTACATGAACCACCAGCAGACATTCGGGCAGATGGCGCCGTTCTTCCCCGGTTTGAAGCAGGAGGATCTGCCCGACGGCGAAGCCTGGGCGATCGAGATGGTGCAATTGATCACCCATAACGGCACCCATCTGGACGCGCCCTATCACTTTCACTCGACGATGAACGATGGCGAACGGGCAATTGCCATCGATGAAGTGCCGCTCGATTGGTGCTTTCGCCCCGGCGTGAGACTGGATTTTCGCCATTTCGCCGACGGCTATGTGGCGACGGCGGCCGATGTCGAGGCCGAGCTGAAGCGCATCGGCCACCAATTGGCGCCGCTTGACATCGTCATGGTGAATACGCGCGCCGGTTCGCGTTACGGCCATGACGATTACGTGCAGGCGGGTTGCGGCATGGGCCTTGAGGCGACGATGTACCTGCTGGAGCGCGGCGTGCGCTTGACCGGAACCGATGCCTGGAGCTGGGATGCGCCGTTCGTCCATACGGCGAAGAAATATAAGGCGACCCACGATGCCTCGTTGATCTGGGAGGGCCATAAGGCCGGTCGGCATATCGGCTATTGCCACCTGGAGAAGCTGCACAATCTCGAGGCCGTCCCCGGCGACGGTTTTACCGTCGCCTGCTTCCCGGTGAAGATTCGCGGCGCCTCCGCCGGCTGGACCCGCGCGGTCGCCATCTTCGAGGCGTAGCGCAGTGAAATTCGTCACCTTCGTCGAGAATGACGGGCCGGATAGGCTCGGCGCGCTGCTTTCCTCCGGTGACGTGGTGGTCGATCTGTCGGCGCAGTTCCCCAGCATGCTGGCATTGATCGATGGCGGGCCCGAGGCGCTGACAATTGCCCGCGTCGCCCAGGAGCGGCGCGCGGTCACGCAGCCGCTGGCCAACCTGCGCCTGAAGGCCCCGCTGCCGGAGCCGCGGCAGATGCGCGACTGCCTGAGCTTCGAAAAGCATTTGCGCCAGGCGCGGCAAGCGGCCCTGCGACGCCGGGCGGGAATTTTCGCGCCGCTGCTGCAGGGCCTCGGTTTCGGCCGGATCCCCAAGGTCTGGTACGAGCAGCCGATCTATTACAAGTGCAACCGCTTTTCCGTGATCGGCCCGGATGCCGAGGTGACTTGGCCGGCTTATTCGAAACTGATGGATTTCGAATGCGAGTACGGCATCGTCATCGGCAAGCGGGGCAAGAACATCCCGCGGGAAAAGGCCCTCGAGCATATTTTCGGCTACTGCATCTTCAACGACTTTTCCGCCCGGGATGCGCAGAGCCGCGAGATGGCGGGCGGCCTCGGGCCGGCGAAAGGCAAGGATTTCGATACCGGCAATGCGCTGGGGCCCTGGCTGGTGACGGCGGACGAGATTCCGGACCCGGGCAAGTTGACGATGATCGCTCGGGTCAACGGCGTCGAATGGTCGCGCGGCTCTTCTGCCGACATGTATCACAAATGGGAGGACATCATCGCCCACATATCGAAGGACGAGACGTTGCATGCCGGTGAGTTCATCGGCTCGGGCACCGTCGGCGGCGGCTGCGGGCTGGAGCAGGGCCGCTTTCTGCAGTCGAACGACGTCGTGGAGCTGGAAGTCAGCGGGCTTGGCATATTGCGCAACCGGGTGATCGGGTCATGAGAGGCCTGCAGGGGAAGGTGGCGGTGGTCACCGGGGCCGGCGGCGGCATCGGCCAGGCGATCTGCCGGCGCCTGGCGGAAGAGGGCTGCGCTGTCGCCGCCTTCGACAAGGATGCGGCAAAGCTCGACGAGATCCTGGCCAAGCTCGCCAGTATCGGCGCCAGGACATTCAAGGCGGCGGTGGACATCACCGACCATGGCGCTGTGGTCGCGGCGGTGCAGGCGAGCGAAGCCGCATTGGGGCCGATCGACATCCTGGTCAATAACGCCGGCTGGGACCGTTTGCGCAATTTCCTCGATACTGAACCGGCATTCTGGGACACCATCATCGGGATCAACCTGAAAGGGCCGCTCAACATGCATCACGCGGTTCTGCCGGGCATGGCGAAACGGCGCGACGGTCGCGTGATCACGATCGCCTCCGACGCCGGGCGTGTCGGTTCGTCCGGCGAGGCGGTCTATGCCGCCTGCAAGGGCGGCATGATCGCGTTCACCAAGACTTTGGCGCGGGAGCTGGCGCGATCCGGCGTCCGCCTGAACGCGGTCTGCCCGGGCCCGACCGAAACGCCGCTGTTGGAGAGCTTCCTGGGCGAAGGCGAGAGCGGCAAGAAGGTCTATGACGCGCTGCAGCGCTCGATTCCGCTGAAGCGCCTTGGCCGGCCCGACGACATACCGGGCATCGTTGCCTTTCTCGCCAGCGACGATGCCGGATTCATCACCGGCCAGGTTATCAGTGTCTCCGGCGGTCTGACCATGGCGGGGTAGGGCGGCGGGGTGAGGACCGGGATGCGCCAATTCATTGCTGAATGCGATATGCTGCAGCGGCACCGGATGCTGCTATCCGGCCGGACCAGGCGCTGGGAGGCTCCATGACCGAGGTGAAAGCGCCAAGGGGAACCCCGAATGCTGCGGAGGCAGGGGCAACCGCGGCTGGTGCCGGGACCTACAAGCTGGAGGAACAGGTCGGGCATTTGATTCGTCGCGTGCATCAACGCGCCAGCGCGATCTTCCAGTCGGTGATCGGCGACGAACAGATCACGCCAACGCAATATGCGGCGCTGGTGAAATTGTACGACCTCGGCGAATTGTCGCAAAACCACCTTGGCCGCCTGACGGCGATGGACCCGGCCACCACGCAGGGCGTGATCCGCCGCCTCCAGGACCGCGCCCTGATCGCCGCGCGCAACGACGAGACCGACCGGCGGCGGACGCTGCTGAGTTTGAGCCCGGCCGGGGTCGAACTGATCGTCCGCCTGATGCGGAACGGCCCGGTCGTCACCGATACCACCCTCGAGCCTCTGACGATGGCGGAACGCGACACCTTCCTCGCGCTGCTCAAGCGTCTTTGTTGATCCCGGTGCAATAGTCTTTTCCGGCGACAATTCATTGCTGCCAAATTGCCGGCGGTCGGCGCAAATCATTGCCTTGGCGGGCTAACGCCCTATGTTCGCACTTCGGTCTGTCAACCTGCCGCGCGTGGGTTGCAAATAGATTGTTGTTTGTATACATATGATTTCGCGATGGCCGATCCTGGACGGCCGCGGCAGGGACCCTAGCGATGCTGAAATTGCGTCACGGTATCTCGTTCGACGATCTTTATGATCATGCCGGCCTGGCCCGGCTCGACACCGAATTCTGCCGCTTCCTGAGCGAAGCTGACGCGGTCCTTGCCCTGCGGCTGGCAGCCGGCCGGCGCGATCCGGCGGCGCTGGCGGCAAAGGAGGAATCCGAGCTGCTGCTGGCCCTGGCGCCGCATCTCGACGATTTCATCGCCGAGCTGTTCGGGATCCGGCCCGAGGTCGATGCCCTGGCGGCGCAGCATCACGCCCTGGCACCGCTTTACAGCTGCAAGCGGCTGTTCGTGCAGCGCCAGGCGATGAAGCATGTCAAGCCGGCCGAAGCGGCCGGGCTCGACGGACTGGCGCTGGAGGCGGAACTGGCGCATCTGTTCGGCGAACCCTTCGGCGAGCTCGCTTTCGCCAATCATCTGGCGCGCTGGCAGAAGGATGAAACGGCGAATGCCGACCGCATCAACCTGGCCGCACGCTATGCCGCCTGGGCGGTCTTGACGCCGGCCGGCCGCGAGCGCAACCGCGCCGGCGTGCTGTTCAAGGCGCCGGCCAAGCTCGACTACGAAAAGCTGGTGCCGCTCGAGGCCGCCCCGAGCGGAGACTTCACGGCCTTTCGCCTGGGCGGGCATCACTTGCGCCGACGGGCGGGTTTTGCCCTGACCGACCAGGGTACCGATCTGGTCGGCGCTCTCGACCAGGCGAACTATTGCATCTGGTGCCACAACCAGGGCAAGGACAGCTGCTCGAAGGGCCTGCGCGAAAAGCCGCAAGCCGATGGCACGCCGGGCGACTTCAAGAAAAGCCCGTTCGGCGTCACCTTGGCCGGCTGCCCGCTCGAGGAAAAGATCTCCGAGTTCCACCTGGTCAAGACCGAAGGCCATGTGCTGGCAACGCTCGCGATCATCACCGTCGATAATCCGATGGTGGCGGCGACCGGCCATCGCATCTGCAACGATTGCATGAAATCCTGCATCTATCAGAAGCAGGAGCCGGTGAATATTCCGCAGGCGGAGACCCGCAGCCTGAAGGATGTTCTCGGCCTGCCCTACGGCTTCGAGATCTACAGCCTGCTCACGCGGTGGAATCCGCTCAATCTGCACCGGCCGCTCACGCGCCCGGCCAGCGGCAAGCGGGTGCTGGTCGCCGGCATGGGCCCGGCCGGATTCACCGTGGCGCATCACCTGATGAATGACGGCCATACGGTGGTCGGCATCGACGGATTGAAGATCGAGCCGCTGCCGGCGGAACTCTGCGGCGTCGATAGCCACGGCCGTCCGGTGCCATTCCAGCCGATCCGCAATATTTCCGATATCTACGAGGCGCTCGACGATCGGGTGATGGCCGGCTTCGGCGGCGTCGCCGAGTACGGGATCACGGTGCGCTGGGACAAGAACTTCCTCAAGCTGATCCGGCTGTTGCTGGAGCGCCGCCGCCAATTTGCCATGTTCGGCGGCGTGCGGTTCGGCGGCACCCTGACCGTCGAGGAAGCCTTCCGCTTCGGCTTCGATCACATCGTCCTCGCCGCCGGCGCCGGGCGCCCGACCATGCTCGACATGCCGAACGGTCTGGCGCGCGGCGTGCGCACGGCGTCCGATTTCCTCATGGCGCTGCAATTGACCGGTGCCGCCAAGGCGGACTCGATCGCCAACATGCAGATTCGCCTGCCCGTGGTGGTGGTCGGCGGCGGCCTGACTGCGATCGATACGGCGACCGAATCGCTCGCCTATTATCCGGTGCAGATCGAGAAGTTCCTGCATCGCTATGAGGTGCTGGCGGCGGAGAAGGGCGAAGGCGCGGTGCGTCGGGCCTGGAATCTCGAGGAAGCCAGGATCGCCGACGAGTATCTGAGCCACGCACGGGCGATCCGCGCCGAGCGCGCCACTGCCGCGCGCGAGAACCGTGCGCCGCGTGTCCTCGAACTGCTGCAATCCTGGGGCGGCGTGACCATCGCCTATCGCAAGCGCCTGATCGACAGCCCTTCCTATACCTTGAACCACGAGGAAGTGGAGAAGGCGCTGGAGGAGGGCATCAGCTTTGCCGAGGGCCTGAGCCCGGTGGCGGTCGAGGTCGACGAGTATGGTCATGCCAGCGCGCTCAAGGTCGCTGTGCTGCAGCGCGCCGCCGACGGTGCCTGGAGCGAGTCCGGCACGACCGCACTGCCGGCGCGCACCATCCTGGTCGCCGCGGGCACGCAGCCGAACACCGTTCTGGCGCGGGAGGATTCGGGGAATTTCTCGCTCGACGGCCGCTACTTCCAGGCCTGCGACGAGGACGGCAATCCGGTGCGCCCGGAGCGCGCCATATCCAAGCCGAAGCAGGTTCGCGTCCTGCTCTCGAAACGTCCGGACGGCCGCTTCATCAGTTTCTTCGGCGATCTGCATCCCTCGTTCTTCGGCAATGTGGTCAAGGCGATGGGCGGCGCCAAGCAAGGCTATCCGTCGGTGACCGCGGTGCTGGCCAGGGTCGCGCCGGCGTCACCCCTGGCCGATGGCGCCTTTCTGGCCGAACTCAATCGGCAATTGCGTCCGCGGGTGCATGAGGTGATCCGACTGACCCCCAACATCATCGAAGTGGTGGTCGAGGCGCCGCTGGCGGCCCGCCGGTTCCAGCCGGGGCAGTTCTATCGGCTGCAGAACTACGAGACCCGCGCCGCCCAGGTCGACGGCACGCGGCTGGCGATGGAGGGGATCGCCCTGACCGGCGCCTGGGTCGATGCCGAACGGGGCTTGATATCCACCATCGTGCTGGAGATGGGCGGCTCGTCCGATCTTTGCGCCTCGCTCGAGCCGGGCGAGCCGGTGGTGCTGATGGGCCCCACCGGATCGCCGACCGAGATTCCTGCGGACGAGACCGTGGTGCTGGTCGGCGGCGGGCTCGGCAATGCAGTGCTGTTCTCGATCGGCCAGGCGCTTCGGCGCGCCGGCTCCAAGGTGCTCTATTTCGCCGGCTACAAGAAGGTGATCGACCGCTACAAGGTGGCCGATATCGAGGCCGCGGCCGATGTGGTGATCTGGTGCTGCGACGAGGCGCCGGGATTCCAGCCGACCCGGGCCCAGGACAAGAGCTTTGTCGGCAATATCGTGCAGGCGATGCAGGCCTATGCGAGCGGCGATCTCGGTCCGCAGCCGATCGCCTTCAGCGATGCGGACCGCATCGTGGCCATCGGTTCCGACCGCATGATGGCGGCGGTCGCCGCGGCCCGCCATGGCGTTCTGCAACCGCACCTGAAGCCGCATCATTTTGCCATCGGCTCGATCAACTCGCCGATGCAATGCATGATGAAGGAAATCTGCGCCCAGTGTCTGCAGCCGCAGATCGATCCGGAAACCGGCAAGACCTCCTACGTCTTCTCCTGCTTCAATCAGGATCAGCCGCTCGACCGAGTGGACTTCCGCGGGCTGGATGCCAGGCTGCGGCAGAATTCCGTGCAGGAGAAGCTCACCGCGCAATGGATCGACCGCTGCCTGGTGCGGCTGCAGCGGCGACCGGCGGTCGCCTGACCGGGGAAGCGCGTTAGCGACCGGCTGGTTTGCGGGCCGCTGGCTTGCCGGTGGCGCGCTTGCCGCCGCCACCGGCGGTCGGCTGCATCAGTTGCGCCATCAGCTTCAGCTTGGTCTTGTCGTCCAGCGCGTCGAAGATCTTCTGCTTCTCCGATTGGATCTCGATCGCTTTGCGGATCAGTTCTTCTCGGTCGGACAGTTTCGGTTCGACGCGTTCCGGCACGGCCTGGGTCGGCGCGCCGGCGATTTTGCGGAACAGCTTGGCAATCATGCGGTTCTGGCCGTCGATGACACGGGTTGGCGGCGATCAGGCAAGCATGCCCCGGCAGCGATTGACGAAGCGTTAATGGCTGCCCCGCTGTGGCGGCCTTCCCTGGCCTAAGCGACTTTGCGCATCCGCGCGGCCGCCGGATCGAGCTTCTGCAGCGCCGGCTTCACCTCGCTCGCGAACAGTCGCAGGTTGCGCTCCGCCTCGTCTATCGGCATGCCGGCATAACTGAAGACGCCGACGAAGGAATCGCTGCCGGTGCGGTCGCTGACCGACAGGATTTTCTCGTAGCATTGTTCCGGCGTGCCCCAGATCTGCAGGTTCATGAAGAAATCGATGGCGCCGTCGTCGCCGTATTGGCGGATCTTGTCCGACATCTTGCCGTAATATTCGTAGCCCTTGGTGGTCTTCAGGTGATCGCCGGCGAATTCGTAGTGCTTCAGCACGGTGCTCCAATAGCCACCGATGTACTTTCGCGCCATCTCGTAGGCGCGGTCGGGATTCTTGTCGCAGAAAACCCAGCCGGCGGAAATCGGCGGCGGCGCCTCGTGACCGTTCACGTCGCGAAAGACGCTGCGATAGGCATCCAGTTCCTTGGTCACCTCGTCCCAGGGCTTTTGCGGAATGATCAGGATGCCGATGCCGAGTTCGGCCATGATCCGGCTCGATTCCGGCGATACCGCCGCGGCATAGGTGCGGCCGCGGAAGGTCTTGAACGGGCTCGGACGGATCGCGGCCTTCGGCTGCTTGATGAATTCGCCGTCGTATTCGCAGTAGCCGTTCTCCAGTCCGTTCAACACCAGCGCCGCATATTCGACGAAACGCTGGCGGCTCTCGCCCATATTCACCCGGAAGCCGTCGAATTCCACCCGGCCGGCGCCGCGGCCGAGGCCGAGCACCACCCGACCGCCGGACATGTTGTCGAGCATGGCGACCTGCTCGGCGACGCGGATCGGATCGTGCCAGGGCAGCACCACCACCATCGATCCGAGCTGGATGCGCTTGGTCCGGCCTGCCATCCAGGTCAGGAACTGCAGCACGTTCGGGCACATCGTGTAGTCGGTGAAGTGATGCTCGACGCTCCAGATCGATTCGAAGCCGAGCGGCTCCGCCAGGTCGGCCAGCCGCAACTCGTTCTGATACACGGCGAAATCACTTTGGGCGTGGTCCGGATTCTGAAAAATGCTGGACATTCCAACGTGCACGCGATCCTCCCTGGATTACTGTCGCCGCCGCGCGGCTGGCGGTCGTTCTGCTGCCTGAAGTCGGCGCCGATTGTTCCTTGCCGCGCCACCAGCGTCAACGCCGATGACGGCGTTGCCGAGACGGCAGGCGCCGCAGCACGGTTCCGCCGCCGGCACCATGCCGCTGGCATTGCGCCGGCAGATTGGTAAAGGTCTACTTCCTTTATCGACTTGACTTCGCCCAAAATGCCGCGCGAAAATTGTACGCGTACGAACAAACCCGAGCGATGGGAGCGCGGGACATGGGGCTCTATCTTCGTCCCACGACCGTTGAAGAGGCGCTCGCCGCCCTGAAGGGCGGCAATCTCACTGTCATCGCCGGCGGGACGGATTTCTATCCGGCACGCGTCGGCCGGCCGCTGGACGAGGATATCCTCGACATCACTGCGATTCCGTCGTTGCGCTCCATCGAGGACAAGGGCGGCCACTGGCGGATCGGTGCGACCACGACCTGGACCGACGTGCTGCGCGCCGACCTGCCGCCGCTGTTCGCCGGCCTGAAACTGGCGGCACGGGAAATCGGCGGCGTGCAAATCCAGAATACCGGAACGGTCTGTGGCAATCTCTGCAATGCCTCGCCGGCGGCCGATGGCGTGCCCGCGTTGCTCAGCCTCGATGCGCGAGTGGAACTCGATGCCGGGGCCGGCTTGTTGCCGTTGGCCGAGTTCATCACCGGCAATCGCCGGACCCTGCGCCGGCCCGATCAGCTGGTGACCGCGCTGATCATCCCGAAACCCGATGGCCGATCCGCCGGCCATTTCCTCAAGCTCGGCGCCCGCAGGTATCTGGTGATCTCGATCGTCATGGCGGCCGCCAGCCTGGCGGTCGATGACCGCCGCCGAATCCGTCTCGCCCGCGTCGCTGTCGGCAGCTGCACGCCTGTCGCCTGTCGCCTGCCGCGCCTCGAAGCAGCCTTGGCGGGCCAGCAGGCTGACGGGAATCTGGGGGCGCTGGTGCTGCCCGACCATCTGTCGGCGCTGGCGCCGATCGACGATATCCGTGCCAGCGCCGACTATCGGCGCGAGGCCGCCGTTACCCTGGTGCGGCGCCTGCTGAACGAGCTTGGGGGGCGATCGTGAACGATCAGCGACCGGTAAAGCCGGTGACCCGGTTCTATCTCAACGGCAAGATCGTCGCCTCCGAGGCGCCTGGCGTGCGACGGCTGGCCGATGTGTTGCGCGACGAATTCGGCTTCACCGGCGTCAAGATCGGCTGCAATGCCGGCGATTGCGGGGCCTGCACCGTGCTGATCGACGGACAACAGGCCTGCGCCTGTCTGGTGCCGATCGCCCAGGTG
>Ga0316620_10001351_pt1 | contig 10545 bp, 7 predicted proteins | sample OWC_Aug_M1_C1_D5_FD_207651 | JGI IMG/M metagenome (GOLD analysis project Ga0316620, IMG submission 207651) | Wetland soil microbial communities from Old Woman Creek delta, Ohio, United States - OWC_Aug_M1_C1_D5_B | ecosystem: Environmental > Terrestrial > Soil > Wetlands | place: USA: Ohio...
TTCTGCGGCCCTTCCGGCCACTGCAGGAACACCCCCCCCGAGAGCACGATGTCGTCCCGGAAGCGGCTGGTCGGCCCGTGCACGTACGGCAGGTCCGCGGACCCATTGTTGCCCAGCGAGATCAGGGTGTAGCCCTGGCCAGTGGTATCGCCCTGGTAGAGGAACAGGCGCTGCCATCCATCGTAGAGCGGTATCCTTCCGACCTGGTGGGGCGTGATCACGGGCTCCAGCTCAGCCGATGTCGCCGAGACCAGCCGGGGGTAGAAGCCGGCGTCGTTCTGGTAGATCTCACAGCCCTGGGCCAGGGTGTGGAGATCGGCCATGCTCCGGGTCTGACGTCCCCGCTGCATGGCGTGGATCAGCTGCGGGATCGCGATGGCGGAGAGCAGGCCGATGATGGCCACCACGATCAGCAGCTCGATGAGCGTGAAGCCTGACTGCGGCGGTTTTGTTGTCTGCGACATGCCATCACCTCCAGCAATACGCATGCCAACACCGTCGCCGCAGCCCGAGCGAGTCCACCGTCAGGGTCTGCGGCTGGCCGGCAGCCCGACCCCGGGCGCCGGCCTCTCCAACAACACATCACGGCGAAACCCAAACAGCTCGGCCGGCCGGCCGCCGCTCGCCGAGCGCACCTTCCTCCCGGTGCCCTCGACCAGGCCGCCCTGCTCCACCAGGCGCCGGAAGTTCTGCTTGTGGAGCCGCACCCCGGCCAGGCTCTCGACGCTGCGCTGGAGCTGGAGCAGGGTGAAGGTCTCGGGCACGAGCTCGAAGATCACCGGGCGGTACTTGATCTTGGCCCGAATGCGGCCCAGGGCAGTGGCCACGATGCGGCGGTGGTCGAAGGCCATCTCGAGGCCGGTCACGCCTTCCTCCAGCCGCGCCGCCGACGTGGCGCCGAGGCGCGTCCGGTCGCGCTCCAGCTCGGCCGCCAGACCAACCTCGTACAGGAGCTCGTAGCGCTCCAGGACCCGCTCCTCGTCCCAGCTCGCGCCATCGAGCCCGAAGGCGATGCCCGAGCGCTCGCGCCGCCCCTCCCGAGCCGCCCGATCCGCGGCCTGCTCGATCCAGGTCCACAGCGCCGGCGCCAGGAAGTCGTCGATCACCTCGGGCCGACCCTGCCGCCAGTCCTCCCAGGGGAGGAACTGGTAGACCCGGCGCCAGTGAGCTGCCAGCCCGGCGGCCGGCCGGCTCTCCCGCACCAGCGCCAGGTAGGCTACCGACACCACCCGCGGTCCACCGCCCGCCTCCCGCGGGTCGCGGAAGCGATCGCCGAAAGTGTAGAGCTGCTCCACATAGCCGAGCTCGATGCCGGCATAGGTGCGCACCCAGCGGCGCAGGGCGAGCTCCAGGGTGCGGTCTCCGGCCGGGTCGAGGGGACCGGTCGGAATCGCCTCCCTGAGCGCCTGCTCGCCCTCGGTGCCGAGTCGACCGCCGCCCTCGATGGGCATGTCCTCGGGCAGGGACACGGTGAGAACGCGCGGCTGCTCCTCGGTGAGGGCGATGATCACCGCATTGAGGCTGACCACGACCTGCGGCGCTGCGTTGCGTTCTCGGGTCACGATCCGCCTCCCTCGGGGCCAGGATGACGAGACGCGGGCATGGACGCGTCGTCGCTCGCGAGCCTCGCCAGCGACCGGCCGATCCGACCAACCAGGGATGCCGCCACGATGCACAGGGGAAGGTGCACTGCGTTCCAGACCGTCGACACTGCGGAGGCCCCGACCAGCGCCGGCAGACTGTCGGCCGCGAGCGTCAGCCTCAGGCTGACGTTGCCGGTGATGCCCGCGAGAATCCACAGCGTCCACCAGGCGACGAGGACCCCATCGGAACCGACGCTCCACCATTCCTTGGGGTTTCGGCTGACCTGCGAGAGCTCCTTCATGGATTGGAACGGCTTCCACAGATTGGCCACCGGCACGAAGTACCAGCCGACGGCCCACCCTGGGGTGGACTGCAGATCCGGGGCAATCGCGCAAGCGCATTTGGTTGCCCTGTGCAGCCAGAGCAGGAACCAACATGCAGTGATCAAGTAGAGCCCGAGCTGCGACACGCCGATCATCATCACCGTCAAGTCGTTGATCTCGGCGGAACGCTCCAGCTCCGCGGTCACTCCGGCCTCGAGCCTGTTGAGCAGGTGAAGCTCGCTGATTCCGGCCAGCACGCCCACGAGGGCGCCGAGAGCTCCGAGGCCGAGCAGGGCACGGAGAATCCTCGTCGACGACGGCAGGGGGAGCCTCGCCCCGACGACGGTCATCACGATCAGGAACCCGAGGAACGCGAGACCGGTCCAACCCCACTCCAAGAGCAGGTCGAGCCGCGCCTTCAGCCTCTCGTTGCGCCGCTGACGCTCCACGCTCTGCTTGTGTCTCCGCAGCTCGCGCTCCCTCCCTGCGCCTTCAACTCTCAGCTTCGCGCGCTGTTCAGGACTGGCCTGCCAATAGGCGAGCACGGTCCTGGTCTCGCCATGACTGTGAAGATCCCGGTCCATCCGAATGCTGAGTGCCCGAAGGGCCTCCCAATCTCCGGCGTCTCGAGCCGCCCTGCCGTACCGGACGAGGATCCGGACACTCTTGGGATGGGAGTCGGCTGCCCGCCTGGCCAGCGCCAGCACGCGCGACGCGGCGGTGCTGTCGCTGTGCAGGCCATGAAGCGCAGTCGCCGCCTCCGCCGCGAGATCGAGGGCCGCGCAGTCCGCGGGGTTGGCAGCGACGATCTCCTCGACCAGGGCGAGGATCCGCCCCTGGGCTGCAGCGTTCCTGGCCCCCGTGAGGGCGATCGACCGGGCGAGCCAGTACAGGTTCTCCGGGCTGCGTCTCAAAGACGCCGCCTGCTCGAGACATGCTTCGGCCTCCTCAGCTCTCTCTTTCGCACCATCGGCTTCCGAGGAGCCCGCCGCTTGGCTCAGTGCAATACCCCGGCGGCGAACGGCGACGTCGAAGCTCGGCGCCCGGTCGAGCATCCGCGAGTACAGGGCGGCGGCTGCCAGCAGGTCGTCGGCGGTCGAGTGCGGGTTCCCGAGCAGCTCGTTGGCGAGCAGGAAGTCGCTCTCGGCTCCGGTGGCGAGCTTCCCGAGCTCTGAGAGGAGCTCGACCTCGTCTTCGAAACGGATCCGGCCGACCAGAGCGTCCGTCGGGCAGCTGCCGCCGAGCCGGTTCGAGTGGAGATAGAGCTTCTCGAGCGACGAGATGTTGGCGACCTCGATCGGCACGGAACCGGTCAGCTGGTTCGAATGGAGGGAGAGCTCCTCCAGCTGGGCGAGGTCAGCGAGCTCCTTCGGAATGCTGCCGCTCAGCTGGTTCGAGCTGAGGTCCAGCACACGCGGGCCACCGATCCTCGCCGGTATGCTCCCCATCAACCGGTTCGAGCTGAGATCGAGCTCGACCACGTGGGGACCGGCGACCCGCTCGGGGATGCTCCCGCTGAGCTGATTGTGAGAGAGGTCGAGCCGCTTCAGACTCGGGAGTCTCCCGAGCTCAACGGGGACATGGCCGCTCAGCCGGTTGTGGGACAGGTCCAGCTGATCCAGGCTCGAGATGACTGAGAGCTCCTCCGGGACCCTCCCGCTCAGCTGGTTGTGCTGGAGGTAAAGCTCCTTCAGGAAGTAGTGGCCGGAGGGCAGCTCGGGTGCTGGCAGTGATCCGCTCAGACTGTTGCCGGACAGATCCAGGAACCACAGCCAACGGTGGTTGAGGAGGAGAGCCGGGACCCTCCCCTGCAACCGGTTGTTGGCCAGGTTGAGGCGCGTCAGTCGACTGACCGAGCCGAGCGCCGGCGGGATCGGCCCGCTCAGCTCATTGTCGGAGAGATTCAGCGACGTCAGAACCGTGAGCTTGCCGAGCCCGACTGGGATGGTTCCGTTGAGCTGGTTGCGGGACAGGTCGAGGACCCTCAGGCTGGCAAGGTCGGCCAGCTCTCGGGGGATCCTGCCGGTCAGTCGATTCCCGGCGAGGTTGAGAATCTCCAGGTTGGCGAGGTTGCCGAGCTCAGCCGGCAGGCTTCCGTTGAGCCGACAGCCTTCAAGCTCGATTGAGCTCACACCGCGGAGACAATGCACGCCCTGCCATGTGCAGGGATCGCGCTGGCCACTGAGCCATCCGTCTCTCTGACTCCAGCTCGGACCGTTGGTACTGTTGTAGAGGGCGACCAGCGCCTCGTATTCCTCCGCAGGTAGCGACGACTGGCTGGAAACCGCGACGTTCAAGAGGGAGGCCAGGAGCATTGATGTGAGAGGTAGAACTCGCTGCATCCGATGACCGCTCGTGACTGCCCCGATGGCGTGGAGCGGGCACGAGGCATCCATCGCGGGCCCGCGGATGTCGGCTCTCTGTGCTGTGACGGCCTGCTCGCAGCGTCGGCGGATCCCGACCCGTCGGAGACACGAGCGACGGACGATCGGCCGGTCGCGGGGCACGCACCGAAGACTCCTCATGCGTGCGGCGAGCGTAGCACGTCAACCGGACTCGCGAACAAGCCGATTTCACCCGGGGGCCGAACTCGCGGCGGTCGGCTTCTCCCCGGCCGGAGGCCACCTGTGACGGGCGGGGCGATGACGGTCGAAGCTGGCCACGCGTGCGCAATCCGAGTGCCGCCAGCATGCTGATCCGCAGATTGTGAAGGCTGGCACCGTGCGTGCGACAATACCGCCATGGCCTCCTCCCGCTCGGTCACCATCGACGGCGTCGCGATCCACCTCGCCCCGCCGGTGGCCCATGCGCCCCAGTGGGTCGGACAGCGCGAGGTCCTGCTCCAGCTCCTCGCTGCCTGGACCTGCATCTCGGAACAGGACGTACCCCTCAACCCGCGCCTGCTCGGCAAGCCCGGCGTGGGCAAGACCACTCTCGCCTGCGCCGCAGCCCGCGAGCTCGGGCGCGACGTCTACATCATGCAGGCGACCATGGACACGCGGCCCGAGGACCTCATCGTGACACCGGTCCTGGACCCCAAGGGCGGCATCCGCTACATGGCCTCGCCGTTGGTCAGCGCGGTAGTGAGAGGCGCGGTGTGCATCCTCGACGAGGGCAACCGCATGAGCGAGCGCTCGTGGGCCAGCCTGGCCCCGCTCCTCGACCACCGCCGCAGCGTCGACAGCATCGCGGCCGGAATCACGATCCAGGCCGACTCGAACTTCCGATTCGTCACGACCATGAACGAGGACGCCTCCACCTACGAGGTCCCGGAGTACATCCACTCCCGGCTCATGCCCCAGATCTACATCGACTTCCCGGAGGAGGATGAGGAGCGGCAGATCCTCTCCAGCCAAGTCGCCGAGGTCGACGACGAGGTCCTCGGCTATGTCGCCACCTTCCTCAGGGCGGCCCACTTGGCCGACCTCCCGTACTCGGTGCGGGACGGCATCAACGTCGCCCGCTACGCGATGAAGGTCCTGCACCGCGGCGAGGCCACTGGGCCTGCCGAGGCCGTGGACCTGGCCCTCACCCTGGCCCTGGGCGCGGACGAGGCGGCACCGTTCCTGGCCACTGTCCGGTGAGCCCGGCCGAGCTTCCCGTCGAACGCGTCGCCCCCGAGGTCGTCCCCGGCATCAGGATTCTGCCCACCCTGCACGACCGGGTCGACCTGGCGGCCTTGACCCGCTTCGTCCTCGACCGGATCGACCCGCAGGGCGTCGCCGTCGAGCTCCCGACGACCCTGGCCGCGGCCGCCGAGCGGGCGGTGCGACGCCTGCCCCGGATCAGCGCCGTCATCTCCGAGGAGCCTCATGAAGAGGCCCTGGTCTGGATCGTGACCCCGGGCGACCCCCTGTCCGAGGCCATGCGCTGGGCCTCGGAGCGCGGCCGCCGGGTCTTCCTGATCGACCCCGACGTGGGCTACGTGGGCCGGTACCACGAGCGCTACCTCGACCCCCACGTGGCGTGGGAGCTCGGACCGGCGCCCTACTTCGACGCCATCCGCGAGCTGGCCCGGTCCGCGCCCAGGAGCGCCCAGGACGACCTGCGCGAGCGCGGCATGGCCTTTCACCTGCAGCGGGCCAGGGAGGAGAGCCGGGGGTCGCTCGTCGCCGTGGTCGGCGCCGCCCATGCCGAGGAGCTGCGCCGCCACCTCCACCAGCCGACCGCCGCGCCCCTCGCGCGCCAGGTCCGGACCGCGGTCAACCTCCACCACCTGCACCCCGACAGCCTGACTGCGCTGCTCGTCGACCCGCCCCTGGCGCACGCGGTGTACGAGACGCTGCGCGCGGGCGAGCTTCCCGCTGAGACCGGGCTTCGGCAGGCGGTTTCGCGACGGGTGGAGCTGGTCCGCGCCGGCCTCAGGCTGATCACCGGCTCCGACCCGGACGAGTCTCGAGAACGCCACCGCGCCCTGGTCCGATTCGCTGCCCGCCACGGTGCCCGCATCGGCCCGACCGGGGCTCCGGTGCCGGACCGCCGCGCCCTCGCCCGGGTGGTGTGGCGGGTCGCCGCGGCCTCGTACGAGGAACAGACCCGGGAGAGCACAAACCCGTGGCAGGGTCGACTGTTCTTCGATTTCGCCCGCCGCCAGGCCTGGCTCCAGGGGCTCCTGGTGCCCGGGCTCTACGAGTGGGTGGTCGCCGGACGGGGGGTGGGTGACGACAATCTGGCCTGGGAGATTTTCGACGCGGCCAGATCATACCCGTGGCAGGAGGTAGCCGCCGAAATCCCCACCGCCAGGGTCGACGGCGAGCTCCTCGACCTGGGCACGCGGAAGATCCGCTTCCGACGCCGTTTCTTCCGGGTCAAGCAGCGGCTGGTCGCGGTCCCCGTCCGCCGGCGACCCGACTCGAGCCAGGCCGCGCAGTGGCTCGAGGGCTTCGCCGGAGACATGCTCTGCTCCTACCCGCCCGAGGATCTCGTGCTCGAGGACTACGGCCGCTTCCTGCAGCACAAGGCGGTGTCGATCCTGAGCGCCGAGTGGACCCGAACCGAGCCATTCTCCACCAGCATGCTGGACGGGATCGACCTCCGCGAAACCATGCTCAAGTGGTACGACGGCCGGGTCTACGTCCGCGAGCAGGGCCGCGCGCCGGGCCGGGCCGGCTCGGTGGTGGTGATCTTCGACGAGGACGCGGAGGGAACGGCCTTCCCCTACCTGATGACCTGGCACGGCGAGCACGACCAGGAGTCGGACATGGCCTTCTACTCCACCGATCCGACGCGCCAGATCGTCGGCCCGGGCATCATGCGTGCCACTTACGGCGGGCTCATGCTGACCTACCCTCCCGGCCGGGTGTTCGACGTGTGGCAGGACGACGACTATGCCAGCGCTCGCGGCAAGGCCGAGGTGCTGCTCATGGCCGGAATCGACTACAGCCAGGAGAAGCTGGTCGTGCACGTGGCCCCGGCTCCAGCTTCGGCCCGACTCCGCGCCCATGCGGCGGCCCAGAAGAAGCGGATCGTGCACGTGCCCCTCGGCACCCTGTCACCGCCCACACTGCGCAAGCTGCGGACCGTGCACATCCTCGCCGGACAGGACAAGCGGGCGATCGCCAAGGACTACGTGTGGTGAAGCTGTCAGCTGAGAGTTGAGAGCTGACAGCTGACAGCTACTCCGGATAGCTTTCGAACTCGGGCTGGTCGTCGAGCGGCAAACCGGTCTTCATGCGCTCGGCCACGTCGCGGAACGCGTCCGCGGCTTTGCCCTCGGCCTGTTCGGCGGCCCGTGTCTCGACGGCGATGGCCTCGTCCACCGCGCCAGTCACGTAGAGCAGGCGGGCCAGGGTGTCGGCAATGTCCGGCGAGTCGTCGGCGGCGAGCGCGGCGCGGGCGATCTTCACACCGCGATCCAGCGCCTGCCGCATCAGGTAGAGCTCCCACGCGACCTCGTTGAGGGCCTCGGGCGGGGCCTCGGCGCCCTCGCTGTCGACCCAGCGCTCGAAGAGCTCCGTGGCCCGCTCGTAGATGCCGCTGGCAGCGGCGAACCTGGCCGCCGTGAGGATGTCCTCCCCATGCAGGGAGCCGGGATCGACCTCGCTCAGTAGGGCACCGCCGTCCTGCCGGCGGGCCTCGCGCAGCATGCGCCTCTGCTCGGCGGCATCGAGCTCAGTGAGCCCCTGCTCGAGGGCCGCCCTGAGCTGGACGCCGACGCCGCAGTCGGGCACTTCCATGGCATGCTTCCAGCCCGTGTCGTAGAGCTGTGCAGCGTGCTCGTAGAGCCGATCCTGGAGCGCCGCCCGGGCCCTGAAGAGGAGCACGCTACAGGCGGCCGTCGAGGTCTCCGGGGCGGCGAGACGAAAGGCCTCGAGACGAGTCAGGGCGCCTTCGGGATCCGATCGCTGGAGGAGCCCGTCGACCGCTCGAGTCAGCGTTTCCAGGTCCCCCGGCTGCTCCTCGAGCCGGGCCAGGCAAGCGGCAAAGGTGTCGCCTGCGCGGACCCGGCGAACTTCGGCCAGAAAAGCGTCCGGGGGAAGATAGCCGCGGATGCGCTCCACCTCCTCGCCGTCGGCGTTGGCGAAGACCAGGGTCGGGTAGCTGGAGACGTCGAAGCGTTTGGCGAGCTCTTCGCCCCCTCTCTCGGCGTTGACCCGCATCACCACCAGCTGAGCCAGCTCCTGGCGAACCTCGGGCTGGGACAACGTGTCGGCATCCAGCCGACGGCACCAGCTTCACCAGTCGGTCTGGAACTCCACCATGACCATGGTCTCGCCAGACCTGGCCAGCTCGAGGGCGGACTCGAAGCTCCCACGATGCCACAGGCGGTCGGCACAGCCGACCATAGCCGCAGCGGCTGCCATCAAGAGAACGGGCGTCGCTCGTCTCATCATCCCCTCCAGCGCACGAACAGCTCGTCCCCGAGGCAGCCGGCGGCGGCCGCTACCCGGGCGCTGCATGATACGGCATTCCAGCTACTGAGTTTCATTCATGCCGCCCCTTGCCCCGACCGAGGCAACGCGTCGAAGGGCCGAGTTACTCCGTCCGCAGTGCGTCGATGGGGTCCAGGCTGGCGGCGCGGCGAGCCGGCACGACGCCGCTCGCCACCCCGACCAGAAAGCTCATCGCCAGGGCCGCCAGCACCGCCCCCAGCGGCGTGCTCAAGGGCATGCCGGGAACCAGCGCGCGCAGCGTGCCGGCGATGCCGTAGCCCGCGGCGAGACCGAGGATGCCGCCACTGGTGGCGAGCACGATCGACTCGAGGAGGAACAGGCGCTGGACCACGCCGCGCGGCACGCCCAGGGCGCGCAGGAGCCCGATCTCCCCGGTCCGCTCGTGGACCGAGATCCACATGATGGTGAGGATCCCCATCGCCCCGACCAGGAGCGAGATGCCGGCGATGCCAGACACGGCGACGGTGACGATGTTCATGATCCGGCCGAGGGTGTCGAGCATCTCGGTCTGGGTGGTGATGGTGAAATCCTCCTCGCCGCGGTGGCGCGCGCTCAGGATCTGGCGGATCCCCCCCACCACCGCCGGGATGTCCCCGGCGTTCGACGCCACCACGTCGACCTCCTGCACCTCGTCGAGGTTGAAGAGATCCATCGCCGTCGCGACCGGGATGAAGGCGGTGTCGTCGAGGTCGAAGCCGAGCATTTGCCCCTTCGGCTCCATCAGCCCGATGACGAGGAGCGAGTAGCCGCCGACCCGGACCCGACGACCGAGGGGGGAGACCTCACCGAACAGCTCCCGGGCCAGCTTGGCGCCGAGAACGGCGTACGACGCCCGCCGCCGCGGATCCATCCGGGGCAAGAAGCTGCCCTGCGAGACCCCGAATCGCCAGGCCCGGAAGGCCTCGTACCCGACCCCGTAGAGAACCACGCTCCGGCCCAGCTCCCCGGCTTCGACCCGCGCCATGCCGAAGGCCACCGGCACGACCTCCTCCACGCTCGGGATGCGGCGCAGCGCCTCGGCGTCGTCGATGGTGAGCTGGTGGGTAGTCCCCCCGAGCACCCCCGGCATGCCGTGGGTCTTGGTCTTGCCCGGGTTGATCGCGACCAGGCTGGTCCCGAACTGAGTGAACTGAGACATGATGTAGTCGCGGGTCCCCTCGCCGAGCGAGGTGAGGAGGATCACCGCCGCCACCCCGATCGCCACCCCGAGCGCGGACAGGAACGAGCGCAGACGCTGCCCCTCGAGCGCGCCGAAGACGAAGCGGACCTGCTCGAGGAGCGACATCAGCGCCCCATCAGCGCCGCGACCGGGTCGAGCCGGGTCGCCCGCCGCGCCGGGAGCACGCCGAAGACCACTCCGACCGCGACCGACACCGCCAGGGAGGCGGCCACGGCCCAGCCCGGCGCCGTTGCCGGGAAGCTCGGGTACACCTGCCTGAAGGCCCGCACCGCGCCCCAGCCGACGCCGAGCCCAACCAGCCCGCCGACGGTGGAGAGGATCGCCGCCTCGGCCAGGAACACCGCCAGGATCTGCCCGCTGCCGGCCCCGACCGCTTTGAGCAGGCCGATCTCGCGCCGTCGCTCGGCCACCGCCACCAGCATCACGTTCATGATCCCGACCCCGGCCACGGTCAACGACACCGAGGCGATCCCGATCAGGGCCAGGGTGAGCACGGTGAAGATCTGGGAGAAGGTCGACACCACCGCGTCCGGAGTGATGACGGAGACGTCCTCCGCGCGGTGGC
>Ga0316620_10001352_pt1 | contig 10540 bp, 7 predicted proteins | sample OWC_Aug_M1_C1_D5_FD_207651 | JGI IMG/M metagenome (GOLD analysis project Ga0316620, IMG submission 207651) | Wetland soil microbial communities from Old Woman Creek delta, Ohio, United States - OWC_Aug_M1_C1_D5_B | ecosystem: Environmental > Terrestrial > Soil > Wetlands | place: USA: Ohio...
GGCGCGCCCCACGCTTGGTGGCCGTCGCCTTGGGAGCCTTCTTCGCGACTTTCTTGGCCGGCTTCCTTCCCGCGACCCTCTTCGCGGCAACCTTCTTGGTCGCAGGCTGCTTCGACGCAGCGACCGTGGCCGCGCGACCCATCGCATCCGCAAAGAGTCCGAGCATGTCGCCGCGGAATTTATCGTACGCCGCCTTGAACTCGGTCAGCGTCTTCTGGACCGAGCCGAAGGCGGGCCACTGTTCGGGGGTGTGGCCGCCGATCCCGAAGTTGCCGTCGATGCCTACCTGGCGAAGGATCTGACTCAACTCCCCGTTCAGTTCGTAGCCGACGCGAAAGTCCGGGATGGTGGTGAGCTTCTTCACGACGAGGTCCGGAAGTTCGTGGGTGATCGACTCCACATAGTCTTCCAGCTTGAAGCCGGGCTCCTCGGCCATCTTGCGGACGTTCTCCTGGTGATTGGGGAATTCGGTGTGCACCATGTTGGAGCCGGTCAGCGTCCAGTACGTGTCCTGCGGCTTTCGCTTGGAGGCCGGCAGGTAGCAGACGCGGCTCAGGATCAGACCGGCCTGCTCCTTGCTGATCTGGTGCTTCCTGCAGAGGTACTCCACCCACTTGCCGCGGTTCCCCTCCGACCAGAAGATCCCCCACGCGCGGCGCGCCACAAGCGTGCCGGACTTCCCGATAACATCCTCCCAGTCCTTGAGCGCGTCGGCGGAGGCCACGTCCGCCAGTGCGGCGGCCACGTTCGTATCTATCGTCCGCTGATTGCCGTATCGGGTGGCGGCCACGACCTTGGCCTCGTACCCCTTGGCTTGGTCCACCTTGGCCTTGGTCCCGTTCGCGGCGGCCAGCTGGTTTACCTTCTCCAGCGCGTACGCCTCTCCCTTCAATTCCTTCAGTTCGCCGAAGAGGCTTTCGAGCTTCGCTTCTCGCAGATGGCTCTCGAAGCGCCCGCCCATGTTGGTCATGTACAGCTGGGTAGGCACGATCCCTTTCTTGATTGCCGCGGCCATGCCCGCCAGCTCTTCCAGGACCATGGTGACTTCCTGGCCGACCGTGTAGATCACGGTGATGTTGGAGCCGAAGCCGAACGCGTTGATGGTGCGCGCGATTTCTCGCGCCGCCGGCGACGACGCCGCCACCTTGATCACTACGTTCGGGCGGGCGCGCTCGCGCGTGGCCGGATAGCCCGCCAGCAGATAGTCGTCGTACGTTCGCAGGTCCTCGGTCGCCGCGGCGAAGGCGGCGAAGACGTCCCGCACGCTCTCCTGCACCAAGTGCGCGATGTTCGGGTTCAGCTGGAAGGAGACCACGCCGCCCCCGGACGTGCCGGCCAGATTGAAGAAGATCGGCCGGTACACGTGCAGGTTGTCCCAGAGGGCCAGGAGCGTCGCGTAGAGCGCGATCTCGTCCCCGAACTTCTCGGGCGCCGCCTTCCATGCGGAAGACTTCGGATGAAATTGCACCTCGGCTCGGAACGTCTGCGCGAGGGACGGATCATCGGAATACGCCAGGGCGGCCAGGACCGGGTTCGTGGATACCTGCTCGAACCCTAGGTGGCGCAGCCAGCGCAGGCCGAGGGCGTAGTCGTTCCCGAAGCGACAAAGGCCCTCGCGCACCATCCGGGTGTAGACGTTTCCGTCGATCTCCCGCTGAGCTTTCTCGACGAGCGCCAGCATCACCGGCTTGCCAAAATCCAGCGCCTGCTCGATCCGCAGCGCGGCCTTGGCCGCCATGCTGGCCCCCTTCTGGACCAGCTTCATTCGGTCCAGGAACCGGCGGACGACGGCCCCGGCAACCGAACCGTTGCCTTCGGATGCCTCGCGGGCCTCCCACTCGGCCAGGGCGCCGCGAATGCTCCCCACGGCTTGGCATCGCTCGCCGGCATCGAGCCAGCGGCTCTCCAGGCCGCAGAAATTGATCGCCATCTCCAGCAGCGTCTCGTAGGCGTACTGGCGGCAGCGGACCTTTGCGACCACCGCCGCTTCGTCATCGTCCGCCTGCACGCCGGCTCCCACGAATCGGATATTGAGCTGCCGGACCACTCCCCCGACCACTTCCGGCAAGCAGCCGTTGAGCTCCGGGAACAGCAGGTGATCGGCGGCCAACGTGGTCTGCCCCCACGTCGTGAGCTGCACCACGTTGGCGGCGTGATCGCCCGTGATGGGCCGCTTACCGGGATCCGATAACCGTTCGGGTCGGCTGGCGGCGACGATGGCCTCGATCTGTGCTTGGGTGAGCTTGCTCGCGCGTGCCATAGGACTCCTCCTAAGAAGACCGAGGGGGCCTCGGTCGGATGCGTACCGGGGGGAGTATAGTCCAACCGTCCGCCCAACGCCACGCCTTCAGGGTGCGCCTGTCCAGTTTGTGGGACAATCTTCGACCCGCGCCGCAGCCTGTGGGGAAACGAGGTTGAAATCGGCCGGGCACCGAGGCATCATCGCCCGCGTCGGGCACCGTCATCCGCTTGTGGTCAGCCGGCGAACCGTCTGTGAAGACGCGAGCGAGGAGGCGCCATGCCGAAGCTATCCAAGGAAGAGCGCGCTCTAGTGGATCAGGTCTCGGCGGAAACCCTGGAAGAGTACACCATCAACATCACGCGCAAGGTCCGCCTCTCGGGATCGCCGGAGGAGCGGGAGACGTTCCGCTACATCGCCCGGACGCTGGAGGCCTCGGGCTTCGAGATCGAGGAGCACCATCCGGAGTGCTGGACGAGCTGGCCGGTGGCGGCCCTCCTGGAACTCCTGGGCGAGACGACCGCCAGCATTCCCTGCATCACCCACTCCATGGCCGCCTCCACGCCGCCCGAGGGCGTCGTGCTGGACCTCGTGGACGTCGATCGCGGAGAGCCGGCGTCGCTGGAGAAGCGGCCGGTGAGTGGACAAGCCGCTCTCTGCGACGGACTCGCCATGCCGGGCAAGGTTTTCCGGGTCGAGCAGGCCGGCGCGGCCGCGCAGATCCATGTGTGCGGCGAGCGGATGCACGAGATGATCACCTCAATCGTCTGGGGCTCGCCGACTTCCGAGAATGCGTCACTGCTCCCCAAGACCCCCATCGTGTCCGTGAATGCCGAAGGCGGCGCGCGGCTCCGCGAGGCGCTGGGCCGCGGGCCGGTCCGCGTTCGCCTTCGCACCCAGGTCGACACGCGCTGGCGCGCGCTTCCCCTTCTCCTCGCGCATCTCCGCGCGCCGCGGGGAGCCGGCGACTTCGTCCTCATGAGCGGCCACGTGGATTCCTGGCACTACGGGGCCATGGATAACGGCGCCGGAAACGCGACGCAGATGGAGGTGGGCAGGATCTTCGCCGCCCGGAAGCCGTACCTGCGCCGCGACCTGCGGCTCGCGTTCTGGTCGGGCCACTCCCACGCCCGGTACGGCGGGTCCGCCTGGTACGCGGACCATTGCTGGCGCGATCTCCACGAGCATTGCGTCCTGCATGTGAACGTGGATTGCGTCGGCGCAAAGGGCGCAACGCTCCTGACGGAAGCCATCGCCATGGCCGAGACGCGCGACCTCGGCTCGGCCAGCGTCGAGAAGATCTCGGGGCAGCGCCTTTCGGGGGCGCGGCCGGCTCGTGCCGCGGACCAATCTTTCTGGGGTCATGGCATCCCGTCCTTGTTCATGAGCCCGTCCGAACAGCCGGCGGATCAGTCGGAAAGCGCGCGCGCGTATGCGCAGCTGATGGGCGGCGCGACGCGGAGCGGCGGCCTGGGCTGGTGGTGGCACACGCCGGAGGACACCCTGGACAAGCTGGACCCGGCCCACCTGGTGCGCGACGCGCAGATCTACGTCCTGGCAGCGCAACAGGCCCTCGAGGATCCCGTCCTGCCCCTGGATTACCGTGCCGCGGTCGCGGAGGCCAGGGCGATCCTGACCGAGTATTCCGAAGAGGCACAGGGGCGCTTCGATCTCGCACCCGTCTTCGGGCTGCTGGAGGAACTCGGAACGGCCGTCGAAAAACTCGACCGACGGATTCGCGCGAAGCCGCTTCCCCCTGGGGCGGCCGAGCTGGCCAACTTCTGCCTGATGGCTCTCGGCCGGGAGCTCATCCCCATCAACTACTGCCGTTCAGGCCCCTTCGAGCACGATACGACCCTGCCCGTCCCGCCTTTCCCCGGATTGGAACCGATGCGCCGTCTGGGAGTTCTCCCGCCAAGGAGCGACGCGGCGCGCCAGCTCGACGTGGGTCTCGTCCGCCAGCGAAACAAGGTCTGTTACCACCTGAGCAACGCCTTGGCGACCGTTCAAGCGACGTTGGCGGCCCTGCCGAAGCCGAGCGTGGCCGGCGAGAGCAAGGGGCGCAAAGGGTAGGGAACGAGCCGCGGAGTGCATGCGCGGAAGTGCCGGTAAACCGTCCGCCGCTGAGAGCTTCAATGCCGCCGGCTACCGGGGGAGTGGGCCCGCAGCCCCGCAGATGCCTCGGACGTCGCGCCAGTCGAGGCCGGGGAGCAATCGCATCGTGGCGGGCCGCGGCGGGGGACCGAGCGACCGAAGCCGTTCGATCCGCCCTTCGGTGGACGGGTGTGTGGACAGGTATGACGGAAGTGTAGGCGCCCTACCGGGGACTTTCTGGAGTGTCTCGAAGAACCGCAGCATCCCGGCGGGGTCGACGCGCGCAGTCGTGAGCATCCGATAACCCTCGCGATCCGCCTCTTCCTCGTCCTGCCGGCTGTAACGGAGCTCGGCGAGAACCCGCGCGCCCTCCAGGCCGTACGTCATCGCCCCGCTCACATCGCCGCTTACCGCCGCGAGCAGGATGCCGGTGGAGGCGTGCCGAAGCAGCGCGCGCGTCGCATGCTGCCGAAGCACGTGCTGAAACTCATGGGCGAGAACGCCGGCCAGCTCTTCGGCGGTTTCCGTGTGCTCCAGCAGCCCGCGAAAGACGACGACGTATCCCCCCGGCGTGGCGAGCGCGTTGATCGAAGGCGTATCGAGCACGACAACGCGGAACGTATACGGCGACGTCTTCGCCGCCGATGTGAGCGTCGTCGTGATCGTCTGAAGAGCTTCCAGACGCGTGGGCTCGGTGCAGCGCCTCTCCTCGGGAGCCAACTGCTCGCTGACTGTCCGTCCCAGATGCTCCTCCCACGACACCGGAACGTGCGGAGCCACAACCGACGCCAACCCCGGAATGCCCCAGAGATACAGCGCGGCAGCAAGGCAGACTGCGGCCAGCGCCGCCAGCGCCGTGAGGCTGACCCGCAGCCGCCGCCGGCTGGGATCGTGGAACCGCCCTGCAGTCTCCGGCGCGACGCGATGCAGGCTCGTCAGGAACGCCGGGTCGCGGATCAGCACCACCTCCGGAATGTCTCCGCCGCGCTCCAGGCGGATCTCCTGCCCCGCATAGAAACCTTGGGTCTGGCGAACCTCCGCGTACGGCCACCACACGGTCGGGCCGTTCTCCGCGGTGATCTCCAACCGAGTTCGAAGAAGACGCACCGCCGCACGGTGTCGCACCGCAGTCTTGCCATCCAGATAGTACCCTTCCCAGTCAGTCTGCATCGGTGTCGGCTTCCGATCTGAAACGCGCGGCCTCTCCCGTGGAGCGCCCCCGCCAACAGCTCACAGAGCGGCCTTAGCTGGATGCAAGACCCGCAGAACACTGAAAGCGCGCTAAACCCAGGCTGCTCAAAAAGGTTCAGATGCAAGGCGGCTCGGGATGCGAGGCGCGAGACGTACTGCGCCCGTACGTCGCAGCGCCGCGCCACCGAGCCGGGTACCCAACCAGAGGCTGGGTGCCGCAGATGGGCCTTTTTCAGCAGCCTGTGCTACGCGCCGAAATCGAAGCCCGCGTCCAGGATGCCGGCCAACCCTTCGCCCGTCGTGGAGACCGCCTGCGCCTCCTGTTGGACCATGGTCAAATCGAGGGAACCCTCGAGGACCACGTACGTGCAGGCAAATCGCGCGTTGCGGACCACCACCCAGGGCCAGCCGAATCCCAGGGTCAGCACGAGGATAATCGCATTCCCCAGGTTCAGGGCGAGCAGCCTACCCCCAGTGACGGTGCACTGAAAGCGCGCAGCGCCAAACGAGGTGTGTTCCCAGAAGTACCGCTGCTTCCTGGCCAGGAACCAGAACCAGCACAACCCCAGCGTTGGCAGGGTAAGCAAGATGGTGAGGAGGAAACGGCCGAAGAGATCCTTCCCTCGCCCGTCGAACGAGAACCTCTCGCTGCCGAAGTAGGAGTGTGACATGAGAAACCCGTGCCGCCGCGTATCGAAAAATGGATAGTACAGCCCGAGCGTGATCGTGCTGAGCAGCCACCCGCCCACGAAAAGCTTGACGAATTCCAGCAGTTGGCCTCGGAAGGAGAAGCGCAGGCCGCGCCAGGAAGTCCGGCTCAGCCGGTAGCGGCGGGCACCGATGGTCGCGAACGCGAGGAACGCCAGGAGTGCCACGTAGGAGAGCGACCCGGCTACGGCCTGGGCGATCGGCCCACGGGCGACGAAGTCGATGCCGACACGGAGCAGAAAGAACGGAACGCCGATCAGCAGGACCGCCTTCAGGAAGCCGACCAGCAGTTCCTTCCCCGTCCCGTGATATGCGAAACGGTCTCCCGCGAACTCTGTCTGGCTGAGCACATAGCTCCGCACCCGCACCTTTGCCCAGAAGTAGTAAATGCCGAGCGTAATGATGGTGAGAAACACGTTGACGATGTGGATACCCAGCAGGGAACCGCCGGAGCCGTGAAAGGACAGCCGCTGAATCTGCCCCGGGCTGGGGTCGCGCCCGGCGCCGTCCGTGGGCGGCCTCGGCCCGACCGGTGGCGGTACGGACGCCGGTGGCACTGCGTCGCTGGATCTTGTCGTGGAGAATTGCGAGGTGGCAGGCCGGCGCGGCGGAGGGCCGAGGGGCGCTCCGCACGACTTGCACGTCGGCCCCGGCAGCTGCAGCAGCCCGCATTTGGGGCACCTGACTCCCATCGTCATCGGCCGGCCCTCCGACAGTCACCTGTGGGCGCCTTCACAAGACCGTGGTCTTGCGCGACGCTACCGAACGTGCTCTTGGCTGTCAACTCGAAACGCCGCCACACGGCTGCGCACAAGGATCTCCGATCCGAAAGTGTTGAACGGCCGAGACGCCAGGTGGACGGGCGAGCGGGAGGCCCGGAGAACGCAGGGGCGGAGCGCGGTGGTCGTCGGCGCCCTACCCTTGCTGCCTTTAACACGATATGTAGTTCATCTCTCCCAGGCTGCTCAAAAAGGTCCAGATGCAAGGCGGAACGCGCGCGGGGTGCGAGGCGTACGCTGTCCGTACGCCGCAGCACCACGCAAGTGTTTCAACGCCGCAGATGGGCCTTTTTCAGCGGCCTGTCAGGCCCCGATCGCCATCAGTGGATCGTTCTTGTTGATGGCCGGCGACGTGACGAGGAAGAGCACCGGCCCGGTCGCTGGCGATCGAAGCTCGCCGACCTTGTCGCCGAACAGGTCGGTGAATTCGGCGATGAGATCCCCCTCCTTGACCTCCTGCCCCACTTTGACCTTCGGGTAGTACACGCAGTCTTGCTCCGCCGCCACCCACACGAACTTGGTGTAGTGGGTGGGGGAAGTCACGGGCGCAGGCGTGCCCGGATGGCCGCCGAAGCGCTTCAGGACGTTCAGCACCCCTTGGATATGTGTCTGCGTCGACGGCTCGTCGAGCAGCCCTTGCCCGCCCGCCTCGGTGAGGATCGCTGGCTTGCCCATCGCGGCCGCCGCTCCGTAGGTTCCTCCACGTAGCACCGTCGTCCCCAGAATGATCGGGATGCCGTACGCCTCGGCCAACGCCTTGGAGGCATCGTCAACCTTCTGGTTACCCGACTTGTAATAGAGGGTGAAGGGCACCAGCGCCTCGATCATATCGCCGCCGTGGAGGTCAATGTAGTAGTCCGCCTGCTCGATCACGTTCTTGAAGAGAAGGTGCGCCATGATCTCCGTGATCGTGCCCGCGGGATTCCCGGGGCATACCCGGTTGAAGTTGACCCCGTCCAGCGGATTGACGTAGATGGCGCGCCGCTGGAATGCCGGAACGCTCACGAGGGGCACAACGATCACCGCGCCTCGCACCTCGGCCGGATTCAGCGTCCGGGACAACCGGATGGCGGCCTCGATGCCCGGGTATTCCGCGCCGTGAACACCGGCCGTCACCGCGAACACCGGTCCGTCCGCCTTGCCGTTGATGACCACCACCGGCATCCGGACGGTGACGCCCCGCCCCACATCCGTGGCCAGAAACCCTCGTGCGACCTGCCCGGGTGCTGCCGTGATCTCGCCAACCGCCATCGGCTTCGTGGACATCGTCTCACTCCTCTGATGCATGCGGTAACTGCTTCGGCGACCACTGGGCCCATCCTGCTGCCGATCGCCTATTGCCCCTCCGGCTTGCCTGGGCCGATGGAATCGACCGCTCTTGCTCTGCTCAGGCGTCCAGCAGCCGCGCCCCATCGAGTCGCGACAGCAATGCCGACAGGGGCAATGAGGCCAGCGAATCCAGCACAAGGTCCGCGTCGTCCAGACCCAACCGCCGCGTGACCGAGTTGGGCACCGCCACGCACAGCATCCCGGCCGCCTTGGCCGCTGCGACGCCGTGCGGCGAATCCTCAAAGGCCACGGCCTTGTCGGGCGGAACCCCGAGGGTCTTGAGAGCGGCGAAGTACGGCGCCGGATCGGGCTTGTGCGCGCCCGTGTCCTCAACACACTTGATTGTGCCGAAATAGTCGAGGAGCCCGAGGCGCCCAAGATGGCCCTGCACCCACGCGCGATCCGAGCTGGACGCCAGCCCGATCTTCAACCCCAATTCCCGCGCCTCGCGGAGGTAATCGCGGACGCCCGGCAGGACCGACTGGAGCAGGTTCAGTTCACGCATCCGCGCGCTGCGCTGCGCACGGATCTGGGCACGCTCGACGCGGACGCCGGTCAGTCGCTCGAGGTGCTCGAATGGGTCGAAGTGGCCCGCCGGCCGGCCGACGCAGTCGGCCCAATCCTCCAGCCGCAGCTCGCAGTCGTGGGCGCGATACACCTCTTGCCACGACTGGAAGTCCGTGGTTTCCGTGTCCAGGATCAGACCGTCGAAATCGAACACCAGGGCAAGGATAGGCATAGGCTTTCTTCAACCAAAACGGGTTGCCACAAGAACCACAAGCCGCACAAGGGGTGCATCAAATCGACGGCATTGATACGGCGCAGGAGGCCCCCTCGGCCTGGCGTCAGGGCCTTCACTGTCCGGGTCCCGCCGCCTCGCCCACACGGTCAAGCCTTGAAAAAGGGTCGCTATTCCAGCGTAGGACTAGGCCACTCTCTCCTCGCAGACGATCGCGCCAAGGATTACGCCTCCAACCGTTGCCTCGATCACGGTCCCCATGAACCAGGTGAGTGCCATGTGGTACGGAATGGGCATCACTGAATAGCTCCCGTAGCCCATCGATACTCCGGCACCGACGCCGAACAATACTCCGTACCGCAATCCAATCGAAACGCCTCTACGGGCGAAAAACAGAACGTACACGAGGACAAAGCAGAGGGCCGCGATCAGCACCGACAGATACATGACGGTCATCTTCATCTCGTTCATCGGCCGCCAGAGCGAGGGAGTGGACGCATACGAAGAGGCAAGGATCACCCCGTGAATCACGAAATCCATCAGCGACCAAGCGAGGAACACCGCGACGACTGCGAGCATCACCCGTCTCATTGGCATGCCTCCCTTCTGTCTGCGCTCGCCACGCTCACCCGTATCCAGCGACCTGTCACCCCGAAAAGTGAACACCCCGCAATACTTCCCCAAGGCGTGGGCCAGCACTCGCGGAATTAAACGGCGAACCCGCAAAAGGCGTGTGGAACGTCTCTACGTTTCAAGGAGAGCTGCGTGGCTCCATGGAATCCGGAGACCGTCTATCTTTCGTAAGCCGCTGTGTTCCGCCACGGAGACCGATTCGTCAAAAGCATGTCTCGGGATATGTCCCTTGGGTTCTGCAAACACGACGCGGCCACCCGGACGCAGGGCGTCGCGAACCTCCGTGAAGAGCCGAGCAGCAATGTCGACTTCATGGATCACGGCGAATAGCAATGCAAAGTGGATCTGGCCGTGGAACTCAGTGATGCAAAGGGAGTCCGCGTCGCATCGCCGAATCTCGATCCGGTCCAGGAGGTGTGCGCGGCGCGCCCGGCGCGCCAGCGAGTCCAGCATCGTCTGCTGGAGGTCCACGCAGATCACGCGGCCACCTGGACCAACGAGTCGCGCAAGAGGCAGGCTGAAGAACCCCATGGCGCACCCGATGTCCAGCACGCGCATCCCCGGCGCAATGTGCGGGCCAAGAATTTTCTTGGGGTCCTGAAACAGCGCCCTGACCGGATTGGCCAACAGGTAGCCAACCCAGACCGGGCACACGTGACGGCGGCTCATGCTTCTCCGTGGTTTAACGCTCAATGCGCGGGCGTCCACCGACAAGAACCGGGCGTCGCGCAGCTTCCCTTTCCCACGACCCTACCGCAGGAGCTCCCCGTAGTTGCGCAATATATTCTCGTACTCCACCGCAATCTCGCTGTCGGCCCGACTCCCCGC
>Ga0316620_10001353_pt1 | contig 10539 bp, 9 predicted proteins | sample OWC_Aug_M1_C1_D5_FD_207651 | JGI IMG/M metagenome (GOLD analysis project Ga0316620, IMG submission 207651) | Wetland soil microbial communities from Old Woman Creek delta, Ohio, United States - OWC_Aug_M1_C1_D5_B | ecosystem: Environmental > Terrestrial > Soil > Wetlands | place: USA: Ohio...
GGTGCACAGCTCTGGGAGTGTATCAACGCCGATATCCCCGCCCTGCCTGATCAGATCCGCCGGGGCGAATTTGCCCCCTGGCTCTCCTGGCTGCGTGAGAAGATCCACCGTCATGGCGCCATGTTCGAGCCGCAGGAGCTTGTCGAGCGGGTGACCGGTTCCAAGATCGATCCGGCACCATATATGCGTTATCTTGAGCAGAAATATCGCCGCATATACGGCTTTTAGTAAAACTGGTGAGAGAGCACAGGCTTTCCTTGATTCGTTTGCAATCGTGCTGATATGAGAAGGATCAGTCTGGTTCTCTCCACCATCCTGCTGGTTGTGCTGGGAGCGAGCTGCTCAGGCCTGGCTTACACGCCCAACCCGACAGCGTTCCCGGCAGACTACATCCCTACCGTGATCGCCCTCACCCACCAGGCAGGCGAATCTTCTACCCCTGCACCGACGCAGACCTCCGTGCTCGTCGCCCCCCAACCCACCTCACCCACCCCAACCCTTGCGCCATCTTCCACACCCGACCAGACTGCCACTCCCTTGGAATATAACCCAACCATCACCAGCAGCCCTATCCCCAGCGCTACCAGCACGCTTACCCTGAGTGTCACCCCCAACCGTAGGGCGACCCGTACACCCACCATCACCCCCACCCCCACCCTGCCTGTGGCGGGTGTCCAAATCAATGAGCCGGGGCCAATGTCAAGGGTGGTCTCTCCCCTTCATGTCATCGCCAATTTACGCAGCCTGCCTTCAGGTACTTATCACATTGAGATCTGGGCCGAACCCCTTCACCAGGGTGACGGTGCCCAACCACTGTACAAGGAACTGCAAAGGCTGATCAGCAATCCCATCGACTGGGTGTTCATCGACCAGGGTATCGAATTCGAGCTAAGTCGTGTTTCCGAATTTGGGCAGCTGCGCCTGGGCATGTATGACACGTATGGCAGGCCCGTCTCGATCAATTCTGTCGATTTGCTCCTGCTCTCCATGGGTGCCAGTGAGATCACCCCCTCGGAGGCACGTACGGAGCGTATCATCATCCGTGAGCCCACCCCCAACCAGCTCATCCAGGGAGGCAAGGTGATCGTTTCCGGGTTGGCAAAACCGAGTGAGGATTTCATGCTGGTTGAGCTGGTGGCAGTTGACGGCAGTATTGTTGGGTACCGCCAGGTCTTCGTCACTCCCGCTGCCGATGGTTCCTATGTGCCCTACGCCATCGAAGTCCCCTATGAGGTGAGTACTCCCACCTGGGTACGGCTGACCGTCAGTGAGAGCAACACGCGCATCCCGGGAATCGAACACCTGACCAGCGTGGTGGTGCTCGTTAGCCCATAGGTTAGGAAAAGTGTAAAAGCCCTCGGCTCAATGATTATTATTACTGGCTGATGCGCTCCATTCATTGCTGTGTAGGTGGATGTTTTTCGGCAGTCACACGCTCGGGGGTTGAAAAGATTATCGAATGCGGGTAAACTCAAAGCTAATTCCCTGATCAAGGTTAAGGGTTCCAGGTTCAATTCACACAGGCAGGCAGCGAGCGTATGTATTATTGGACACGCACGGGTAATTGGGTTGACATTATAAGTTTTTTGATCATTTGCCTCCTTTGGTCAGTGGGCAGCTTGTTGATCGTCAGTCGCACTTTCCGCCTTAGGGTACATGAGAGGCTGCTGGCAGGGATCGCTACCGGTTTCCTCCTGTTCATTGTTTTAAGCAACCTGCTAAGCCAGCTCCTCCCACTTAGCGTGGCTTATTGGGTTGGGGCGGGGATCATATTTCTCGCTGGGGTCTTGTTCTGGCTGTTCTCGAAGGAAAAGCCCTGGCTCAACTCCGGTTTGCTCAAGGAGTGGCCACAGCTGGTCGCATTGTTCGCCATAGTCCTGGGTTTCACGCTAGTCTTGCGCGGCCTGGCGATCTTCGATGACTATTACCACCTGCCGATGATTTCCGTCATGGCAACCGGGGATATCCCACCTCATTTCTACCTGGATCCCTCGCTTCACCTGCCCTATCACTATGGCCTGCAAGTCTTTGCCGCTGGGATGGTCAGGTTGGGTGGGTTTTTCCCCTGGAGTGCCTGGGATATCAGCCGGGCGATGGTGCTGGGGTTCACCTGCCTGTTGGCCTGGCTGTGGATCCGCCGCCTCACGGGCAACCGGCTGGCAGCTTACCTGGGGAGTGGTTTGCTGGTATTAGGTGGAGGCACCCGCTGGTTGCTGCTGTTCGTCCCCCCTCAGCTGCTCGAGCGCATGGGAGCCAACCTGCATATGGACCTCTCTGGGCTCGCTGCCGGGGGCAACCTGGTGACGGATTTAATCAATCGCTGGCCCATGGATGGAAGCGGGCCGTTCCCCTTCCCGTTCGCCTTCGCCAATGGAATCCTCGAACCATTGAACATGCAGCTCGGGGCGACCGGGGCCATGTGGGAGATGACCATCCTGCTCTTGCTGCTCCTGGCTGGGCGCAGCACCCGCATCTGGTCGAGCTCAATTATCCTTGGCCTGCTCCTGGCCAGCCTGGCGTTAAGCGCTGAGCATGTCTTCCCAGCAGTTGCGATTGGCCTGGCAATCATCCTGGCGATAAAACTGATCACGGACGCAGTCCACCGTCGACGAGTAAACAAGGCCGTCTTGATGCAGTGGGGCATCCCGCTCATCCTAAGCAGCTTGCTCGCCCTGTTTCAGGGTGGCTATATCACCGGTGGATTTATGAGCCTGGTGGCAAAACTCACCGGTCACACCTACCCAATGGTGACTACCGATTTCCAGGGCTTCAGCCTGCGCTGGCCTCCGGCAGTACCCACCGGTCACCTGGGACCCCTGTCATTGTTTGATCCCGGCCAGGTTGGTATTTTATTGGCCGAAGCCGGACCTGCCCTTGTGTTGCTGGTGGTGGTGCTCATCTATTGGCTGGGCCGGCGCCATCCTGCCCATCGCCTGATTCAGGCGCTGGCGATTGGCTCTGTGTTCAGCCTGGCATTCCCCATATTTTTCCGTTATGGCCTTGATTTTGATATCACCCGCCTGGTGGGGGCAGCCTTGTGGCTAAGCTTTGCCCTGGCCTACCCACTCCTCTGGCGCTGGGTATTGAATGCCAGGCCGGGCTTCCGTCTCCTATCCGGGCTGGGTTACTGCATGGCAGTTTTCGCCGGCATGGTCATGTTGGGAGTGGAGCTAATCGCCATTCCCGCCTCACAAACAACCTATTATCTCCAGTTCAAGGAGAGTGATTTCCTCCAGGCTTATTGGAACCGCCTGGAGCCAGGTGCCCAGGTGTTGGATTCCGAGCCTGAAAGAGCGGTCTTGCTTTTCGGTCGGGCATCCTTCGCTGCCCAAGACGTGTACAAGCGTTCCTCGGTCTGGGAGGCATTGGTAGCCGATCCCGATCCTACCCGGGTTGCCTTAGCTGGTTATTCTTATGTATACATGGACGACCAATGGTGGTCGCGCTTATCTCCGCAGGTGCAGGTAGCCTATGCTCAGCCGTGTGTTCAGCAGCTGGCAGAGATGGTTTTCCCAGGGAATTCCTTCCGCAGGCTTTTGAGCGTGCAGGCTTGCCGCCCGTAATCGGGTGGCAGCTGGCTGGCACCAATGGAATGTTTACCTAAATCAGTGTAAAATCAGATGCTGATCGGATGTTCAATCCTGATTACAAGTGAGCAGATATGAGCCTGGAATACATCACTACCGAAGATAAGGTCCTGACGACCATCATCATCCGTGCGGATTACCGCCCACCTGAGACCACCTTCATCACCAGCCCCGACCTGGCCCAGCAGGTGGGTTTCGTGGTCTACCCGCCAGGTGGAGTGATCAAACGCCATATCCACAAGAACGTCGACCGGCAGAATATCAGTAGCTCCGAGGCCCTCTTCGTGCGTGAGGGCCGGCTTGAGATCGACATCTACGACGCCAACCGCAACCTGTTAGCCACCCGCCAGCTCATTGCCGGTGATTTTGTGCTCATGGTCTCGGGTGGACATGGTTTTCGCATCCTCGAGTCAACCATCCTCCTTGAAGTCAAGCTTGGGCCCTATGGTGGAGCACAAGACAAGGAGCTGTTTTGAAAATCCCGGTCAATGAGCCCCTGATTGGCGAGAAGGAAATCGAATACGTGCTGGACTGCCTGCGTAGCGGGTGGATCTCATCAGCCGGCAAGTACCTGGAGGCCTTCGAAGAAGCCTGGGCAAGCTACTGCGGCATGCGATTCGGCGTGGCAGTCAGCAATGGCACCACCGCCCTGCAGATCGCGGTGGCTGCGGCAGGTATTGGACCGGGGGATGAAGTCATCATGCCCACCTTCACCATCATCTCCTGCGCCCAGGCAGTGACTTACAATGGAGGCGTGCCGGTTTTGGTCGATAGCGAGCCGCGCACCTGGTGCATGGATGTGAGCCAGCTGGAGGCTAAAATCACCCCCCGGACGAAGGCCATCATGCCCGTGCATATCTACGGGCATCCCGTGGATATGGATACGGTGATATCACTGGCAAAACGGCATGGACTGCTGGTCATCGAGGATGCAGCTGAGGCGCATGGTGCCGAGTACTTATCGGGAAGGGGCACTGACCAGTCCCACTGGCAGCGCTGTGGGGGCATCGGTGATATCAGTGCCTTCAGCTTTTACGCCAACAAGCTGGTTACCACGGGCGAGGGTGGCATGGTGCTCACCAGTGACCCGCAAATCGCAGGGCGCCTGCGCAGCCTGCGTAACCTGTGTTTTCGACCTGAGCAGCGCTTTTACCATACCGAGCTGGGACACAACTTCCGCCTCACCAACCTGCAGGCAGCCATAGGCCTGGCGCAGATCGAGCGCATGCCCGAGACCATCGCCAAGAAAAGGTGGATGGGAGAGAGCTATACTCGGCGCCTGCAGGCTCACGCTGGTCTTTCCTTGCCGGTGGAGGAGCCCTGGGCCAGGCAAGTGTACTGGATGTATGGGCTGGTCCTGGATGAAAGCACCGGTGTCACTGCGGTTGAATTCGCCAGGCGCCTGGCAGAGCGCGGTATCGAGACCCGTCCCTTTTTCCTGGGGATGCACGAACAGCCCGTGTTTACCAGCCGGGGCATGTTCACACGTGAGCAGTACCCCGTTGCCGAACGCATTGCGCGCCAGGGACTGTACCTGCCCTCCGGCCTCACCCTCACCGAATCCCAGCTGGCTGCGGTTTGCCAGGCAGTTGAGGACTCCCTGTCAGCAACATGACGGCGTCCCTTTCCCAACCCGTAGGTACGCCGAAAAAACCGGTCCAGGCTGAACCTGGCCACCCATTGATCTCCATCATCCTGGCCACTTACAACGAAGCCGAGAATATCCGCGAGATGGTTGCTGCCATCTTCGCCAACCTGCCAGACCCACTGGAAGTGATCGTGGTGGATGATAACTCCCTCGACCTTACCTGGCAGATAGCCACCGACCTCCACGACCCCCGCCTGAAGGTCATCCGGCGCGTCAAGGCCCGCGGCCTGGCCTCTGCGATCAACCGTGGGATGATCGAATCGCGAGGCGAGATCATCGGCTGGATGGACGCAGACCTGTGCCACCCGCCCTCCTTGCTTCCGTCCATGCTCGCGCAATTGCAAAGCTGTGACATCGTCATCGGCTCACGTTATGTGCCCGGTGGCAGGGATGCCCGTGACCCGTCGCGGGTGTGGTCCAGCAGGTTGGTCAATCGCATGGCAGTCTTCGTGCTCGACTACGGCATCCAGGATTATGACAGCGGTTTCATCCTCATGCATCGCCACGTGCTCGATGCCGTTTCGTTGAATCCCTCCGGCTATGGGGCTTATTTCATCGAGTTCATCCATGCCTGTTGCCGCAAGGGGTTCAAGGTCGTCGAGCTGCCATACACTTTCACCGAGCGCCTCAAGGGGGTTTCCAAGTCGAATGTGAATATATTCCAGTTTGGCCTGGCTGGTCTGGGATATCTCGCCAGGATCATCAAAAGCCGGTTCAGAAAACTAGATTAAGACTTTTTCGTTTGACCAGTTATTAAAATCAACGATGAAAATTGATTATATTACGGGCACAAATACCGCCACGACAAAGTGGAATTCGCTCCGCATGGCAGGTGGTCTGGCAACCGGGGTGATTTTTGTTCTGTTCTTGATCGGCCTCGTCGGTACTGTCATTTCAGGTTTAACACCAATCCCCGCAAGCTCCTGGCTCTCATCTCTTCAAAATAATTGGTTGGTGGTGCTCTTTAAGCTGAATATTGGCATGGAAAGCGTTGGACCAGATTCTCTCAACGTGCTTAATCCTGTGGACATCGTGATCATGGCTCTTTTCGGCGTGCTATTTTTCTCCTTGTTGGCTACACTTAGCCGTACCAGCAGAATTTGGTCAGCTGTCGCTACTTCCCTGCCAGTCTTGGGCATGGTCGTTTTTCTCATTACGCAGACTGCTGGTCGCAGTGGATTATTGATTGGCGGATTGATCTACTCAATTATCATGCTACGAAGCGATGAATTCACCAAGCTGACCGCATATACAGGGATTTTCGCTAGTGCACTCCTGTTTTTTGCCGGGGATATCGGCACCGCTCTCTTCTCAGCTTCGTATCTCATCGCCATTTCCATTGCGATTGGTTATGTGATTTGGATGGCCTGGTTTTTGCTGACCGGACTAAGGCTGATCCGGCTAGGTCGCGTGGAAAGCCTGACCACAACGAGGACTGCTGAGTAGCCATAAAGTATTTTCAGGATCTCCTGTGCCGGGGTGCGTATTTCGGAGATGCCTGTCCATTATTTCCCTGGCTCGATAGTATACTTGTGCTCATGCCGCGGCTATCTGGGCAGTTAACACGTTTCAGCAGGGATACTTTTGCCTCCTTCCAGGTGCGGAATTATCGCCTGTATTACATTGGCCAGGTCATCTCCACCTCGGGCACTTTCATGCAGAGCATTGCCCAATCGTGGCTGGTGCTGAAGATATCCAACTCCGGCACGGCCCTTGGGATCGTCTCCGCTTTGCAATATATCCCCATCCTGCTGTTCGGCACCCTGGGTGGGGTGGTGGCCGACCGCTTCTCCAAGCGCACGGTGCTCTACATCACCCAATCCGCGGCCGGCATCCTGGCCATCGTCCTGGGTGTGCTGGTGGCTACTGACGTGGTTAAACTGTGGATGGTATACGTCCTGGCGTTTTGCCTGGGTTGGGTGACGGTATTCGATAACCCGGTGCGCCAAGTCTTTGTGATCGAAATGGTCGGTGAAGATAAGATCAGGAACGCCGTGACGCTTTATTCCACCCTGGTGAACCTCTCACGTGTGATTGGGCCGGCGATTGCCGGCGCCCTGATTGCCCTGGTAGGGATCGCCCCCTGTTTTCTCATCAACGGTATCTCCTATGCCGCGGTGGTGATCATGCTGGCCCGCATGCGCCCTGAGGAGCTGCATGTCTCACCGCCGCTGCCACGCGCCCGGGGACAGCTGCGTGAGGGTGTCAGGTATGTGCTTTCCATGCCTTTGCTGCGCGATACGCTTCTGATGATGACCCTGGTAGGTATGCTTACTTATGAGTTCCAGGTCAGCCTGCCGTTGCTTGCCCAATATACTTTCAATGGCGGTGCCTCGAGCCTTGCCTTCCTGACCGGGTCGTTTGGGCTTGGGGCAGTAATCGGAGGCCTGGCTATCGCCAGCCAGAGGGTGAACACTCCCTCCAGGTTGGTCATCGCTGGTACCCTGTTCGGCGTCACCATCTTGGGGGCGGCATTCATGCCTACCCTGTTCCTCTCGGGCATGGCACTCATCCTGGCAGGTATCTGCTCCATCTACTTTACCTCTCTAGGCAACACTCTCCTTCAGCTGGGAAGCTCTCCCCAGATGAGAGGCCGGGTGATGTCGTTCTGGTCGATCGCTTTTCTGGGTTCCACCACCATCGGTGGGCCTGCCGTTGGTTGGTTCGCCGAAACAGCCGGCGACCGCTGGGGTCTGGCCATAGGCGGTTTCGCAGCCCTGGCGGCTGCGCTGCTCGGCCTGATCAGCCTGCGCAATCCCCAATTTCGAGAAGCGGATCCATCATCGTAAAGATTGCTTATTGCTATTTTTGCTCTTACACAAATTCCCATTATTTCACTCAATTCATGGGTTTATCGGTGTCTATCCGAGTGCATCTGTGGCGATAAATTTAACCGGCAATTGTCATTTCGTTTGAAACAGGATATACTCCTGCTACTTTTGGAGGAGCTTCCTTATGGAGGCCCTACCTCTACCAGGAGCAGACTGATATGTCTAACCATCCTTTCCTTTCCAAGCGAGCGCCGATCTATAAAGATATTCCCGACGAAAACTGGAACAATTGGCGCTGGCAGCTTAGTCATCGCCTTAACACCGCGGAAGAGATCGGCAAGGTGCTCACCCTCACCAAGGATGAGGAAAACGCCCTCAATGCGCCACACCTCTTCCGCGTGGATATTACCCCCTATTTCATCTCGCTGATCGACCCGGATGACCCCGATGACCCCATCCGCAAGCAGGTGATCCCCACCGACTGTGAAATGGTGCCTTTCACTGCTGAGATGGCCGACTCCCTCTCTGAAGATGCCCACTCCCCCGTCCCAGGGCTGGTACACCGCTACCCCGACCGGGTGCTGATGCTGGTGACCACGCAGTGCGCCTCGTACTGCCGTTACTGCACCCGCTCACGGATCGTGGGTGACCCGGCTGCCACCTTCTCCCGCGCCGAGTTCGAGCTTCAGCTGGAGTACCTGCGTCACACTCCTCAGGTGCGCGACGTATTGCTATCCGGTGGAGACCCACTCGTCCTGGCCCCGAAGATCCTGGAAGAGATCCTCACCCGCCTGCGTGAGATCCCCCATATCGAAATTGTCCGTATTGGCTCTCGCGTGCCGGTGTTCATGCCCATGCGCATCACCGATGAGCTTTGCGATATGCTGCAGAAGTTCCATCCTCTGTGGATGAACATCCACGTCAACCACTCCAACGAGATCTCCGCCGAACTGGCCCAGGCTACCGATAAGCTGACCCGCGCCGGCATCCCGCTGGGGAACCAATCGGTGTTATTAGCGGGTGTCAACGACAATGTACACGTCATGCGCCAGCTGGTGCAAGACCTGGTACGCATCCGCGTGCGCCCGTATTACATCTATCAGTGTGACCTGGTGCATGGCGCAGGTCACTTCCGCACCCCTGTAGCCAAGGGTATTGAGATCATGGAAGGCTTGCGCGGCCATACTTCGGGTTTCGCCGTCCCTACCTACATGATCGATGCCCCCGGAGGGGGTGGCAAGATCCCGGTGATGCCCAATTACCTGATCAGCATGTCGGACCACAAGATTATCCTGCGCAACTTCGAGGGCTATATCACCACGTATGAGGAGCCCACGGATTACATCCCCGCCAATGCTGCCAAGTTCCATGGCGAGAAGCGTCCCGAGCCCGGCCAGGAAGGGTTGACTGCCTTGCTGGATGGAGAGAAAATGTTCATCAAGCCGGATGGGTTCGATAAGATCCACGAACGCGGTGGCATTCAGCATCGCCTGAAAGATCCCAAGAAGTGGCAACCCCTGGGTATCGGCGCGGGTGAGCAGCAAGATAAACCCGATAAAGCCGAATAATCACCCATAGTTTTAGAATTACGAGCCACGAGCGAGATCACCGCTCGTGGCTCTGGTTTCACCAATTACAATCAGATAAATATTGGATTTTGGAATTACTTCCAGAAAGACAGGATGCTAACATGCAAATCGAAGTGCTTTACCGTCCCTCCTATTCGCTGGCCGTGATCAAGCTTGGGCAAAATGAGGAGATCCGCATCGAGGCTGGTGCGATGGTCAGCATGTCGCAGGGAGTCACCATCGAGACAAAAGCTGCCGGTGGTTTCTTTAAATCCCTCAGCCGGACGATGCTGGGAGGCGAGAGCTTCTTTCAGAATTTCTTCAAAGCCCCCGCCCAAGGCGGCGAGATAACCGTTGCCCCAGAGCTGCCGGGAGATGTGTTCACTTATGACATGAGTGGTGAAACGCTGATGGTGCAATCAGGCTCGTTCATGGCCTGCGAAACCACCATCGAGCTGAACACCAAGCTCAGCATTAAAGCCTTCGCAGCGGCTGAAGGTTTCTCCATGCTTGAGGCTTCTGGCACCGGCAAGTTGTTGCTATCCTCCTATGGCGCCATCCACGAAAAAGTGCTGGCTGCCGGTGAGAAATATACCGTCGATACCACCCACCTGGTGGCCTTCCCCGCCAGCATGCCGGTGGAGCGGAAAACCGTGGGTGGGTTGAAGTCCACCCTGCTGAGTGGTGAAGGCCTGGTGGTTGAGCTGACCGGCCCTGGCCGGCTGCTGATGCAAACCAGGAGCCCGCATGCCTTCCTTTCCTGGCTCATCCCAAACCTGCCCTTCAAACGCCAGGGTGAATCATAGCCGGAGAGATTCCATTCTCTTGACAGGTTGTCAAATGTAGATATAATTGCGCCAATATTTATCTGGTATATCGTTATATTGGAGCTTGATCCTTGTTCACTTGCTTATGTCTGAGGCGGGGTTCATAACCGCCTCTCCGCCAAGGTAATTTCCGTTTAG
>Ga0316620_10001356_pt1 | contig 10537 bp, 6 predicted proteins | sample OWC_Aug_M1_C1_D5_FD_207651 | JGI IMG/M metagenome (GOLD analysis project Ga0316620, IMG submission 207651) | Wetland soil microbial communities from Old Woman Creek delta, Ohio, United States - OWC_Aug_M1_C1_D5_B | ecosystem: Environmental > Terrestrial > Soil > Wetlands | place: USA: Ohio...
GCGGAAGTTGGTCCAAATTCCTCATGGGCGGGCGAATGGCATTGGCTACGATCCTGCCGTTCTTCCGGAAAGCCAATCCAGCCACGGAATCAAGACCTCTCTTCCCTTCCAACGCCTCCACCAGTTCTACCGAGGTAATCTCCCCTTCCCCGATGACCGCGAAATCCAGCTCCGGGATTTCTTCCAGGGTTTGCTCCGGCAGGACAGTGGGATGGGGCCCTCCTACTACGGTTCGGATCACTGGTGAAACCCTGCGCGCCTGGCGCAGGACTTCCAGGCTGCGATGGTACATGGGAGTGAGCATGGTCACCCCCACCAAGTCGAACCGGTCCCTCACGACCCAGTTGCCGATTTCTTCGACGGTCATCCGCAATGCCGGGGCATCGGCAATCTTGACCTCCACCCCGGCCGCTTCCAGGCTGCCGGCGATGTAGGCCAGCCCCAGGGGCTCGTTGGTGGGACCGAAGGCCGCCAGGTTGCCGTACCGTTCTTCCGGTAAATAGGGGGGATTGATCAAAAGGACTTTCATTCTCTCAACTCCGGGTCGAAGCGGGTCTCTTGAGCTTTCGCTTCAGCCAGTTGACGCAGGCATCTTCCCCCCACTGGAGCAGCCAGGAGCCTGCCCTCGAAGTCCAGCGGTTGGGGTGAACCAGCAGATAGACCACCGGAAAGGGCCTTTTCCCCAGGAAATGGATCAATTCTCCCGTGGAGGAAAAGGGACCCGGCATAGCCGGCCCTTCAGGGGAAAACCGGTCCCGCAGGTTCTTGCCCGAGTTCCAGCCCCTCCCCGTGTCGCTCAGGTAAACAGCCTGGGAAAGGCGGCCAAAAGAGAGGTAGGCCTCCCCCATAAGGCCGAAGTCTTCCGGGCAGCAGGTTTCCCAGAAAGACAGGTTGTTCCAGGGGGAAAGCGGGCGGCCGTGCATGGCCGCGGTCCGCACCTCCGCCATTTTTCTCAGCCGAGAGAGTTCATCGCCGAAGATCTTCCGGGCTTTCTCCCGGTCTCCCCCGGCCTTGGAGAGAACCTCGTAATGATACCCTACCTCGTGCCCCAGCGCTCTGATCCGGAGCACCACTTCGGCTTTTCCCAAACCCCTGCCCACGCGAAAATAGTAGGTTGAATGAATCCCCCGGGCCTTCTCCAGAAGGGCCATGGTCATGGCCCTCGCTTCCCGGCGGTCCACATCATGGCGCAGGATCGCGCAGGGCAAGGGTCCTTTCTGGACCAGAAAATCCCCAACCGACAGCATCCGGTATCCGGCCTGCTGCAAGGCCTCCAGAAGCTCCCCATATTTGTTGAGAGTAAAATCCCGCGACAAAATCTCCTCACCGCAAGTGCCGATTGTTCTCCATATCGAACCACATAGCGAAGAACAAAGATTGAAAACCCGAGATCAGCAGAAACCAGAAGACCAAAAAAGAAGTCGTGGGAACGGACCCCAGGTCGATCCAGTAGTAAACAGTCCGCAAGAAGAAGACCAAACTCAGGGCCAAGGCCCCCAAAGCCAGAAGGTAAAAGAAGATCAGGGGATGAAAATCCTGGATCACGTACTTGCGGAACATGCGCCGCCAGAATCCCTTGAAGAGGAGCCAGGAGATGGTGGGGATCACCTTGTGGAGCCGGATCCCCGATTTCTCCCCGATGTTATAGACCGGGCGGACCGAAACGTCTCGCACCCTGAAATTATGGATGTTCAGTCGCACCAGGATGTCATTGGGCATGCCGTAGCGGGGGTAGACCTGGTCCAATTCCAGCCTCTTCAGGGCGATGAGGGAGATGGCCGTGTAGCCCGACTGGGAATCGGCGATGTGCCAGTATCCCGAGGCCACCTTGGTCATGAAGGAGAGGACCGAATTCCCCAGGTACCGGTGTTTGGGAATCATCTGCCAGGACTCCCCCCGGAACAGGCGGTTTCCTTTCACGTAATCCGCCTCCTTCTTGGCCACGGGTTCGATAATCCGAATCAAGTCTCGGGGGTCCATCTGGGCGTCTCCGGCCATGACCGCAGTCACTTCGCATTCTTCTTCAATCGCTCGTTTGTAACCGGTGACGATGGTACGCCCCACGCCCTGGTTCCTTTCGTGGCGGACCAAAATGAGCCTGGCCCCGAATTCCCCGGCCAGGTTCTGGACGATCTCCGCTGTCCGGTCCCGGCTGCAGTCGTCCACCACGATGATCCGGTCCACAAAGGAAGGCATGGTCCGGACCGTCCGCTCGATCAGCTTCTCTTCGTTGTAGGCCGGGACGACCACTCCCACTTTACAGGCCAGATGCATCTGGGCCTCCCTGGATCTGGTAGAGTTGGTAGCCTTTCCCTTCATACAGCAACCGCAGATGGCGGGTCCGGAATTCCCCCCACGCCTTCTTTTCGGGGGAAAGGAGGTTGGCTTTGGTAAACTGATCGAACAGGTCCTTGCGAAGGGCGATATGAGTGATCCTCCTTTCCCTGAAATATTCTACCAGTCTTTCGGCGGAAGGAGAACGGGAAAGGAATGGCTTCAGCTCTCTCCCGCTGTAATAATCCTCATAAATGTACTCCCGTTCGCTGTAATAACCCCGGTTGCCCAGGAAATACATCATCACCTTGGCATCCGCCGGAAGGTGGTGGTTGGCGAAATACCAAAGATCAAAATCGGCCAGTTTGCGGCTCAGATAGGCCTCCCGGCTCTCCTTGCCCAGAAGGTAAAGGCCTAATTCTGCTTTTTGAATATGCCCGTAGAGATAGGAGGCGTTCCAGAAAAGGCATCCGGCCAGGATCAATCCTGCCAGCCATTTTCCGCGCCCCTGCCCTGCCCTTTTTATGCCCAGAGCAGCCAAGACGGCCAATGGGGGCAGGGTGGGAAGGATGTAGCGTGCCCGCATGTCCACCAGGAGCAGGGTGAAGAGAAAATAGAGGGCCACGAAACCGAGCAGTCCCCCCACCCACCGCTCCTTGTGGACCCCCGAAACAAAAGGGGAAAAGAATAAAAATACCGGATTTAGCTCTCCATCAAAGTATCGGGGAATATCGTCCTTTCCTTGAAAAAAAATTCGGATGGGGATGGTCAGGAAATCTAGAAGCCCTTCCCCGTAAAGGAGGGCGCGCCGGGCCAAGGGCTCATATATCTCTTGGCTTACCACTGGCATGTTCCCTAACCAGCTGGAAAGAAATGGAAAAAATGGATTGCCCGTGAACCAAAAATTCCTCACCAGCCAGGGGGAAGCAACCGCCAGGGAAAGGGCGAAATATCTCCCTGCCCCCTGAATCCCGGAAAGAGAACCATCCTTTGTGTACCGGAGCACCCATGGTAGAAGGAGAAGAAGAACCAAAAAACCATTGTACTTGGTCGCCGCCCCAAACCCGGACATGATCGCCGAAAGAATCAGCCATCTTCCTTCCTCCTCACCCTTCTGCATGAGGCCGTATAGGGAAGCCCAGGTAAAGAAGGCCAGAGCCAGATCCACGTAAGCCTTCGAGGACAAGTTCATCACTAGCGGCACGCTGAGATAAAGGAGAGACCCCATAAGCCCCACCCTCCGAGAGGCCCGCGATTTCAGAAAGGAATAGATCAATGCCGCCGTGAGATAGGAAAAGAGGCCGTGGATCAGGCTCGCCCCGGGCTCGCACTTCAGGAGAAGGGCCAAGGTGTAGAGCATGTCCACTTGCATGGGATTAAAGGAGGCCTCGGCGAAGGGAAGGTTGAAGACCCGGTGGTGCTGGACGTAGAGCTTGGGAAGGGCTAGATGCTGGGTCAGAACGTCCCGGGCGAGGGGCGGACCGAGGGAAAGGGTAAAATGCGTGAAGGCCAGAAAACCCAGGCCGAGGAGAAGAGCTTTCTCCCCGGCCTCAAGCGGGGTTGGCTCTTCCCCTCGCCCGATTCCTGCCGGCATTCGCAAGGAAAAAAAAACCAGGAAAGAAAGCAGCCCCCAAAAGACCTGAGGGTAGAGAAAGTCGAGAGCCCCGGCAAGCAGAACAACGTAACCCAAGGCCCCCAACCCGACTCCGGTGGTCATGGCCAGAGCCTCCGGCAGGGAGGAGAATGAAACCGGGAATATTCTGAAGAGGACCTTGCCCAGCCCGTGGGATGCCAGGACGATCGCCCCGGTCAGCCCCAGTGAGTAGACAGGGGAGATTGCTGGTTGCTTCCAGAAAGACTCATACCAGCTCCCCGAAGCCAGGAAAAAGAGGGCGATCAAGGCGCTTCCCAGAGCCAGCCTCCCGCTCATGGTTTCCCTTTTCCTGGGGCCGGTCCCCCGGTTTGCCCGGCGGACAGTTCTTGAATGACCTTCTTGGCCTCCTTGAAGATGGGATTATCGTAGAAATAGAAGACCAGCCGGTCAGATTGATGCATGAAGGTTTCCAGGTCGGCCAGGGCCTCCTTAGGTTTTCCCATCTCCCGGTAAGCCATTCCCCGATAATAATAAGCCAAAAGCCCCTCTGCTCCCAAACGGGTAGCCGCCCCCCAGTCTGTAAGAGCCTCCGCCACCTTCTTTTCCCGGTAGTAGAAAGCCGCACGGTTGATCAGGGAAGGAGCTTCCCTTGGGTTCAGTTCCAGGGCCCGATTCCAGGATTCCAGGGCTTCTTCTTTTTTGCCCATGGAGAGTTGAAAGAGGCCCTGGTTGGTATACAGGGAAGAATCACCGGGCATCAGCCCCAGGGCCACTCGGTTGCAGGAGAAGGAAGCCGGTAGGTCCCCGCGGTTGAAGTAATAGACCCCTTTAATGGCCATGAGGTTCTTCAGGAAGCGCCGTCCCTCTTCATCCCCCTCAAACCCCGGCAGGGAGAAGAGAGACTGGTAGAATTGAAAGCTTTCCTGGAGATTCCCCTGTCTCACTTCCGCCCCAAGGGGGGTTTCCTTTTCCTGGACCCGGTAATAAAGTTTTTCCGGCTGGAGCCGGGGGGTCAACCAGTGGTCTTCCGCTGCCAAATCCCAGTACAGAGGATACTTGGGAAAATGGACTGCGAAAAGCCGGTTGAAAAAATCGATGGAATTGGGGTAGATGACCCCCTGAAGCTTATCAAAATCAAAAACCGGGTAGTGGGCCGCATCCAGACTCCAGTAGAGATGGGGGGACCGCAGCGGAAAGATCACTGCCACGAATACGTCGGGACGGCAGTTCTCCACGCTCTGCATCCCGTGGAGGAGCATGGTGGTGTAGTAGGAAAACAGGAGAGTCTTAGGAGGAAGGGAGAGAAGAAGCTCCTTTCCCACTGCGTAGGGGACATAATACTCGCTCTTGCTCGAGGTCGGTTGATGAAGGGCCAGTTGAAAGACAAAGGTGGCCGCCACCCCCAAGCCTAGGGCCCAAGCCAAACCCTTCCGGAATACGGCCCGGGCCCCCCTTTTCCAGCTCGTTTCGATGGCCCGGGCCAGATGGAAGATTCCCAATCCGATCCAGATGGCAAAAATGAGGTAGAGAGGTATGTACAAGAAGGACATCTCCCAGAGTCGCACGAAAAAAGACCAGTGAATGAAGGCAATCCCGAAAGTAAGCCAGAAGAAGGGGCGGTCTTTCCGGAAAAGCATGGCTGCCCCCAGCACCGCGAGAAGAATTCCGAAAGGGGTGAACTGATCGCTCAGGACTTTGATACTCTCCCAGGCCCGGTCGGGCATGGAAACCCAAGGTAAACTGACGTTATGCGAAGAATCCTTGGCATCCATCAGATGGTTGAGGAAACGGGAGAGAGTCCGGGGTTCGCCCCAATCCAGAAAGGGATTCGTGGAGGAGCGGATCGGCAGGTACAGATAAACGGAAAATCCCACCAGAAAAAAGAAAATCCCCAGGAGAAGGACCTTGGGTTCGCGGTACCAGCGGGGGTCGGCCAAAAAGCAGAAGGCCAGGAAGGCCGGCAGGTAAAGGATGATCGCCCCATAGGTTCCCAGGCTGAGGCCGAATAAGAAAGCAGCAGCCCAGAAAAAGGACTGACTCATTTCAGGAAGTTCCCGTAAGGCCGGGCTTTTTCTCCCCTCCTCTCGAAACCGCCAGAGCAGAAGAAAAAGGACCATAATCCAGAAGGTCACCTGCGGGTACCCTTTGGCCACCATGGAATAGAGCCAGAAGGTGGGGGAAACCATGAGCAGGAATCCCGCGCCCGCTGCCGCAAAGAGAGGCCAGAACGGATTTTTAGAAGAGGCTTGGGCCTGATACTGAATCAACCGGAGAACAAAATGATAGGCAAGGAAGACAGACAGCGAGCCGAACACCGCCGAAACCAGGTTGATTTTCTGAAAGATGCTTCCCCAGGGAAGAAAGGTGAAAGATTTGGCCATGAGGGAATAAGCGGGCATACCCGTGGGATGCCCCACGGAGAGGGTGTACCCGATGGCCGCAAACTCCCCTGGGTCTCTCCAATAGAGAGAGGGGGAAAGATGCCAGAGGTAGAAGGAAAAGGAAGAAAGGAGAAGGAGGATTCCCAGGATTCCTTCTTCTTTAATAATAAGGCGACGAGAAAGGGCCCCTTCCATAAGATTGGCTTCTATTGTGCCATGGATTTTCCCAAAAAGAAATGGGCGATCCTTTTGGCCGGCATCGCCCATTTCCCTTGATTCGGTTGTGTGAATGGGGAGGAAGGGATGTTAGTAGCTGATCCTCCCGCCAGGACCGGCCACCGACCAGGTCCGGTCGCCTGAGCCGTGGGATGCATTCAGGGAGTAAGAAGTGGCGCTCGCCCCCAATACCGAGGCAGCTACCTTGGTGGACTGCGTGTAACCGTAAACAGAGAGGTCCGCCGTCGTGGTCGAATAGGTCATCTTGTCGGCGAAATAGGCTTCCTGCGACGTGATCAAATTCCGAAGGTCCGCTTCCGAGGTGGCATTGAAACCCCGGGTACGATAGGCGGCGAACTGGGGAATAGCGATGGCCGCCAGGATGCCGATGATGGCGATAACGATCATCAGCTCGATCAACGTAAACCCTTTTTTCTGCTTCAACAACATTTTTTGCTCCCTCCTTCATCTTTTAATTTGGATTGTTTGGTCTAAATCTTTTCTTCTCTTATTGAATTCGTAAACCGAAGATTTTGGGCGCCTCACCTCCTTTTGGCCATTCGTTCATTTGCAAATCCTTTTATGCAAAAATATTGCCACCTATGAAATAAACCAAACTTTTTTTTAACACCCTAATTACAAATGGTTTTTTAATCAATCGGGAAATTCTTTAAAAAAAACCCAATCTTGCTGAACGGAATCAAGTGGCAAAAAATGCCACCCCTCTGTACTTTTTTGTCATTATTATGCCATCATCTGTAAAAAATCGTGCGGAAGCGAAAAAATGCCGTCATTATCGCCAAACCTGCCCATGCAGTAAAAGGAACCTGGACTCCGCGTAGTTCAGCCATAAGAATACTCCGAGCTGGTCGCCCGCCTGCAGTCAGGACATTGGATCTTTCCTTTTCCAAGAAGGAAGGGAGGAAGACCAGGGGCTTCCCGTGCGGGCCAGGTCATTTTTCTCTTGCCAAAGACCCCGCTTTGATGGAGTATTCGTCGCGGCAGTTGGGGCAGCTTCCCCGCTGGCCGTCAAACTTCAGGGTCGTTCCGCAACGGCAAACCCAGCCAATCTGTTCTGCCGGAACCCCAGCGACCACTGCATAGTCGGGGATGTCCCCCTTCACCACTGAACCGGCCCCTACCATAGCGTACATTCCAATCGTGACTCCACAGATGATGGTAGAGTTGGCTCCCAGGGTGGCCCCCCGTTTCACCCGAGTCGGTCGAAATTCATGCTTTCGCTCAATGAACGCTCGGGGGTTGTACACGTTGGTAAATACACAGGACGGGCCGCAGAAGACCTCATCTTCCAGGGTGACCCCCTTGTAGATGGAAACATTGTTCTGGATCTTGCATCGGTTTCCGATATTGACCTCTGGCCCGATCATTACGTTCTGGCCGATGGTGCAGCTTTTGCCGATGATCGTGCCCTTCAGGAGGTGACAAAAATGCCAGATGTGGGTCCCTTCCCCGATTATTACTCCTTCATCCACCCAAGAGCTAGCATGAACCTCAGGGGGGAGGTCTTGAATCTTCTTCCTGGGGGCTTTCCATTGCTTGAGCCCCCTTTCCGCCAGGTCCAAGACACGCAATACCCGAAGGCCTTCATAACCGTCGCTTAGGGGCTTTTTGCGCTCACCCACACAGTCCAGAAAGTGCTCCAGCTCAATCTGCAGGGGCTCCCCCGCAGCCACGGGAATGGGCTCGAACTTCGCCTTCTGGGCCACTGGAATTTTCCCATTTTTCCATTCGATCTTGTGCGGGTAAAGAAACAATTTCTCGGTGCTTAGGTCGTCAAAGACGGCCATGGCCTTGGTCCCCACGACGATGAGTTTCTGTTCTTTGTAGGGATGGAGCCAGCTGACGAAGATATGGCCTTTGACCCCATTGGGAAATTCCAGGAAGGTCAGGGTGGTATCATAAATTCCCGGATTCAGGTAATCGCCCCCGAAAGCCGAAACCTTGACCGGCTCTTCCTGCAGGAGGAGAAGCATGACCGATATGTCGTGGGGAGCGAAGCTCCAGAGGATGTTCTCTTCGGTCCGTAGTTTCCCGATATTGAGGCGGTTGGAGTAAACATATTCCACCTTCCCCAGGTCGCCCGTGGAAATTATTTTTCTTAGTTTGTCCACCGCGGGATGGTAAAGGAGAATGTGACCCACCATGAGCACCCGCTTCTCCTGGGCAGCTATATTGACCAGCTCTTCCCCCTCCTTCACTGTAAGGGCTAGAGGCTTTTCTACCAGGACATCCTTGCCGGCCAGCAGGGCTTCTCGGGCCAGAGAATAATGGGTGGAAGCGGGGGTGGCGATGGCCAGCGCCTGGACCTGCGGGTTCCGAAGAAGGTCAGAAAACGATGGGCACCAACCGACATTCGGATATTTCCTCTGCAGGCTGGCCAGGACCTCCGGGTCCGAATCACAGCAGGTGTGCAGGGCCCCCATTTCGTAAAGGTTGCGAAAGATATTCTTCCCCCAGTATCCGATTCCCACCAGACCAATCGATTTTTTCGTTTCTTCCATCATTCTGGGCAACTCCTTCCGGCGCGGCCGGCCTCCCTCGGTCTGTTTTCATCTTCTTTCTCTGAAGGGGAACAGCCAACCCCGGCCGATCACTCCTGCATTTTCTCCGCGCGCTCAAGCTCAAACCGCCCCCGGGGATGGCGGGGAGAAAGGGCTAAAGCTTCACGGGCCGCAGCAAGGGCCTGAGCTTGACCTCCCGCCATGCGGTAGGCATAGGCAGCCTGCGCATGAAGATGGGCGATGTCGGACAATTCTCTTCCCGTGGAGCGACTCAACCGCTGGCGGGCCGCCTCTTGGAAAAGCTCTCCCGCCTCCTTCCATCGCCCTATTTTGGAAAGAACCAGACCCTGGGTTTCAAAAACCAAGTCGGGAGTGGAATTCTTTAAAGAAAGGCATCGGCTTAGGGATTTGAGGACTGGCTCGGCATCCTGCGGGCTGACAAGAGAGACCCCACTCATGAAGCGATGGGCGAGGCTCTGGGCATGGGTTTGGCAAGAGTCGAAGTCGTCAAACGCCAGGGAGGCAGCCCGTCCGCGGGCCTGGAATTCTCCCGTGGGATCATTGGCCGACCCTCGAGCCATGGCCTGCCAGGCCTCTTTCTGTTGGGGGAAGGCCGCAATCCATCCTTGAAGAACGGCCCGCAGGAAATGGGGATTAGCCCCCCCCCATCGCTCCTGGTAGCGGACGATTTCCTCGAATTCCCGGGAGGTCAAGGGTCCTTTCCGGTCGATCCATTTTTTTAGAAGGAGACCATTCCAACGGTTGGGCCGGAGGCGGTCATCTAGGTCGACGGTCTCCCTCACCCCCCTTCCCACAAAAAAGGCCCTGGGAGCATCGTATTCTAGTACAGGGAAATTGTCAGTGTTGGTGATCGCTTGCTTGGAGGCCTCGGCCACGGTCTGAGAGTTCATCATCTCCAAAGAGAAGATGGTGGAAAGGTGATGGATCCCCAGCCGCCTGAGACTTTCCCTCACTTTGGGTTTGGCTATCTCTTCGATCATCGCTTTCAGGTCCAACTGAAGAGGTTCCACCCGGCAGATAAAGAAATAATCGCCCGCCAGGCTGTTCCACCCGGAGACATAGGGAAAGGCCTTGCGAATCGTGGCCAAGGCTGTCTTGAAGAGCTCATCGGAGAATTCATAACCCTGGACCCACTGGACCAGGATCCCCCCCGGATTCAGGTGGTTCCGGGCCTCCAAGAAGAATTCCTCGGTGAGAAGAGCCCCAATGCCGCTGATCCAGGGATTGCTCGGTTCGTTGATGATGACATCATAACGACGGGGAACAGTTCTCAAAAAGGTTTTGGCATCCTCCACAAGCAGATGTAGACGGGGATCATCAAGGGCCTGATCGTTATAAGGGGCGAATAAGGGGGCCGCCTCCAACACCTCCTTCGAGATCTCCACAACGTCCAAGCGGCGAATATTATGTTGCAGTGCTCCCCCAGCGGTAATGCCGCTTCCCAAGCCCACAAGCAAAACATCCTCGGCCGAAGCATGAAGGATGAGAGGCACATGGGCGATCAGCAGCTGCGTGGAAAGGTCCCCCTC
>Ga0316620_10001357_pt1 | contig 10535 bp, 10 predicted proteins | sample OWC_Aug_M1_C1_D5_FD_207651 | JGI IMG/M metagenome (GOLD analysis project Ga0316620, IMG submission 207651) | Wetland soil microbial communities from Old Woman Creek delta, Ohio, United States - OWC_Aug_M1_C1_D5_B | ecosystem: Environmental > Terrestrial > Soil > Wetlands | place: USA: Ohio...
AGGTTGTGATGGATGATGAAAAGCAGTTCGAGTGCAGGGCCGGCGACGTGTCACTCCTGCCGACGGGGCATGACGCATGGGTGGTAGGGAATGAACCGGTGGTGGTGATCGATTTTCAGGGGATGGTTGACTACGCCAAGGCCTCTGTGAAGAAAAAATAGGGCTTCGTCCTCACTTCTTGATGATCTGATCGGCCACGGCCTGGGTGGCTTTCTTCACGGTATCGGGATCGCCCAGGTAATAACTGCGGATCGGCGTCAGGTCGTCCCTGAGTTCGTAGACCAGCGGTATGCCCGTGGGGATGTTCAACCCCACGATTACGTCATCGGGCACGCGGTCCAGGTACTTCACGAGGGCCCGGAGGCTGTTTCCGTGGGCGGAGATGACCACCCGTTTGCCCTCCCTGACCGTTGGCGCAATCGTCTCATGCCAGTAAGGGAGGAAGCGCTCGACGGTGTCTTTCAGACATTCCGTGAGGGGCACCTCCCCGGGGCGCAGATCGGCATAGCGCGGGTCTCTCCCGTTGTATCGGGGGTCGTCCGGCGTGAGGGCGGGAGGACGGATATCGTAGCTTCGCCGCCAGATCTGGACCTGCTCCATGCCGTGCTTCTCCACCATCTCGGCCTTGTTGAGCCCCTGGAGGGCCCCGTAGTGGCGTTCGTTGAGTCGCCAGCTGTAGTGGACAGGGATCCACATGAGATCCATCTCCTCGAGGACGATCCAGAGCGTCTTGATGGCCCGCTTCAGCACCGATGTGTATGCCACGTCGAAAACATAGCCCTCACAGAGTAAAGTACGCCCCGCCTGGACGGCCTCGTCGACGCCTTTATCGGACAGTCCCACATCGGTCCAGCCGGTGAAGCGGTTTTCCTTGTTCCAGGTGCTCTCGCCGTGGCGGATCAGTACGATTTTTTTCATTCCTGATCTCCTCATCTCACCTGTTGATTCATTCGGTTATTTATAACTATTTTTCACCGTCGAGGTCAATAATTTCCGTGCGGTGGTTGGTTCCAGGACGACGCGACGAGGGGCGTGCACAGGATCTTTATTGTGTGAGCAGAGAGTGCCATGGGCCTATTGTCTCGCGGTGCGACGATTGGACGGGGGCACTTCTCCGCAGTTCGTCCGGAAGGGATTGATGTCGATGCCGCCGCGCCTCGTGTAGCGGGCATAGACGGTCAGCCGCTCCGGCCTGCACTGACGCAGGATATCCGTGAATATCCGCTCCACGCAGTGTTCGTGGAAATCGCCGTGCTGCCTGAAAGAGACAATGTATCGAAGAAGACCCGCACGGTTGATTTTGGGACCCCGGTAGCGGACCTGAAGGCTTGCCCAGTCCGGCTGGCCGGTGAGCGGGCAGTTCGATTTCAGGAGATTCGATGTCAGTGTTTCCTCGACAACGGGTCCCCTGACGGAAAGCAGTGCCGCATCCGGAGTGTAACTTGAAATCCTTGTATGGACGCCGTCGATCAGCTCCCCCTCCAGTTCTTCGAGGACCTGCCGTCCGAATCTCCCCGGGATTGTGATTTTGACTTTTACCCTGCTTCCGCAGGCCTGACTGAGGTCTCGCCTCATCGTCCTTTCCACCAGAGCGATACTCGAAAAACGAGACTGGTTGAAGGAATTCAGATAGAGCTTCATGGATCTGGATTCAATGAGACGGCGGGATTCAGCCGGGAAAATAATGGTCGCTATTGCAACCCGGGGTTTCCCTCCAGGATCCAGCCAGGACAATTCGTAGGCGTTCCATATGTCGACGCCGCTGAAGGGCAGCGCCCGGCCGATCCCGATCTTGGCGCGGTGCGTCGCCCTCATGACGGGGAGAAGCAAACCGGAGTCGTACTCATCCTTGTACGTGAGGACCTTGGTCCGGGACAGAGGTTTTCTTTTCGGCTTCATCGATGCTCCCCCGTCCTGTTTAATCCCAGTCCTTTATCATAAAGCCCAGACCGATACGCCTGATGCTGTGGTTGTAGTCGAGCAGGCTCTCTCCGTAGCCCTGAAAAAACTGAATATACCCGCTGACCCGATCCATGAGCGGGAAGGCCCACTCGAGCTGCAGGGCGCCGTGATTGTCATCGAAGTTGAAATTGTTACGCACCATCGCGCCGAAGCGTTGATTTTTCCAGAAATAATATCCCCAGAGTTCGCCGTAGCCGAGATAGCTCTCGATGTCGGGATTGTCATCATCCTCACTGTCTTCGGGAACCCTCAGCCAGGTGTTCAGAAGCAGGACGAAGTTCTCACGCTCGAAACCAAAATTCGCCACAAAACGGTTCCAGCTTCTCGAGAGGGGATCGGATTGGCCGTTGGATTGATGATTGAAACCCACGTTGATGAACCGGCCCTTCAAACCGAGGAAATCGTAGTTAGTCCGAAAATTCAGCAGGAGTTCCGGCTCGTAGTCGGTATCGCGAAACGGCGAGGAGTCCTCGACGTTGTAAAACTGCCAGAAGGACTTTTGAGTATAGCCGAACCACAGGTCCATGTTCTTGCCCAGGATATCCTGCCAGAGCTTGACCTTGAAGCTCAGCTGGAATTTGACCTCCGCGTTTTTTAATTCCTCCGTCGAGTCGGCCTCCTGGACGGTTTTTTCGTTCGGGTTCTCCACATAGGTGTAGGGGAGGAGGTAATTCGCTCGGTGGAACTTGACGGCGAACTTACCCCGCCTTGACTCCTTGTCCAGATCCCACAGCTTTGCAAGATAGGTGGGAAGCTCCTCCTCTTCCGGGGGCGTCTCTTTTGTGATCGCCATCCCTTCCGCTGCTGTCTTGCGTCCGGCCAGTTCGTCGTAACACTTCAGCCGTTCCGTGGCATTCTCGATCCGGGCGCATTCCTCCAGGCTTCGTGGCGTGTCTGCCCAAACGATGCCGGGGGATACAAGAAACACAAACATGCCGATAAACAAAGATACTCTGGCGGTCCAGCGGGCAATCTTTCTTTTCAATACTAATTTTTCAACGTGCATCTGCCTCAGCGATCCGCTCCTGTTTGAATGCCATCTACTTCTTTTCCGGTTTGGTGGCCTTGTGGAACTCCCCTGAGCTAATCTCCTTGACTTCGGAGGACTGGAGAATCACATCACTGTTAGTCCTGGTGTCCTTGAACTTGATGGCCCCGCTGCTCATCTGTTCAACATTTTCCGTGTAATAGGCGTTCTTGGATGAGGGATCCGTCACTCTGTAGTAAGACCCGCAGCCGACGAGTAAAAACACACAAAACACAAAAATGGCCAGCCTTTTCATATGATAAACCTCCTCGCTTGCTGTTTATTTTTACCCGCGGTTTGAATATCGCCGCGGGGTTCGCTCGTAACGGGCCCATCCTTTGTGAATGACCACCAAGAGGTTGCCGTTCATGCCTCTCAAGGAAGCTATGAAATTTTTTCAACCGTCACTCCCGGCTGAATCCGTCACGGTTTCGGGTTTATTTCCCTCAACCAGCGTTGAAATCACGGAGTGGGTCACGGCAAGAACGACAGGGCCTATAAAGATCCCGATGATGCCGAATGCGATAAGCCCGCCGAGGACACCGGCAAAGACCAGCAGGAGCGGGAGGTCGGCCCCTTTCTTGATCAGGATCGGCCGCAGGAAGTTGTCCATACCGCCGACGATGATCATCCATACGAGCAGCACCGTGCCCAGGACGGTCTGACCCGTCCAGTAAAGCCAGACAACAGCGGGCAGGAGCACCAGAAAGACGCCCAGCTGCGCCAGCGCGAGCACGAACATGACCAGCGTCAGGATCGCAACGGCCGGCACACCCGCCACCGCGAGACCGATGCCGCCGAGGACCGACTGGATAAGGGCTGTAACGACAACACCGAGAGCAACACCCCTGACCGCCCTGGCGGCAAGCACCAGAACCTCCTCGCCGCGCTGCCCGCCGATCCACCGGGCGAAGAGTGTCACGCCCCCTGCGGCTTTTTCACCACCAAGGAACATAATCGCGGAGATGATCACGGTGAGCATAAACTGGACGATCATCATTCCGAAGTTCCCGGCCTGGCCCATGAACCAGTTCACGACCCTGCCGGCGTAAGGCATCACTTTCGCGGTCAGGCCCTCCGACCCGGCAGAAGCGAGCTCCTGCCACCCTGCCGCGAGTTTTGGACCGACCAGGGGCAATCCACCGACCCATCCGGGCGGGGGCGGCAACCCGGAATCTTTAATGGACTTCGTCCATCCGGCTATTCTGTCGGTGTTCTGAACGATCGTCCCGGCAGCGAGCAGAAGCGGAACGAAGAGTACCATCAGCAAGACCACCGTCATCGCTGTAACGGCAAGGCCGCGTTTACCCCACATCCGCTTCTGCATGCGCAGCATGAGCGGCCACGTGGCCACGACGATCATGGTCGCCCAGATCATCGCAAGCAGGAAGGGCCACAGAATCCAGACACTGGCGGTGATGAGTGTGAGGATGACGAGCACGGAGAGCGTTGCCCGGGTGATCTCCCGGGAGGGGAGTAGACCCGTCATAATCCATAACCTCCTTTATAAGGGGCATGCCTCCTTTGAAGCTGAAGGCGTGGAAACGGCAAAACAGGCTATTAAAAGTCGAGAAATCTTAATATATTCCCCTCACATGAATCAAGGAAATACCACCGCGCAAGGACGAAACATTGCCACAACGGAGAGATAAAAGAAGGCCGGACAGCCGGCCCGGCCTTCTCTTATCCGGCTCCCCGATGCTGCCAAGGCAGGTACCGGGAAGTGTCTGTTGACTGTTTAAGGGTGCATGCCCAGCATGACGTAAAATGAGTTGCTGCCGTCATCGGCGCGGCCATAGGCGACATAGAACGGTCCGAGGATGGTGTCGACACCCAAGAAGACACTGCCGCAGTATATCGTGCCGGAAGCGGTCGTGGGATCGAAAGCATTTCCGACCTCTCCGGCCTCGAACGACCCCCCGAGGTGGACCCCCCCTCCCAGGGTGGAGGGCAGATTGGCAAACCGGTAGGTATAGACCAGTCGGCCCATATAATAGTATTGGCCGACGAGCTGATCCAGGAGGTAGCCCGAGAAGTGAAGGAAACCGCCCTGTTTGAAGAGGTCGTAGGCCGGGATTCTGCTCTCGGGACTTTCACCGTAAAAAAACCCCAGATTAAGGGTGTGCCTGTCGAGATTGAGGGGCTTCTGCAAGGTCAGCTCGAATTTGTTGTAATTGTCGTCGGCTCCAAAGGCCGGGTCGGTGACGAAGAACGTACCTCCCAGCAGGAATCCCTCGCGGGGAAAACTGGTGCTGTCGAGTTGGTCGAGGACGAACCGGCCCATCCACCCCCCCTGCCTGAGGTCATACTCCGGCACCAAATCTGTCCCGGCGGAAAGGACGCCGAATCTTTGATCTGTTTTCAGTTTGCCCTGGAAAAACCCCAGCCGCAACTCGCCCAGCCTGCCCTGGACGCCCAAATCGAGCCCGCCGCGAAGGGTTGAAACTTTATACTCTCCCACCCAGTCATCTCCGATATAGTAGTTGATGGGTTCTTTCTTCAGGTCCAGCCATGGAGCGGCAAAAACCCCGATTCGCCGTGTGAAGGGCTGGTAAAACTCGGTGTGGAACTGATTGACATAGCCAAACGTAAGGTCATTTCGCCACTCTGCTCCCAGGCTGTTAAGCCAGGTCATGCGGTGCATGACAGAGAAATTAAACCGCTGCTCCTCATCGAAATCCGAGGAATAGCCCAAACCGAACTTAAGGTAGTTCGGTCCCCAGGATTTCTCGATGCCCTCCACGACGAGACTCCTCCCTTCACGGTCGTCCCTCAGGCGGTAATCCAGGCGCTCGAAATCCCCGCGGCCATAGATCGTTGTCAGGTTGCGATGGAGGGTCTGCAGTTCGGATCTCTCACGGCCCAGTCTATCCTCCAGTTCGGTCTCAATCCTGGTGGGCCTCTGTTTGATCTGGGCCTCAATGACATCGGGGTTCACCCGCTTCATGGTGTCCGCGACCTTGACGTCGGCGAGATCCACCTCGCCGGGTTTCCGTGCTGAGCGGCTGAGCTGCCAGGCCTGGTAATCCGCCTCTCTCACACTAAGGGCTTTTAGCTTCTCCTCCACCACCCGGGCGGCCTCGATGCCGATCGGGACGGTCTTCATCGCACCGGTGAAATCGCTTGAGCTGAAATCCCCGAGCCCCGGGATGAGATCGATGAGGATGTCCTTTTCAGTCAGTTCGCCGAGGGAGACTTTGACGTTCTGCTCCGTCATCAGGTTGACCGCCTGGAGGGCCACGGAAGCCGGTGAGGTGATCTGGTCACGCCGGAGGGGGGGCGTGCCTAGGTTCACGGCGATGATGATCTCGCAGCCGGCTGCGCGGGCCACATCGACGGGGAGGTTTCGCACCATGCCGCCGTCCACGTAGAGGCGACCGTCGATTTCCACGGGCGCGAAGGCGGCGGGAATGGACATGCTGGCACGCATGGCTTTCACGAGTGTGCCGCGATCGAAGACCTTCATTTCCCCGCTTTCCAGATCCATCGCCACGGCGCGATAGGGGATCGGGAGGCTGTCGAAGACTTTCTCGGCCCGTCCCGCTTCAAGACCGACGAACTCCGTCAGGAGAAACTCAAACTTGTAGCCTGCCGTCGTTCCCATGGGCAAAAGGACCTTTCCATTGCGAAGACCCAGTTCGAGGCCGAAGAGGCTTGAGAAATCATCCTGCTTCCGGCGCCAGGGCATATCCTGCCTCGCGGGATAATCAGTGAAGATGCTTTCCCAGTCAACAGCCCCAATGAGCTTCTCCATGTCTTCGGGCGATACCCCCGAAGCGTAGATACCGCCGACCAGCGAACCCATGCTGGTGCCCGCGATGAAATCGACGGGCACGTGGAGTTCCTCCAGGACCTTGAGCACACCTACGTGGGCCACCCCCCGGGCCCCGCCCCCGGAGAGTACGAGCCCCACTTTGGGACGACCATCGATTCTATATAGTTCAGTCTTCGGCTGTTCATCGGCGGCCTGGGCGGGATTCGGCATCACAAGGGAAAAGATACAAAGGATGAATCCGAGAAAGACAAGAGTACTGCGGCGGGTCTGCTTTTTCATGGCGAGCCCCCCTTTACAAACCTTTCTTCACGCTCAATCTTTTGATCAAACAGCACCGGCTAATGCGACGGCCCGCGCATTTCCACCCGGGCCCTGTTGGCCATGCGGACAAGCTCCCAGTAGGGCGCCCTGTATCCCTGTTTCTCCTGGAAAGCGGCTGCTTGGGCCAGTACCTTTTCTCTCATCGCTTTGTGACGGCTGTCCAGCGTCAGGCTCCTGAGGGCCGCTGGGACATCCATCCCCTCGGGGATAGGCCCCGCACCGCCGAACTGGTTCAGCACGACACAGTATGCCTTTGCGATCCGGGCCGGCGCCAGCAGGTACCAGGGGTAGGTGAGGCGATCCCCCTCGTCGGCCCCTTCGAGCATGGCTTCGATGATGGCGCTGTCCACATGGTCCTGCCAGAGGGCTTCGGGATCGCGCCACTCGCCCACCACGGTGAGCTGGGGGTCATACTCGAGGTCTGCAGGCGCCTGGGTCTCGAAATGCGTGACACCGAAATCAGTAAGCCACCTAACGACACCCGGCGCGGACATGTGGGTTGTCCACTGCCACAGATCGATACCGAATGGCTGGTAGGCCGAGGACGCTACCTCCGAGCAGAACTGTTGAGCGTGATCGCGAAAATCCATCTCGAAATCATAGGGGATGTGCCGTGCCTTCACCTCCTCAAGGGCTTTTTGAGCGGCCTTGTGCGGAAGCATCGGGTCAGCCTTCATCGGGGGCAGATCAGCCCTCAGCCGAAGGACCATGACTCGGAGCTTCTTGTCCTTGATATACTCCTCCATGCTGGAAACAACGACGCCCCTTTCAATATGCGCCTCGATGATGCTGGGGACACGTGTCTTTTCGTCGATGTAGAGGAGGGCAATATGGGAGAAATTCCCCGGGTAGTCATTTCCGCGGGCGATGAGGGCCGAAGTCGGGGCGCCTCCCCGGGAAACCAGGATGTCGCCGCTCCGGAGGATCCCCCCGGCCATTTCGAAGGATGGGGTTACCGAAGGCTCCTTTTCACCCTTGACGAGGCCGGCATAGGAGCCTGGAGGGGCCTGGAGCATGACCCCCTCCAGTGCCATTCTCCCGCCGTAGAGCAGGCGATAGAGGCGGTTTCGCACCTCACGACTTTGCAAGTCCCATAGCCTCGACTGGACCTTGAGAAGATTTCTGGTCCGCGTGATCAGATCGATGTATTCATCGAGACGCGCGGGGCAGACCGCCACCATGGTGCCGACAACGGCGGAGATCCTTTCCAGTTCGGCAAAGACCGGGTCGTCGGGTTTCCGTTGAGACTTCGAGAGGAGAGCGAGATCCCGATTGCCCGCCTTCAATCCCTGGTCTATCCTGCCCTTGAGGCCTTCACAACCGATCCCCTTGGCTTCACGGAAATAGGCTTCCAGGGCATCCCAGGTCTGCTCCTGCTTCCAGGTGAAGGGCTCGCCGACAACCCCCTTTGGCGGTACCCGATCCGGGGACGGAACGGAAAGGACGAGGAAGACGGCGATCACCACTGCCAGTGCTATCCATATCCTCCGTCGTTTCATAAGCAGCTCCTTTGTACGTCATCTTTCTGAAGTTCTTCTTATAACGGCTGTGCTGGATTCCCGGGGACGGACACCAGGGGCCTAAAACGATGACGACCCTTCGTCCCATCATGCCTCTGCATCAAATCACTTTCGTTTTTTCACATCCGTCCATAACTTGGAATCATACATTTCCTCAATCTTCTTGAAATTCGCATCCATCATATCGAGGTAAGTCTTCTGCATTTTTTTCGATTTATCGGTCCAGTCTTTGATCATCTTCTTCGACTCTTCCTGCAGGACTCCGCTCTGGCTGAACATCAACTCCAGCATCTTCTCACCTTGTTCCTGCATGGTAAAAATCGACTTCAGGTAGGCTTCCCACTGCGTCTTCCAGAACTTCATCATTTCTTTATTCATTTTTCATTACCTCCTCTAGGGTTTCTTTATGTTCGGAGAGCACCTTCGCGGGCTCGGGCTTGTCCGAGTCGCCGCAGCCGCGCCACTCCGTGGCGATGACCCGTATCGAATCGGGCAGCAACGGCAGCACAAGAGCGAGCCAGTCGGCACACTCGAGGTTGCCGTGAACCGCGAGGACCACGTTGTCCCCGGCGCCGTGTTCAATATAGTTGATACTCAGGTCTCCCGCCTTTACGCGCGGCATGTTTTCCTCCTGTTGTCCTTCTCATACCACCTATTCCTCAGCACATGATGCTGAGCCCTGCATCGACGTACAATGTCATTCCGGTGAGCTTCTTTGCATATGGCGTTGCCAGGTAGGCCGTGGCCATGCCCACGTCGTCGATGTCAACCAGGTCATGGATCGGCGATTGTTCTATAGCCTCGTGAAGCAACAGATCGAAGTCCTTGAGCCCTCCCGCAGCCCGCGTTTTGATGGGGCCCGGCGAGATGGCATGCACCCGGATCCCCTTCGGGCCGAGCTCGTAGGCCAGATAGCGGACCGAGGACTCCAGGGCTGCCTTGACAGGCCCCATGACATTGTAGTTCGGGACCACCTTGTTCGCTCCGTAGTAACTCATGGCAAATAACGCCCCCCCCTCCGTCATGAGTGGCGCGGCCAGCCGCGCCATGCGCACGAAGGAGTGGCAGGATACGTCCATGGCCATGGAGAAGCCCTCAGCGGAACAATCGAGAAGCCCCCCTTTCAGATCCTTCTGCGGCGCAAAGGCAATCGAGTGAAGGCCGATGTGGAGTTTGCCCCAGGTCTTTCGGACGGATGCGAAAACGGCCTCCATCTGTCCGGGAATCTGGACATCAAGTGGCATGAAGACCTTCGCCTTCAGTTCCCGGGCGAGCGGTTCCACGAAAGACTTTGCCTTTTCGTTGAGATAGGTTATGGCCAGCTCCGCCCCGAGCTCTTTGAAGGCCTTCGCGCAGCCATAGGCGATGGAATATTCGTTGGCAATGCCGATGACCAGAGCCGTCTGACCGGCCAGCGGAAGTGTCCGGGTCTTTGTCATGTTCGCCTCCTTCAATCCTTTTTAGACACCGAGGATGTTCTTCGTGTGCAGGGCGATCATCAGCTCCTCGTCCGTGGGAATCACCCAGGCACGCACCCGGCTTCCCTCCCGGCTGATGCAGGGCCCTCCGGCCTCGTTTGCTTTTTCATCGAATTGAAGCCCGAGCCACTGCGCGGATCGGCAGACACGCTCACGGATCGGCGCGGAATTTTCACCGATGCCCGCCGTGAATACAATGGCGTCCATGCCTCCGAGGGCTGCAGACATGGAGCCCAGCTCGCGGGTAATCCGGTAGACGAAAAGCTCAACGGCCTCGGCAGCCCGCGGGTCCGGGCTTGCCAGAAGCGTCCGCATGTCGCTCGAGATCCCCGAAACGCCCAGAAGCCCCGACTCCTGGTAGACGAGCTTCTCGATGGCCCTCGCTTCCATGCCGCATTCGTCCATCAGGTAGAGCATGACCCCGGGATCGAGGGTACCGCATCGCGTCCCCA
>Ga0316620_10001358_pt1 | contig 10531 bp, 11 predicted proteins | sample OWC_Aug_M1_C1_D5_FD_207651 | JGI IMG/M metagenome (GOLD analysis project Ga0316620, IMG submission 207651) | Wetland soil microbial communities from Old Woman Creek delta, Ohio, United States - OWC_Aug_M1_C1_D5_B | ecosystem: Environmental > Terrestrial > Soil > Wetlands | place: USA: Ohio...
GTCCCAGCCGATGCTCGCGCGATAGAAGCGGCTGAAGACCGGTTCGAACGCGCCGCCGAGCTCGATGAGCTCAAGGTATCCGGGGAGCGTCGCGGTCGTATCCATGTAGGCGACCCGCCCGCCGCTTGGAACATGAGCGAGGAAGGCGAGCTCGTGTCCGGCCGTGCGGTGCTTCTCCACCTCGCGATCGAAGTGCCAGGTCGCGATGCCCCAGTGATGAAAGCCGTGGCCGCGCCGGTCGATCCACTCCTTGTACACGGACGGCGCGTCGTTGTTCGGCTGGATGAGCTCGATGTTCATGTGGCCCGCGAAGCTCATCGCGAGCGACACGTCCGCCTGTGAAGGTTGTCCTCGGTAGACCGGTTTCTCGCCGGTGAAATGGTCGAGCATGAACCAGGGGCCGACCTTGAGTTTCTTCACCCAGTGATCGATTGCCGCACGGATGTCCTTGACGACGTACGCCATCTGGATGATGCCGTCGTCGGGCTGGCCGAAGCAGACAAGACTCATGGGCGGACCTCGTGTATGCGGCAGGAGTCACCGCCGCCCGATCCTAACCGAGTTCCGCGCCGAAGTGCGCGCCGGACCATGCAACGGCCCGGTACGTACAATTCACGTCGACTCCCGCGGCCGGGTGTCTAGAATCCGTCCGAACCGGACAAAGGACCGCAAAGCCATGGCCCAGCACGTTCACACGCCGTTGCACGAGCTTGCGCCGGCGGAAGTCAAGCGCCTGCTCGAGACGAAGAAGATTCTCCTGATCGACGTGCGCGAGCCGCACGAATACGAAGCGGAGCGGATCTCGGGAGCGCTGCTCTTTCCGCTATCGACGTTCGACGCGGCGGCGCTGCCTCCGGACGAGCCGCGGCGGCTCGTATTTCATTGCGGCAGCGGCAAGCGCTCGGCCGCCGCGGCTGCGCTGCGGGTGCTCACCGGAGTGCATTCGGTCGCGCACATGACCGGGGGCATCCAGGCCTGGAAGTCGGCCGGGCTGCCCGTGATCAAGCTCGATCCGGAAACGGGGCAGCCCGTGACCTCGTAAGCTTTCCAGGGCCGCGACACACTGGAGCACTTGCATGCCGGCGGAGCCCGGAGGCTTTCCAAGGATCGAGAAGCGCCGGTCGCCCGGTCTGGCGTCCGCGCCGAACATGGCGGACTACGGGGAGGAAGCGCGCCGTTTCGACTGGCAGCGTGCCCGGGGCCTGCTTGCGGGTCTGCCGCACGGTGGCCTCAACATCGCCCACGAAGCGCTCGACCGCCAGGTCGGCGCCGGCCGCGGCGCTCACCTCGCGGTGCGCTTCATCGATCGCGACGGCCGCCGGTCGGATTTCAGCTACGCGGACCTCACGCAGGCCGCGAATCGCTGCGGCAATGCTCTGCGTCAGCTCGGGTTCGCGCGCGGGGAGAGGATCTTCAGCCTGCTCGGCCGCGGTCCGGCGCTGCACATCGCGGCGCTCGGCACGCTCAAGGCGGGCATGGTCTTCTGTCCGATGTTCTCCGCGTTCGGTCCGGAGCCGGTGAAGACGCGGCTCGAGCTCGGCGAGGCCGCGGTGCTTATCACGAGCGACACGCTGTACGCGCGCAAAGTCGCGCCGATCCGCTCGCAGCTGCCGAAACTGCGTCGCGTTCTGATCGTGCGCACGACGCCCGGCGAGCTCCCGCCCGGGACCGCCGACTTCGATGCGCTGCTGGCGGCGGCATCGGACGAACTCACGGCGGCCGAGACGGACGCGGAGGACATCGCGCTGCTGCACTTCACCAGCGGGACCACGGGCCGGCCGAAGGGCGTACTGCACGCGCACGCCGCGGTCATCGTTCACCACGTGACCGCGCGCCTCGCGCTCGACCTCAAGTCCGAGGACCGCTATTGGTGCACGGCCGACCCCGGCTGGGTGACCGGCATGACCTACGGCGTGATTGCGCCGCTTACCTGCGGCGTCACGTCGATTGTCGACCAGGAGGAGTTCGAACCCGAGCGCTGGTACTCGCTGCTCGCGGAGGAGCGCGTAACGGTGTGGTACACGGCACCGACGGCGATCCGCATGCTGATGAAAGCCGGCATCGACCTGACCCGTGCCCATACGTATCCGCAGTTGCGATTTCTCGCGAGCGTCGGCGAGCCGCTCAATCCGGAAGCCGTGGTCTGGGGCGTCGAAGCCTTCGGTCTGCCTTTTCACGACAACTGGTGGCAAACGGAAACGGGCGCGATCATGGTCGCGAACTTCCCGAGCGTCGACATCAAGCCGGGCTCGATGGGGCTGCCGATACCCGGGGTCGAGGCGGCGATCGTCAGGCGCACGGAAGGCGGCGGGGTGGAAGTCGTCGAGGAGCCAGGCGGTGTCGGCGAGCTCGCGTTGAAGCGCGGCTGGCCCTCGATGTTTCGCGGCTATCTCAACGACGAGGCGAAATACCGCGGATGCTTCGCGGGCGAGTGGTATCTGACCGGCGATCTCGCCAGACGCGACGCGGAGGGCTATTTCTGGTTCGTGGGCCGCGGCGACGACGTCATCAAGGCGGCCGGCCACCTCATCAGCCCGTTCGAGGTGGAGAGCGCATTGCTGGCGCATCCCGCAGTTGCGCAAGCCGGCGTGATCGGCGTGCCCGACCCGATTGCGGGCTCGGCCGTCAAGGCCTTCGTCGAGCTGAAACCGGGTGTGCAGGGGGACGCCGCGCTGCGCAAGGAGCTGCTTGCCCACGCGCGCCGGCAGCTCGGGGCGGCGGTCGCTCCGCGCGACGTGGCGTTCGTTGAAAGCCTGCCGCGCACGCGCAGCGGCAAGATCATGCGGCGAGTGCTGCGTGCGCGCGAGCTCGGGCTCCCCGAGGGCGACCTGTCGACCCTGGAGGGCGGGGCATGACGGATGCAGCCGAGACCCCCGATGTGACTCGCGAGCAGGCATTGCAGCTGCTTGGAGGGATGCTGCGCATCCGCCAGTTCGAGGATCGCTGCGCGCAGCTCTACACGGAGCTCAAGATCCGCGGTTTCCTGCACCTGTACAACGGCGAGGAAGCAGTCGCCGTCGGCGTCATGCAGGCGCTCGCGCCGCAGGATGCGATCGTGGCGACCTACCGTGAGCACGGCCACGCGCTCGCGCGCGGCGTGCCCATGAACGCACTGATGGCGGAGATGTTCGGCAAGCGTACCGGGGCGAGCGGCGGACGCGGCGGGTCGATGCACGTCTTCGACACGGCACGGCGCTTCTTCGGTGGCAATGCAATCGTCGGCGGGGGCCTGCCGCTCGCGGTCGGTCTCGCGCTCGCCGAGAAGCTCGGCCGGCGCAACGGCATCGCCGCCTGCTTCTTCGGCGAAGGCGCGGTTGCCGAGGGCGAATTTCACGAGTCGCTCAATCTCGCCGCGCTGTGGCGGCTGCCCGTGCTCTTCATCTGCGAGAACAACCTGTACGCGATGGGCACGGCGCTGGCGCGCTCCGAGGCCAATACCGACGTGAGTGCCAAGGCGGCGAGCTACGGCATGACGGCGCTGCCGGTCGACGGCATGGACGTGCTCGCCGTCGCGGCGGCGACGCGCGCGGCCGTCGGCGCGATCCGTGGCGGTGGCGGTCCGCGGCTCCTCGAGTGCCGGACCTACCGCCTGCGCGCGCATTCGATGTTCGATGCCCAGCTCTACCGCGACAAGGCCGAGGTCGAGGAGTGGCGCAAACGCGGTCCCCTGATCACGTTCACTACGCGCTGCAAGGCGGCTGGCCTGATCACGGAGGAGGATTTCCAGCGCCTGGAGAAGGCGGCAGACGGGGAGGTCGAGGCCGCGGTTGCGTTCGCGGAACGCTCGGAGTGGGAGCCGCTCGACGCGCTGGAGCGATTCGTCTACGCGGAGCACGCCACATGAGCGCGGTTGCCGGCGGTGACCGGCGCATCACCTACCGCGAGGCGCTGCGGGAAGCGCTGCGCGAGGCGCTCAGCGCGGATCCGCGCGTGTTTCTCATGGGCGAGGATGTCGGGCGTTACGGCGGTTGCTATGCGGTGACCAAGTCGCTGCTCGCGGAATTCGGCGAGGAGCGCATCCGCGATACGCCCCTGTCGGAATCGGCGTTCGTGGGCGCGGGCATCGGCGCTGCTCTTGGCGGCCTGCGGCCGATCGTCGAGATCATGACCTGCAACTTCAGCCTCCTGGCACTCGATCAGATCGTCAACAATGCCGCGACGCTCTGCCACATGTCGGCGGGCCAGTGCCCGGTGCCGGTGGTCATCCGCATGGCGACCGGCGCGGGCCGTCAGCTCGCCGCGCAGCACTCGCACAGTTTCGAGGGCTGGTACGCTCACATTCCGGGGCTGCGCATCGTGGCGCCCGCAACGATCGACGACGCGCGCGGCATGCTCGCAGCGGCCCTGCGCTCGCCCGATCCGGTGCTGATGTTCGAGCACATCGGTCTTCTGAACATGGAGGGCGAGCTGATCGAGCCACTGGTGCCGTTGGACATCGATCACGCGGCGATCCGGCGGGCGGGGCGCGACCTGACGATGCTCAGCTACGGCGCAAGCCTGTTCAAGTGCCTGGAAGCAGCGGCAACACTTGCAGGCGCAGGCGTGGAAGCCGAGGTGGTCGACCTGCGCACGCTCAGGCCGCTCGATGACACACGCATCATGGAATCCGTGCGGCGGACGCATCGCGTCCTCATCGTCGACGAGGGCTGGCGCAGCGGCGGCCTCTCCGCGGAGCTCGGCATGCGCATCGTCGAGCAGGCTTTCTATGAGCTCGACGCGCCGATCGCGCGCGTGTGCACGGCGGAGATCCCGATTCCTTACCCCAAGCACCTCGAGGATGCGGCGTTGCCGAGCGTCGAGAGGGTCGTGAGCGCCGCGCGCGCGCTGGTGGCGCATGAGTCGTGAGTTTCGCATGCCCTCGCTGGGCGCCGACATGGAGGCGGGTACGCTCGTCGAGTGGCGCATCGATAAGGGCAGCCGCGTCAAGCGTGGTGACGTCGTGGCGCTGGTCGACACCGAAAAGGGCGTCATCGACATCGAATCGTTCGAGGACGGAGTGGTCGAGTCGCTGAGCGTCAAGCCCGGCGTGCGCGTACCCGTGGGCACGACCCTGGCGCTCTTCGAGGGCGAGCCCGTCGCGCATGCGGCTGCGTTGCCGCCCGCGCGTGCGGGGGCACCCGTCGCGATTCCAACGATGCCGCCGGCCGCGGCGCCGTCTGTGGAGCGAGCGCGGCGCATCTCGCCGGCCGCCCGGGCGCGCGCAGCCTCCCTGGGGGTCGACGTCGCCGCGATCCACGGGACCGGTCCGCAGGGCGTCGTGACGCTCGCGGACGTCGAAGCGACGGTCGCGGCTGCTGGCGCGAAGCCAGCCGCGCCCGCGGCTGCCGGCCGGGCCGGCATCCGCAACGCCATCGCTGCGTCCATGGGGCGGAGCAAGCGGGAAATCCCGCATTACTATCTGCAGCTTGCGCTCGATTTCCAGGCGGCCGCAAGCTGGCTGGAGGAATTCAACCGCGTGCGCCCGGTACCGGAGCGCCTGTTGCCGGCGGTGCTCCTGATCAAGGCGACCGCGCGGGCCGCGGCGGAGAAGGACGGATTCAGCGGCTTCTACGGCGCCGGCGGCTTCGCCCGCTCGCAGGCCGTGCACGTCGGCGTCGCCATTGCCCTGCGCGGCGGGGGTCTCGTGGCGCCGGCGATTCTCGACGCCGACCGCAAGCCGCTCCCGACGATCATGCACGAGCTGCAGGACCTCGTGGCGCGGGTGCGCAGCGGCCACATGCGCAGCAGCGAGATCGGCACCGCGACACTTACCATCACGAGCCTCGGCGACGAGGGGGTGGACCTGCTGTTGCCGATCATCTATCCGCCGCAGGTGGCGATCGTCGGTTTCGGCAGCGTCCTCGAGCGCCCCTGGGCGGTCGATGGGCGGGTAGAGGTGCGCCCGGTGCTCAATCTAACGCTGGCCGCCGATCATCGCGTCACCGACGGGCGCCTCGGCGCGCAGTTCCTCGCGCGCATCCGCGACTGGCTGATGAAGCCGGCTGAGCTATGACAGCACCTTCCGCAGCCGACCCGCAGTCGCTCGAAGCGCGCATCCTGGCGCTCCTCGTCGAAGTGGCGCCCGACGTCGACCCGGCCGGGGTGCGGCCGGAGCGCGACTTCCGCGACCAGTTCGACTTCGATTCGATGGATCTCTTCAACTTCGCCACGGCCATTCACGGTGCGTTCGGGATCGACATACCCGAGCGCGATTACCGCCAGCTCGCGAGCCTCGCGAAGTGCACGGCGTACCTTGGAACGAAGCTCGGTCCATCGACACCGGGGATCTCCGCGGCGGGCAAATCATCGTAGAATGCCGCCATGCAGGGCGGGAATGGCGAGGTCGCGGGCTGGCTGGCGGGTGACCGTTACCCGCTGCTTCTGCTCGGCGCTTTCGGCGTCATCTTCGTCGCGCTCGGCATCCATCCCTGGTTCCGCCAGGACTGGCTGCTCGAGAACATGCTGGTATTCGCGGCGCTTGCGGTCTTCATCCCCACGTACCGGCGCCTGCGCTTCAGCAACCTCGCGTACACGTTTCTATTCGCGTTCTTCGCGTTGCACGAGGTCGGGGCGCATTACACCTATTCGCTCGTACCCTATGACAGCTGGATCGAGCAGCTGGGCGGCACCGCCCTCAGAGCGCGCTTTGGCCTGCAGCGCAACCACTACGATCGCGTCATTCATTTCGCGTACGGGCTCTTCATGATGGCGCCCGCGATCGAGCTGCTGCGGGCAGTCGCGCCGCCGCGCGGCGTGTGGCGCTACCTGCTGCCGGTCTTTTTCATCCTGTCGCACTCGGCGCTCTACGAACTCATCGAATACGGTGCGGCTCTCGTGTTCGGCGGGGACCTCGGCACCGCCTACAACGGCACGCAGGGCGACGCCTGGGATTCGCAGAAGGACATGGCCTGCGCCCTCGCCGGCTCGGTGCTCGCCATGGCTTGCGTCATCGTTCGCGAGGTGGCGCGCCGCGGGCGCTCGGCGGCGCCGAGCCCCTCCTGAGGGACCCTCACGCGGCGCCGTGGCGGGCCGCGTGCGCGCCGTAATGCTCGATGCACTCGGATTCACGGCCGCGCACCACTCGCCGGCCCTTCAGCCGGCCCGAGCCTTCCGTCACGACCGTGCACTGGCTCTCAACGTGGTCGCTGTCGTAGTAGTAGATGACGACCCAGTCGTGTGTGCGCTCGAGCTCGTGCGCCCGCGCGGTGTTCGAATAGAGCGCCGTGTAGTGCCAGCCGCCGCGCTCGGCGTGCATGACCGGCAGCCAGGCTTCGCCCGTCGGATTGAAACGCTTGGGAGCGATGCGCCGCAGTTTGCCGCGCGCCGCCTGCGCCCGATAGTCGGCGTCGATCGCCAGAATGTCAGCGACCGCGGGGCGCGCCCCGGTCGGCGGTCGCGGCCGCATCGACCTGCGGCTGAGCGCGGCTCCGAGCCCGGCGCGCACGGTCTGCACGCGCCGCGGCCCCATGCCCGGAACGCTCGCGAGCCGGCCGTCATAAGCCGCAGTCTCGAGCGCTTCGAGCGTATCGACGCCGAGATCGTCGTGAATGCGGTGCGCGAGATCGGTACCGATGCCTGGAATGGTCATGAATACCGCCACGGGATCGGACGAGCCCCGCAGGCGATCGAGCTGGCTCCAGCGGCCGCTCGCGAGCATCTCGCGGATCGCCGATGCAATGCCGGTGCCGATGCCGGGCAGCTCTTCGATCGCGCGCAAGCCCTGGCTCTCGACCAGTTCGTGCAGGTCCGTCGGCAGGGTTTCGATCGTGGCAGCGGCGCGGCGGTACGCGTTGACGCGGAACGGGCTCGCGCGTTGTTGCTCGAGGAGATCCGCCGCCTCGGCCAGGGATCGCGCAATTGCCTGATTCGTGGTCATGCGCCGGATGCCATCAGCCCTTGATGCACACGAGCGGCTCGAGGCGGGCGACTTTGCGTGCGAGTCCCGCCGCCTCGGCCGCGTCCACGACGCGTTCGACGCTCTTGTAGGCCTCGGGCGCTTCCTCGGCAACGCCGCGCATGGAGGGGCTGCGGATCAGAATGCCGCGCTCGGCGAGCTGGGCCACGACCTGACGGCCTTGCCAGCGCTTGGCCGCCTGCGTGCGCGACATGCTCCGGCCCGCGCCATGGCAGGCCGAGCTGAACGCACGCGCTTCACCGCTCTCCATGCCGACGAGCACGAAGGAAGCCGTGCCCATCGAGCCGCCGATCAGCACCGGCTGGCCGACGGCGCGCAGCGACGCCGGCACGGCAGGGTGGCCGGGTCCGAACGCGCGCGTCGCACCCTTGCGATGGACGAAGAGGCGCCGCGGAACGCCGTCGACGTCGTGCGTTTCCTCCTTGCAGATGTTGTGCGACACGTCGTACAGCACGCGAATGACCGCTTCCGGCAGCAGGGTCCGGAATGAATGGCGGACGAGATGGGTCAGCACCTGCCGGTTGGCGAGCGCGCAGTTGGCGGCGGCACGCATTGCGCCGAGATAGTTCTGGCCAAGGTCGGAGTTGATCGGGGCGCAGGCGAGCTCGCGGTCCGGCAGGCGAATGCCGAACCCCGGCGCCGCGCGCACCATGTCGCGCAGGTAGTCGGTGCCAATCTGGTGTCCGAGGCCGCGTGAGCCGCAGTGAATCGATACCACGATGTCGTCGCGGGCGAGCTCGAGAGCGGTCGCGGCCTTCTCGTGATGGATCTCGGCAACGACCTGGACTTCCAGGTAGTGATTGCCGGAGCCGAGGGTACCGACCTCGTTGAGCTGACGCGCAAATGCCCGCGGGGATACGCAGGCGGGTTTCGCGTGCAGAATCTGGCCTTCCTCCTCGATGCGCTGCAGGTCCTGTGCCTCGCCGTAGCCTTGATCGACGGCCCAGCGCGCGCCGCCGGTCAGCGCGTCCGTCAGTTCCTCCACGGAGAGCTGCAGGCGGCCGCCGCGGCCCATGCCCGCCGGAATGGCGCGCGACAGCTCATTGGCCGTGGCGTGCTGCACCGGCAGGAATTGCGGCCGCTTGAGTCCCGTAAGGAGCGTTCGCACGCCGCAGGAAATGTCGAAGCCGACGCCACCTGCCGAGACGATGCCGCCGGCCTCGGGGTCGAAAGCGGCGACCCCGCCGATCGGGAAACCATAGCCCCAGTGAGCGTCGGGCATTGCATAGGCGGCGCGCACGATGCCCGGAAGCCGGGTCACGTTCACCAGCTGTTCGCGCACCTTGTTGTCCATGTCGGCCATGAGGTCGCTGTCGGCGTAGAGAACCGCGGGCACGCGCATGTCACCCGTTGCGGGGATCTGCCACTCGGTGGCCGAAACGCGTTGCAGGCCTTGCAGGTCCATGTGGCAGTCCTGTCCTCCTAGACGTCAATGATGCACTGTGCGGTCCACGTGCCAGGCGGACCCTCGGCGATGCTGAGATCGGTGTAGGTAGCGCCCTTGACCTCGACAGCCGGCTGGTGGCGAGCGGTGTCGAGCGGCTCGCCCCAGGCTTCCCCGCTGAGCTCGGAGTCCGTGAGCTGCACTTTGAACTGTCCGAAGAGCAGGTGCTTCGTGGCCATTTCGTACACGAGCGCATTGACCCATTCGTACAGGAGATCCTCCGGACCCGGGGCGGCACAGTGGATTTCCACGCGCTGCGCGGGGGCGATGTTCGCGAGGTCCGTGACGGCCGCGGTCAGCGCGAGCCCGATGCCTTCGAAAGCCTGGGCCAGACTGGCGCCGATGCCGCGTATCCCCACGTCGGCACCGTGGGAGTAGTGCTCCCAGCGCGGCTCGGCAGGGTTCCGGGCTCGAGGCTGAGGCATCGGTCGGGACCCCCGGACTTGTCCTCACATAACAGGATGTTGCGCGCGGAATGCGTGTACGGCATGCGCAGTTTTACGTAGATGCGGCGCCGCGGGGCACGGCATATGATGATCACGCGCATATGATGAACAGGCAACGAGTGCAGCAGGAGAAAGGCAGCGGGTCATGAACGAAAACGTCGGACGGCCAACCATAGGCCAATGGTACGCGCACAAGGACAAGGGCGCGGTCTTTCAGGTCGTAGGCTACGATGACCGCACGCGCACCATCGAAATCCAGGAATTCGAAGGTGACCTCGATGAGATCGACGCCGAGGCCTGGGATGCGATGCCGCTCGAACGTTGTGAACCTCCCGAGGACTGGACTGGTCCGGTCGACGACGTCGAAAAGGACGATCTCGGGTATTCGGACACGGAGTCGCGGCCGCTCGACTGGGCGCAATCGCTGAAGCCGGCGCCGCTGGAAGGTGAGGACCTGGAGGACTCCGGGGCCGGCGCATGAATTCGGGCGTGCGCTTCGATCGCGAGCTCATCCGCCGCTACGACTGCCTCGGTCCGCGCTACACGTCATATCCGACCGCGGTGCAGTTCGACGCAGGATTCGACGCCGCGCGTTATCGGGAAACGGCGACCGCGACGAATTCCATCCGGCCCCTGCGCCCGCTGTCCCTCTACCTGCACATTCCGTTCTGCGCGAGCCCCTGCTTCTACTGCGCCTGCAGCAAGATCATCACGCGCAACGACGCGCGGGCCGCCGACTACCTGGCG
>Ga0316620_10001360_pt1 | contig 10526 bp, 7 predicted proteins | sample OWC_Aug_M1_C1_D5_FD_207651 | JGI IMG/M metagenome (GOLD analysis project Ga0316620, IMG submission 207651) | Wetland soil microbial communities from Old Woman Creek delta, Ohio, United States - OWC_Aug_M1_C1_D5_B | ecosystem: Environmental > Terrestrial > Soil > Wetlands | place: USA: Ohio...
GTGCGGATCGCGGATGAAGAAATCAGCCCGATCAGTGACGTGCGCGGCAGCGCCGATTACAAGCGCCTTCTACTACGGCAATTGCTGTGGGCCCATTTCCTCCGTTTTTTTCCCGGCAGCGAGCCTTCGGAGGTGTGGCCATGATTTCCCAAACGCTTGCGGATCGGCTGGAAGCCGCCCATGCGCGGGGCGAATCCCGGTTCGTCGACGACCTGCCGCTGGCCGAAGGCACCTTGCATGCAGCGGTTTTCCCCGCGCCCTGTGCCAAGGGCCTGATCCGTTCCCTCGACTTGAAAAAGGCTGAAAGGGCTGCGGGAGTCTTCTCCATTTTCACGGCCGCCGATATACCCGGCGAGAATCAAATCGGTAATATCATTGCCGATGAGTCGCTGTTGGCAGATGGGGAATTCCATTACGCCGGTCAACCGCTGGCGCTGGTCGTGGCCCGCAGCGCCGAGGAAGCGCGGCGCTCAATTCGCCTGATCGAACTCGCCTTTGAACGTCTGCCCGCGGTCTTCGATCCCCGCCTGGCTTGCGCTGCCGGCGACCTGATTCTGCCGCCGCGCACCTTCGTCCTGGGCGATGTGGAATCGGCATGGGCCCATTGCGCTCACCGGGTCAGCGGCCGGGTCGATTCGGGGGGCCAGGAGCATCTGTACCTGGAGACTCAAGCGGCGCTGGCGGTTCCGAGCGAACGCGGCCGGATGGTGGTATTCTCTTCGACCCAGTCGCCATCCGTGGTGCAAAAAACAATCGCCCGAGTGCTGGGAATATCCCAGAACCAGGTGGAAGTCGATGTCCGTCGCCTCGGCGGCGGTTTCGGCGGCAAGGAGGACCAGGCGACGGCGTGGGCCGCCCTGGCTGCTTTGGCGGCTTGGAAACTGGGAAGACCGGTCAAACTGGCCTTGCGCCGCCATGAGGATATGCGTTTCACCGGCAAACGCCATCCCTATTCATCCGATTTCGCCATCGGGCTCGATGCCCGGGGAAAGATTCTGGCATACGAGGTAACCTTCTATCAGAATGCGGGAGCCGCGGCCGATCTTTCGCCGGCCATCCTGGAGCGGACGCTTTTTCACGCGTCCAACAGCTATTTCATTCCCAACGTGCGCGCCACCGCCTACTGCTGCCGGACCAATCTCCCGCCTTATACGGCCTTCCGGGGATTCGGCGCCCCGCAGGCCATGCTGGTCATGGAGGCGGCGATCGTTGAGGCGGCGTGGGCCATGGGCACCGATGTCGCCGTCATCCAGGAAAAAAACCTGCTGCGGGAGGGCGACGTATTCCCCTACGGCCAGGAGGCGAAAAACTGCCGGGCCCTGCGGTGCTGGGATCAAGCCGTGAAAGTGAACGATCTGCAGGGACGGCGTTTCCGCGTGGGCGAATTCAACCGCAGCCATCGCTGGGAGAAGAAGGGCCTGGCGGTCATGCCCATCTGTTTCGGCATCTCCTTCACCAGTACACCCCTCAATCAGGCGGGCGCCCTGGTGCACGTGTACACCGACGGCAGCGTCAGCGTCAGCACCGCCGCTGTGGAGATGGGCCAGGGTGTGAACGCAAAGGTGCGCCTGGTCGTTGCCCGCACACTGGGAATTTCGCCGCAGCGGGTGCGCGTGGAGAGCACCAACACCATGCGGGTGGCCAATATGTCGCCCACGGCGGCCAGCGTGGGAGCCGACCTCAACGGCCGCGCCGCGCAGATGGCCTGCCAGATGATCCGCGGCCGCCTGCTGAGGGTGGCGGCGGAAGAATTGGGCCTTTCGCCCACCGAAAATCTGGCCATCGTGGACGAGGCCGTTTCTCACGATCGGGGAGGAAAGAGCGATTTGTCATGGGAGCGGCTGATCCGCGCCGCCTTTTCCAGGCGCGTGAACCTTTCAGCCCAGGCCCATTACGCCACGCCGGGGATACACTTCGACCGCCAGCGGGAGAAAGGGCGCCCCTTTGCCTATCACGTGTTCGGCACCGCCGTGTGCGAAGCGAATCTCGACTGCCTGCGGGGAATCGCCCGCGTGGAACGAGTGAGCGTGGTCCACGATCTCGGCCGCAGCATCGATCCCCTTGTGGATCGCGGCCAGATGGAAGGCGGCATCGTCCAGGGGATCGGCTGGCTGACCATGGAGGAGCTGCTCTATTCGCCGGAAGGCCTCCTGATCAGCGACAGCTTCGGAACCTACAAGGTTCCCGACCTGCGCTCCGTTCCCGATGAGATCGATCTCCATTTCCTGGAAGACGCCGACAATCCGGAGGCCGTGATGGGTTCCAAGGCCGTGGGCGAGCCGCCGTTCATGTACGGCATCGGCGCCTATTTTGCGATCCGCGAGGCCATGCGCGCCTTCCGGCCCGACAAGCCGTTGGCCATTACGACGCCGCTGACATCAGAAAAAATTCTGCTGTTCCTTCACGGGTGAAACCGAATTGGCTCGAGGAAATGAAAGGAGACTGAATGAATAACACTGTCGCCAAAGTTCTGCAACTGGCCGAAAAATACCGAGACGACACCACCGCCAACCTCTCGCGCTTGGTGAAGATCAAGTCCTTGACCTGCGGCGAAGGCGAAGTTGCAGCCGAGCTGAAGCGGCAAATGGAAGCGGCCGGCTTTGAAAGTGTGCGCTTCGACGGCCTGGGCAGCGTCCACGGTCGCATCGGCAGGGGCAGACGCCAGCTGGCTATCGACGCACACATCGACACCGTTGACGCCGGCAACCGCGACAACTGGAGCGAGGATCCCTTTGCCGGTCGCATCGCCGGCGGCTTTGTCCACGGCCGCGGAGCTACCGACCAGAAAGGCGGCGCGGCAGCCATGGTCACTGCCGGCCGCATCCTGGCCGAGCTGGGAGTGCCCGATGGCCTCTCGGTCCTCTTCACCGGCACGGTCATGGAGGAGGACTGCGACGGCCTGTGCTGGAAGTACATCGTCGAAGAAGAAAAGATAAGGCCCGAGCTGGTGATCATCACCGAGCCGACCGCCCTGGGCATATATCGCGGCCAGCGCGGCCGCATGGAGATGCGCGTGAGCTTCAAGGGGCTTTCGGCCCACGGTTCGGCTCCCGAACGGGGCAAGAACGCCATTTACATGGCCGCGCGGGCTTGCCTGGAGATCGAGAAGCTCAATGAGCGGATGGCCGGCGACGACTTCCTGGGCAAGGGCTCGGTGACGGTCAGCGAGTTCGTCTCGGGATCGCCCTCGCTTTGCGCTGTCGCCGACTCGGCGCGCATCCACCTCGACCGGCGTCTGAGCCGAGGCGAGACCAAGGAGTCGGCCCTGGCCGAGATCAAGGAGTTGGTCAAAGGCCTGCCGGCGACGGTAGAGGTGCTGCACTATCTCGAGAAGGCCTACACCGGGCTGGAGTACGGCATGGAGAAGTATTATCCGACCTGGACCCTGGATGCCGGCCACCCGGCCGTTGCCCGCGGCGAGGAGGTTTTTCGCTCCCTCTTCAACCGGAATCCGCGGGTGGACAAATGGACCTTCTCGACCAACGCCGTGACCATCAACGGCATCTATGGCATCCCGGTCATCGGCTTCGGCCCGGGCGACGAGGTCATGGCCCACGCGCCCGACGAAAAGGTCGCCATCGACGACCTGGTCAAGGCCTCGGCTTTCTATGCGCTGTATGCCTTGAAGATGGACTGATGGCATTGTTTCAGGCGCTCCGCCAATTATTTTTCTGGCCCCTGGCGGCGAATCATGCATATTAAATTTAGTTTTTGGGACATGTTCATCGGGACTGAATATCCGATCTACTGGATCATTTCCGTTTATTTGTCGATCTGGAGCCTGGGAGCCAATTTTTTTTATGTCCGTCATCAGTTGAGGGGCAGCATGCCGAAATTGGGTGTCCGGTCATGCTTTGGCCATCTTTTGATGTTTTCATTCGTGGCTTTGTTCTTTGCGCACGCCATTGTCAATTTTTATTTTCGATTGGGCATCAAGCAAGTAGCGGGTGAGTCCCTCGGCATCCATTTCACTCCGTTTCCGGCAGCTTTTTTCTTTGTTGGAGCTTCGCTATTCGGGCAGCTCAGCGCTCGGTTCGCAAGGGGATTCGATACCAGCCCTTTGAATGCCAGGCCGGTCCATGCTGCTTTTTTGCACTTCATCATGCCCGGCTGGGGGATGTTCTTATTCGGTTTTTTTGCTGTAGGCATCCTGGTCATGTGGATCGAAATATTCTTGGTTTTTTTGGATCCGTTCTTCTTGATCGGCCAAGAACACAAGTTGTCGATACTGGTTTTCTTTATCATTATTCTGCATTTATTTGCATCATGTATTCAGCCGATGCTGATCCTACGGATGCATAAGAAAAAATCGGCCATGCAGGATCGAAAGGAATTTTAAAAAAATAAAAGAGCATCAGATAAAATTCCGGGGAGCAAACAAAAAAAATGGGAAATATGGTCACTACCAACTCGGAACAGACCCGGCGCATGCGGGAAGTGCACGGGGCCTTGCTGGGCATCCGTGTCGTATCGCTCGTGCATGAGCGCTTGTCGCTCCGGCACTCGCTGGAACGAGCCCTCGGCTACGGCGCATCCATGCTCGAGTTCGGGTTCGGCTTCGTCCAGTACTTCACCCATCTCAACAAGCGCACGGTCCACGACCGCATCGCCGAGACGATCGTCATCCTTGATGCTCGCAAGAAAAGTAGCAAACCAAGAAACATAAAGATTTCGCAAAAAATTGAAAAATAGGGATATTGCTTGACGTTGTGACTTCAGGGCCGGCGTCTATTTTCGCCTTATAAAGCGCTTTTCGCCTGGACGTACAGGATGCAGGGGAGCGCGACATCGGTGAAAACCGTTGTCGTGTCAACCGATCCGCCATTGTCAACTTGGTCGATGCCGATGCTGTACAGGATCTGTTTTTTATCGTTCCAGATGTAGGGCTTCCCGGAACAGGGATCTTTGGCTTGATACGTGGTCAGAATGCCGAGATTTTCATGAACCGATTTCTGCGGATCATAGCGCAAATGCAGCTCGGCCGAAATGCGCGTCATGTCATATAACGACTTGATCCTAAGCGATTTGAAGACAACGGTACCCAGGTTGGCAGTGGCCACTTCTAAAAACATCTTTCCCGTGGGATTCCACCACCACCAGAAAAAGCCCTGGCGATATTGCCGCGGCGAAAGGACCTGCTGCGGATCGATCTGCAGTGGCGACGCCTCCGCTTCCAGGAAGATACGGGAATACTCGTATTTTTCATTGAGGGTGCGGTTCTTTTGCAGGCCGAATGGGGCAAAAAACCTGGCCATCCCGACCAGGCCAAACTCATTTTTCATTTCGGCGTTAAAATCGTCGAGAACGGATCGAGTGAAGAGGAATTCACTGATAAAAGCGTTGCGCGAGCCATACTCTTCCAAACGGAGAGGCGGCATCCCCGCCAAAACTCGCGAATAAACGGAGGCGGGACACTCCTTCTGATTCATGAGGAAGGACAGCCCCTGGGCTGACAGGCTGAGTATCGCCTTGGCGACCAGGTTGTTGATCAACAACCTGCTGCCGGCGACGGCCCTCTTGCCGAAATCCATTTGCTTAATCAAGGCGTCCGTCGCCTCCATCCATTTGCCAGTGGATGCATCGACCAAACTCAGCCCCACTTGGACCTTGGCCAGGTGTAGCCAGGTGAGCAGGTTTGGAATTGGGGAATAGAAATTTGGGGCGGTGAAATCCTGAAAAAAATCGCTGGCCAATAATCCTTGATATCTCTGCAGGAGCACCTGCTGCCGCTCGCGGAAACGGACGAATTCATTCTTATTTCTCAACATTTTCTGGAGCGAAATCGGCGGCGTATCGCCGATCTGACCTATCATATGCAATTCCGCGAGAATGACTTTTCCCAGCCTCTTTTTTGAATCTGTCTCCTGCCTGTATTGTTTCCCATTGAAGTCGCGAATCTCCTTGTCGTTGTCGAATTGCGGGTCGAACAGGCGTCGATACTTATCCTTGACTTGGATCGCCTCGACGTCGACCGCGTCATCCAGGCCGAGCGTCCATATCCGGTAATACCCGTTATCATAATCGAAATTTGCCGCGGCCAGGTCATTGGCAGTGAACATGCCCGCTGTCGGCCGCGCGTCGAAGCGGTTGCAAACCACGAAGAGAAGAAAAAGTCCGAGCAGAACCGATAAAATGATCAGGGCTACTTTTTTCATTGTATCCTCCCGCCTGGAGTATGAAGGAACGACAAGGCAAATGTGTCATCCCCGGGACATCATTTTATCATGAGATTGTCACGGGACCAGCTTGTATCCCACGCCGTGGACGGTCAGGATATGGACCGGCTCATCCGGCTTCTCTTCGATCTTCTGCCGCAGTTTGCGGATGAAATTGTCCACCGTGCGCGTGGTCGGTTCGTATTCCCCTTTCCAAACGGTTTCAATGATGTGATCGCGGCCGATGACCTTCCCCGGAGCCTGGGCCAGCAGTTTCAGTATCGCGCACTCCTTGGCGGTCATGGGGAGCTCCCGGCCGTCCCGCAGGACGATGAACCGGGAAAAATCGATCCGCACCCGGCCGATGGTCATTTCCTCCGCTGCGGCTTCGGCCATGCCGCTGCGTTTGAGTATGGCACGGACGCGCGCCAGCAGCTCCCTCAGGCTGAATGGCTTGGTCAGGTAGTCGTCGGCCCCCATCTCGAAGCCGAGCAGCTTGTCACTCTCCTGGCCCCGCACCGTCAGCAGGATGACCGGCACCTGCGGCTTGGTGTCCTTGATCTTGCGACAGACGGTCAGGCCGTCCAGGTCGGGCAGCATCAGGTCGAGGATGGCCAGGTCGATCGGCGCCCGCATGGCTGTTTCAAGACCGGCTTTTCCTTCTCCGACGGGGATCACATCATAACCGTGAAACCGGAGAGCGTCGGCGATTCCTTCACGGATCGTCAGGTCGTCTTCCACGAGCAGAATTTGGGGCATGCAGCCACCTCCGTTTTCTATTCGCCGGCAAAAGGCAGGGTAATGACGAAGCGGGTCCCGCCCCTTTCACCGCTTTCCACCCTGATGCTGCCGCCATGGGCTTCCACGATCCCGCGGCTGATGGCCAATCCCAGCCCTTTTCCCGAATCCCGCCTCTTTCCCTGGTCATGGCCGCGGAAAAAAGGCTCGAACAGGCGGTCTTGGTCTTTCCTGGAAATGCCCGGGCCGCGGTCGGTTATTGCGAGCTCCAGGTTGCCGCCGCGCGCTGTGGCGGCGATGCCGAGATACCGGCCCGCCGCAGCGTGCTGCAGGGCGTTTTCCACCAGGTTCGAGAGGGCTGTCCCCATGGCTTCCGGATCGATGCACACGGGCGGTATCCCCTCAACGATGTCCAATTCCAGCTGGAACCTCTTCTCCTCCAGCGGCAGCTTGAACTTTTGCAGCACCTCCCCCAGCCATTCCCGGACAATGCGGTTTCCGAAGAAGTAGGAGGCGCGGCCTGCCTGGAGAACGGAAAAATCGAGCATGCGGTCGACCAATTGCGCCATATTCGCCGTCTCGTCAACGATGGCCCGGCATTGATCCTGCGACCGTTCCGGCTCGGCCGTCCACCCTTGCTCCAGTTTCTCGGCCATCAGGCGCAGGCGCGTCAAGGGGGTTTTCAGCGTATGGGAGGTCATGTCGACAAAGTCGGCCTTCTGGCGCAGGAGCTCTTTTTCTCTCCCGAAATAACGGACCAGCAGAAAAACCCCAAGGGCAAGAGAAATGAACAGCAAGGCAATCAGGATATAGTACCAGCGTAAAGCCTTGGCGGCCAGATTTGAGAAAAAGCGGCTGTCGGCAGCCAGGAGCTGGAATGTCCATCCCGCGAGAGCCGCCCGGCCGGGGACGGCCAATACGGATTCTTTCCCGGCCGGATTTTCGCTCGCAGGCAGGGGTTTGCCGTCGGGGCCGGACAGGACCAGGGCGGTGCCGCGGGGGAGGCGCAGGGGGGCGCGGAGCGCGGGCCAGACCGTGCTGGCCAGCTCCTGGAGATGGAACTTGCATCCGAAGTAAAATGACGAGCCGTCGGCACGGTCCGGGATGCGGGCGAAGGCCAGGAGAAAGGGGGATTGCTGGAAGACGCCGGAGCGGAAATGAACGGCATGGTCCCCGGGGGGGGTGCGCCAGGAGGGGAAACGCTTCGCCACGCTCCGATAGAACAGCGTATCCCTTGTTTCCGGGTCGAAGATCTCCTTCAACTTCAGGAAGCGGTCGCGGTCCAGCAATCGGAAATCGGCCGCGGGAACGGGAGCGGCAAGATCGGAATAGAGGGATATCTCTCCGCGATACAGTTCGAGGACTTGGCGGTCGATCTCCCGGATGCGCTCCTTTTTCAAAAATGGCTGGATATCGCGGTTGTTCTTCAGGAAGTCGAGGGCTTCCCAGCGCAGGAACTGCAGGTCCGGCGCCAGCTCATCGGGCCGGGAGGCGAGCGCTTCATACAGCCGGAGGTAGTAGGAGAAGGCCTCCTGCGGCAGGTCCATCTGCATCGATACCAGGCCGAGCTGGCGCAGGACATACAGGTCCAGGCGGTCCCGCCGCAGCGGGGCGGTCGCCAAACGCTCCATTGCAGCCAGGCCGTATTCACGGGCCTGGATCATCTTCCCGGCCTTGAAATAGCAGCGGCAGACCGCGAGATAAAGGTCGGGAAGCGTTTGCCGGGGCACGCGCTTTTCCAGCGCCAAATAAAACGGGATGGCGCGTAGCGGATCTTTCGTGGAGAACTCGACATGCTCCGCTTGGCGCCACAGGGAGTCGGAAACGGGCGGGCTCCACTTCTCCATCCAGCCGCTGCCGACGTTTTGACGGGAATTCCCGAAACGGGGGAGGACCAGCACTCCGTCCGTCGAGAAGAGGAATGGATATGAAACATCCCGTTTGGCCACGAACAGCCCTTTCAACGCTTCGAGAAAAGCCGGTCGGTCCGAGACCGGGGTGAATCCGGATGCGGCTGAGCGGAATAGCTCCTGCACGCGCCGGTCGACCTCCGCTTCCAGCCGGCGGCTGACCTGGGCGATCTCGCGGTTCCAGGAATCCCGCAACTCGCTCTCGCGGATCTTTTTCTGGCCGGCCACCATGCCCATGGCCAGGAAACCGATCAGGGAGGCGGGCAGGGCGAAGGCGAAGAAAGCGGAGAGCAGAAGCCAATTGCCTCTTTTCCTTCGGGCTTCCATGGGCCAATCATAGGGGCATCGTTGCCGGAAGTCAACCTCGGCCGGAGCCGGCTCAAAATAAGGCTTTTCCTCAGTCATGCCGGGGGAGGGAGTGCAGCGGAGGCAGCGGTCATCGTTTCAAAAGAGACCGATGTCCAAGGTTCAGATGCGGATGAGGTATGACATTTTGATCGCCAGGGTGCGGGCTTGCGGATCAAACAAGCGCAAGCGCTCTTCGCAGAAGTTCTTCAGCGATACAGCCATGCGGCTGACCGGCGCCGGCTCGACCAGCAGAATCAAATCGTAGCCGAAGCGCTTTTGCAGGGAATCGTATTGGAACTTGGCGAACGATGAAAGCGTGCGGGTAGCCTGACAGCGAAGAGCGGTCGAAAAGATGTTGCCCCGGAAATTAATGCTCCCGTCGCGGGAAGCCTGGCCCGTATGTTCGATGCGCCATTCCCATTGCATGCTGGGGAAAAGCTTGACATTCATCCAGGCCAAAGCGCTCGTCGTTCTGCCGGCCTTTGCCTGTCGGAAATCTTCAGCGTATACTCCGCCCGAAATGAAGCTGGCCTCGGCCCCGGCCTGAAAACGGCGATGACCGGAGTAACTCAAAAAAAAATACGGCCCTTTTTGCGGGAACATCTCCTTGTTCCACTCCAGGCTTCCCTGCTCGTTGACTATCCTGGGCCGGTCGCTGCTCACCAAATAGGAGGCCGAAATCTCCAACTGGTTACGGAAGACGGCGGTCACATAGGGCTCACACCCATATGAGGTCAGTTCACCGCTGCGGATCGAGTGGTAGCGACTGAAGCTCACGGCGAGTTGCAGCCGCTCCAGGAAGCGACCCTCCCAAAGAAGGATGTATCTGGGCAGGAGCCATATTCTCTGGTAATCGGTCCAGGAAATATAGCCCGCCGGAACGCTGACATTGGGCTCGATGCGGTCGAATATCCCGGCCCAGGATAAGCCCCGATTTCTTCTCTTGAAGAACAAGAGCCGGAAAATGCCGTTCTGCTTTTTGGGGGCGTTCTCATTGAAGGAGTAAGCGGCGAATCCGGATAGGGTGTAGACATCGCGGATGCGCAGTCTGAAATCGATCCCCACATTGCGGTTCCATTCTCCGGCACCTTCAATAGAAGAATAAATGATGCCAATATTGGAAAGGCGCAGGATATCTTTCTTGACGCGCAGTACGCCGTGAAAGCGGTCGCCCTCCGGCGCGTTGTTCTTGGCGAAAAGAGCGCCCAGCGTAAATCCCTTTTCCTTGCCGGTGACTTGCAATGCCAAAGCGGGATTGGTGATGCGCCGGCTGTAAAACAGCGAGGGGGAAGTGTAAAAAAAGTCGGCGCTTTCTGAGTAGAATGGCCGGTTTTCTGACAAGCGGTACTCGTACGGACTGGTTTGGTAAAAAAAT
>Ga0316620_10001361_pt1 | contig 10525 bp, 7 predicted proteins | sample OWC_Aug_M1_C1_D5_FD_207651 | JGI IMG/M metagenome (GOLD analysis project Ga0316620, IMG submission 207651) | Wetland soil microbial communities from Old Woman Creek delta, Ohio, United States - OWC_Aug_M1_C1_D5_B | ecosystem: Environmental > Terrestrial > Soil > Wetlands | place: USA: Ohio...
CGAGCCCAACTGACCATTCTCAAAGAGCTGACGCAGACGGGTCTCCATGCCCGTATCGGCCTGAATCTGACCGCAATGGACGACAACCGCCTCACAGCCCAACTCCCGAGCGAGGTCCAGACTGCGCTTGACAGCATTGAGGCCTTCTCGGCGGCGTTCCTCGTCTGGTGAGGAAATCAAAAGATCCCGGTTTTTGAGCTCACCAGCAGAGATGAATGCCGGACAAGGCTCGTGGATGCTGTTGATCCGAAGCTGCTTGAGATCGACTCCCTTGAGCATGGCAGGGGTCACTTGATGATTCAACTCGACCCGGGCAAATCCCAACCCACAGGCGGCCGGAAAGAAATCCGCAAAATCGGTGAAATTCTTCATCGCCCACATGCTGGAAAGCGAGGCGTTATATATCGGCTCAATATTTCTTTTCATCATACAGCTCTACAACGTGCTTCCACCGCCACAGATGTTTATGTCTTTACCAGGGGAAGGATGGTCGAATTGGTGATTATCGGCAGATCCAATAAATCAGAAAACCTGTCAATATAAAAATCCGCTTCCGCATCCTTTTCGTAATTGAAAGCAATGGTCTTCATTCCAATTGCCCGGGCGCCGTGCAATTCCTGCGGATGGTGGCCAACGAAGACGGCCTGCTCCACCGTCAGGCCGAGCTGCTGCAGGGCCGCATGATAGGTGCGGGGAGCCGGTTTCTGCAAGCCCAAATCGCGTGATGAAATGATGGAGTCCCACACGTCTCCAAAACCGCCACGTTCGAACCATTTCAGTTTTACATGGAGAGGCATGGCCGTATCGGTGATAATGCCGAGCATGAACCCATTCTGTCTCAGTTTCCGAAGGGTTTCGGGGACTCCTTCGAAGAAGGTTATATTGTTGTCATCCGCATCCATCATCTTTTTGCCACGCTCGATCTGGAGCGGATCCGTCATGCCATAGAGGCGCAGAAAGGCTTCCCGATACTGGCTCAGGGAGATACGGCCGTGATAGACCTGTCTCTTGAGCGTGTCCCGCCGGGCCAGCGGGATTTCCACGGTGGAAAGACCCAATTCTTCCAGGAAACACTGCAAATTCCGGCCACGTTGGGGGCGGTAATAGAGAATATCCCCGGCATCAAATAGAAGCGCCCGCACGCTGGTGGGTGGTAATATCTCTTCTCCGGAGGTTCCGGCCCTGGAGCAGAACAAGGGAAGAAGCTCACCCAGATTTTGAACGATCGCATCGGGAGGGGGGCCTTCGTCCTCTTCGCCATGATCAAAATCGTTGATGATCTGTACCACCAGGCCAAAACCGGCCTTGCGGGCGCCCAGGATATCCCTGGCGATGCGATCGCCAATATGAGCGCAGGCTCCGGTGGGAACATTGGCCAGGCGAGCCGCATAGTGGAAGATGGCCGGATCAGGTTTGCGACGCCCATACTCGCTCGAAAGAATAATTGGATCGAAATAATGGCTAATCCCGTACCTTGTCAAATTCGCTTTTATCAGCCCATGACTGCAGATATTGCTGATCAGACCGATCTTCAAGCCCAGGGTCCGCAGGGCATGCAAGACCTGGCGAGCCTCGGGTCGTAATTCTCGTTGATAGAATTTGTTTTCGAGATAGAACATCAGGTCTTCAGCCAGCCGGGCCAGTTTGGCCCGATCGAAGACCTGTCCCACCAAAATGAAATCGTTCCATACCTCGAATGGGGAGAGCTCCTCATTCGTTTCGATTGACCAGCGGTGGTAGCGCTTATAGCCGACAGAAACCAGCTTATAGAATTCCTTATCATTCCGGCCCAAATCGATCCCGCCAGACAGGAGGCACTGCCTGAGGCCGGAGGCGGCCTGCAGACGCTGCTCGGGGGTGTACCAGACCCTCTCGAGGGTTCCACCCATATCAAAGAAAACAGCCTGGACGGTCATGCGGGTTACTCCTATAAGTCGGAATACGAAATCATCCTATCTGGACTGTTCCAACCGTCCAGACAAACAATAAAAGAGAATTTCTTTAAAGATCAAAAAACGAATGGTTTCAAGGCTTCTTTGGACACGGACAAGCTGCATCCGTGTCCAAAGAGCCAAGAGTGACAGCCAGACTTGTTTGTATCCTATCAAGACCTACTTATTACCAACAAGCAGGCTGGCCGCCCAGAAATCGCGGACTTTGCTAACGTTATTCCAATCGAAGATCGGATCCATCTCCCAGACTTGCGGCATCAGCTTGTCAATAGGCAGGTTGCCTTCGAAGAGAGGAAGACCTTGAGCCGCGGGCCAGGTCCCAATCTCGTTCCAGGGTTCAAAACCTGCTTCCGAGAGGATAAAGCGGATGAACAATTTGGCCGCGTTGGGGTGTTGGGCTTTGTTGGCTATGCCCAGGAAGCTGGTCTTGAAGATACCCATGACCGGATTCAGGTCAAAACAGGGGGACATGTTCAATTCGCCCTCCTGGGTGGCTTCGAGACTCGAGTAACCAGTCCATCCGAAACCAGGCTCTTGGTCTGCGGGCAGCTCAAGACCGGCAAAGGCCGCGTCCACCATATCGCCGTCGTCGAGAACAACAACACCGTTATAAGCCAATTTCTTGAGCCACAGAGAGCCGGCATCCTCTACTGCCAAGCCAGAGGCATCCGTTTTGGCCAGTTCATCGGTAGACCAATCCTTGCCGTAAAGATCCTGGTAGGCGGTTGCCATCTCATCTGCATTCTGCACAAAGGTGGCTATCTTGGCCATTGTACTGACGTCAGACATCGGATCTTCCATGAAGAATTTGGCCTTGTATTTCGGTTCAACGATCTGCCAAATGTTGGAGACCGGGCAGCCATTCGGATAGAACTTGGAGTTGTACCCGATCACATCGGTCGAGTGACGTGCAATAGCAAACGGACGCTCCGCGGTTACCTCCGGGATGACCACATCCCGGGGAACGAACGACCACATCCATTGGTTGGGAACAAATTTCCCGTAGAGGATGTGCCCGTCGCTGTTGAACCAGACATCCCCGATGACATTTCCGCTTTCCTGTTCTGCCTGCATCTTGGTGTCGATGCCATCCGTGTCGGCAGCATCGAGTTCGATATCCGGATAGAGGGCCTTCCATGCATCCGGCAATTCCTCAACTCCACCCGAATTGGCATAGACCGTCACCTTGCCTTCCAGCTTGGCGGCAGCTTCAATGGCGGCCCAATCATCAGTGGCGGGTTGATACGGTCCGAGGCCATTCGCCTTCGCCCACTGTTCATTAGCGGTGAGGGGTGGTTCGGTGGCCGGGGGCTGAGTGGCAGGTGGCTTGGTTGTTGCCGGTGTGCCGCCGCAACTGACGACCAGGCTGAACAATACGATCAGAGTCATCAACTTGACGAACGTTTTCATTTCATCCTCCTTACATGGTTGGAAATGCATTGGATTATCACGAAATCCTTTTCATGAAAACAAAAAAATATTTTCGCGCCTCCTTTCATGCAATCAACGTCAGTCTAAACAATTCAGATACAAAACCAGGTAGTCTGCTCCGGTAATTTCAGGATAATATTAGATTGCCGCTATCCTTGTGGTACAGGTTGAGGGTTTTCGCATCGAATTTCAGCCAAATCTTGTCATCCATCCGGAGTTTGCTGATGCCCATCTCTCTGATGGTCAACTCGGTGGTACCCAAACGAGCCACTATGGTCGAGTCGGCCCCGGAAGGAAGGACGGAATAGGCGTTGAACTCCACGGCTTCCGGTTCGGGGTGATCCAGGATGGTGATATCTTCCGGCCGGATGCCGACCACCACCTTGCCGTCAGCCCTGAAAGTATCCACCCCAATCTTGAACGTACCCAGATCAACTGCGTTTTTGCCTCTGACCTCTCCCTCGAGCAGGTTCACCTTTGGGTTACCGATGAAATCTGCCACGAAGAGATTGATCGGAAAATGGTAGATCTTGTCGGGGGTATCGAACTGCTGCACAACACCTTCCTTCATAATGGCTATTTTGGTGGACATGGTCAGTGCTTCCACCTGGTCGTGGGTCACATAAATGGTAGTGGCGCCGGACATATGATGCAGGCGCTTGAGCTCCGCGCGCATGTCCATGCGCAGGCGGGCGTCCAGGTTGGAAAGCGGTTCGTCCATCAGGAAGACTTTGGGACGATAGGCCAGCATGCGTGCCAGTGCAATGCGCTGCTGCTGGCCGCCGCTCATCTCGCGGGGATAACGGTCTTCGTAGCCTTCCATTTGCACTTCTTTGAGGGATTCCTTGACCCGTTTTTCCATTTCAGCCTTGGGCATTTTTTGGATCTCCAGGGCAAAGGTGATGTTCTTGTCCACCTTCATATGTGGCCATAAAGCATAATTCTGGAAAACCAACCCTAGATCGCGCTTGCTGGAAGGCAACGAAATGCCCTTTTCGTGTGAAAAGATCAGCATATCGCCTATATAGATCTCGCCACCATCCGGTTCTTCCAAACCGGCCACGCAGCGCAGGAGTGTGGTTTTGCCACAGCCAGAGGGACCCAGCAGGGTCACGAAGGTTCCCGGATCGATGTCCAGGCTGACATGATCGAGCGCAAGCACATCACCAAATTTTTTCGTTAAATTGTTGATTCTGATGGTTGTTCCCATGATGTCCTCTCTTTACATCCCAAGACCTTTTTTAAGACTACCGCCTGTGAAGCGGCCGATGAGGGCATTGCCAGTGACGGTTATCAAAACCAGGAGCAAAACAACGATATTGCCCATTTGATCCCTTCCGGCTTCAATATACTTCATGGTCAGGCTGGCCAGCACCTGGGTGTCACGCGTGACCAGCAAAATGACCAGGGACAACTCACGCATGGTGGTGATGAACGTCAGGAGGAAACCGGACACAAAACCGCTGAAGGTCAGCGGAAAGATCACCCTCCTGAAACGCTGCCAGACGTTGGCCCCGGCCACCTGGGCTGCCTCCTCCAATTCATGTCCCACCTGCATCATGGCCGAGACTCCCGAGCGGGAAGAGTAGGGAATGTGTTTTGCAACCGAGACTACCACCAGCAAAGCAAAAGTACCATACAAGGAAGGAAGTGGACCTATCTTCCTGGCAAACATAGCGATATACACAGCACCGAAGGCGATGCCCGGAATGACATATGGGATATAGGCCAACTGATCGACCAGCTTTGCAAGCCGGGTCCCGCGTCCCTTGACGATGGCATACCCAAGCAGGATACCCAACAGGGCAGTAAAAAAGGAAGTATACAAGGCCAGTTGGATGGAATTCCAGGCGGTTTGATAGACCCGCGGGTTGAGCAGAACTCCCGGCTCGCCATCGTTGTACAGCGGGTTTTTCTGCCCGATCCAGTTTTGCAAAGTGAGATTACTAAAACTGTAGTCTCCCGACCGCAACAGGAATGTATCGTAGGCCAGCAAACCTAGAGGTACGATAAGTACCAGCAATTGAAAGATGATCACGGCTGTAAAGAAGACTTTCTTCATATCTCTCAATTTGCTTTGGTTGGAGACAAAGCCACGCCCCCCGATCGTCTCATAACTCTTGCGCGTGCCCACAAGCCTCTGGTTGAGCGAAATGGTGACCATGGCGAACAGAATAAGGACGATTGCCAGCACAAAGGCGTCTGACCTGTCCCCCGCGGCCAGACTGCCGCGGATCATGGTGGCAACCACGTAGTACTTGACCGGTGAGCCGAGTATATTCGGTCCGCCGAAAGTGCCCATCACCTTGGAAAAGGTCATAATGAAACCGGAAAGCAGAGCCGGCAGGACCAGCGGGATAGTGATCTTGCGCAGGATGCGCCAGCGGCTGGCACCCATCAACTCTCCGGCTTCTTCCAGATTGGAATCGATCGACATCAACGCCGCAGAAACGAACAGGAAGAAAAAGGTGTAATAGTGCAACGCACAGCAGATGATAATTGGCACCGGGCCATATGACAACCAATCGGGTGGGCTCTGACCCACAATGTATTCAAACAGGCCCGGGGCGCCACCGGCGAGCCTGTTCTTGAACAAGACCAACCAAGCCTGGGCGAGGGTCCAGGAGGGCATGATGTAGGGCAGCACTGCCAACTGGTTGACGAGCTTCCGGCCTGGCATATCGGTACGCACCACCAGCCAGGCCAGCGATCCTCCAATGAAAAGCGATAGTAAAACAGTGCCAATGGCGATGGTCATCGAATGCTGCAGAGGGGTGTATGTGTAGATCCTGCCGAAGATACCGGTCAGCATCCTGACCCAGTGGAAAGCAGTCAATCCACCCACCTCAGCATCGGGATTGCGGCTGAGATCCGAAGATTGCCAGGTCACCGTAGTCTCCACCAGTTTGTACAGTGGAATGATGACCATATAGAACATGATCACCAGCATGATCAATGCCAGTACCACTTGTGGCCTGGTCAGCCAGCGAAAAAACCTCCGGGAAGTGGCTGTCAGCCTTTGAGAAAATGGGATCTGAGTGATTGCAACACTGGTCATGGAAGATCTCCTCCGTGTGAGTCTTACATTCGAGTCTTACATTCCGCCGGAGCGCTTGAGGTGCTCACGCAATTGGTCGAGTTTATCCAGGTTGGGCATGACCTTTGCCTGATCCACCGAACTGAGGGCCAGAAGCAAGGCATTGACGATCGTCATCGGAACGGTCAGGGAATGGAATTCAGAGACAGGGCCGCGACGGGCTGACAAGACTACATTGGCCTTATCACCGATCATGGGGCCCAGTGTATCGGTCAAAAGGATGACCGGAGTATGCTGCTGATTGGCATAGTCCAACACCATCTGCAGGCTGGGGGTCATGTTAAAGAAGCCGATGGCAATCAAGAGATCATGACTGTCCATCAACATCATCGGCTCGAGGATTTCCCTGCCGGAGACTTTCAATGGAATCACATGGTGGGCGAAACGGGTCAGGCGAATCTCAAGCAAATCGACCAGGGAAATGGAAGGCCCCAGGCCAAAGACAAATACGCGAAGATGGGTCCGCAACAGCTCCACGGCAGCGCTCAAGGCCTTGCGATCGAGAGTTTGAAGGGATTCGGTGAGGTAATCGATCTCGGAGGCGACAAGGCGCTCGAAGATATCTCCGCCAGTATGCAAATCATCCAGACGGCTGCGCAGGCGGGATGAATGGGTCAGCCGGTGGCGAAAGTTCTCCTGCAGAGCCACACGCATATCCGGATAATTCTCAAAACCGATCGTGCGGGCAAAACGGACCATGGTGGCTTCACTGAGTTCCAATCGCTCGGCAATCTGACCGGCGGAAAGGAACGCCGCTTCATCCTGGTTCTGATTGAGGTAGTTGGCAATGCGCTTCTCGCTCTTGGTGAGATCAGGATAGCGCTCACTGATCAACTGGCTGAAACCGACCGAACTGAGGGTCTGCTGGTTCATGAATTCACCTTTTCACGATTTGTACAATCAAACTTTCAATAGGGATGCTTTTGAAACTCTACTTTCATTTGTATATCATACAACAATTTTTTATCAAATGCAAGTACTCTTTCAAAATTGCGTAATTTGTAAGTTCAGGACGAGAATCAGGTTCCGTTATCAATGAATGCCTTCTTCTCTGCAGAAACAAATACCTTCTGGGGGACTTCATCACCGTTGAATCTCCATAATTGAGGGAACCGCCTGACTACGAGCCAGGTAGCCAACAGGCAACCCACCCCACCCGAAATAATCGAAAGCGGCACCCCAATCAATTGAGCCAGAAAACCGGACTCCATCTCGCCGAGCTGAGGGCCCCCCTTGAAGAATATCTGGGTGATGCTCATCATGCGACCGCGCATCTCATCGGGAGTGAGAAGCTGCCTGAGCGTGTTACGGATGATGGAGCTCAAGCCGTCGAACGCCCCGACCAGAATCAGGGCGACCATTGTCAGCCAGAAAGACGTGGAGGCGCCGAACAGTATGGTGGCCAGGCCGAATCCGGCCACAGAGACCGAAATCAACATGCCTTGACGGAGGAGCCTTGTCTTTTGCGAGAGATACAATCCCACCAACATGGTCCCAATGGATTGAGAGGCCGATAACCAGCCGTATTGAATGGGGCCGACATGGAGGACATCGGTGGCGACGAAAGGCAAAAGGGTATTGGCGGAGGAAAAGAAGGTGCCGAAGAAATCCAAAACCATGACCGAAAAGATCACCGGCGAATTCCTGATGAAATCGATGCCAGCGCGAATGTCGACCCAGGTGCCGCGCAGGTCCAGACGCTTATTTTCCACGGCGGTTTGAATATTGCCCATGCCTATCAAGGCAGCGATCACGGCGAGATAAGAAACGGCATTGATCCAATAGGCCCACTGCAGGCCCCAGAAGGCGATAACGAGGCCGGAGATGGCCGGACCGAGGATCCCGCCGACCTTATGCGCAATCGAGGTCAGACTATAGGCGCTGGGCAGATCCTGACGGGGCACCAGGGAGGGAATCAGGGCCTGGCGGGCGGGTGTGTCAAAGGCTACGGCTACAGATTGGATGGCGACGAGCATAAATAGCAGCCATAGAGTCACCAAGCTTTTAAAGGTGGTTATCCCCAGGACCAAGGCGACCAGGCCCAAGGCGATCTGGGTGAGGATGGTGAGCTTGCGGCGGTCCACCCTGTCAGCGGCCACGCCGGCTATGAGTGAAAGCAAAATGATCGGCAGGAACCGGACCAAACCGATGCCGCTGATGACCAAGGGTTGATCGGTGAGCGTGCGCAGATGCCAGTACAATGCCCATAACTGCATCTGCGAACCGGCGATGGAGATGAGCTGCCCGGTCCAATACAAGGCGAACGGCCTGGATTTGAATGCCGGAGGCATGACCATATGTTAGGAGGATCCCGATCCAATCAGAGTCTGACTTTTTTCCCGCTGAGTCAATATACCCGCTATTTCAGGAGTTACCCATAGGGCTGCGCCGGTGGTATCCACACACAGATCGCATACCTCCAATTGGGGCCGGTAGGCGACTTCTGCCATAATGAACTGATCTTTAAAGAAGCGGTTGCGAAAATAGGTGGGCTCATATTTCTTACGCAGATCGATATCCCGCCACCATTTCCGCTTCAATCGAACAGGATCATCGGTCAGATAAACGACTTTGATGCTGATGAGACGGGCGATCTCGTTAAAGAGGAAGGGAAAATTTCCCTCTATGAAAATTATATCCGCCGGTTCGATCTCGATCGGAACGCCACCGGGCTTCAAATTTCCGTTGCCATCGTGACTGGAGGTGGCAAAGACGAAATCATAGCGGGGGATCGCAATCTTCTTTCCATGGGTAATGTCTTCCAAACCCTGCTTCAGGAGATCGAAGTGCAGCGCCTCCTTACCCAGAGTGAAAATACCCTTGGCTTCACGCTCATCCCGGTCGGTGAGAAAATTATCCATCTCGATCGAGGCCATCCTTCTTCCTTCCCACTCAAACGAGGCGTGCAACTGCTCCACGATCTCGGTCTTGCCGGCCCCGGTTGGACCGGCGATGGCGATCAGGATGGGCGTTCCGCGGGCGTCGAACAATTCCTTTACGCTCTCGATGAAGAGCCTGTCCACCGGTGCGTTGACGTCCTTGAAGGCCTTATAACCTATCTCTTGGCACGAATCGAAGATGCGCTGCTTTTGTTCAAACTGCCGGAAGGGTTTCCCGCCGAAATGGGCGCGTATACTCTCAGTGAAATAGGTAGTGCGGTGGAGAAAATAGAAACCACGGATATCGAAATAGAAATGCCGACCGACCCATTCGACCGAATAGTCCCCCGTGGCCAGCCCAACCAACAACATACGGGTCAAGTGGAGGATCTTTTCATCCAGGACGATGCGATCGTCCACTTTTGACTTGATCTGGATCCGGTCATAAAAGGCGCGGTCATTGACCCGTTTTTCGATCTCTTCGGCTTTATCCAGGGAAACGGAGCTCCAGTCTTCTGAAGAGAGAAGATTATTCAATCCATAACGAAACTCGTACAGCTCCAAGTCTTGCAAGCCCGGGTTAAGCTCCTTCATTCGTTCAAAAAGAACGGAAGCAAATGCATTTTGTTCGATGATATTGCGGGTCATTTCCATCCTAGGCTCCATACTTGGCCACACGCCCGGCATGAGCCAGGGCCACCGGCATGACTTCTTTGGCAGGAATGATGCCCAGACCGCCATGAGCGCAGGCCCGTTCCCCGAATTCCGGGATTCCACTCATGCGGGCAAACTTCGAATACAGGAGAAGGGGAACAGCATGCCAACTGTGGGATTTCAGAACAGAGGGGGTCGAGTGGTCGCCGCCGATGATGACCACGTCTGGCTGAAGGTTCATCAGACGAGGCATCTGCGCATCCACTTCCTCGATGGCCCGGACCTTGCCGGAAAAGTCTCCGTTTTCACCACAAGTATCGGTCTTCTTTACATGCAGGTAGAAAAAGTCATACTCCTGCCAATGCTTCTCCAGCGCCTCGAATTCCGCCTCGAGGGTAGGGGCGGTCAACTCTAATACGGTCATCCCTGCCAGGCGGGCCACGCCTTTGTACATCCCATTGATGGCAATGGCAGCTGGATTCAACCCAAACAGTTCCTGGTACATGGGGATC
>Ga0316620_10001362_pt1 | contig 10524 bp, 7 predicted proteins | sample OWC_Aug_M1_C1_D5_FD_207651 | JGI IMG/M metagenome (GOLD analysis project Ga0316620, IMG submission 207651) | Wetland soil microbial communities from Old Woman Creek delta, Ohio, United States - OWC_Aug_M1_C1_D5_B | ecosystem: Environmental > Terrestrial > Soil > Wetlands | place: USA: Ohio...
TGGGAGCCAGAAGGTTCCAGGCTTTTCGCAGGATCTTCCTTCCCGGGATCAAGAGGGGTCTCGTTACGGCCGTCCTGTTTGTCTTCATCCCGGCCCTCGGCTCCTATGTCATCCCCGATATCGTCGGAGGACCAAGCGGGGAGCTCATCGGCAACAAGATCGCCCAGCGTGTCTTCGTCGACCGCAACCTTCCCCTGGCCAGCGCCATTTCCGCGGTGCTCATCCTGTCGGTCCTGGCTCCGCTCATCGCCGTCCTGTTCCTTCAGCCCAAGGGCGAGCGGCCGGAGATCCTGTAGGAGAACACATGAAACGCAGCCGGCTGCCTCTCCTCATCACGATCACGGTCCTGGTCTTTCTCTATCTTCCCATCATCATCCTCGTCGTCAACTCCTTCAACGCCTCACGCTTCAGCACCGGCTGGCAGGGCTTCTCGCTGGGTTGGTACGCCCGTCTCCTCCACGAACCGGAGATCTGGCGGGCCGCCCGGAATTCCCTGGCCATCGCCCTCGGAGCCACCGCGTTGTCCGTTGTTTTCGGCACGACGGCCGCTTTCGCCCTCCACCGCTTCGCCCGGAGCCGCCTCCAGCGCTTTCACTACGGCCTCGTCTATACGCCGCTCGTCGTCCCGGAGATCCTGATGGGGATCAGTCTCCTTATGGCCTTCGCGGCGGCGGGAGTCCGGCTGGGATTCGGGACGATCTTCCTGGCCCATGTCACGTTCTGCATCAGCTTCGTAGCCATGACCGTTCTGGCAAGACTTCAGGACTTCGATTTCGCCGTCATCGAGGCCGCCCAAGACCTGGGCGCCGGTTGGGGAACGACCCTCCGAAAGATCCTCTTGCCCCTCATCGCCCCGGGGATTCTGGCCGGGGCGCTCCTCGCTTTCACCCTGTCCATCGACGATTTCGTCATAACCTTCTTCGTGGCCGGGCCGGGTTCGACCACCCTTCCCATCCGCATCTACAGCATGATCAAATATGGATCCCCTCCGCTCATCAATGCCCTGTCGACCATCCTATTGACGATTACTTTCACCGCCGTGGCCATGAGCCAGAGGATCTCCCGTTCCAAAGGTTGAGCTTTGAAAAAACGTCCGGCCCGATTCCTTCTCATGCTGGCCGCGGCCGCCTTTCTTGTCGGCTGCGGGCGGTCAAAGCCCGCCCTCAACATCTACACCTGGGCCGATTATTTCAAACCGGACATCATCCGCCGGTTCGAGCGGGAGATCGGCTGCCGGGTGGTCATCGACACCTTCGACTCCAACGAGGCGATGTATGCCAAGCTCAAGGCGGGCGCCTCCGGCTACGACCTGCTGACTCCGTCGAGCTACATGGTCAGCCTCATGAACTCCCAGGAAATGCTCCAGTCGCTCGACCACAGCCTGCTCCCCAACCTAATCCACGTCGATCCGGGGTACCTCGAGATCGCGATCGACAAAACGATGCACCATTCCGTCCCCTACATGATCGTAAACACGGGCCTCGCCTACCTCAAGAGCAAGGTCTCCGACTTCGTTCCCTCCTGGTCGATGTTCGACCGGGCGGACCTTAAAGGCCGGATTACCCTTCTCAACGACATGCGGGAAACGATCGGGGCCGGACTCAAGTCCCTGGGATACAGCTTGAACAGCACCGATCTGCGCGAACTCGGCCAGGCCAAAGAAGTCGTTCTGCGCTGGAAGGCCCACATCGCCAAGTTCGAGAACGAGCAGTATAAAACCGGCATCGCGTCCGGCGAGTTCCTCCTCGTCCACTCCTACTCCGGCGATATTCTCCAGGTCCAGCGGGAGAATTCCGACGTCGCGTTCGCCATCCCCAGGGAGGGAACCGCCATTTCCGTCGATGACCTGGTCATCCCGAAGACGGCCCGCGAAGTCCGGCTGGCCCACGCCTTCATCAACTTCCTGCATGACCCTCAGACGGCCGCCGAGAATACGGCTTTCCTCAGCTACCTCTGCCCTAACAAGGAGGGCTACGCGCTTCTCCCGGCCGAGCTGCGGAACAATCCTGCGGTCTTCATGCCCCCGGAGTTGAGGGCCAGGAGCGAGATCTTCGCCGACCTGGGCGCGGCCAACGCCCTGTACGTTAAGATCTGGGACGAGATCAAATCCGCAAAGTGAGGCGCCTGCTAAAACGCCGATAGGATTGTTAAGCCCGGGTTTTCTCGGCAATTGTGATTCGGCTGGAAAACCTTTTACTAATACGAACGCGATAAAAAAAGTGCCAATATATGAACGGCCCTGAATGCCGTCCTCAAGCCCCCATAGCGGGATGTTAAACTATTTAATGCTTTTGTATTAGCAGCGCGAATTACGTTATAATGCCAGGAAAGCTGAGGAATCTCCGATGGCGACCTCCAGATCTGCCTTAGCCGTCCTCACGGCCGTCCTTGTTTTATCCGCGACGGCCGGTCTCCGGGGCCAGGTCAACCCGGCCGATGCCTGGGAGAAGCGCTTCAACGACCTCCAGCCTCCCGACAAGGTCATGGAAGCCATCGGAGTCAAGCCGGGAATGGTCATCGGCGAAATCGGGGCAGGTCGAGGCCGCTATACGATACACCTGGCGGGCAAAGTGGGCCCGGAGGGAAAGGTCTACGCCAATGACATCGACGCGGGGAGCCTGGCTTACCTGAGGGAACGATGCCAGAGGGATGGAATCGAAAACGTCGTCACCATCCTGGGCAGGATGGAAGATCCGTTGTTCCCGACCGGGAGTCTGGACATGGTCTTTATGGTCAACACCTACCATTACCTGGCCAGACCCGTGGTCCTTCTCCGAAACCTCATCCCGGCCCTCAAGCCCGGGGCGATCGTGGCGGTCGTCGAACACGACCCGGAAAAGAGCGGCGCGGAATTCCAGAAAGAATCGACCTCTCAGGATGCGCTCCAGAAGCAGGCCGCGGATGCCGGATTCGAGGTTGTTCGGGTCGAAACTTTCCTGGAAAAAGACAATATCTATATCCTTAGAGTTAAAGGATCATAGAAGGATTACCGCTCGGTTAAGAAAGGAAGCAGCTCTTTTCGTGTGAGAAGGAATTCAGGCTCGGGGCGCGCCCTCCTTCAGCCGCGGCCTGTCCCGGCGAGCCAGGCCGCTTCGGCTCCGGCCTCCGCTCTCCTCTCCCTCCGGTCGAGGACCCGTGCCGCTCCGACCTTCAACTGCCTCCTCCGGGCATCGCCCCTGCGCCATTTTCTATATCGCACGAAAAGAGATGAATCCGATTTAAAAGGGCGGATCCAAGGAGAGAAGGATGAACAATAAGCGTATGCCCATTCTTTGGCTTGTATTTGTGGCCTGGGCCGTTCTGACGCCGGCCGCAGCCTCGGCGGGCGCCGGAAACGAGAGAACACCCGAAGGCTGCACGGTCATCGGGGTCGGGAGGCTGGCCACCGTCGACGGTTCCGTGTTCACCTCGCACACGGACTGTTGCAGCGAATGCCGGGTCCATGTCGTCCCTGGCCGGAGGTTTAAAAAGGGAGATCTCGCCCCAGTCCATTGGGGCATGGTCTATTTCGGAAAGGACGACGACCGGGAATGTCTTCCCCTCGGCGACTATGGGAAGGTCATCGGACATATCCCGCAGGTCGAAGAGACATTCACCTATTTCCACACCGGCTATTCCCAGATGAATGAACACCAACTGGCCATCGGCGAGAGCACCTGCAGTCAGAAGCCGGCCCTGGACGTCGCCTTTATGGAGGGCATCACGAAACAGATCATGACGATCGAGCAGGCCCAGGTCTTTGCCCTCGAAAGGTGCCGGACCGCCCGGGAAGCCCTTAAGCTCATCGCTTCCCTCGTGGAGACCTACGGCTTCCTGCCCTCCTGCGGCGGCTCGGAAGCCCTGTGCATCGCCGACCCGAAGGAGGTCTGGGTCCTCGAGGTCTTCAGCGTCGGCCCGGAGTGGGAGCCCGGGAGCGGAAAGCCGGGCGCCATCTGGGCGGCCAGGCGAGTCCCCGACGACCACCTCGTCGTCGTCTCGAACTACGTCCGGATCCGGGAGATCGACCTCAAGGACCCGGATTTCCTGGCATCGACGAACTACATGCAGGAGGCGATCGATCGAGGCTGGTACGACACAAAAAGCGGCCGGCCCTTCGTCTGGCAGGAGGCCTACGCCCCCCGGATCAAGGAAGGGAGCCTCAGCCGCCTCTGGCTCATCTACAGCACGGTGGCCCCCTCTCTCAAGGAATGGCCCAGGCGCAGGCTCACAGGTTCATCAAGCCCGTTCACCATGTACGGCCAGGACCTCGAGGGCGCCGCCTTCTACCCTTTTTCGGTCAAACCCGAAAGGAAAATCTCGACCCGAGACATCATCGGTTTCCAGCGATCAGCTTTCGAGGGCACGATCTACGACATGGCCGCCGATCCCGCCTGGCTCGTTCCTGGACCGCAGGAGCGCATGGTCAGGAGCCCCCTAACAACACCGTTCGCTTCGCCGGAGCTGAAGAGGCTGCTCAGAATCGCCAGCCACAGGACGATTGCCACCCAGGGGTACGGAATGGTCGCCCAACTTAGGGATTGGCTGCCCGATCCCATCGGAGGCATCTACTGGTTCTATGTTGATAATCCCTATGTCAGCGCTTATGTTCCCATCTACGCGGGGGTCAGCGACGTCTCCCCTTACTATAAGAATTACGATTACGCTCGATTCAGCGAGGATTCGGCGCGCTGGGCGGTGGATTTCGTCGAAAAACTTCTCCATCTCAGGTGGCAGGAGGCCGTCAAAGACCTCCACGCGGCCCGCGGTCCGCTGGAGGAAGGCTTCTTCGCAAGTCAGCCCGAAGTCGAAGCGAAGGCCTTGAAGCTTTACGAGAAAAACCCGGCGGAAGCTGTGAAATACTTGACCGATCTGACCATCTCCCGCATGAACGACGTCGTGAAGATGTTTAGAAGCCTGCGCGATCTTCTCCTGACAAAGTATACCGGGGACGTCGTTTAAAAGTCCTCCGGCTGCCCCGATCGGACACGAAAGCAATTCTTTTTTGTGATTAGGTCAATAAGGGCCAAATCGTTACCGGGCGGCACTGGATGCCGCCCGTTTGCCCCCGTAGCGGAGCGGGGGGCCCGTTGGCTTGGCCGGCCGCACGCATTATTGACTTTTCGCCAAAAGACCTATAATATGGCTATTTTAAAAACCGAGAAGGAGCGTGACCTTGAAACGAATCGCGACAATTTCAGCCATCTTTTTGATCGTTCTCTGCATCATGGCAGTGAACATCGATGGGGCCCGCCCCGCTTCGAAGACGACTCCCCAAGAAACGGTCTCGCCGGAGGCTCTGGGAGCCGCCGTTGTCAAGACCATCAAGGTTTCCGGCAGCGGGGCCGGCAATAAGCGCTATCCCGGTGTCGCCGAAAACGCCGATGGCGACCGCCTGGTCATCTTCCGCGGCTCAAGTGGTTCCTACATGTATACTTTCTACAGGAAGGGCGGTTCCTGGAGCAATCCCGCGGTCATCCCGAACCAGCCAAAAATGAAATCCAGCACCTGTACGGACGTCGAAGTCGACAGCACCGGCCGTTTTCACTGCCTCTGGGAGGACACCGATAAGACCCTCTTCTATGCCAGCTTTCTCGACGGGAAGTGGACGACCCCGGTCAGGATGAGCATTCCAGGCAGGAATGACATGGGCGGCGCGATCGCCGTCCGTTCCAACGATGAAGTCATCATCGCCGCCGTCAATTTCGTTAAATCCCCGAATAATTCGAAAGAGATCTATTTGTACTTTAAAGGCAAAAACGAATCTCACTTCACACATAAGAACATAACCAACGACCGAGAAAGCTCGACGACGCCCTCAGTCGCCGTGGACTCGAATGACCACATTTGGGTGGCTTTAAAGAGCGATTTGAATCTCCGTGACTTAGACCTGATTACCGTCATGTACCACTTCGACCAGAAGAACAACCTCGTCAGTTCCAAGACCCTTTCGGTTGAAGGAGGCTGGAACTTTTGGCCCCAAATCGCTGTCAACAGCGAGGGCAAGGTCATGGCAACCTGGGTCCTGGCCCAGGGCGCCGATTATTACTCCCGGCTCTACAACCCCAAAACCAAGAATTGGTCCTCGATTGAAAGGGTCGGCCTCGGTGCGCCTACCAAACCCTGGGCCGCCTTTTGGTCTAAGTTGGCCGCCCACGGCAAGGATTTTTACCTGGCGGCCATGAATTCCGGAAGGTTCCTCCACCTCATGAAATACAACGAAAAAACACACCGATGGACGAATGTCACCAAGATCTCCGACGACCCTGTTTACTACTTTGACCTTTATCCGGGCTACGACCAGATGCTTGTCGCCTGGGACAACGATGAGGAGCCCTCAAACATCTACCTCACGACCGTCGACGTCCCGCCTGTCACCCCGACGACCAACAAAAGCAAAATATCGGGAACAGTGCGGAAAGATTCCAGCGGCTTAAGCGGAGTGAGCATGACGGGTCTTCCCGGGAATCCCGCGACCGACAGCACGGGAGAATACAGCGCGGAGGTCGATTACGGATGGGGAGGAACGGTCCGGCCGCAAAAATCCGGTTATTCCTTCTCGCCGTTGAGTATCACATATACGAACGTCACCTCGAACCAAACGGACCAAGATTATATCGCATTCATAGCCATCAAGTCTGTTGCCAACCTCCAAGTCGAGAAGCGCGTCGAACGCGGCTTCTTTAACAGTTATACCCTGAACATCCTGACCTGGGAAGCCAATCCCGAAAACACCGCGCTGGGACTCGTGATCTCGGCCCAGCGGGTCTACCGCAAAGCCCGGACCGAGGACAACAGCAAATGGGCGCGCATCGCAGAACTTGCGGGCAGCGTTCGGACATATGAGGACCGCAACGTGTCCTCCGATAGCGATTACGTATACGCCGTCACCTGTGTGGACGACAAGGGCAACGAAAGCGCGATCTATTGAAGCGAGGAAATCCATGAACTCCATGAAATCAAAAATTCTGCTGATCACAGTCGGGCTTTTCATCCTGGGGACGGCGATGGCGATTCCGGCGGCGGCGCAGGACCAGGGCCAGGATCAAGGCCAGGTCGAGAGCCAGGAATGGAAACAACCAAGGTTCCGGATCGGGGCCTATTTTGAAGGCTACATGATCAACGACAAGAACCTTAAGGACTTCTATCATCACTCCCAGCGGAACCTCCCGGGCTTCGAGACCTCCGTTCATACCGTTTACAACATCGACGTCTGGGCCTCCTACCGGATCTACCGGGACGAGGCGAAGACGACGTTTTTCGAAAAGGTCAGTAAGTTCCGGATTAACGCGGCTTCGATCGGGCTGCAATACCGTCCCGTCCGCTGGAAGTTCCTGGAGCCTTTCGTGGGCGCCGGCCTCGACCTCTATTCATATAAAGAGACCGTCGAGGCAGGAAGCGACATCTCAGGGGCCAGCGGGAACGCCACGGGTTTCTATGTCCAGACGGGAACCTATGTCAATGTCTTCAAGTTTATCGCGCTCAAAGCGTTCTACCGCTACAACGGCGTCAAAAAAACCCTGGCTAATCCCCTTCCCGACGGCTCAACATCCCTCGATCTGGGCGGGCATGAGTTTGGCGGGGGAATCGTGGTCCAATTCTAAGCCCGTCTGCCGGGTCCTGAACCAAGCTTCGATCGGCGGATATTTCTTGTCCGCATATCCCTGCCGTCTTTCGTCCGATATCGCACACTTTTATCGCCTGATAGGATAACCTGACGCGGCACGTTCAGACTATAGAAAGATGGCACGATTTTCGCAAATAAATCGTGGTGTTAGTCTATTGAAAATGGCCTCATCCGGTCGCAGAGGAGAAAAAGTAAATGAGAAGAGCAAAATTGTTTACTTTTTTACTTGTCTTTGCGGCAGCTTATTTATTGTCGCAGCAAGAGAAGATCGTGATTTTTTATGGCCTTAACGATAGTCATAGCAAAAGCTGGGTTCGAGAAAACGCCAAAGGAGTCGTGGGCATCTCCTTCTTTCGGCATCTTAAGGGCAGCCATACAGACGGCGCTCTTTTATATAAAGCCATCTACCCCGACGGCTCAGTATCTATAGAAACGATCACAAATGATCCAGAATTGGAGAAGTCTGTATTATTATTCGATTCCTTATCCAATCCTCATATCTTTGTCGCGCGTTCAGATGATTACGATCAAATCATTGAGCACTATTTTAAAACCGAAAACGGTGAATGGCAAAACGAGACAATTATCCATTTTTATAACGAAGGTGGAAAATTTATCTATGAATTGTCTGCCGATGCCGGTCCCGACTATTCCTTCCATCTCGTGATCCTAAAAACCCGGTCCAACATCGATTCCGACGATTTCATGGAAGCCTGGAGAAATTCCTATTTGTACCACCTGACCAATGCGACGGGAAGATGGGAGAAAGAACTAATCCATAACTATAATATGGCTTACACCTATGACATGTACATCAAGTCATCCTGCCGTCAGGATATAAAGATAGATAAAGACGGATATGTCCACGTCGTATTTTCGGAGCAGATCGACGGAACGGACGATCCTTGCAGATTGCTCTATGCCACGAACAAATCGGGAAGCTGGCAAATCGAAGTGGCTTTGAATTACCATCCTGGTTCCAGGGATGATGCCGGATGGTTTCCTTCATTATGCCTTGATCATAACGGCATCCCCTGCGTTTCATGCATGTATATAAATTGCGTTTACACGCATTCGGCCATGGATTGCACACTGCTATTGCTAAAAAGAAAAGGTTGGAATGACTGGACGTCCGAAGTCGTAGCAAACCAGGATGATGGATACCATGGCGCTGACGGAAGAGATTATACCGGCGGCCTTTCTCATCTTGTTTTTGACGGCAACAATACACCTCATATCGTTTTCTCGGATATCGCATCGACTCATTGGCCCGGCACGCAGCGTTTCAATGTGGGCAACATACGGCATGCGACTCTTAAAGATGGAGGCTGGAAGATCACGACAATCTATCGTCAGCCGAGCCCTGCTGGATTCTTCAGTGCCGCCGAGATGTTCGGGCTGTGTTTGGTTGTCTCGGAAAAGACCGAAACCGTTCGTGTCATTGGTCAGGAGTTGAAAACTATTGATCAAGATCACTATCTATGTAAATTAGTCAGTTTTGCCTGGCCAAAGAATAGAACCCTTCATTCATACCGCAGCGAATCGGCCGGGTTGGCCAGGGCCGCTTTTACGGATTGGTAAGCAACCGTCAGCATGGAAATGACCAGGGCCACGCCCGCGGAGACGAGAAACATCTCCCAGCCGATCGAAATCCGGAACGCAAAACTCTGCAGCCACCTGTTCATGACATAATAGGCCGCGGGCCAGGCAACGATATTGGCCAGGACGACCCAGGTCAGGAATTCCCTGGATAGGAGCAAATAGATGTTGGACGTCGAAGCCCCCAGGATCTTCCGGACTCCGATTTCCTTGGTCCTCTGGACGACGGTGTAGGCGGCCAACCCGAAAAGCCCCAGGCAGGCCACGAAGATGGCCAGGACGGAAAAGGCCGAAAAGACCTCGCTCATTTTTTTGTCTGTGATATGCATCTGTTCAAAACTCGCATCCAGGAAGAAATAATCCAATGGATAGCCGGGAATCATCTTCTGCCATGTTGTTCTTAGGTAAGCTAATGTCTCTGCCGTGTTTTGGGGGGCCATGCGCAGGGACAGATACTTGTGGCTCTGGATGGAGGTCACCACGTAGCTGATCGAGTAGGGCGGCTGATGAAGGGAATAGATGTTCATGTCGTTGACGACGCCGGCGATCTGTCCCTTATATTCCTCGAAACCAAGGATTTTCCCGACGGCTTCTTGGGGGGAAGAATAGCCGGCTTCCCTGGTGGTCAGTTCGCTGACCAGGAGTTCCGCAGGCCCCTCCGCGGAAAGCGGGCGCTGGATCGTTTTCCCCGCCAAGACCTTGAGCCCGTAGGTGTCCACGAATTCCTTGTCGACTAAATAGACGACTTGGGCGAGATCTTCCTCCTGGCCCTCGAACCGGAAATTGTAATGGGCGCTCCCCCGGGTCGGGACATAGTCTGAAGTCGCCACATTTTCGATCCTGGCGTATTTCAGGAGTTCGTTTCTGAAACCCTCGTAATTTCGGCGAAGGTCCTTGTTCAGGGGGACGACCACGATCTGCTTTCTGTCGTATCCGAGGTTGCGGGTCCTGATGTACGTCATCTGGCCCTGGACGACGACGGTGGCCAGGATAATCCCGGTGGACAGGGCGAACTGAAAGATGACCAAGCCCTTGCGCAGGAAGGCCCCGGAGGCCGAGGTCGCTGTTCTCTGTTTGAGGGTGCGGGCCGGCTGGAAAGCCGACAGAAAGAAAGCCGGGTAGATTCCGGAGATGAGTCCGACGGCCAGGGTGACGACTCCGCTTCCTACGAGGAAGGATGGGTCGGCAAGGGAAATGTAGGTCAGGCTTTTCCCCGTCAGCCTGTTAAACACGGGCAGGGCCATAATGACGAAAAGGACTGCGCCTAAGGCCGAAAGAAGGCCCAGCAAGATGGATTCGCCCAGGAATTGCTGGACCAGCTG
>Ga0316620_10001363_pt1 | contig 10524 bp, 11 predicted proteins | sample OWC_Aug_M1_C1_D5_FD_207651 | JGI IMG/M metagenome (GOLD analysis project Ga0316620, IMG submission 207651) | Wetland soil microbial communities from Old Woman Creek delta, Ohio, United States - OWC_Aug_M1_C1_D5_B | ecosystem: Environmental > Terrestrial > Soil > Wetlands | place: USA: Ohio...
ATGCGGACGCGGGCGTCTGCCGACGAACGGAAGGGGAGGAGGATGGGTTCCGTTCGGAGGTCGTCGCACGATGTGCCGCGTCCCCCGCTTTTTTCCCAATTCGTGGCGAGTGGCGAGTGGCGAGTGGCGAGTGACGAGAACGATCGCCCTACTCGCCACACCGCACGTGTCACTCGCCACTAACCTGCCTTGATCTTCCCGATCATCCGCTCGTACTTCGCCAGTATCACGTCCCACCGGTAGTTCCGGCGCACGTACTCCCGCCCGTTGCGCCCCATCGCCGCGCGCAACCGCACGTCCGCACCCAGCAGATTCAGGCACTCGGTGAACTCGTCCCGGTCCGCATAGTAGAGGCCGGCGTTGCTGCGCACGCAGTGATCGACGAGCACATCGCTGCGGGCGTTGGCCAGGATCGGCGTGCCGACGGCGAACGACTCCAGCGCGAGCAGCGACAGGCTCTCGTAAGGCGAGGGCACCGCGACGACCGTCGCCGCCTCGAGGGCCTGCAGGCGCTCGCGCTCGGACAGCATCCCCGCGAAATTGATGAACGGTTCGTCGGGCAGCGGCATCAGCTTGACGCCCATCAGCACGAGCGACGCGTCGCCTCCGTCCCGCACGTAGGTGCTGAAGTACTCGATCAATTCCTCGCAGCCCTTGCCCTTGTCGATGCGCCCCCCGTAGAGCACGAACGGGCCGTGGATCCGGTGTCGCCGCCGGAACATCGCCCCGCGCTCGGTCAGTCGCGATCGGTACGGGGTCTGCGCAGCGGCGTCCGGATCCTGGCCGCCGCCTTCCTCGTCCGGCCCTGCTCCCGGCCGCTCGCCGGTCTGGGCGGGCGGGTGTTCCCGCGGGTAGGCGTGGTGCTGGGGGAGGTCCACACCGCAGCCCACCGTCTCCTGCGCAACGGCGCGGATGTCGAAACGCGACGCGAGGAACGCTCGCTCGACGTCCGTGTTGTAGGCGATCCCGGCCGGCAGGCGGAACACCTCGTCGTAGAGCTGCAGGTGGATGGCGGGCTCGTCGTGCGCCGTGGGCACCAGGATGCTGCGCGACGGCGCGACGCGGAGCCCCAGTACCGTCGGCGCGTACAGGTACGTGAAGAAGATCAGGGTGTCGTAGTCGCGGTGGTGCCGTTCGAGGTACTCGATCAGCGCCGGACACCAGGGGCCCTGCCGCTTCAACCACTCCAGTTCGTCGTCGGCGTGGTGCGGGTGATGGAAGATCCAGTCGGAGTACCGGTTGAAGGACGCGATCTCGCGGGTGGCGGCGTTCGCGAACCGCCGGACCGTGACGCCCCGCACGCGATCGATCCCCTCGGGATAGTCGTTCTGCCACGTGATGTAATCGCGCGCGCACGTCGTCAGCACGTCCACCTGGTGCCGGGCGGACAGGTTCTCGGCAATCAGCCGGCAGTGGTACTCGGAGCCGCCGACGATCTCGCTTCCGTAGCGTTGGACGATAAACGCAAGTCTCAAATCAGTAGTCAGTAGTCAGTAGTCAGTAGACAGTAGGTTAGTAGGTAGATGGCGCCGCCGCGAGCAGGAGAGGCGCGGCCTGCCCCTACTGTCTACTTGGTCAACTCACCAAGCATCTTCACCAGCTGCTGCTCGACCGCCTGGTCGCCGAAATCCCTGACGCGCCGCCGCTGGCCGGCGACGATCGGCCCGCGAACCTCGTCATCGTACACGAGCATGCCGAGCAGCTCGGCGGCGTACTCCAGGTCCTTTGGCGCAAACAGCAGACCGGCGCCGCCCATGGTGTCGGGCACCGCGCCCGCCGCGTAGGCGAGGACCGGCACGTCCATCGCCATCGCCTCGAGCAGCGGCACGCAGAATCCCTCGTGCTCGCTCAACGAGACGTAGGCAGACGCGGTCCGGTAGTAAGTCGCCAGTTCGCAATCGGGCACCGGGCCGACGAACAGGAAGCGTTCGGGCAGCATCCGGTACTGCGCGACCAGCGCGCGCACCGTGGCATAGTAGCGCGGGACGACGTCCGTCCGGCCGACAAAAATGAAGCGGTACTGCAAATCGACGTAACGCTTGTAGTGTTCGGCCAGCCGGATGTGATCCTCGATGCGCTTGTTCGGCGCGATTCGTCCGACGAACAGGATGTTGGCCGGGCCGTCGTCCAGCACCTTCTCGAGGGCGGGACGGCGCGGCGCGTTCCGCAGGCGGTCGAAGTCGATGGCGATCGGCATCACGCCGGTCCGGGCGAAGCCCAGGCGCTCGAGCTCTCGGCGGTTGTACTCGGAAACGCCGAGCGCGAGATCGACGCGCCCGGCCAGCGTGGCCAGCTCCGCGCGGCCGAGCGCCGCCAGGCGGAACAACCCCGGGTCGTACGGGGCGAAGTAGTGCGCCGGCGTGATGTTGTGGTACTGCAGGACGCGGCGCGAGCCGGCCGCGGCGAACGCCTCGGTCATCGGTGACGGCAGCGCGAAGTGAAAGATGGTGACGTCGCCGGCGCACGCGGCCCCGTTCGTGAACGGTCGGACGTCGCCCAGCAGATCGTCGTCCATCGTCAGCGCATAGAGATCCGCGTCGTGCCCCAGGCGCCGGAGCAAGTCGCGCAGCCGCCTGGCGCTGTCGCCGATCGCATCCCCGCGATGCGCCGCCGGAACCCACTGGTTGATGACCATACGTGTGCTTGGTGCTGCGTGCCAAGTGCTTGGTGCGGTGCCGAGTGCCCCGTGCTTGGTGCCCCGCTGCAGTGCGCAGCACTTGGCACCCAGCACCGCACGTCGCACTAAGCACTCGTGTTCAGGCTCGCGGCCTCTTCGGCAACGCCTTGTAGATCGCCGGCCGCGTGACGCGCAGCCGTTCGAGCCGCTCGGCCTCCTCGACCTGCTCCCAGAAACCGGGCGCCACGCGCGGCGGGTCGGCACGCGGGCCCGCGAGGACCTGCCTGACGTGGCCCAGCAGGCACGCGCCGAACTCCCTGCGCGCGAACCGTTCGAGCGCCGCGTCCTGGCCGGCGAGGACGCCTTCGCGCAGCGCCTCGTCTTCGACGAGCGCGTCGATCAGCGCCGCAACCGCTGCCGGGTCCTTTCGCTCGTACAGCACGCCCGCGCCGTCAAGGGTGGCCGGCACCGCCGCCGCCGCGAAGGCGACCACGGGAATTCCCACGTGGAACGCCTCGACGAGCGGCACGCAGAAGCCTTCGTGTTCGCTGGCGCACAGGAACACGTCCGCGACGTCGTAATACGCGCGCAGTTCCTCGTTCGACACCTGCCCCACGAAGTGCACGTTCGGGATCCGATGGCGGGCGATGAAGTCGTGCAGCATCACCAGGTACTGGTCGAACCCGCCGTAGGAGCCGACCAGGAGAAGCCGCGAACGCGGATTGTGGCGGCGCCGATAGGCGTCGAAGAAGCGGATGACGTCCTCGATCTTCTTGTTGGGAATGATGCGGCCCACGAACAGGATGTTCACCTGGTCGTCGTCGAAGCCGCCGGCCAGGATCCGGTCGGGGGCGACGTCGAGGTGGCTGAAGTCCGGGACAACGGGAAGCACCCCGGTCGGCGTGAACCCCGCAGCGTCGAGTTCGCGCCGGTTGAACTCCGAATCTCCGAGCGCCAGGTGGACGCGCGGGGTCCAGGCCGTCAGCTCGCGGCGGCCGAGATAGCACAGTTCCACGAGCTCGTCGTGCACGTCGATGAAGTACTCGGGCGGCGTGATGTTGTGGTACACGAGGATCATCCGATCGGGCAGCGCGAAGGCCAGGCGCGAGGCGCGCGACTGGATCGAGAAGTGATGGATCAGGACGTTGTCGGCCGAGCTGCACGCGGGCAGCTCACGATAGTCGCGGACCAGGTCCTCGACGCGCGGATCGAAGGTCTGCACGAAGATGTCCGAGACGTACCCGGCCTCGCGCAGCACGCGCTGGATGCCCAGCGCCTCGTTGCCGATCGCGTCGCCGTAGCTGAGCGTCGCCAGCACCTGGTGAACGGCCGGCGTGCCACCTGCACTCATCGACATCTCACTCGGGGCGCCGCCCCTGGTCGCCGCTCGCGACTGCTCCGCGCGGCAGGCTCTCCATGACCTCGCGCGATGCCGGCAGTCTGGATCGCCGTCTGGCGAACCAGCCGGGAAGAGGCTCGATGCCCACCTCCCGCCCGGCGCCTGCAGCATCCTCCTCGCGCAGCTGCCGCAGGACGTCGAGGTACTTCCTCTCGATCACCGGCCAGCTGTAGTGGCGGCAGAAGAACTCGCGGCCGTTGGCGCCGAGCGCGGCCGCCAGATCGCGATCCTCGCCGAGGAGCAGCAAGGCCGCGGCGAACTCGTCGTAATTCTCGTAGTAGAGCCCCGCGTTGCTGCGCAGGCACTGGCCGCGCAGCACGTCGCAGCGCCCGTTGGCCAGCACCGGCCGGCCCAGTGCCCACGCCTCGAGCGCGACCATCGACAGGCTCTCGTAGAACGACGGCATGATGAGCACGTCGGCCGCCGCCATCGCGTCGAACTTGTCCTGGTCGGACACGAAGCCCAGGTGCCGGATGCGCGCGTGCACGGGGACCGGCAGGATCGCGGTGCCGAGGAGAACGAGCCTGAGGTCGCCGGGAGTGCGGGCCGCGTAGCGCTGGAAGAACTCGAAGAGCTCCCTGCACCCCTTGTTCTCGTCGAGGCGTCCCACGTAGATCGCGAACCGCGAGCGCATTCGGAACTTGCGCCGGAACCGTTCCGGCGACGGCCGATCCGGCACCTCCGAGCCAATCCCGACCACCACGCCCGGCACACCCTGGTTGGCGGCGACACCACGAATCATCGCCCGTTCCTCGGGCGAGTTGTACATGATCGCGCGCGCGCCGCGAAAGACCGGCTGGAATATGCTCAGGCCGATCGCCGGGTCGCGCTCGGCGGTCGGCACGAGCAATGCCTTCGGGGCGACAACGCGCATGCCGTGGTAGGCGTGGTAGTACCGATAGCTGAAGAAGATGAAGTAGTCGTACTCGTGCTGCCTGGCCTTCAGGTGGCGGACGAGGGCCGGCGTGGCGGGGCCTTCCGCGTCGAGCCATGCCAGCTCGTCGGCAACGGAATGGCGCTGTTCGAAGACGCGGTCCGAGTGGCGGGCGAAGGCGTGCGGGCTGCGCGGCCGAGCGACGGGGAACCGCGATACCTGGATGCCGTTGACGCGATCGGTGCCGGCCGGCAGTTCGTTGCGCCAGGTGACGTAGTCGCGCGCGCACGTCGTGAGGACGCAGACATCCGCGTGACGGGCCAGGTGCTCGGCCACGTAGCGCGCGTGCAGCTCCGCGCCGCCGTTGATATCGGGGCCGTAGCGCTGGACAACGATGGCGAGTTTCACGTCAGGTGCCCGGTTCCTGGCTGCCGGGCCCCGTGTCCGGCCCGTGGCCGGCCTCCCGCGGCTGGGTCTCGCCCTCGGGTGAAGCGCCCGGCCGCTCGTCGCGGTTCGCTTCCGGCGTCGCCGGGCCCGCTTCGCCCTCGATTCGCGGCCCGGCGTGTGCGCCGCTCTCGCCGCTGCCGGCTGCCTGCGCGGGCGCCGGTCCCGTGGTTCCCCCTTGGCCGCGCCGCCCGCGGCGCCGCCGTCGTCTCCGGCTCCTCGAGACGGCCGATTCGGCCTCCGCGCCGCCTTCTTCGTCCCGCGGGCCCGTCCCCTCCGCGCCGGCCGGCGCCGGCGTGGCGCCCGGCCGATACTGCACGGTGCCCTCGAGCGCGCGGGCGCGTCGCTCGTCGAAGTCCAGCCGACTGGAGAGCGATTCGACGCGCATCTTCAGGTTCTTGACCTCGATGGCAAGGCGGGTGGTTTCCACGACCATGTTGTGTATCAGCTCGTAGAACAGCTGTAGCGGTTGTAGCTGTCGCTGCTCCTCTTCCCACTGCGCGTGGCAGACGCTCTCGAGGCGGATGGCGCGCTCCAACGGCCCGGGGTTGACCAACAGCTTCAGCAGCGGCCGCAGCAGCCGCCGCACCTTCCGCAGCCATGGACGCGGCGACCCGAACAGGTCCTCGTCGACGTCGAGGTACGGGTTGGCCCGTTCCCGCGGCAGCTGGCGGTACTGCTCGAGGAGATCCGACCGCACCTTCGACGGATCGAGGAATTTCTCGAGTTTCACCGCCGCGAGGTCGCGGATCTCCTGTTCGGTGTAGTCGACGCCACGCTTTTCGCGGATCCGCGCGCGGATCTGCTGCATGATTTCTTCGACGTTCACCGAGTCGGAGCGAATGTTGAAATCTGCCATCGCAGCTCAGTCCGTGGTCCTCGGTTCCTGGTCCCTGGTCGCCCTGCGGTTTGTGCCACCAGACGGACCGGGGCCAGGGCCCAGGAACGCTCCTAGAACGCGGCCGGCCGGTAAATGATGACGACCACCGCAATCGCCCACAGCGCCACGCAGACGAGCAATGGCCGGTCGTTCGTCAGCATCGCGGTCGGACTGCCGCCGCCCTCCCGGCGGTGCACGAGATACAGGTACCGGAAGATCCCGTAGAGCGGAAACGGGATGGTCAGCCCCAGCCAGTCGGTGTGGTACTTCTGCACGGTCTCCGGGCTGATCGTCGAGAAGATGTACGAGATCAGGGTGGAGGCCGTGACGACGCCAATCATCTGGTCGAGCAGATACGGGGTGTACTCCGCCAGGATGGGCCGATGGTTTGCCGCGCCGTCGGAGAGCAGCACCATCTCGTGCCGGCGCTTGCTGAGCGCGAGGAACAGGGCCAGGAGAATCGTGCACACGAGCAGCCAGTGTCCGATCTCGACCTGGACCACTACCGCGCCGGCAACCGCGCGCAGCACGAACCCTATCGCGAGGGTCATCACGTCGAGGATCACGACGTGCTTCAGCCAAAACGAGTAGGCGGCCAGCAACATCACGTACACCGCCGAGACGATGCCGAACGGCACGCCGAGCCGGAACGCGAGGCCGAGGCAGGCCGCGCCGATGACGGCGGCCGCGGCGAGCGCGGTGCGCGTCGAGAGGTCGCGGCAGGCGATCGGCCGGAGCGCTTTCAGCGGATGACTTCGGTCCGCCTCGCAATCCGCGACGTCGTTCACCAGGTACACGACACCCGACAGGCCGCAGAAGACGATGAAGGCGAGAACGGTGCGGGCGAACGCGACCGGGTCGAACAGATGCATCCCGAAACCCAGCGCGGCGAAGACGACGACGTTCTTCGTCCACTGTTCGGGACGGAGCGAAACCAGGAGGCTGACGGGCAGAGAACGACCGGAAACGCCCCCCACGGGGGGCGCAACCGGCATCACGACTTCCGGAGCAGGCGGGCGCGCCATGCAGCGCGAAGCGGGACGAACCGGATCACACGTTGGCGTCCGTGAAACTCTTGACGGCATCCTTCTCGGATTCGAACGTCTCGAACACCGTCAGCAGTTTCGTGATCGCCAGCAGGTCCTGGATGCGCTTGGTAAGGTTCAGCAGCTTGAGGCTCCCACCCTGGCGGCTGACCGTGGTATAGGTGCGCACGATCTCGCCGAGACCCGCGCTGTCGATGTAGGGGACCTCCGCCAGGTTGAGCAGAACCTTCTTGCGCCCCTGGTGCACCAGACTGTTGACCTTGTCACGCAGCAGCTCGTCACCTTCGCCAAGCGTCAGCTTGCCGTGGATGTCGAGGACCGTGACGTTGCCCATTTCGCGTTCGTGAATCTGCATCGCCTTCATCCTCCCGTGGCCGATCGGCGGATTCCGTCCATTTACGCGGATCCATTCGCGGCGGGCCCGCACAAATGCGCGTACACAAGGACCTTCATCTTAGCGTAGGGCTGGAAAAAGCGTCAACGCCACGCAGACTTTCGCAGAGGTACCCGTTCGCAGATTCACGCGAATTCACACCGATTATCGGCACCCAATCTGCGAGAATCCGCGCGAATCTGTGGACCGGCAACTCTCCGGAATTCAAAAAAAAGGGCCGCGGTGAGCGGCCCTCGTGATGCTCGGACGGGCGAGCGACGATTTAGACCCCGCCAGCTCCCGCGAACTTGCGCTGCTGGAAGCACTCCCGGCAGAACACCGGGCGTCCCTGGGTCGGTTTGAAGGGGACCGTTGTCAGTTTTCCGCAGGCCGAACACGTGGTCTGCGTTTCCACCCGCTCGCGCGCGGGTGATGCCGTCATCGGACGATTGGCCCGCTTCGCCTTGCAGGCCTTGCAGCGCTTGGGCTCGTTCTTGAAGTTCTTGTCCGCGAAGAACAGCTGCTCCCCGGCAGTCCACACGAACTCGGTCCCACAATCCACGCAGCGCAGGGCCTTGTCTTGGAACTCCATCGGTCGCCACCCTTTGCGTAACCCGGACCCTTACTCCATCTCGCGCCGCAGCTTCTTCCGGCTACGCTTGCGCGCCAGAGCCTGCTTCGCGCGGCGCTTGTCGCCTGGCTTCAGGTAAAAGGAGTGCTTCTTGATATCCTTGATGATGTCCTCCTGTTGAACCTTCCGCTTGAAACGGCGAAGGGCGCTCTCGATCGACTCACCTTCCTGGACTTTGACTTCAGCCACGCCCTTGAACACCCCCTTTACCGGCCCGGCTGGCACGTTGCCGTTTCGCGCGCACCGCAGCGTTCCCACGGCGGCAACCGCGGCTGGGGTGTCGCACCCCGTCCGCGCGAACGGAATATGCTAGGCTACCACAGGTAAACTTCGATTCCAGGCGTAAAAGTGGAGCTGTCGCAACAATTTCGAAATCAGCCCGCCGGTCGCTCCCGGCGTCGCCCTGTCCCTCAACTTACACTTCTGTAACGAGTTAGCATGGATGTCCTTGTCCTTGGCTCGGGTGGCCGGGAACACGCACTCGCCTGGCGGCTCGCCTGCGACCGTGGCGTTGAACGGGTCTTCTGTGCACCAGGCAACGCCGGCATCGGTCAGGTCGCGACGACCGTGGCCCTCGACCCTGCCGTCCCGGATCGCGTGCTGGCATTCGTAGAGGAAAACAGCATCGCGCTGACCGTTGTCGGCCCTGAGCTGCCGCTCACGCGCGGCGTCGTCGATCTGCTGACCTCGCGCGGCCACCTGGTGTTCGGGCCGACGAGGGCGGCGGCCGAGATCGAATCGAGCAAGGTGTTCGCGAAGGAATTCATGCAGCGGCACCGCGTGCCAACGGCCGCCTCCGAGGTCTGTGCGACCGCGGATGAGGCCGGCCGCGTCGTGGGCTCAGGGCGATTTGCCTTCCCGCTGGTCGTGAAGGCGGACGGCCTTGCGGCGGGCAAAGGGGTGATCATCGCCGGAGATCGGGCGGCCGCGCTGGCGGCAGTCCATACGATCATGGTCGCTCGCCAGTTCGGCAACGCCGGCGAGCGCATCATCATCGAAGAACATCTGCAGGGACCCGAGGTTTCCTGCTTCGTCATCTCGGATGGCGCGCGCGCGCTCGCCTTCTCCTCGGCCCAGGACCACAAACGCGCCTACGACGACGATTGCGGCCCCAATACCGGCGGCATGGGCGCCTTTGCGCCCAGTCCTCTGGTGGACGATCGGATGGCCGCGCGAATTACCGAGGAGGTAATCGTGCCCACCATCGAGGGGCTGGCTGCGGAGGGGCGGCCGTTCCGCGGCTTCCTGTACGCCGGGCTCATGCTGACCGCCGAGGGCCCGAAAGTGCTGGAGTTCAACGCACGGCTGGGCGATCCTGAGGCGCAGGTGGTGCTGCCGATGCTGGCCGAGGATCTCGTGCCGATCCTGCGGGATGCGGCGGCAGGCGCGCTCACACGGTCTTCCTGCCGCTTCTCGCCGGACGCACTGGTTGGCGTCGTGCTCGCGTCGGGCGGATATCCGGATCGGTACGAGACGGGAAAGGTAATCGCCGGGCTGGACGAGGCGGCGGCGGAACGTGACGTGCTCGTGTTTCACGCGGGCACCGCGCGACGGGACGGACAGATCGTCACCGCCGGCGGCCGCGTGCTGACGGTGGTCGGGCGGGGGGCGGACTACGCCGCGGCCATGGCGCGCGCCTACGGCGCGGCGGCCCGAATCACGTTCGACGGCATGTTCTATCGCAAGGACATCGGGCGGAAGGCGTTACTCGGTTAGTTCAAGCGCCGGGGTCGACATGACGCAGGCGAAAACGATCGACGTCCTGATCCTCATGGGTTCCGATTCGGACCTGCAGGTGATGAAGGCGGCGGGCGACGTGCTCGACGAGCTGCGCATCTCCTGGGAGATGAGCGTGGCTTCCGCTCATCGTTCGCCGGACCGTGTCGAGCGCATCGTGCGGGATGCCCCGCGCCGCGGCGTGAAGCTCTTCATTGCCGGCGCCGGTGCGGCGGCGCACCTGGCGGGCGTGATCGCCGCGCGGACGACGAAACCGGTGATCGGTGTGCCGATCGACTCGTCCCCGCTGAACGGGTTCGATGCGCTGCTGTCGACGGTGCAGATGCCGCCGGGCGTTCCCGTGGCGACGGTGTCGATCGGCAAGAGCGGTGCGGCCAACGCCGCGGTGCTCGCCGCGCAGATCCTCGCACTTGCCGATGCGGATCTCGATCGCCGCCTCGTTGCCTACAAGGAGTCGCTCGCGCGGAAGGTCGAGCAGGCGGCCGCGCGGCTGGAAGAGCACAAGTAGTACTGCCGCCGCAAG
>Ga0316620_10001365_pt1 | contig 10521 bp, 5 predicted proteins | sample OWC_Aug_M1_C1_D5_FD_207651 | JGI IMG/M metagenome (GOLD analysis project Ga0316620, IMG submission 207651) | Wetland soil microbial communities from Old Woman Creek delta, Ohio, United States - OWC_Aug_M1_C1_D5_B | ecosystem: Environmental > Terrestrial > Soil > Wetlands | place: USA: Ohio...
ATCACCGACATCCGCCGCGGAAACCTGCACACACAGTTGATGTATAAGGCGCTGTTTGAGCTGGCAGCCGACCGCGCCGATTTCGTTTCCCTGCTGTTTACCAAGAAGCGTCCTGAAGGCGTCGACAGCAAATTCACTGCCCAGGATCTCTTTCAGAAGTTTGCCGGCGTCGCAACGGGAGACGAGGCCGCGTATAAAGGGAACCTGAAGGCGATCCGCGACCTGCTCGCGGAAAAGCACAAGCTGCCGCTGTCAAAAGAGGATCTGGCGGGAATCGAATATGTGTATCGCAACTTCTATCTCTACGGCCCGGCCATCCAATACGGCTCTTCGGGACAGAGTTTCGGCGGGCGCGGCAGGAATTTCGTGACTTACGCGGATCTGATGACTCTGACGGATGAGAGCGGCAACTACAGGAGCTACCTTGCAGGCGAGGAAAACTTCCGGACCGTCAAGGACCTTGAGGAGAAAAACCTCGTCATCCCGATTGTCGGCAATTTTGCGGGACCCAAAGCGCTGCGCGCCGTCGGCAAATACCTGAAGGAGCGCAAGGCTATCGTGGCGGCCTTCTACCTTTCCAATGTCGAGCAGTACCTTGGCGGGGCGTGGGGCGTTTTCTGCGCCAACGTTGCGAACCTGCCGCTTGATGAAAAAAGCACCTTCATCCGGTCCTCCCGCAATGGCGCGCAGGGCTTCAGAGGGCCCGGAGGAAGCCTGACGTCCTCACTGGGCAGCATGCAAGCCGAGACCAAGGGTTGCGGCGGCGTTCAATAGGGGACGCAATCCGGCGATCAGGGTCTATTCCCACCAGTGCTGCTGCCGCCGCTCATCTTCGGGTCCCACTTCAGGGTTTTGTCGACCACTGAATTGGTGGCCGGGCACCTGTTGTAGATGCGCATGTAAACCTTGTCCCATTTATAGCCGGGAATCCGGCCGGAATTAAACCAGCTCGCAGTACGTCATTTTCCGATGGATACACTCGCGGCAGGCATCATATAAAAGGACCCGGACTGGAGGAGATCCTATGGAACGACGCGAATTCTTAACCACCGTGGCGGCAACTTCCGGCTGCGCTATGGCAGCCGCCACGCTCGCAGGGGCCGATCGCGGCGACCGCGCCGGCGGCCAGGCGCAGAAAAAATACGGCGTGAAGATTACTGTCCTGAGGAGGGGTTTCGAGAAAGACTTTGTGGAGCAGCTCAAAACCGGCCCCAAGGGCCCGTGCACACGCTTCACCGACGGCCAGGAGTTCACCGTGTCATCGCAGTGGGCGATGCCGGAAAAATTCTGTGAATGGGCGTACGCAGACATACGGGCTTACATCCCTATGGTACTCGGGCAGGGTAATCCGATTGCGGTGTGCTGCACGGACGGCTTCCGGCCGGTCTTTTTCAGGGTCGAAAGGATCGAGCTCTAAGCTCCCGCCGAGGATATAGCGCAAAGCCGCAAGGTCGGTGTGTGAGCAAGATATTCCGCAAGGACGCAGGCGCCGCAGGCGCCTTGGAGTGCGGCGATCATTCGCCGCTTTGGGCTGCGGCGGAGAGGTAAGGCGAAGCCCAAAGGCGGTGTATAAACGCCGCACTCCAAGGGCGGCTTCGCCGCCGGGTGTACGGAACCGGGCTGCGGGCTCAGCGGCGCGGCCCGAGCAGCACGGCGTTGATCAGCAGCAATTCCGTGGCCTCCGCGAACGCGCGATAATCAGGATCTTCCGCAAAAGCTATGATCCGGCCCTGTCCCACGGGCTGATCGATAAGAAAGGCTTTCTGAGCCAGGAGTTTCTGCGCCTCCTCCCAGACCAGCCCGCCCACCAGAAGGCGGTCCGGCTTTGCGTAGACACCGACATTGCGCCCCTGATCGAGCTTGATGGGCGTGAACACGCGCCTCCCCTCGACAATCGCCTGAATTTCTCCGTCGGTGCCCGCCGCAAGCCAGTGTTCCGTGTCGAGCAACACTCTCACGAGCGCGCCGGGAGTCGACTCCGGGAGTTCGCGCTCGGGCTGGATGGTTTTTTCCAGGTCGATGGGCTGAGCGGGCGCCGTATCGGTCTTCTTGGATTCCTTATCGGAGGGTTCCGTTTCCGGCCTGCCGTCGCGCAATTCGGTCCGCGCCGAAAGCAGCTCGATTTTTTCCCTCGCGGCCCAGCGCGACGCTTCGGCGATGGTAATCAGGGTGCCGCCTGCCGAGATCCAGTCCTTGAGCCGGCGCAGCATGTCGCCGCTCAGCGTCGCGTAGTTGCCGGACGGCAGCACAATCACGTCGAAGCGGCGCAGGTCCAGCTCGTTCATGGAATTGGTCCGCACGGCAGTCACCTTTTGATTGAAGCGCCGTTCCAGAACGTAGCGCGCCCATCCTGCCGACGCGCTCTGCACAGGCGCATCCCAGGCCAGGAGAACGCGAGGAGGTTTCAGCGCAAGGACTTCGTTGCTGCCAAGCGAAATCCCGGCATCGACAAAGCCGGTGTCGGCGGGCACGATCTCGGCTTCATGCCTGGCTGCGATGGCGCCGAGCCTGGCGGCAAGGTCGCCAGGATTGTCGGCTACCCGGATGATTGCCGTACCTGCCGGGTACTTGCGGCCCGCCAGCGTAAAGGTTTCATATGCAACTCGGACGCGGATGCCTTCCTGCATGGCTGCAATCGCAGCCGACGCGGCGCCGGAGCCCCACGGCATCAGGTACGCCACCTTGGCCGGCGGCAGTGCGGTCGCCCTGGCCTCGCCCGGCGCCTGATACGGGATTGATCGCACATCGCCGGAGCGGTCGGCGGCAAGCACTTCCACATCGAATACCTGCGGCAGGCTCCAGGCGGTTATGTCATAAATCTGATCCCCCAGGCGCTTTTTGCGGCGCCGGTCCTGCTCTTTCACGAAGGAATCGGGCTGCGGCGTGTGCGGGTCCATGAGATTCCGCAACAGCCGGCCTGCCGGCTGGGCGGCAGGGAGGATATACGTCCCGGCAGGCAGGGTGCGCCCGCCGCTCCGGACCGGTTCTTCGGCCCTGCGGACTTCAACACCCTGCTCCGCAAGCAACCGGATCAGCCTGGAGGTGCGCGCCGGATCCGGGCCGGGCGGGATGAGGTATTCGCGGACCGGTCCTTTCTCCCCTTCCTGAACCGCGCTGCGGCGGTAATCCAGGAACTCCCGGAGAATTCGTTCGCGATTGCGCGCCGCCGTTTCCACGGTGGAGAGCGAGGCCGTAAAGTGATGCACGATGCCGTCCAGGAACGTCAGGCGTGTTTCGTCTGCCTGCCGCCAGACCAGGCCGCGCGCCGACGCCTGCTCGTACGTCATGCCGATCGCGCCATGGAGCATGGGCCAGGAATCGCCGTAGCCCGGGTAAAAGGAGTCGAAGACCTCGCGATTGAAGTAGGCAAAGCCCCTTTCGTCGAATCGTTTTGCGTTCTCCCGGCCGAAAAGCTCGAGCAGGGCAGCCTGAGCTTTGGTGATGTGAGGATTCAGCGGGTCCGCGGGCGGCGCGAAATAGTACGTGGCGTCGCCGCCCATTTCATGTAGATCCACCACCACATGGGGATACCATTCCAGGTAGAGCCTGGTTTTACCGCGCGTTTCCGGCTGCGACTGGGCAAACCAGTCGCGATTCATGTCGAACAGATAATGGTTGGAGCGTCCGCCGGGCCAGGGTTCGTCGTGCTCTGCGGCCAGGGGCTCATCGTCGGGAGCGGCAGCACGTCCCATCAGGGTTTGCAGGATGAATCGCTCCCGACCGTCGGGATTCTGCATGGGATCGATCAGAACCATTGATTCCCTCAGAATGGTTTCGGCCACGGGATCCCCCAGTGAAGCAAGCAGGTGGTACGCCAGCGCCATCGCCGCTTCCCCGGAGGAGATTTCATTGCCGTGCACGCCGTTCACCAACAGGGTCACAACGGGGAGTTCCCGCACCAGCTGATCAGCCTCGCCGGCCGAGAGTTTGCGTGGATCCGCCAGCCGCCGGAGTTTTTCCTTCAAGCCGGAAAGCTGGGCGATGCGCTCGGGAGTGCCGATCGCCATCAGGTACAGAGGCCGCCCTTCCCAGGACTTGGCATATTCCACCAGGTGAGTGCGCTGCGGCGCGGCGGCGGCCAGAGCCTTCCAGTACCTGCCGATCTGATCCGGGGTGGTGATCTCCTCGCCGAATTCGTGCCCGGTAACCTGCTTGATCGTGGGAATGCCCGGATCATAGCGCGCTTGAGGCGCCAGCACCTGCTGCGGATTGGCAGGCAATGCGGCTTGCAGGAACGTTACCATCAGAGCCATGAAAAGCATGCCGGTCCTCCTTGAACTGAACGGCCATGGAAAAGAGAGATTATACCGTGGAGCAAGCATAGGGAGCGCGACCGTGCGGTGCAAGTCGAATCCAACACCGTGTTCCGATATGGTGCAGACGGACTCAAACCACGAAATACACAGCGCGGCATAGCCGCAACCAAAAAATCACACCGCCAAGACGCAAAACATGAGAAGTTCAATCTGTTGATTATGAGTCTTGGCGTCTTCGCCTCTTGGCGGTGAAGAATTCTTGCCGGGATACGACGAAAATACAGCGTAGTACTACGAAACACACGAAATCCTGTTCGGTTGCCAAATGCACCGGCACGTGATAGCGTGATGACCCAAATAAGGTGTTGACGCCGTGGTCGCGTGGGAATAGGGAGAGCCGATAGAGTCAGCCTCTCATTCGCGGCCGCACGCCCGGTAACGCACGAAAAAGAAAAGAGCAGCCGCGGATTCCAGGCATTTCATAGACGGATCCATTGCCGAAAGACGGCAATCATTGAAATCCGTAGAATCTATGGCTGCTTTTTTGAGACAAGACGTTTGTTTTCGCGACAGGAGAAGGTCAAATGAGGAGATTTTCAGCCTGCATATCGGCTTTTGGTGTTGCGGTGCTGTTGGTTTTGGTTTTTGCCGGAGCGTCTCCGGCTGGACCCGGCGCCCAAGGACAGGCGCAGCCGTCGCCACAGCCTGCCGTCGGCAAAAAAGCCCTGACCATTGAAGAATACGGCCGCTGGAAGTCGATCGCTTCAGCCGCCATATCGGATGACGGCCAGTGGGCATGCTACATCTACCGGCCGCGCGAGGGAGAAGCGACGCTTTATGCAAGACACCTCGACAGCGAAAAGCTTTATACCATCCCGATCGGGCCCCAGGGCGCAGGCGGAAGAGGTGCGGGTGGAGCAGGCACCGCCGGTCCCACAGCCGGCGGCAGCCCCCAATTCTCGGACGACTCCAAGTGGATCGCATATTATGTGAGCCCTCCCGAGCGTGCCGGCGGCGGCGCGCGCGGCAGCGCGGGACGCGGTGCTGCTCCGGCCGCCACGGGCGCCAGAAGCGGCGCTGCGGCGGCGCCTGCCGCCGCCCAGGCTCCTGCTCCCGTGCGCCGGTTGGAATTGCTCAACCTTGCCACCGGCGAAAAGACCTCCTGGGAGAATGTCGCTTCGTTCACATTCGTCGAGGGCTCGCAGTTTCTGATCCTCAAGCGGCCAAAGCTCGACCGGGAAGCCACGCACAACGGCACGGACATGATCATCCGTCGGCTGAGCCAGGGAGTGGATGAACTGTTCGGCAGCACGGGCGAGTTCGCGGCAAACAAAGGCGGGGCGCTGCTGGCGTTCACCACGGACGCGGCCGACATGATCGGCAACGGAGTCACCGTTCTGGATCTCGCCGCCGGCTCGCGCCGGACCCTGGACAGCGGCAAGGCGCTTTACGAAAGACTGACATGGGATGAAGAGGGAACAGCACTCGCCGTGCTCAAGGGAACGAAAAAAACCGGCCTCGTCGAGCGGGAAAACAGCCTGCTGGCCTTCAAGGGAGTGGCCAAGGATCCCGAACGCATCGAATTCACTGCCGCCGGTGCCGCCGACTTTCCCAAGGACATGATCGTCAGTGAAAAAGCCGGCATAGCTTGGAGCAATGATCTGAGCAAGGTTTTCTTCGGCATCAAGGACCAGGAGAAGGAACCCGAGAGAAGGCGGGACGACGCGCCGCCGGTCGCCAATGTGGATATCTGGCATTGGAACGATGATCGCATTCAGGCCGAGCAGATGATCCGTGCGAACACAGACCGGAATTTTACCTTCCGCGCGGTCTACGTCCTCAGTGCCCGAAAGTTCATCCGTCTCACCGATGAGGCAATGCGCAACATCGATCTCACACCCAACGAGGCCTGGGGCATAGGCCGCGACGACCGTGCCTATATCTCCGATTGGCAGGAGTCCAAGGCCGATTACTTCCGGGTAAACACGACCACGGGCGAGCGGACAGCCATGTTCAAGGCCCAAGGGCAGACGCTGGGGGTGTCGCCGGATTCAAAGCACCTGTTGTACTGGAAGGACGGCAACGTCTGGGACTACCTCATCGAAACCGGCGAAACGAAGAATTTGACGCAGCGCGCCGGGGTAAGCTTCGCGGACCAGACCTTCGACCGCGCGGGCACCCGGCCTTCGTACGGTGTCGCGGGATACGCCAAAGACGGCAGCGGCTTGATCCTCAATCACAGGTACGATCTGTACCTGCAGCCTTTCGACGGCTCGCCGGCGGCCAACTTGACGGCAGGCCTGGGCACACGCGAGGAAACACGCTTCCGTTATCAACCCCTGGAAGGCGAAGGGGAGCAGGCGGCGGTCACCCGCCTGGAAGACGAGGAGGAGGAGGCCGACACATCGAGGCAGGCCGGAGGCCGGGGCGGCCGCCCCCCGGGCCGGACCATAGACCTCGCCAAGCCTGTACTTCTGACGGCCTACGGCCAGTGGACCAAGAAGGCGGGATATTACGAACTCAACGGCAAAGAGCTGTCCAAACTCGTTTATGAGGACAGGATCTTCCGCAACATCATCAAGGCGAAAAAAGCGGACCGCCTGCTTTTCACCCGGGAGACCTTCGTCGATTTTCCGAACTATTTCCTGACCGACACGAAGTTTGCCAACCCAAAGCAGATAACCGACGCCAATCCGCAGCAATCCGAGTACAAGTGGGGCCACCGCATCCTGTTCGAGTTCAAGAACAAGAAAGGCGTCCGCCTGCAGGGCACGCTGGCCGTCCCGGATGACTATCAGCCGGGGCAGAAGCTGCCGATGCTGGTGAATTTCTACGAGAAGAATTCCCAGAACCTGCACGCCTACACGGCGCCCGCCTATGCTTCGAGCCCGCAATTCGCGGGATTTGTCAGCCAGGGCTATCTGGTGATGCAGCCCGATATCCATTTCAACACCCGCACGTCGCATTCCGACATGCTCGAGTGCGTGGAGGCCGCCATTCAGAAGGTGATCGACATGGGATATGCCGATCCCAAACGCGTCGGCCTGCACGGTCACAGTTACAGCGGGCAGGGTTCCGCGTACATTTCCACGCAGTCGAAGATGTTCGCTGCCATCGTGGCGGGCGCCGCCGCCTCCGACCTCGTCAGCGACTTCAATCAGATCTGGAAGACGAGCGGCACGAACCAGCACCGCTACGACATAAACGGCCAGGGCCGGTTCGCCACGAATCCGTATGACGACCTCCAGCTGTACATTGACCAGTCCGCCGTGTTCCATGCCCGGACCATGAACACGCCGCTGCTGTTGCTGCATGGCACGGACGACGGTTCGGTCGAGTGGCTGCAGGGGGTGGAGTTCTACAACGCGCTGCGCTTCAACGGCAAGAAAGTGATTCTGCTTTCCTATCCCGGCGAGGCTCACGGCTTGCGCAACCTGGAAAATCAGAAGGATTTCCTGGTCAGGATGCAGCAGTTCTTCGATCTCTATCTGAAGGACGCGCCCGCTCCCGACTGGATAACCAAGGGGGTGCCCTACCTTAAGAAAGCGAAATAGCGCGCGGCTACCGGTGACCGGTCAGCTCCAGGACCTGCAGCTGAGAGCGGACCATCTCGGCGTCGGCCGCGTGGGGAGCAAGCCTCAGATAATCCCTGAGTTGTATGATCTCCGCCGCGTGGTCCTTTTTCCGGTGGAGAATACTGGCCAAGAGCAGGTGTGTCTGCGGCAAACGGTTTTGACTGTCGATCCGCTGCGCTTTGTGCACGCTGTTTTCCGCCGCATCCAGCCGGCCCAGGTACAGATTTGCCATCCCATCCAGATAGAACGCCGCCGGAAAATCCAACGGATTAAGCTGTGCCGCATACTCTGCCAGATCCGCAGCTTCCTGCCAGCTTCGATCCTGGGCGGCAAGCCGGGCCAATTCCACGTACGGCGGCACGAAGTTTGCATCTGCGGCAATCGCCTTCGAGAAAGCCTCGCGCGCCTCGTCGTTGCGGCACGTCTGTTCCAAAACCTGCCCCAGGCGCAGCCATGCCGGCGCGAATCCGGGGCTGGAACGCAAGGCTTCGCGCAGATCTTCCTGTGCGCGCTGCCACTCGTTCCTCCTGATCGCCGCTTCGGCCTTCTGGAGAGATTTTTTGGCTTTCCCGGGAGCGCTTAATTCCGTCACGCTCACCGTGATCCCCGGCGCCCGCGCAATCGGGCGCAGGACGATGGTCCCCACGTCCGCCTGCCCCATGAGCCGGCTCGGATCCAACCGGATCGAGGTTGATCGATAGCCGCCAAGCTGGGCACGCAACTCGCAATCGGCATAGGCCACCGGCATCCTGGCGGCATTCCCTGTCATTGATCCGAAGACGCTTCCTCCAGGATCCGATGTGGACAGCTGCCCGGGATCGGAAGCATCAGGAAGGACGTAGCCGGCACCGAGTTGGAAACTGAAGTTCCCGTTCACATCCACATAGGCTTCCCTTTTCGCCTGACCCGAGCATACCCGTTCGATGACCACCCCCGTGGGCAACGGCGTTCCGTCCGACATGACCACCGAACCGATTATGAAAGGCGTGCGGGCCGGGAACAGGGTCTGGCTGTTCCCTGCAGAGGATCTCTGCGTGCCGATGTAGCGGCCACCGCTACCGCCACCGGCGCTGCTGCCCGTTTGGGCGCTCTGTTGCGCCACGGCGTTCAGGATAAAGACGAGAGAGCACAAGACGGCGAAGGGTACGCGTGAAAACGCTGCGAAGGCCATCGACAACCTCCCATCCACCACTTGAGGCCGGCCATCATCCGGATTGCCCGGAACGAACAGCGCTCTCCGGCAGGCCCCATGCCGGCTCAACCCGAGTGTTTCACCGGCAGCCCAGGCACACCACCTGCAATAATTGTGCTCCCAGTCAAAATGCTGCTCAAGTTTTTCACCGGGCAGGCGAGCTGCTCGGCCCTTGCGGGCCGCCGGTTTTCAAAAATCGACCGAAAAGCGAGAGTCATCTTCGATCCATCGGCAGAGGCTGGCCGCTATTGCCAAAGTAATTCAATGAAACGATCATGGCTCCTCCGGCTGCAACAAAAACAAATTCCGTTCTGTATCCGCTGCCATCGGCGGCCTGCGGGAACACGGCCGGGAAAGGTGCCGACCGGGTCAGATCGGCAACCGGGAAGGTCGTGACGAGGAAATCACTCCGGGCGTTGAGCAGCGATCGCAACGTCAGCGGCACAAAGGGCGTGCTGGAGGAGATTTCGAGCACGCCGCGGAATCCCGGCGCCAGGCCCGGGATCCTCTGGCCAACGAACTCGGCCTTATGTCCGTTGCCGTTCAGTTGCAGGGTCCCGTCGCCCGTTCCTGCCGGAGTCAAGCCATCCAACTCGAATGCGCTCATGGTGATGGTGTTCCCCGATGGGCCGGGATTTACGACGGCCAGGCCGGTGTCGTGTGCTCCTGATTTGTCGACTAAGATCCGGGCCCTCGTCGTCGGCAAGGACGAGGGGACTCCCGCCTCCATCACGAGATTTCCGCCCGTACTCAACTGAAAGATCCCGGCACCCACCGGGGCCGTCGTGCCGACATCCGGGATCACGCGGGCCCAACCGATGGCGGCGGCCGGAGGAGCGCCGTCGGTTTGGAAAAGGAATACCCCCGCCGGCGGGATCGAATATGCGATGGAAGCAGCGGTGGCGCCGCCGACCGCTCCTACGGGGAGAGGATTCCCATCATCGTTCACGATCTGCAGGACCCCGGTTTCCGTTGAACCGGTCGTGTTGATGAGGATCACTGTCGTGGCGTAACCTCCTCCGTTAACCAGCTGTGGGAAGAAGATCGTGCCGCAGACAACCGGCTGCGTCAGGTCCGCAATCGGGATAGTGGTCAGCAGGGTTTCGCCGCGCTGATTCACCGTCAGCCGCAACGCGAGAACCGAGATTGGCTGGTCGCTGGAAATCTCGAGGGATCCGAACAGAACGGCGGAGGGAAAACCTGGGGGCAACATGAAATTGGGCGCAATCTGGTTCAACTGATCGATGAACCTTGCCACGTGCCCGCCGCCTTCGAGGGCGCCGTTGCCGCTGGCAATGGTGGTACCAGATCTGTTCCGCAACGTGAAGGTTGAGGTAAGGAGAAGCCCGAAAGCGGTGTATGAACACCGCACTCCAAGGGCGGCTTCGCCGCCGCTTTCATGGGGACTGCGGCGTGCCGGTGGGGAGAAGCCGCGAGGCCGGTGGGTGAACAATACCTTCTGCCAGGACGTGGGCGCCGGAGGCGCCTTGGAGTGCGG
>Ga0316620_10001366_pt1 | contig 10515 bp, 6 predicted proteins | sample OWC_Aug_M1_C1_D5_FD_207651 | JGI IMG/M metagenome (GOLD analysis project Ga0316620, IMG submission 207651) | Wetland soil microbial communities from Old Woman Creek delta, Ohio, United States - OWC_Aug_M1_C1_D5_B | ecosystem: Environmental > Terrestrial > Soil > Wetlands | place: USA: Ohio...
CTGCTGCTCTGGCTGCCCACCCTGCTCATCGGCTTCCTCGTCGCGGAGCGGGCGCAGCGTCGGGACGAGGTCCAGGGCGAGGTCTCGTCGTCGTGGGGCGGGGAGCAGACGCTCCAGGGGCCGGTGCTGTCGGTGCCCTACCGGGCGCCGGAGAGGGTGAGACCCGGTCAGGCGGCCGCGCTCGAGGGCGCCATCGCCTGGGCTCACTTCCTGCCCGAGCAGCTCCAGATCTCGGGCCAGGTGGAGCCGGTGGTGCGCAACCGGAGCCTGTACGAGGTCGTGCTGTACAGCGCCAAGCTCGAGGTCTCGGGCGCGTTCCAACGTCCCGACCTGGGCGAGCTGGGGGTGGCCGAGGACGCCGTGCTGTGGGAGCGGGCGGTGGTGAGCCTCGGGCTCGGCGACCTGCGCGGGCTGCGCGAGGTGCCCCGTCTGGCCTGGGCTGACGAGACGGTGCCGTTCACACCCGGCAGCGGGGGCGGTCACTTCGTGCCCGGGTTGCACGCGCGCCTCCCCGAGCCCCGGGCGGGGGAGGCCTGGACCAGGGGCGGAAAGACGTTCTCCTTCGCCCTCGACCTCAACGGCAGCGGCAGCCTGTCGTTCGTACCGATCGGCTCCGAGACCCGCGTCGAGCTCGCTTCGCCCTGGCCGCACCCGAGCTTCAGCGGCGCCTTCCTGCCCGAGCATCGGGAGATCGCGGACCAGGGTTTCACGGCCTCGTGGAAGGTGCTGTACCTCAACCGCGACTACCCGCAGCAGTGGCTCGGCACGGCCGACACCGCCGCGGCCATGGCCTGCAAGCTTGAGCAGTCGGACTTCGGGGTGCGCCTGGTGTATCCGGTGGACGCCTACCAGCGGAGCACGCGGTCGGTCAAGTACTCCATGCTCTTCACGGTGCTGACCCTGGTCGGCTTCCTGGTCGTCGAGCACGGCGGCCGGCGACCCATCCATCCCGTGCAGTACCTGGTGATCGCCTGCGCGCTGTGCCTGTTCTACCTGCTCCTGCTCTCCCTCTCCGAGCTGATCCGCTTCAACCTCGCCTACCTGGTGGCTGCCGCCGCCATCGTCGTCATGATCACCGCCTACGCGCGGGCGATCCTCGGCCGCGTCACCCTGTCCGCGCTCGCCGGGGGGGTGCTGCTCGTGGTCTACGGCAGCCTCTATGTCATGCTCCAGCTCGAGGACCTGGCCCTGCTCCTGGGCACCCTGCTGCTCCTGATCCTGCTCGCGACGGTCATGGTGCTCACCCGCAGGCTCCACCACGGTTCAGCCCAGCCTCCAGCCCCCGATCCACCCGCTTCCAAATAGGTGCCTGGCACAACAGTGTGTTGTCTCGTTCGGAGGAGCAGCGATATACTCCTCTGCCATGCCGCGGGGTTGGTTCATCACCTTCGAGGGCGGGGAGGGGACCGGCAAGAGCACCCAGCTCGACCGGCTCGGCCGCTGGCTGGCGGAGCGCCGTCGCGAGGTGGTGGTGACCCGCGAGCCCGGGGGCACGCCGCTGGCCGAGGCGGCACGCGCGATCCTCCTCGACCCGGCTCACGAGCCGGACGGGCTCAGCGAGCTCTTCCTGCTCGAGGCGGCGCGCCACGACCACGTGCGGCGGGTCATTCTGCCGGCGCTGGAGAACGGGGCGGTGGTGCTATGCGATCGCTACGCCGACTCCTCGCTGGTCTATCAGGGCATGGTGCGGGGAGTGGGTGAGGAGGTGGCGGCGCAGCTCAACCGCATCGCGACCGGCGGCCTGGATCCCGACCTGACCCTGGTCTTCGACCTCGAGCCCGAGCTGGCCCTGACCCGCGTCCGCCACCGCAACCGAAGGGGGTGCGAGGGGCAGAGCCGCCTCGACGACGAGCCTGAGCCGTTCCACGCCGCGATCCGCGAGGGCTTTCGTCGCCTCGCCGCGCTCTTCCCCGAGCGGGTGCGGCTGGTCGACGCGCGGGGCGAGGCCGACGAGATCTTCGCGCGCGTCCTGGCCGCGCTGCCGGAGGGGCTGGCGTGAGCGACGGCCAGGAGTGGTGGGGGCCCGCGCTGCTCGACCGGGAGCGCCTGGGGCCGATCGTGAGCTCGGCGGTGGAGCGCATCGCCGCCACCTGCAGCCGCGGAGCGTTCCCCCACGGCCTGCTCCTGGTCGGGCCCGCGGGGCTGGGGCGCGAGCTGGTGGCCGCGGAGTCGGCTGCCATGCTCACCTGTCCGGACCAGGGCGGGGCGTGGTGTGAGTGCCACTCCTGCGACCGCGCCCGGCGCGGGCTCCACCCCGACGTGATCCTGCTCCGTTGCCAGGGCTCGTCGCAGCAGATCAAGATCGAGCAGATCCGACAGGTGGTCGAGGCCGTACCCGGCCGGCCCTTCGAAGGCCGGCACCGGGTCTGGCTGCTCGACGGCGCGGAGGCAGGCCGGCTCGGCAGCGAGGCCGCCAACGCCTTCCTCAAGACCCTCGAGGAGCCGCCCGCGCACGCCGTCTTCCTCCTCCTCGCCGCCAACCCGTCAGCGGTCCTGCCGACCATCCAGTCCCGCTGCCAGCAGCTGGTCCTGCCCGGGGTCGTGGCCGTGGCCGCCCGCTCCGGCGCGGAGGGCTGCCTGCCCGAGCTGGTGTGGGGCGACTCCGAACGCGCCCAGGAGCTGGCGCTCCAGGCCAGGGAGAGCCTGAGCGACGCCGCCAATGGGGGAGTCCTGCCCCTGCTGCGGCTGGCTCACACCCTGGCCGACGAGCCGATGGCCTATCAGGTCGTGTCGGCGACGGCGCTCGAGCTGGCGACCGGCAGCGCCGACGCCGGCGACGCCGAGAGCCTGGTCGGGCTGGCTTCGGAGCTGATGCGCGCAGAGCGCGCGGCCAAGGCGCTCAACCTCGGCCAGGAGCGCCAGCTGCTGTCATGCCTCCTGCGCTGGTATCGTGAGCTGGGACTGGAGGTGAGCGCTGATGAGTGAGCGGTGGACGGCGGCGGTCGGGCAGGGCCACTTCCTCCTCCTCGGCATGGTGCACCTCCTGCCCCTGCCCGGCAGCCCGGGCTGGGGTTCCTCCATGGTCGACGTCGTGCGCCGGGCCCGCGCCGACGCCGGGGCCCTGCGCGCGGCCGGCTTCGACGGGGTCATCGTGGAGAACTTCGGGGACCTGCCGTATGAGCCCGGCCCTCTGCCGCCGGCGGCGGTCGCTGCCCTGGCCGTCTGCGCGCACGAGGTCAGGCTGGAGCTCGGGGACGGCCCGCTGCTCGGCGTCAACGCGCTGCGCAACGACGCCTCGGCCGCCCTCGCGGCAGCGGTTGCGGCCGGCGCCGACCTCGTACGGGTCAACGTCCACACCGGTTCCATGTGGACCGACCAGGGTCTGATCCAGGGTCAAGCCAGTCGCACCCTGCGCGAGCGTCGCCTGCTCGCGACCGACGTCGCGGTGCTGGCCGACGTGCTGGTCAAGCACGCTGCGCCGACCGTTCTCGTGGACCTGGCCGCAGTCGCGCGCGACACCGTGCACCGCGGCCTTGCCGACGGCCTGGTGGTGACCGGCGCGGTGACCGGCGCGCGGGTTGACCCCGAGGAGCTGGCGCAGGTCGCGGCAGCGGTCCCGCGCCACCCGGTGCTGGCCGGCTCGGGCGTGGCGCCGGACAGCGTGCGCTACCTAGCGCCCCTCGCCTCGGGGGCCATCGTCGGCACCTGGATCAAGGCCGAGGGGAAGGTCCACGCCCCGGTCGACCTCGCCCGCGCCCGCCAGCTGGTGGCGGCCCGCGACGCGCTCTAATGCACCGTGGCCGACCAGGCCGAAGTGTCGCCGGACTCGAAGCCGTCGGCGAAGAGCGGGGTCGCGCCGCCGCCGACGTCAATGAAGCGCCGGCGCGTCCGGGTGCCCGAGGCGTAGGTGACCTGGAGGGTCACCTGGTAAGTGTTGGCGCTGGTGTAGGCGTGGGTCGGGTGCTGGAGGGTCGAGGTGGTGCCGTCGCCAAACGCCCAGGACCAGGCGAGGACGCTACCGCTCGAGCGGTCGGTGAACTGGACCTGTTGGCCGACGGCGGGCTCGACGGGCTCGAACTCGAAGTCGGCGTCGTAGCTGACGCCGGCGAGCACGAGGTCGTCGAGGTACCAGCCGGCGTAGGTCTGGGAGCCGTCCGAGGCGAAGCGCCAGCGGATGGTGACGGTCTGGCCGGCATAGGACGCGAGGTCGCAGCGGACCAGCTCCCAGCCGTTGCTCGAACCGGTGTAGCCGGGCTGGTCGTCGAGGGCGTCGACGTTGCCGTCGTAGCCGCCGTCCGGGGTCAAGACGGTGAAGCTGGCGCCGCCGTTGGTCGAGATGCTGACGTTGCCGCCGTCCCAGCCGGACTCGATGGCGTACCAGTGCCAGAAGCTCAGGCTGGGGGCGGTGGCGGGCAGGGTGACGCCCTGCAGGTCGAGGTACCACTCCGCGTTGTTGACGTACTCGCTCGCGATGCGCGTGCCCCAGAGCTTGGTGCCGGAGTGGGGCGTGGGCGAGGGGCCGCTCGGGGTGCCCCACTCCCAGCCCGGGGAGGGCGAGCCCGACGCGATCAACCCGCCCTCGTTGGTCTCGAGGTCGGTCTCCCAGGCGATGTCGAGGGGGGCCAACACGAAGTCGTGGACGTGAGACGTGGTCGACACGGTGCGGTCCTGGAGCAGGGTCTCGTAGCCGTCGGCCGCGACCTGGAAGGTGTAGATGTCCTCGAGCACGGCGGCGAAGGAGTAGCTGCCGTCGGCGCCGGTGATGGCGGGGTCGAGCGGGGTGCCGAGGATGGTGACCGTGGCGCCGGCGACCGGGGTCCGACCCTCGGGAGTGGTGACGACCCCGGACACGCTGACGCTCGACTGCGGCTGCATGACGACGTCGAGCCGGGTCGCGTCGCCGGCCGAGACCACGACGCCGGAGTGATCCTGGCTGATGAAACCATAGGCCGAGAAGCGCAGGTCGTAGGTGCCGGGCAGGAGCAGGCGGTGGTAGTCGCCGACCGCCGGATCGGTGAACACGGTCGGGTTGTCGGCGGGGTCGTCTTGACCGAGGACCTCGACCGAGGCCAGCAGGGGGTAGCCGCCGGCGCTGGTGACCGTACCGCGGACCCCCTCCAGGGCCTCGGCCAGGTAGTCGAGCAGGGCCTGGCGGTTGGCGGTCCAGTAGGCGGGCAGGGTCGAGGAGTCGGGCATCTTGTAGTTGTCGAGCTCGATCGTGATCTCACGGCCGCCCTGGAAGTACGACATGTAGTCCTGGCGACCGCCGTAGACCTCGTACCAGTCGGCGCCGCGCACCGTCCCCGGGTAGGGGCAGGGGTCGGAGTCGCAGCTGTAGAAGCCGCAGTCGTCCATGTAGCTCGACATGCCGGCGGGAATGGCGTCGGCGTGAGCCTGCGCGGCGTAGGCGGCGCTGATGTCCTGCATCCAGAGGTCGTCGCCGTGCTCGCGGCAGGTGGAGTCCCACAGGTAGTTGAGGACCTCGGCGCCGCCGTGGAAGTTGGCGCCGAGCGCGAAGGTGTGGGCGTCGGCAAAGGCCATCATGGCCACGGTCTCGGTCCACCACGGGTTGCCGTCCGGGTGGTCGCCGGCGACCGGGTCGGGGAAGTTGCGGTTGGGGTCGACCCCGCTGTAGCCGCCGCTGGAGGTGGTGTACTCGCGGGTGGCGCCGGAGACGTTGCTGTCGCTCGAGTAGAAGGTGCCGTCCGGGTTGGCGAGGGGGTTGACCCAGATCTCCAGCTCCTGGACCAGCTCCGTGATCAGGGGGTCGCTGCTCGGGTTCCTGAGCAGCTCGTCGACCAGGCGCAGGGTGAGCACGTAGCCGGTGACCTCGTCGCCGTGCATGCTCGAGGTGTAGAGCACCTCGGGCTCGTCCTCGTCGACCCCTGCATTGTCGGAGATCTTCATCGCCAACAGGTCGTGGGGCCGGCTTTGGTTGGTCCCGTTGCCGATGTCCTCGAGGCGGCACAGGTTGGGGTAGTCGGCGGCCAGGTTCTGCAGCAGACCCACGTACTGGGAGTAGGCGGGGTAGCAGTTCCAGACGCGGGACGGGTTGTCCTCCCAGCCGGCCGGGCACATGGCGAGGATGCGACCCACGGCCGGGTGCGGCAGCACCTCCCAGGTGTAGCCGGCCTTGGCCAGGGCCAGGAGCTGGCCGGGCGAGGCATAGGCCTCGACCAGGTTGTCGCGCACGTCGTCGATGCTGACCAGACGCGTCAGCTGCTCGAGCTCGGCGCGGTCTTCGATGGTGAAGCGGATCCGGGTCGAGCGATCGGTCGCGGCGGCCTCGACAGCGAACCCGACGACGAGTGACACCAGGGCGACGACAAGGGCGAGGCGCCTCATGCTCCCTCCGCAGGGGTTCCCACCTGCGAGGCAGGGGCCCCACGACGCGAGTGTAGCCCTTCGCCGCGTGCGGCGCCAGACACGGGCTGGTTCGTGGGCCAGGGCGGTTTCGTGCCGAAGAGTCCGCGCAGGGAGCGACCCTCATGCCCCTTTCAGGCCGCGGCGAGAGCGCACTCGGCCGTCAGGAGCTTCGTGAGGTTGTGCGCTAGCGCCTGCGGCGATTCCCGCGATCTCGCTGCGCGAGCCCGGGCCACGTTGCGAGAGCCCTTCCGAGCGGAGCCCCTACACGGACCGGAGCTTCGGGTTCGCAGATCGAAGACGAGCCCGAGCGTGCTCTTGTTCCCCCACCTTGCGGGTCTCACAGCCCAACGCGGCGTACCTGGTCGAGCATGGCAGGTCGAGTCCGAGACCACGTATCCGAACCTCCGCATCCTGTCTCAACCCAATTTCGCTGCAATTGGCTTCTACGCGACGAAAGGTCTTGACACGATGAACATCTGACTCGTACGCTGACTCGTACACTAGGTTGGGAGCCCAACATGATCGCGGCGCAAGAACCCTTGACGGGCGGTTTGTCGGTGCCTTCTCGCCGCTGGCCGTCGTCGGCATTGGGCCGACGTCGAGCCGTATCCAAGACCCATCAGGCAGGAGGAAGAAGATGAAGACTCGGTTCTTGTCCAATGTCGGCGGCACGGTCTTTCTCACAATGTCCCTGGCTTCCGTTCTCGGCGCCGTCACGTTGGAGCACACCCCGGCAGCTACTGGCGCAACCCGGGTTCTGCTGCTTGCCCAGGGCCCGGACCGGATCCTGTTGGATTCGTTAACAGGGGTACCTCTGCCGGCGCCGAGTCTCGACCCGGTGACGACAGCTGCTGGAGGCACGCTGGTCTAGGAGCAGACGCGGGAGCAGACCGACCAGCTCGGCAAGCGACACGTCTTCTTCCGCCAGCGCTATCGCCCGCCTGTCGCCCTCCCTCCAGAGCTCGGCATGGCCTCGGTCCCCATGGCCGGCGGCGAGCTTGGCTTCCACTATGACCCTGACGGGACCCTCTACGCAGTGGCGGGGGCCTACTTCGAGGACGTTGCGTTCACGAGCGCATTGGCGTTCACGTCGATCGAGCAAGCTCGGGGCGCCGCGCACGACGCTCTAGAGGGCCTCCTCGGCATCAACCTGGACGGCCAGACGCAGAACCGACCCGATCTTCTCGAGCAGACCAGCGTCTTCCTCGCCTCCGAGGGGGACGGACGGAGCTTCGCCTTTGTCTGGGAGGCGCCCTTCAACACCGCTGAGGGCTCGGCCATCACGGTCGCGCTCCATGGGGGGACTGGCGACGTGATCGCGTCGTGGGACCCGAACCCCACTGGCCTTTGCGAGCCCTCCACGCAGAACGCTGAGAACGCAAGAGCCATCCCTCAGAACCCGGACATCGGCGAGCGCACCCTGGTGAGCTCGGCCACGACCACCAGCGACCGGCCGGGCTACACCCACGAGGCGCGGCCACCGGGCGCCCTGGATGTCTGGGTGTACATGGGCTGGAACACCCCGGTCTGCCCTGGAACGAGCTACGCCATACTGCCACTCAAGGAGGACGCGTACGGGATGCCGATCTACCAAGACCCGCCACCCAAGATCGGCGGCGGCCTTAGCGTGCCGTCTCAAGCGGGCGGCGACGCGATGCTCAAGACGCAGCAGACGATGGCCTACTTCGCGTCGCATGAGGCGCCCTGGATGGGGTGGAACGGCCAATCCGCTGTGTCCAAGATCGTCACCAAAGCAATGGCCGGCTGCCCGATGGGCCAAGCGGTCTTCGTACGCACAGGCACCTCCTACGCGCCAGCCGGTTCCGTGGCGATCTGCTACAAGGGGACCCGCTGTTTCCTCAACTCTGCCGCGCTGGACGTGGTGGCTCACGAGTGGGGCCATGGCGTCGTGTACGCCACAACCGGCTGGTGGACCGAGGATCCCGATGAGGCGGCCCTCCACGAAGGGTGGGCCGACGTGGTTGCGTTCTCCGTGGAGTTTGCGATAGAGCCGGAGGGCACGCTGGCAGAGAACGCGGACTGGGGCTTCGCCGAGGACAACCCGGTCGACGATGACCCCGAGCCAGGTTGTCCGCCCGTCCCCGGTGACCCGGATCGGACAGTTGTGACGGAGGATGGGGGACCATATATCGGATTCTCCTATCACGCGGATGACTACCCAGATCCCGCCTACCCGCACTATGGCGGTTTCCCGCTTCCGGTTGCGCTCTACCTCAGCGCCGAGGGTGTCGAGAATCCCGTGTGCAATCAGGATGGCTTCCGGCCGCACCTCCCCGCGTGTGCGTTGGATCCGGAGAATCCCTTCAAGCCCACCGCAATTGGGGATGACAAGGCGGGCCGGATCTTCTTCCGCACCCTGACCCAGTACGTGACGTCGACCCACACTTGGGAGGACTTCTCGGACCTGGCCAAGCAGGCCGCCCATGACCTGTACTGGTCGTTCCAGAACAACTACTGCTACGACGCGACCGTCGAGCAGCAGTCGGTGATGGACGCCTTCACCGCCATCGGTTACCCGGGCTCACAGGATCTGGTCTGCATCTGTCTCGAGGACTGCGGCGAGGGGGACCCGGATTGAGGTAGGGTGGTGGCATGAGCCAGGTGAGAGGCCGAGCCTCCTGGTCAGCGCTCCTGCTGCTCCTGCTCGCTGTGCCGATCCTTGCCCGGGCCGAGGCGCCGTCGCGGGACGAGCTGCGACGCTTTCTGCTCTTGACCCGCAGGAGCTTCTACCACATGCCCTGGGAGCAGAGCTACGGCGGCATCTGGCGGCTCGACCCGGCTACCCTCGAGTACCGCCGGCTGCGCCCCTTCCTGGCAACCTACACGCCAAGACCCAACGTGAATTCAGGCACCGACACGTTCCTCACCGCCCACGGCGACACCCTGACCGTGCGCACCTGGCCCGGCCTGGTCGACTTCGACGCGCTCTCCTGGCGCATGCTCAACCGGCGGCCGGCCTCGGCGGTCTTGGCCGAGGTGGGCTGGGCAGTGCAGGGGCCGACCCTGAGCATCGAGGACGCCGCGACCTTGGGCCTGGCGCCCGGGACCTACGGCATTCCGCGCTGCGTGCGGGGCTTGATCGTCTACGGCCCGGACGACCCGCACACCTGTGACCCCTCGGCCTTCCCCGGCCTGGACGGGCTCGACGAGCACGGCAGCGACGCCTTTGTCCTGTGGCGGGCGCCGCCCCCGGACGAGGGCGCGACCGAGCTCGTCTCCACCCTCGAGAGCTTCGAGTGGTGGATGAGCCCCTTCTTCGTCCACCCGTGTCTCAGCTTCGACTGGGCGCGCCACGGCCTGTGGCGCTGCCGCCCCACCGGCGCGGTGCTCTACCAGGTCACTTCCGAGGGAGTCGGGCCGCAGCTCATGGACCACGAGCTGAGCTTCCCACCCTTTGACAGCGGCGAGGTCGAGCTGCGGCGCCTGTTCTACCTGCCGGCGGCCGACCGGCTGTTCGGCACAGCCATGACCATCGGCTGGAAGGCGGCCTCGATCGACTACCACTTCTTCTCGGTGGAAGCTGCAACCGGGGACGGTCAGCTGCTCGAGACCTGGAGCACCGACACCGGCGAAGGCAGCCCGGTCGGCCTGGCCGCGCTCGGCGAGCCTCCCCAGGAGCACGTCCAGCTCATCCCGATCGTGGCCGACGCGGCCGGCAGCAACGGGACCCACTGGACCACTGAGCTGTGGTGCTTCAACCCCTCGGCTCAGGCCATGCGCGTGCGGCTGCGCCGGGTGACGCGGCCTGACCAGGCGCGCGAGCTGGTGGTGCCTGGCCACGCCAGCCTCGGCGCCGCCGACGCCCTGGCCTGGCTCGGCGGCGGTCCTGAGGGCGACGGGACCAGCCACGACGCGGTCGTGGTCACCTCGGAGCACCGCTGGGGGGAGCAGCTGGTGGTCGCGGGCAGGATCTCGACCCCCGACCCGGCGAGCGGCGGCCGCTTCGGCCACGCGATCACCGCCTTGCCCGGCCGCATCGGGTACTCCAATCACCTCGCCTACTCGTACTCGGTAGAGGATCAGTCTCTCGCCGGCGTCGTTTCGTGCGGGGTCTTCGCCTCCCACGTCGACCTCGACCTGCGCGAGCCAGGCCGCTTTCGCTACAACCTGGGCGTGGTCAACGACCTCGACCAGCCGGTCCGGTTGAGGCTGACGTGGGGGTACGAGGAGTGGTGGGAGCCCGAGATC
>Ga0316620_10001368_pt1 | contig 10505 bp, 4 predicted proteins | sample OWC_Aug_M1_C1_D5_FD_207651 | JGI IMG/M metagenome (GOLD analysis project Ga0316620, IMG submission 207651) | Wetland soil microbial communities from Old Woman Creek delta, Ohio, United States - OWC_Aug_M1_C1_D5_B | ecosystem: Environmental > Terrestrial > Soil > Wetlands | place: USA: Ohio...
CTGCGCGCGCAACAAGCGACGCGAGAATCGCTCAGGCAGCGTGATGCTCGCCGCGAATTCCCGGAATCGCCAGAACTGACCGTTCTCGTAATAGCCCAGATTGCTCGTGAACTTGCGGCCGTTGATCACGGTTCCGTTGTTGGCCGCCACGCTGCGCGCCTGGTCCCAGAGCTGCGCCTCTGGGTTCGACTTCGCCTCGCAGGTCGCGGTCTGGGTGCACAGGAAGTTGTACTGGTTGAAGATCGCGCCGCCGCCCTTGTTGTCCGCCGAGATGGTGAGGCGGAGCTTGCGCCTCAGGAGGTCGAAGCCGGTCTGGATCGTGAGCTGATCGGCCGGAAGCGACGGGCCGACGAAGATGGTGTCGGTGTTGCTCACGACGACCTCGTTGACGCCGATCAGGCCGTCGCCGTTCGCGTCGGACCAGGTGTACGGAATCTGCCAGAACGAGTTGAGCGGATATCCCGCCTGCTGGCGAGTCCCCGTCGTGCCGATGCGCGGCAGGGGATTGCCGGCGTCGTCGTTGCCCAGCGTCACGAGCTTGTTCTTGTTGTGCGCGCCGCCGATGGTGACGTCCCACCCGAGGTTGCGGCGATCCACGAGCTGCGCGTTGATCGAGAGCTCGACGCCGGCGTTCTTCACCGAGCCGAGGTTCTTGAGAATGCTCGTGGCCGAGGCGGCGGCGGAGGGCGCGATGTTGTAGTTGAGGAGCGCGTCCTTCGTCTGCTTGCTGTAGTAGGTGAACTCGAGGTTCACCTTGTTGCTGAGCACTCTCGAATCGAAGCCGGTCTCCCACTCGGCCGACGTCTCCGGCTTGAGCTTCGGGTTGCCGATGGCCGAGGCGAGCAGGCCCGTGACGTCGTTGACGATGTTGGTCGTCGTCGTGCCGTAGGTGCGCAGGGCGGAGGTGGCGGCCGGTTGCACCCCGGAGGCGCCGTACGCGAGCCGCAGGTGCAACGAGTTGAGGAAGTCCGTGTGCGGGAAGAACGACTCGTCGGAGATGTTGTACGAGGCGCTCGCCTTGGGATACGGCACACCCTTGTATTGCGTGCCGAACGCCGTGTTCTGGTCGTAGCGAACGGCGAGCGTGAGGAACAGGCGGTCGCGCAGTGCGACTTGCTCCTGTCCGTAGTAGCCGAGCGTCTTCGTGGCCGTCGGCGACTGGTTCGACGCGTTCTTCACGGCGCCGGCCCCGACCGTCTGGCCGCCGGGGGCGAGCTGCGTGGCGCCGGCACTGCTGAATTCACTCTCGTTGTTCAGGTAGTCGGCGCCGACCGTGGTCCTGAAGTTCGCCCACACCGTGGGGTTCCAGGTGGCCGTGCTGCGTGCCGTCGCCGTGAGGATACGGTCCGTCTCCCGCCGGTCGGTGACGGTACCCTGGCGCTGGGTGCTGAAGTTCGGCCCCTCGTTGAGGCGCTGGAGCGAGAACGTGTTGTCGGCGTAGAAGTCGATGCCGATCGTGCCGTCGTTCTGCAGCCAGGGCAGCGGGCGCCAGGTTGCATTCGTGCTGCCGAGGAAACGTTGCACACCCTCGAGCGCCGTGCGCTGGAAGATGTCGGCCGGCGTGAACTGCGCCCACCCGTGCAACGGCTCGCCGATGTTGCTGATGCCGCTGTAGTTCAGGCCATTGGTGCCCGAGATGATGTGGGTGTGGCCCGGGTTCGTGTAGCCGTTGTAGTAGAAGCTGTTGACGTTGTTGTCGACCTGCGGAAGGCGCTGGTCGGTCTTGATGAACGACGACTGCACCTGCATGTCGAACTTCGGCGAGAACGATCCGCTCAGGTTCGCGCGAACCGTCTCACGCTGCAGCGCCTCGGGGTGCATCCACTCGCCGCGCACGCCCACGAGCGTCGAATCGAGGAAGTGGACGTCCGGCGCCGGCATCTGGATGGGGCCGATCTCGTTCTCGAGATTGCCCGAGATGAAGAAGCGCAGCGCGTCGTTGCCGCCGGCGATCTGCGTGCCGTAGAGGCTCCGGTTGCCCGCCTTGATCGGGGACACCGCCTTGTCGCGCAGCATGTGCACGTTGGTCACGCTGTCCAGGTTACAGGTGCCGTCGGCGATCGTGATGTTGAAGCACCGCGCGATCTGCGCGGTGTTGCCCGTCGCCGTGTGACCCCACTCGGCCCACGTGAACGGATACGGGTTGTGGTCCTGGACCGAGCCGCGTTCGGCCGTCCACGTCCAGCGCGTGTTGCCGGGACGCCCCTTCTTGGTCGTGATCACGATGATGCCGTTGGCCGCGTCCGTGCCGTAGAGCGTGGCGGCCGACGGACCCTTCACGATCTCGATGTTCTCGATCTCTTCCGGCGAGATGTCGCCGAGACGGCTCGAGCTCGTGCCGCCGGTGGAGAGATTGCCGCCACCGCCGTCCATGCGCACGCCGTCGACGATGAAGATCGGCGCGTTGCTCCGGGTGACCGAGTTGAGGCCGCGAATGCGGATCTGTCCCGCCGACCCCGTCATGTTCTCCGGGAGCACGGCGAGCCCCGGCGCCTTGGCGACCAGCAGGTCATTCATCGTGTGGATCGGCGTCGTCTCCACCCGCTGCGACGCTTCGATCACCGCCACGGTGTTGCCGAGCTCCACCTTCCGTTGCTCACCGGTGGCCGTCGTCACCACTTCCTGGAGCTTGACCACCGCCTGCTCGAGCGTGAAGTCGAGCGTGACGCTCTGGCCCGGGTTCATCACGACGGACTTCTTCTGCTCCACGAAGCCCACGCGAAGGACGCGAACCACGACCTGGCCCGGCGCCACGTTGTGGAGAGTGTAGCGTCCGTCGGCGTTGGTCGATGTGGCGGCGCTGGTGCTCACCACGGTGACGCGTGCGTCCACGAGCGGTCCGCTGGTGCCGGCCGCGACGATGCGGCCGGTGATGGTTCCCTGTTGCGCCGCGGCGACCGCGGGCATGGCCACCACGGCCAGCGTGGTGAGGATGGAACGGATGGTCCCACCACGGCCCCACGCTCGAAGCAATGTCATAAGTTCGCCCCCCCCGGGATTAGGACATCACATCAAACAGCGCATGCCGATCGCGCGGACGGCGCGGTCGCCATGCAGGAACTCGAGATCCTCGATGACCTCGAGCAGTCGAGAGTTGGATATGACTGCTGCGCGATGGTCCGCGCACGCCGAGCGGGGTGGGTGAGGCCGGGGCCCGGAGAGGACCTGCCACGAATGGAGGCAGGACATATGGGCGACGTTGCCTTCGAGCTTAAGATTTCTTTGTGTCAATAACCCACTGATCAATCCAACTGGTCACATACGATTCTTGGTTTGGTTGCGGGGATGAAACGGCCGTAATCAGGGCCAGTCCGGCAGTCGGAGCAGATTGTACGGACCGGAGGCAGCGGGCGCAACATTGAATTGGGGGACATTCGTCCGGCCGGCAGAGGCCGTGTCGCCCCTCGAGTGCGCGCGGATAGCGCGGCGCGGTTCTCCCTGCCTCCTGGCGGTCGTCGACCGCCGTGGCGTGGCAGCCTCGAGGCAGGACGCAACGAGGGGGTGCGCCTGAGCGCACCCCCTCGCCACCACAACGAGTTCCAGGACGAGCTTACGCCTTGGTGTCCAGGCAGCCCGTGAAGTTCGGGTTGACCTTCTCGGCGTCGGGCACCGGGAATGCCACCTGCGTTCCGAACTGGCCAACGGGCGTTCCGTTCCGGGTGAAGTTGCCCGTCGGGAACACTTTGTCCTGCGTGCGACCATACTGGCGGACGAGACGGCGAAGGTCGTCCATCCGATAGCCGCGCTCGAACTGCCAGAGGGCCTTCTCTCGGAAGAACAGACTGATCGCGTCGTCCTTCGTCGCCGGCGTCGGCAGGGCGGGCATGGCCGCCACCTTGAAGAGACCGATCGTCTGCGCCGAGGTGCGGAGGGCGTTGAGGATCGTCGTCATGCCCGCGATGTCGTTCGCCTGCAGCTTGGCTTCGGCTTCGATCAGGCGCGCATCGATGCCGGAAGCCACCGGAATCGGGTCATCACGTCCCCAGTTGTTGACGACCCAGAAGATCGACGTGTTGTCCTCAGCCTTCTGGCCGGTGTTGGTGACCGAGACCCGGGGATCATTGAGCCGAGCGAACGGAATGGCGTTGGCGATCGGTCCGGCCAGGTCGGTGCTGTCGCCGGCGTTGTACCGCTTCACGCTCGGCCCCATGACCCACCATTCGTTGTCGAAGGTGGTCTGCGAGTAATCGAAGTTGTACTGGAACGAGGTCGGCACCGAGGCGACGGTCGCGGCCGCGCCGGTGAAATCGCCCAGATCCGCCTGCCCGCGCGCCTTCGCGATCTGCGCGGCGTACTTGATGTTCAGCGTGCCGGCATCGGAGGCCGTGAGGTAGGAGACCGCCGAATCGAGGTGAGCCATCGCGAGCTTCGTCGCGTCGACGTTGGTGAGTGGCGCGCTGGCCTGAGGCACGCCGTCGACGGTCTCGCCGAGCGGGATGCCGCTACAGAACGCCTGGGACATGATCATTTCCGTATAGCCCATGGCGTAGTACATCTCGCCGACGTGCTGCGTACCCGTGGCCGTCTGGTCGTAGGTGAGCAGCGCGTTGATCGCGTCGCGCATCCGGCCGCGCGCCTGCTGCGCGTTGTTGTAGATGGGCGTCAGCACGCCGTCGTTCGTCGCGAGGTTGCGCTGGTCGGCGTCGTTGCGCTGGGAGAAGGTGTCCCCCGAGCGAAGCTCGTCGGTGAACAACGCCTCCCAGTTCCAGAGCGCTTCGGTGTTGTTGCCGTTTCCGTTCATGGCATTCTTCCACCGGCCCATGGCGCCGGTGTAGAGCGCGTCAGCGGCAGTGGCGTTGTTCACGTCGCTGGGGCTGATGACGCCTGGCTGCTGCGGGGCGAGCAGCTCTTGCTTGACGTTGCATGCGCCGAGCATCGTGGCCGCGGCGGCCACGGCAACGGCCGTGGCCGTCCCCCGAGCGCGATATCTGAGTCTGATCATCGTTGGTATCGTCCTCGAAGGCATCAATAGTGGAGGTTGGCGCGCACCACGTAGTACGTCCGCGGCGCGGTCGTCGAGAAGGTCGTCTGCGTGTCGCCGTTGCCGGTGACGTAGTTGGCCTCGGGATCGACGCCGGTGTAGGGCGTCCAGAAGTGAAGGTTGCGCGCCGAGAAGACGATCTGCATGTCGCGCGCGCGCAACCGGCGCGACACCATGTCCGGCACCGTCCAGGCCGCGGACACCTCGCGCAGGCGCCATTCCTGGCCGCTCTCGCGATAGCCGAGGTCCGTCGTCGTCGGGTTCTTCGCGCTCGAAGCCGCGATGGCACGGGCCTGCTGGTACAGCGGCGTGGACGCGAGGTTCGTGGGCGCGAACGTCGCGAAGTTGGTCTGGTAGAACGAGCCGCTGCTGTTGTTCAGGACGAAGCCACCCTTGTAGTCGAACAGGGCGCTGAGGTGCAGCCGACGGTTGAAGAGATCGACCCCGTTGGTGATGGAAACGATGTCGCGGGGAGCCGAGTAGCCCATGTACGTGTAATCCGGGCTCACCGTCACCTCATCCGGCGTGATGATGCCGTCGCCATTCGCGTCGGAGAACGAGAACGGGCGAGCGAACATGGCGTTGATCGGCAGGCCGATCGAATCGCGCGAGGTTCCGGCGCCGATGTTCGTCCGCGGCTTCCCGGTGGTCTGGTCGATGCCGAGGCTGAGGATCTTGTTGTTGTTGTGCGACGCGCCCACGGTGAAGTCCCACCCGAACGCGCGGCGGTCGATCAGCGTTCCGTTGATCGTGACCTCGACACCGCTGTTGCGAACCGACGCCAGGTTCTTGAGCACGGACAGCGACGACGCGCCCGTGGACGAGGGGATCGGCTCGCTGATGATGCCGTCGTGGCTGGTGCTCGTGTAGTACGTGAAGTCGAAGTGGCCGCGGTTGTCGAACACGTTGCCGTCGAACCCGCTCTCCCACTCGGTCGCCTTTTCCGGCTTCAGGTCGGGATTGCCGAGCGCCTGCGCGATGAGGCCGGGGAGATCCGCGCTGGTCGTCTGTCCCGGAACGCTCGCGATGTTCGCGGTAGACGAGCCGAACGTGCGCAGCGACACCGTGCCGCCAGGGGCGACGCCCGAGGCGCCGTACGCGCTGCGCACGCGGAACTGATTGAGCCAATCGAAGTGCGGGAAGAAGCTCTCATCGGACAGGATCCAGGAGAGCTGGGCCTTTGGATATGCGACGTTCTGGAGCTTCGTGCCGAAGGAGCTGTTCTGGTCGGACCGCATCGCAACCGTGAGGAACAGCCGGTCGCGGATCGTGGCCTCCTCCTGCACGTATACGCCCAGCGTCTTGTCCACCGTCTGAAGCTGGTCGCCGCCCTGCCGCACCGCGGCCGATCCCACCGTCTGCGCGCCCGGCGGCAGGTTGCTGCCGTTGGCGTTCACGCCATCCTGCTCGGAGTTGTTGTAGTCGCCGCCGAGCGTGGTCTTGAGGCTCAGGTACGACCGCGCTTGCCACGTGCCGCTGCTGATCACGCGGGCCGACATGTTGCGGAGGTTCGTGTGGTTGAAGCTGACGACTCCCTGCCGGCGGGTCCCGGAGTTCGGGCATTCATTGAAGCGGCAGATGCCCGTGAAGTCGTTGTTCGCCAGGTCCAGGCCCAGGGTGCCTTCGTTGCTCATCCAGGCGAATGGCCGCCAGCTCGCGGTGCTCGATCCCGTGAACCGCTGCGTCGTGTTCTGGTTGTAGACCTGGAAAATCTGCGCGGGGCTGAAGCCGCCGTACCCGTTCCGGAACTCCTTCAACGTCCCGAGCTCGTTGTAATTGAGACCGTTGTGGTTGAATCCGGGATTGTTCCACGCGCTGTAGTACACGCTGAACGTGTTGTTGTCGACCTGCGGCAGCCGCTGGTTCGCTTTCGAGAAACCGGCAGTGGCCGTGAGATCGAACCTCGGGTTGATCGTCGCGGAAAGGTTCGTGCGGAAACTCTGCGTTTGGAACGCCTCGGGATTGACCCACTCGTCGCGGAGCGCGACGCCCATGGTGTCGGAGAGCGTGGATTGCGCAAAGGCCGGCATGTGCAGCGGCCCCATCTCGTTCTGCATGTCGCCGCTCACGAAGTACCGCAGCGCGTCGTTGCCGCCGCTGATGTTCACGCCGTACTGGTCACGGTGGCCGAGCCGCATCGGGGTGGTCGATGGATCGCGTAGCACGCTGAATGACGTGAGGCTGTCCAGGATGCAGGTCTTCTGGCTCTCCGTGACGAGCGTGCAGCGCTTGACCGCGTTCGTGTTGGGATCATGGCCCCACGACGCGTAGTTCGCCGGGTAGTCGTTGCGGTCGCTGACTCCGCCCGCTTCGCCGTACCAGCTCCAGCGCGCGTTGCCCGCGTGGCCGCGCTTGGTCGTGATGACGATCACGCCGTTCGCCGCGTCGGTGCCGTAGAGCGTCGCCGCCGACGGACCCTTCACGATCTCGATGTCCTCGATCTCGTTGGGATTGAGGTCGTTGAGGAAGCTGGCCGTCGTGCCACCCGTGCCGAGACCGATGGTTCCGGATACATAGCGGACGCCGTCCACAACGTAGATCGGGTCATTGCTGACGCCGCTGCCGGTGGTCGCCAGCGACCGGAGGCCGCGCAGGCGGATGGTTGGCGCCGCGCCGGTCATGGCACCCGGCAGCACGATGACGCCAGGCGACTTGCCGACCATGAGGTCGGCGATGTTCTTGATCGGCGTCGTCTCGACGCTCTTGTTCACGTCGCCGAGGGTCGTGACGGCGTTTCCGATCTCGACGCGCCGCTGCTGGCCCGTGGCCGTGGTCACGATCTCCTGCAGTTGAACGACCACCGGAGTGAGCGCGAAGTCGAGCTCGGCCGCTCCGCCGCCAGCCACCGTCACCGACTTCTTGTCTTCCTTGAATCCAACACGCAGAACGCGCACCTGGACCGTGCCCGAGGGCACGCCGCGCAGCGTGTACCGACCGTCGGCGTTCGTGGTGGCGGCCAGGCTCGTGTTCACCACCATGACTCGTGCGTCGACCAGCGGCTCACTGGTCCCCGCGCTGGTCACGCGACCACTGATCGAGGCCTGCTGTGCAACTCCAAGCGCTGGCAATCCAGCGACGGCTAGCGTCGCCAGGGCGGAACGCAGGTGCGACCTGACGTTCCACGCTCGCATCAATAGCATTGGTTCTCCCCCTGGGGTGTTAAAGGACACCGTACTCGACGACTTGCGGGCGTCGGTGGACGGCGACCCGCGAAACGCGACGCCGACGATCGGCGCCGCGAAGCTCTGAAACGGATGTCACGACCGATTATCACTGCGCGCGCGAGAATCGCGCGGGGGCTGACGGAGACCTTGAGCGCTGTGCGACGGTATCGGTGTCAGGTTGTCGAGACTCTGCTGTGACTACCGCGCGACCGGCCCGCGCATGCCCTGCGGGACGGGCTGCCGAAGTGCGTACCGCGTGTGGATCGGGTTGCGCTCGGAACCCGACCGTGCCGCGAGGGGAGATCTGGTTCGCGGTTTTCCGACCTTAACTCTCTCGTGTGCCGTTTCAACTCGTGAACCAATGCGCCAGGTCACATGGGAGTTCCCACCGGTCCGAACGTGACGAAACGGCGTGTGGCGGGTGGCATGCCCCGGCGGCGCGGGATTGTACGGTTCGAAATAGACGGGCGCAAGACAAAGAATTCGAACAGCGTTGTCCCGATGGCGCGCCGTGTCACACCATCGACGAACGGCGCCGAGCGGGAACCCCAACCCTGGCGATCGTTCCCGCCGGAGCATTTAGATTTCTTTGTGTAGGCTGGTCTGAGGTCAGGTCTTCCGCTCGAAATCGACCGCGGCGGCCAGCGCCGATGCATCCTCGAGCGTCAGCTCCGCGGAGACGAAGTCCAGGGTGAGCTGGCGCGCCGGCACGAAGGAGCGGCGGTGATGCGGCGTGAGGCCGTGCGCGTGGATCCCCTCCAGGTGCGCGAGGGTCGCGTATCCCACGTTCCGCTCCCAGAGGTAATTCGGGTACCGCGGCGCCAAGGCGCGCATCAGCCGGTCCCGCGTCACCTTCGCGAGGATCGACGCGCAGGCGATCGTGTAGCAGCAGTCGTCCCCGCCCACGATCGCCCTGTGCGGCGTGGCGAGCGTGCGAATCGGCTTGCCGTCCACGAGGACATAGTCTGGCGACACCGAAAGCCTGCCGAGCGCGCGCCGCATCGCCAGCACGGTGGCGTGGTAGATGTTCACACGGTCGATCTCGCGCACCGACGCCGCGCCGATTCCGAACGCCACCGCGCGCTCGCGGATCCGCACGGCCAAGCGCTGTCGCTCGGCGTTGGTGAGCTGTTTGGAGTCGTCCACGCCGGGGATCGCCCGGACATCGGGGGGCATGACCACGGCGCACGCGACAACGGGGCCCGCGAGCGGGCCCCGTCCGACTTCATCGATTCCGGCGATCAGTGGGCCCGCGCTCTTGCGCAGATCTCGCTCGATCGGCTTCCACCGATCCCGCCCCACCGCGGTGCTCCCCGCTACTCGGCGGTTCCAGTCTCTGGAACGGCGACACGCACCTTTTTCTCGCGAATGCGGGTGGCCTTGCCGGTGAGGTTGCGCAGGTAGTAGAGCTTGGCGCGGCGAACGCGGCCGCGGCGCAGGACGACGATCTCGGCGAGCATCGGGCTGTGCACGGGGAAGATGCGCTCCACGCCAACGCCGTTCGAGATCTTTCGGACGGTGAACGTCTCGCTCACGCCGGCGCCGCGCCGGGCGATGCAGATGCCCTCGAACGCCTGAATCCGCTCCTTCTCGCCTTCCTTCACGCGCACGTTCACCTTGAGCGTGTCACCGGCGCGGAACGCGGGAACGTTGCGAAGCCATTCTTTCTGGGTTTCGATGAACGCATGCATATGACGCTCGGGGCCGAGCCCGGTGGATCGTTTCTGGAACAGACTGGGAATAGTAGGCGAGCCAGCGCCGGAAGTCCAGGGTTTGATGGGATTTAGGCCCCGTTCAACGCCGGACGGCCGTCACTCGGCGCGACGATCGCTGAGCCGCTTCCCTTCCTCCTCGCGCCACGCCGCGATCTTCGCGTGATCGCCGGAGAGCAGGACGCCGGGCACCGCGTGTCCGCGATACTCCGGCGGCCGCGTGTAGCTCGGCGCGCTGAGCACTCGATCGAAGAAAGAGTCGGTGCGCGCGCTGTCGAGGTCCGACATGGCGCCGGGGAGGAGTCGAACGGTGGCGTCGATCACGGCCAGGGCGGCGGGCTCGCCGCCGCTCAACACGAAATCGCCGAGCGAGATCTCCTCCGTCGCGAGAAAATCGGCGACGCGCTGATCCACATCCTTGTAATGCCCGCACAGTAGCGTGAGCTCGTCGCCGGCGGCGTAGCGCATCGCGTCGACCTGCGTGAAGCGGCGGCCACGCGCCGAGAGCAGCACGACCGGCGGCGACGCGCCGAGCGCATCCACGGCCTCGAAGAACGGCTCGGGCTTCATCACCATGCCCGCGCCGCCGCCGTACGGATAGTCGTCCACCGTGCGGTGCCGGTCGTGGGTGAAGTCGCGCAGGTCGGC
>Ga0316620_10001369_pt1 | contig 10503 bp, 14 predicted proteins | sample OWC_Aug_M1_C1_D5_FD_207651 | JGI IMG/M metagenome (GOLD analysis project Ga0316620, IMG submission 207651) | Wetland soil microbial communities from Old Woman Creek delta, Ohio, United States - OWC_Aug_M1_C1_D5_B | ecosystem: Environmental > Terrestrial > Soil > Wetlands | place: USA: Ohio...
TGGTCGGCTCGCAGGCGGCGATTCGCGCGATGCGCGCCTGCAAGGCGCACGGCCGCATCGTGAACATCTCCTCGATCGCGGCGCAGCGGCGCGACTCCGGCGTCTACGGCGCCACCAAGCACGCCGTCAACTGCATCAGCGCCACGCTGCGCGCGGAGCTCGAGGACGACACGATCCGCGTCGTCAACGTGATGCCCGGCGCGATCGCCACCAACTTCGCGCGCAACTTCGACCCCGCCTTCCTCGAGGGCTTCGCCAAGATGACCGGCGTCACGGGCGTCGAGATCAAGAAGGGCGAGCGCCTGCCCGACGAAGTGATCGAGAAGCTCCAGCCGCTGCTGCCGCAGGTGCTGTGCAGCGCCGACGACGTGGCGCGCGCGGTGCTCTTCGCGGTGACGCAGCCGATCACCGTCGACATCGCGGACATCGTGGTGCGGCCGCCGAAGCAGCTGAACCTCTAGGCGCGTCTGCCAGCCGAGGGGAGGCTCCTCCTTGCGGACCGGCGCGGGCGCTACGGCCGCGATCGCAGGACGCGCGCGACCTGCTCCGCCGCTTCGAAGACGGGAACGCCCGCAGCCCAGAGCCGTCGGCGCGTCGCGAGGTCGGTGGGGTCGTCGTCGACGGCGGGGAAGTAGACGAGGACCGGCGCCGTCGCGCCCGTCGCCGCGTCGATCACGGCCTCGAGATACGCATTCGAATAGCCGGGGATCCGTCCGTCCACTTCCCGCACGTAGTCCCAGGCGAGGTGGAACACGATGGTGTCCACGTCGGGATCGGCGGCCAGCGTCTCGCAGAGCGGTCGGAGCCTTCCGCGCGAGAGAAAGCCGGGGCCGCCGAGATCGATCGGGTTCTCGAGGATCGCGCTCGGCATCCGGTAGAGCTTCGCGAGCTTCTCCCGGGTGGCGGCGCTCAGCGACGCCAGAGGATGTCGCGCGGGATGGACTCCTCCTGGTCGTAGTTCTGCACGCGCGGCGCCACGACGTCCCGTGCGAAGTCGCGCACCATCCGCACCAGGGCCGCGGCGGTGTCGTCCTCGATCCGATGGACTCCCGTGCCACCGATCGGAGCGTCGATCCTCTCCATCAGAGGAAGATCCCCAGATTCGGCATGCCGAGGACCGATTGGTCCATCAGAACCGTGCGTCGTGCGAGCTTCCAGCCGCCGTCGGCCCGGCGCAGGATGTCGTCGCGCCGCGCCGAGAGCGTGTCGGTCGTGTGCGCGTCGCCGCGATTGCGCCGCAGCAGCAGGTAGCTCTGCGCGAGGTACTCGCCGGGCGTGCTCGTCTCGAAAAGCCGCAGGTTCGTGACCAGCCGGCGCATGCGCGAGGGCGGGTCCTCGTTGAAGGCGCTGTCCGATTGCAGGCGCTGCACCTTGAAGCGGAACGAGGCCATGTCCTCGTGCATCCACACCATCGACCGGTGGAAGCCCGCACCTTGCGTGCGGTGCAGGCTTTGGCGCACCGGCATCGTGCAGGCGATGTCCTCCGCGAGGAGCTCGATCCACTCGGAGAAGAGGCCCTCGTCGAGCAGGTGCGCCTCCTCGATCAGGAAGTGCATCACCTCGTCGTAGACGGCCTCGCCGAAGCGGACCTGCCGGAGCGGCGCGGCGCCCTCGCGGCGGGCGCCGTCCGTCTGCTCCGCGAGCGCTGATTCGTTGGCGACGTTCTGCATCTCGTGTCCCTCAGGCCTTGCCGGTCATCAGCTCGAAGTAGCGGGTCCACCAGGCCCACTGCGAGTCGTCCTTCGAGAACGGAAGGTGCACGTGCCCGCTTCCGGGCCAGCCTCCGGGCGGGTGATCGCCGGCGAGCGCCCAGTACTTCATCGTCGACTGCCGCGCGATGTAGCCGCGCGATCCCCTCGTCTGGGCCGGCCAGACCTCCCCGTCGTCGCCCTCGATGAAGCCAGCGGCGCCTTGCGTGAAGGACGTCGCCCGCCGGATCAGCTCGCGATAGGGCTCGTCCGCATCGCGCGCGACCAGCACCCACATGCAGAACTCCATCTGATCGACTCCGATCGGAACGTAGGTGCGGAAGCTGATGAACGGCGCCGGGCTGCGGTCGGGCAGCGGGTTGTACGCCGTGTTCCAGATGCCCACGTTCGGGAACATGCCGCCGTTCGCGGGCGGCGTGTCCGCCAGCAGCGTCAGCTCCTTCTCGCCGAGTCGCTCCACGACCTCGTGCAGGAGTTCCCGCGGCACACCGGGCGGCGGCAGCATCGCGAGCTTCTCCCCTGCCGAGACCTCCCGCCCGCCCAGGAAGGCGTTGAACATGTCGCGCATGTCGAAGCAGATGATGTTGTGGCCGTTGCGGGTGCTCACCTTCGGCGCGTGCATCTGCCCGACCCGGGCGTCGTTCATGTTCATCCCGAGCAGGTTGCCCAGGAATCGGTGCAGCTGGCCGGCGTGGTAGCCGTCGCCGGCGAACTGTTCCGCCGCGGCCTTCCAGTTGGCGTGGATCACGAAGCGTTGCGGCGGGCCGAGCACCTCGAGGCCGCGCCGCGTCCGATCGAAGATCAGGTCGAAGTAGTACCCGAAGTCTTCGAGGTACTCGTCGAGCGAGGGCGCCGACTCGTCCCAGTTCACGAACACGATCCCGGCGCGCACGCCGACCCGGGCCCGCCGCAGCCCGACGCGCGACGTCTCCATGCCGTCGCCGTAGAGCTCCTTCTTGAACGGCGCGCCGCGGAACGAGCCGTCGAGGTCGAAGACCCAGCCGTGGTAGATGCAGCGGAAGGTCCGGTTGTTGCCGGCCTCGGCGCGGCAGACCGTGGCGCCGCGGTGCGGACACACGTTCAGCAGGCACTCGATCTCTCCGTCGTGCCGGCGCACGAGGATCACCGGATCGTCGCCGACCTTGCGCGTCACGAAGTCGCCGGGATTCGGGATCTCGCTCTCGTGGCCGACGACGATCCAGTTCCGGGCCCAGATGCGCTCGAGCTCGAGCTGGTAGATCTCCGGATCGGCCATCACGCGCAGCGCGACCTCGCGCCGTTCGCGGTCGACGAGGTCCTCGAGGGAGGTTCCGTCGCGGAGGACGGGCGCGAGGCGATCGGCGTTCCGGGGAGGCGACGTTTCTCTCGGATGGGATGCGCTCATGATTGGATCTCTCGTTGGAAGAAGTGGCAGACGTCGAGGGTCGCGGGCGAGAGGCTCATCGCTCGGTCTCAGCACGGCCGCACGCAGACGTCGGCCGTTCGGGCCTCGGCGACGCGAGCCAGCGCGCGAGCCCCGCGTCCATGTGGTCGGCGTGCCCGGGAAACCAGTCCGCCAGCGCCGCCGCCAGACGGCGCGCGATGCCGGCGTCGCCGGCTTCGACGAGGCGCATGACGTCGCCGACCGACGCGAGGACGGCGGCATGCTCGCCCGCATGGCACTGCGTGGCCGGAAATGCGGACTCCTGCATCCACCGCAGCTCCGCGCCGAAGTGAGTCTCCGCGTGCCGCGCGAATGCCCTGAGGCGCTCGAGCACCTCGGCGTCGGGACACGCGAGCAGGGCGTCGACGTGCTCGACGAACGCGTGATGGACGTCATCCATCGGCGCGAAGCCGACGAGGAATGCATCCGACCACGAGAACGCGCCGGTGCCCGTCATCGCTGCTGCCCGCGCAGCGCCAGGTCGGCTGGAACGGCCGGATAGGAGCGCACTCCGAACGACGGCTCCGGCTCTTCCCGGTAGAACCCGAGCGCGCCGAGCATCGGCGCGTCGGTGGACGAGAAGAGGATCGCGTCCGACTTCGAGCGGCTGACGTGACGGTGCCACATCCAGTTCGGCACGACGAAGGAGTCGCGCGCGGACCAGCGGAGCTCCTGGTCCCCCACGATCGTCGTCCCCTCCCCTTCGACGGCGTAGTACACCGTGCTCGCAGTGTGCCGATGCTTCGCGCCCTGGAAGCCGGGGCGGAGCAGCTGCACGAAGCAGTCGATGGTGGGCATCGTCGGCCCGCCGCTGGTCGGATGCGCGTAGTGGAGGATGACGTCGTCGTAGGGCGTACCCGGCGACTTCGCGTGGACGCGCAGGCTCTCGCGGACGTCTCTCCACGGATAGCGATACGGGATCCGCTCGGTGCTGCGTGCCTCCCACGCCGGCCGCACCAGCGAGCCGCGCAGGCTCGCGGCGTCGCCCGGATCGCGGTGCAGCGGCTGCACGCTCTCGCCGAAGTTCTCGACGAACATCTGGCGCAGCGCGCCGCACGCGGGCACGTCGAGGATGTCGACCCAGATCCCCGGTGCAGCGCTCTCGTTGTGATGGTCGTGCCAGGTCCAGGCGGGCGTGAGCACCAGGTCGTTCGGCTCCATCGCGCACTTCTCGCCGTCCACCACCGTGTAGAGGTGCGGGCTGCCGTCGACGACGAAGCGCAGCGCGTTGATCGAGTGCCGGTGCGCCCAGGCGATCTCGCCGGGGAGCACGAGCTGCATGCCCATCACCAACGTGTGGGTGGTTCCGCTCGCGCTCGGATTCGGATTGATGAACGAGATGTTCCGGCGCGCCGTGTGCGTCTCGGTCAGCACGTCGCACAGCTCGTGCAACGTGGAGTGCACCAGCTCCCACTTCCACAGGAAGGGCACGCCGGCCGGCAGCGGACCGTCCTTGCGGAGCACCTCGAGCTGCGCGTCGTACTGCCATTGACCGCGCAGATGGCGCTGGTCCAGGACCGCGTCGAACTCGGCGAGTGAGCGCGGTCGGGGTGCGTCTGCTGTCATTGCTGTCTCCTACACGGTGGCCGAGGTCACCGGGCGTACGCGCCGCTCACAGACCGCGCGTGCGGCCGCCGTCCACGTCGATCGACGCGCCGTGCACGTAGCTCGCCTGCTCGCTGACCAGGAACGCCACCATCGCGGCGACCTCCTGGGGCCTGCCGAAGCGCGAGGCGCCGAGCTGCTCGAGGAGCTTCGCGCGCGCTTCGTGCTCGGGAAGTCCCATGCGCGCGAGCACGCTGGCGAGCCGGTCGGTCTCGATCTGCCCCGGATTCACGGCGTTGACCCGAACGCCGTCGCGGTCGCCGACCGCGGCGATGCTCTTGGTGAACGCGAGCAGTCCGGCGTTCGCGGACGCGGCGATCGCGTACACCGCCTCGGGCGTGTGGGCCGACACGCCGATGATGTTCACCAGCGACCCGCGCGACGCCGCGAGCATCGGCCAGAAGGCGCGCGTCATGCGCACCGTGCCGAAGAACTTGAGCGCGAACCCGGCCTGCCAGTCCGCTTCGGTGACATCGAGGAAGTCGACGCGTCGCGCGTTGCCCGCATTGTTCACCAGGATGTCGAGGCGGCCGCGCTCGCGCTCCACCCAGCGGGCGACGCTCCCGACGCCTTCGATCGTGCTCAGGTCGGCCGAGAAGGGCAGCACCCGCCGTCGCGTCCTCGCGGCGGTCTCGACGAGCGATGCGTCCGCCGCGGCGTTGCGCGACACGACGAGCACGTCGCAGCCCTCGTCTGCGAGGGTCTCGACGATCGCGCGGCCGATGCCGCGGCTCCCGCCGGTGACGAGCGCCAGCTTGTCCTCGAGGCCGAGCTGCATCAATGCGGCCTCCGGATGGCGCCAGGCGGCGCGCACTCCACCGCGATGGCCGCCATCGCGGTGGTCACGTCGAGATTCATCGGGAGACTGTGAGACAGCGCGCCGCCCGCCACGATTGCCGCCATGCTGGATGCCTCTCGGAATCGCTCTCAGAGCGGATAGACGACGTAGTGAGGAAGCACGGGGGAGTCCACGACCACTCGCTTCGATTGGAAGAGAGCCTGGCCCCCGCTCAAATCGACGAGGTCGTCGTACACGCCGGCGGCCAGGATGCTCGACTCGCCGGTGTCCGATCGCGTGAAGGCGACCGCGAAGTTCGACCGGACGGAGTAGAGCCCTGCCCGCGCGGCCGTGCACGCGAGACGCTGCACGAAATGGCGCGTCTGGTAGTCCTGGAAGGTTCCGGCCCACACCTTCTCGACGAACTTGACGCGATCCTCGATCCGACCGCGGCAGTCGTCCATCATCAGCGCCAGCGGCAGCCCTGCGTCTTCGTTCTCTGCCGTCGTGCAGATGTACTGCGCCTCTTCGGCGAAGGTTCCCGCCCAGGCCGCCATGTTCTTGCGGTCCAGGGCGTCGAGGTATCGCACCTGGAGCTCGTCGATCCGCCTCAGGTCGTCGAGGCTCACGCCGGGCATGCCGCCTCCTTCTCGAACCCCATCACGCGGCGGTAGTACTCCCAGCTCAGGATGTTCACCGCCTCGTCGTTCTGGCTGAACTCTCGCGGCATCGCGTATTCGTCCTTGACGCCCTTCTGGAACACCTGCATCCCGGGTGTGCGACTTCCGATGTGCAGCCTCTGGAACATCGCCGCGTCCTCCATGCTGACCATTCCGCAGGGGCCGAGCAGGTTGGACGACTGGCGGACCCGATGCCGTGTCATCTCCGCGTCGTCGTCCTCGCGGCCGAAATACGCGAAGTGCAGCTCCGTCCGGTCTACGCCGCGAGGGTTGACGAAGCGGAGGCCGATCGTGTCGAGGTGCTTCACGGCCGCAAAGAGCGGGAACAGGTGCAGCGAGCACGAGCCCCGCGACAGGTCCCCGCCCCGGTACTCGATCAGCGAGGCGTCGCTCAGCAGCGTCTGGCCTACGGGCAGCGAGAGCACGCTCTCGAAGCCGCGGTGGCCGCGGGCGTTCGCGAACTGGCAACCCTTGCCGCCCTGCCAGTCGAGCATGCGGAAGGCCGTGTGCAGCAGCGGCGCGTGCCACGCGTCGTTGTCGTGATAGGTCTTCCAGTTCGCGTGGAGCGTGGTCTTGTGATAGCCGAGCAGCCTGAGGCGACCGTCGCCACCCATGACGTTGGCCAGCTTGTCCTCGTAGCCGTCGAGGAACGCCGCGAGCGAAGGCGCCGCGTCGCAGAGCGTCACGAAGATGAGACCGTGCACCATGGCCATGCGCGGCTGGGAGAGCGGGTACTTCTCCCGCGAGAAGGCCACCGAGTCGCCCGGCTTGAGCGGGCAACCGATCAGCGCTCCCTTCGTGTCGAAGGTCCAGCGGTGATACGGACACTGGAAGGCGCGCTTGTTGCCCGACGTACGTGTCTCGAGCTGGGCGCCGCGGTGCGCGCAGGAGTTGTAGAAGACGTGCAGCTCGTCTTCGTCGTCGCGCGTCACGAGCAGCGGCACTTCACCCACGAAGCAGGTCTTGAAGTCGCCGCGGTTCGGCAGCTCGGAGGCGTGGGCGATCGGGAACCACTCCGGCCCCATGAAGATCCGGCGTAGCTCCTCCCGGTACACGTCCTCGCGTACGAAGATCTCCTTGGGGACCTCGGTCGCCTTCGTCGGCCAGACCACCGGCGGCGTGATCGAGCGCTCCGTCATGGGTCTCTCCTCTCCGCGTCCGGTCATCCGATGGCCCCGCCGGCCACGAAGAGCACCTGCCCGGTGATGTACGAAGCGTCGTCGGAGGCGAGGAAGCCGACCGCCGCCGCCACCTCGTCGGGCGAGCCGGGACGCCCTTGCGGGGTGTCGTGGAGCGACTGGTCGTACGCCTGCCGCCGCCAGGACTGCTCCTGCTCGGTCGGCACCGCGGAATTGCGGGGCGTGATCCGATCCGTCACCTCGAGCGCGCCCGGCGAGACGCAGTTCACCCGCACGCCGCTGTCGGCGAGATCACGCGCGAGGGCGACCGTCATGGCGTGGACGCCGCCCTTCGCCGCGGAGTACGGCACGCGCAGCATCCAGCGCGTGGCGGCGGAGCCGATGTTCACGATCACGCCGGCACCGTGCGCTCGCATCGCCGGGACGACCGCGCGACAACACCAGAGCGTCGGCCACAGCGAGCGCGAGATCTCGGCCTCGATCTCCTCCGGGCGGTACTCCCAGAACGGCTTGGCCCAGATCGTGCCGCCCACGTTGTGTACGGAGACGTCGATCGCGCCGAAGCGATCCAGCGCTCCGCGCACCAGCTCCTCGGCGCCTTCGTAGGTTTCGAGATCGACGCCGACCGCGACGGCTCGGCCGCCTGCCTCCTCGATCTCGCGTCGCGCGGCGTCGCAGAGCCCCGCCGATCGATCCGCCAGCACGACGGTGGCGCCATCGCGCGCCAGCCGGCGGGCGGTCGCGCGACCGACGCCCTGCGCCGCGCCGGTCACGATCGCCGTCTTGCCGGCGAGCCTCGTCATCACGGCGCCGACCGCCCGGCTTCGCCGCGCAGGAAGTCGAGCGGCAGGTTCACGGACGCGCTCATGCGACCTCGCCCGGACGCTCGTCCTCGATCGGATTCACCAGCGTGCCCACGCCCTCGATCTCGACCTCGACCACGTCGCCGGCCTTCAGGAACTTCGGCGGCTTGAAGCCGGCGCCGACTCCCATCGGTGTTCCGGTGGTCAGGATGTCGCCGGGCAGCAGCACCATCATCCGCGACATCAGATGGACGAGCGTCGCGACGTCCCAGTGCATGTTGGCGGTGTCGTCGTTCTGCCGGAGCTCCCCGTTGACACGCGTCGTGAGCCGCAGACCCTTGCCGCCCGGGGGCAGCTCGTCCGCGGTGACGATCTCCGGGCCGAAGGCACCCGTGCGGTCGAAGTTCTTGCCCGCGGTGACCGAGAGATGCAGGCGGTTGTACTCGCGCACGCTGCCGTCGTTGTGGCAGACGTAGCCCGCCACGTGGTCGAGCGCGCGCTCGACGGGGATGTGGCGTCCTCTGCGACCGATCACGAAGGCGAGCTCGCCCTCGTAGTCGAGCGTGTCCGAGATCGACGGGCGCACGATCGCCTCGCGATGCGCCACCACCGAGCTCGGCACGCGCATGAACATGCCCGGGAACGGCGGGATCTCGAAGCTCGGATCCATCTCCTCCTTTATGTGCCGCATGTAGTTGAGGCCGAGGCCGATGTTCTTGTCGGGCGCGAGGACCGGAACGCGATGGACGATCGCGGAGAGAGGTAGCCGCGCTCCGCGCTGCGCCTTGCCGCTCGCCTTGCGCGCGACCGCCAGAGCGTCGGGCCCTGCAGCCAGGAGGGCCACGACGCTGCGCGGGAGGCCGGGCTCCACGACGGCGAGGTCCACGACCTCGTCACCGACGCGGATGCCGACCGCCGGCTCTCCGCCCTTGTCGAAGGTCAGGATGCGCATGCGCCCTCTCCGTACCGTGCGTCGCGGCGCTTCATCGCGCCGGCATGTCCTCGGGCACGAGGACCATCCGCGCGACCCGCTCCGCGATCCGCCACCCGTCCGGGGTCCTGCGGTAGGCGTCCTGGAACTCGAGCAGCGCGGGCCGGGAGATCGCGTAGACCGACGGCTTGCCCGGCTCGTCGAGGCGGCCGACGTAGGAGGCGTTGTAGACCACCGCCGTCGCCGCATCCGTCGCGACGCTCGCGAAGTGGATGCCCACGGTCACGTGCCGGATCCGCTGATCGAGCGGCCGCTTCGCGAGCGCGTCGACGATCTCTCGCCGGCCGCGCAGCGCCTGCCCCACGCGGTCGAAGACACCGTCGGGCGTGAAGAGCGCCGCGAGATCCTCGTAGCGGCGCTGGTCCATGTAGTAGGCGAAGTCGTGGACGAGCTTGGTGCACGCCCACTCGATCTCCATCTGTGCCTTGGCATCCATCGGGTCGCTCATTCGTACAGCTTCATGATCGAGCCGAACGGCATCGGACCGAGCGGCTGCGGCGCGATCAGCTCCTTCTCGGGAACGCCCGCGTGGTACTTCTTCGCGAGCTCCTCCGGGTCGATCTCGTTACCCCAGGGATTCTCGGCGGACATGTTCTCCATCCACTCCTTCCATTCGGACGGATCGAGGTTGTCGATCTCCAGCTCGACGCCGTTCCCGTCTGGATCGCGGTAGTAGAAGGACGTGGTCAGGTTGTGCTGGACCGACGTGACCGGCGTGATGCCGGCGGCCTTGAGGCGCTCGTAGGTCGCGATCAGCTCACCGAGATTCGCATACGTGAACGCGAGATGATCGTGTCCCGCGCCCATCTTCGGGCGCTCGACGGCGCCCATCGAGACGAGCACGATGCGGTGGTGCTCGTCGTCGTAGGTCATGAAGACCATCCCGTGCGGAAGCTCCTTTCGGATCTCCGCGTTCAGCACCGTCCGGTACCAATCCCGCATCTCCGCGAGCCGCGTGGTGCGGATCCCGACGTGCGAGAGCTTCCTCGGCGCGATCCGGGCGCTCGTTTCCGTACTCATTGCGATGCTCCTCTGTTCGTATCTCGAAGAACGATGGATGGACCGATCGAACGGCGGCTACACCATCGCCATGCCACCACTCACGCCGAAATGCTGGCCGGTGATGTACGACGCCTCCGGCGAGCCGAGGAAGGCCACCGCCGCCGCGACCTCCGTCGGATGGGCCATGCGTCCGACGCCGGTCGCAGCGCCCGCGGCGACGACCATCTTCATCAACGCGTCCATCACCTCCGGCGGATTCCACGCCGGATCGCGGTAGCTCGGCCGCGCGCCGTCCGGGTCGCCGTCGGCCTCGCTCTCGAAGGTCCCGGGCGAGATGCAGTTGACGGTGATGCCGCGTCGCACCGTCTCGCCG
>Ga0316620_10001370_pt1 | contig 10502 bp, 6 predicted proteins | sample OWC_Aug_M1_C1_D5_FD_207651 | JGI IMG/M metagenome (GOLD analysis project Ga0316620, IMG submission 207651) | Wetland soil microbial communities from Old Woman Creek delta, Ohio, United States - OWC_Aug_M1_C1_D5_B | ecosystem: Environmental > Terrestrial > Soil > Wetlands | place: USA: Ohio...
CTCCAGCCGCGCAGGAACTGAGTGAGCCAGCGGACGGAAATGATGTCCAGGTAGTTCGTGGGCTCGTCCAAAAGCAGGAGGTTCGGCTCGGACACGAGGACCTTGGCGAGATTCAAGCGCACCTGATACCCGCCGGACAGCGACGAGGGCGGACAATCGAAGTCATCATTCGTGAAACCCAGGCCGTGGAGGATGGCTTCGGCCTTGTACGATTCATCGATATGGTCTTCGTTCACCGGGAGGGCCAGGCAGGCCTCCTTAAGCACCGTATCCTCCGTGAAGTGGATGTGCTGGGACAAATGCCCGATAGTGTAGCCTGACGGCACCGTGATCGTGCCCGAGTCCTGGTGCTCTTCGCCGAGGATCATGCGGAAGAGCGTGGATTTGCCATAGCCGTTCCGGCCGACGAGGCCCACGCGCTCGCGCGGGTTTACGGTAAAGCCGACGCCGTCGAACAGCACCTGCTTGCCGTAGGATTTTTCTATGTTCGTGACCTGGAGCATTCTTTACCCTTTATGAGGAAGATGGGTGCAAAAATATAACTTGCTATAATAACGCAAGAGCGGTGGTATGGCAAATGGTTTTTAAACAAGGGCGGTAAAAATTTTTGATGTTCATGAACGGTCTTTTTGCACCGGGAAGGTCAGCATGTCCAAAAATCAGGGAAAATCGAAAATTGATTTCGTTCCATACCCGCCCTTGACAACGTTCCGGTGAAATGCTACATTTTATTTATCGTATTACCAATACAATTGAATAAAGACTTTGCTCAGAGCAAACCGGGGGAAACCCCGGGGCGCAGAGCCGCGAAGCTAAATAAGACAGTAATGGTATTGCTTGTTCACCCTATGGGCTATCTTCAGCAAGGTATCTACTGTTTTATACGCTAGTCGAGCCGCCAAAGAACGGATGCATCATTTCTCTTTGGCGGTTTTTTGTTGCATCGACGGTTCACCTCGTTACGGAAAAAACCAATTCAGGGCTCGGGAGGATAGGATATGAATCGTGCAAAGAATTGTTTGTTTGTTGTTCTTGCGCTTGTGCTGGGGGCCTGTTCGCCATCGATATACGGGACGGTCCAACTCATGGATGCGAACTCGCAGCCTATTCCGCCTGCGAAGGAGAGCCCGCAGGGCACGGTGGTGAACATGATCAATATCACCACGACGCTTGAAATGGCGTCCCAGGCGGTGACCGTGGATGCCGAGGGAAAGTTCGAGTCCGTGAAGGACTACACCATTCCCGGCACGTATAAAGTGGAAGCGAGCAGGATCGGCTACATGACCGATACGCAGACCGTGGAGATTACGAGGTTCGGCAGCAAGAAGGTGAACTTCAAACTCAAGCATATCACCGAGGGTAAACGCAAAAGCATTGAGGGGTCCAAGTCGGACGAGGACAAGATCGTGAACCCGGGCGAAGTCAATATCCAGCCGCCGGAGATGTGACGGCGCGCAGCGCCGGATTGTAAATTTAAAATTAGAAATTTAATATTTTAGCATGGAGAAGAAATTTACAATTACCAATCTCCAATCTTTTTTTAAGTAGTTCTCTCAGGAGGCCTCGTATGGTTAAACGCTCAATCCGCTCAATTCTCGTTCTGTCGGTATCCTTCCTGCTCTTCGCCTGCGCTGGCGAGAAACTCGAACTCAAAGTGAAAGCCCGTATGGACGGCCAGCCCGCGGCCCAGGCCCGGGTCGCCGTTGACGGTCAGGAGCAGGGACTCACCGATGCGGACGGCAGCTTTTCCACGGTCCTCACCAGGAAGCCCGGCGCCGAGGTGGAGGTCGTGGTGGCCAAAGAGATGCCGGGATACCGGATCAAGCCCTGGAAGGGCACGTTTCTCATGAAGCTGCCCAAGTCCGGGGCCGTGGAAACCTATTCCTTTGACGCTGACCTTCCTGCCTCGCGGTATGTGACGATCGTCGCGACCGATAAAGGCGGTCCGGTCGCGGAGGCAGTGGTCAGGGCCGCAGGAAAAGATGCCGGAAAGACGGACGCAAAAGGCGAATTCGTCTACGAGTATAAAGATTTACCCAAGAGCGGCGTGGACCTCGCCGTGACCAAGTCCGGCTACGGCGTCTGGCGCAAGACCGGCGCGGTCGAGCCCGGCCAGCGGATCGAGGCGGCGCTTTCAAAGCGGGTGCTGCTCACCGTGAAGGCCCTTGCCGAAGAATACGGCCAGGCAAGCGGCATTCCGGGCGTGACGGTGACCCTCAATAAGAAGCAGATCGGAAAGACCGACGCCAAGGGGACCATGACGTACAGCTATGACGGCGAACCAGGCAAGAAAGCGCAGATCGTGCTCACCGCTTCCGGCTACATTCCCGCTACGTGGAAGACCTCAATCACGCTTGAGGGCGAGATGAACATCCAGCATTACTTCTATCCCACTACACCCAAGCCGATCCGGGCCGGCATCTACCGTTTCGTGGGCAACACGCCTGGAGTGGACCTCACGGATGTTCTTGCCCAGACCGAGCAGGCAGTGGCGGGCCAAGTATTCAAAAACAAGTGCTTTAGCGAAGTGCAGACCAAAACGCTCCAGGCCGAGGTCAAACACGCGCGGCTCAGCATCGATAAGATTACGGCCAAGGGCTGGAGGGGCACGCCGCTTCGCAGGACCGTGGACATGATCATTCTCGGCAGCGTGGCCAAGGACGACAAGGGCTTCCTTATCGAAACGAAGTTCTACACCTCCGGCGGCAAGCTGATCCTGAGCCAGCTGAACAGGGCCAGGAGAGCGGGGGATATCAACAGCGTGGCAAAAGAGATCGCCGCGAATATCATGGAGCGGTTTCCCTTTGAAGGCACGGTGGTCTCCCAGGATGGAGAGCGTTACCGCATCAATCTCGGCAGGCCCGACTACAAGATCAGCAGAGGCACGGAATTCGCCCTTATAGCCGCGCGGCTCGACGAGAGCGGCAAGGTGTCGAGCTACCGCGACATCGGGAAGCTCAAGGTGAAGAAGGCCGAGGACACCGGCTCCTGGACCGAGGTCGAGGACCTGAAAAAGGGCGAAAAGATCAATATCGGCGACCGGGTGATCAGGCACATCTACCGTGAGGGTGAAGAGGCGGATAAAAATTACTTCATTCTTCTTGCAAAAGGCGGCATTCCTCCCGACGTTTCGCCGCTGGGCGGAGTGAATGTCTACCTCAACGAGGAATGGGTCGGCACCACGGGCGCTGACGGCAAGGCCGAGATCCCGGTCCGCGTGGGGAAGAAGTACGACGTCGTGCTGTACCGGCACGGCTACCAGCAGGTGAGCGAAAAAGTGAAGGTCGAGAAGAACAAGGACACCAGGGAATTCGTCCTTCAGGTGAATAACTCCGTGTTCAAGATCGAGTCCGAGCCCTCTGGGGCGGACGTGTTCGTGGACGGCGACCAGATCGGGAAGACGCCGATCCGCGACGGCAAGCTCGTGAACCTCGGCTTCCATACGGTGAAGGTCACAGTGGGCGGGGACTATCGCGACTGGGAAGAGGTCGTAGAGTTCGCCCAGAAGGTAGAAGACCGTACCGGCGACCGCCAGATCGTTCTCCATAAGGACTACCTCAAGATCGGCGAACGGGCGGAACAAAAGGGAGATGTGGACGGCGCGATCCAGGCGTACCAGAGCGCGGAAAAAGGGCATCCCGACTATTCAGAAGCGCACAGCCGTCTGGCCCAGCTCTATCTGGATGATAAGAACGATTATGACGCCGCGATCCGCGAGTTTGAGAATGTGCTCTCGCTGCCCGAGAACCAGCAGCTCCTGTACAAGCAGTATGCTGTGACCTATACCAACCTGGGGCATGCCTACTACGAGAAGGGAAATACGCTCGTGCAGAAGGGGGACAAGGACGACGCGGCGCAGAATTTTGCCAAGGCGATAGAGAATTTGAAGAGAGCAAAGCAGAACACGCGGTTCTTTCCGAACGAGCACTATGACGAAGCGGTCCACGACACGTACTACTATACGGCGTTGTCGTACCACAAGCTCTACCTCATTACCAGGAAGAATGCCATCCTGAACGATGCAAACCTCGCGTGGCGGGAATATTTCGATTTCTTCCCGAAGAATCTTGAAGGCAACAGCACCTTTGAACAGAGCCGCGAGACGGCGCAGAAGTACTGGGACCAGATCAAGAACCTCTAAAAAAAAGGAGAATTTTTTTTTGAAGGTATGGAAAAGCCGGGTGTTGCGGCATGCCGCCCTGGCGGCGGTATTCATTGCTCGCGCGGCCGCAGCCGATAACGCTATTTCGGTCCCCACGGGCACGGGTGAGCCCGAGAGTAAAGCGGAAAAGAAGGCGGACGGGAAGAATCCCACGGCCATCCCCACGCCGAGCTCCGACGTCTCCTCAGGCGTGACGGGAACGGAGCTCACGCCGGAGGTGCTCGAGCCCCTCTTTGTGCGGCCACTCACGAAGATCGAAGCAGGCCGGAATGACTCGCACCCCCAGTGGTCCCCCGCGGGCACGCTCCTTGCCTTTGAGCGGAGCATGGGTGACAAAAAAGAGATCCGGATCGCGTATCCCGACGGGGCCCTCGTCCAGACGGTCTATTTTCAGTTGTCCGAGGGCGGCGAGGAAAAGAAATTTTTTTTCCCCGGCGTGTATGAAGAGATGAGTTACAACGCCGGCATAACGTGGTCTCCCGGCGGCGACCGCTTCGTATTCATGAGCAACGGGGGCGAGGGAAACTACGACCTCTACATGCAGGAGCTGGGCGGAACGACCGCAGTGCGGCTCACGGACCACAAGGAGAAAGACGGCCAGGCGCACTGGTCTCCTGGTTCGGACACCATCGTCTTCGTGTCGGGCCGCACCGGCAACGGCGACCTCTATTTTCTGGACCTCCGGACGAAGGCGCTCGCGCGGCTGACGCAGGGAGACGGGGCGTACCTCTATCCGCAATGGTCGCCCGACGGTAACAAGATCGTGATGATGCACGGGAGCAACGAGAACCACAACATCGCCCTCATCACCGACATGAAGAGGCCCAGGGAGTCTTTGAAGGTCCTTACGACCTGGCCCTATGACGATCTGCGGCCGGTCTGGTCGCCGGACGGCAGGAAGATCGCTTTCTACTCCAATTATAATCCTGCCGGGGACCCCAAGATATGGTCCCTCGTGGTGATTGCGGCGGACGGTTCCGGTCCTGTGGAAGGAGAGGGACTGGCCGCGAAGGTGGTGGCAACGGATGTCATCCCCGACGTCGAAACAGGGCCGGCATGGATGCCGGACAGTTCGAGGATCGTTTATGTGAAGAACGACCGGCAGGAGTATAATCCGCTCTACGTTGTCGACGTCGTGCAGAAGATCAGCATGCCAATCAAGACCGATACCAGGATGAACCATGACGTCGCATGCTCGGAGGACGGGACCATTGCTTTTCGCGCCCAGGTCAGTCAGTGGGACCAGATTTATATCATGCGACTGAAGCAATGATAGCTCGGCTTTACCGCCGCTTTTAATTCCCGCCCCTGCCTCAATCATGCAGGAGCAGGCTTTGAGCGGGAATTCGGCCGCTGGTCTTGTGTAATTCCAGGTCCCCGACAAAAGCATGCGGGGATAACGGTTGGCAGTGTATTGTATATTGTATATGGTTACTGTTTGTGATTTGGGGAATGCGTACGACGAAAGGGTGTATATGAGACGCATCGGATGGTCTATTTCCTTCATCATACTTATTGCCGCAACGCACGCCTTTGCAGCTGATGATGCCGTGACAAAGGCGATGAAGCTCTACGAAAAACGGCACTACGCTGAGGCCGCAACGTTGCTGCGGGCCGATTTGCCGATGATCGAGGCCGGCAAGCATGGAGCAGCGCAGTTGACCTTCGGCATGATCTATTTGAAGAACGCCGAGCTGCACCGGGAGCTGTACCAGGAATCGCTCGCCGTGCACCTGGACTACCTGAAAAAACTTTCTTCCGCTCAGGGTAAGAGCCGAAGCCGTTTTGTGGACCTCTATCTCGGAGAAACTCTTCTCGAGTCGGGCAATGCCGAGCCGGCGCTTAGCCATCTGGCGAAATTTGCCGCCGACGACAGCGTGGGACCCCGCTACCGGAACGTAGCCAGGGTTGACATTGGGCTCTGTTTCGCACTGCAAAATAACTTGCCAAAGGCTGACGAGGCCTGGAATAGCGCGGGCACCGGTGATCCGGAGGTCAAGACCGCGCTTGCCGCGGCGTACAGCAAAGCCGGGCTTAAGGACAAGAAGCCGGTGGCTCTTGCGAAGGAGGGCCTGGCGGACCTCAAAAAGTCCGGCACCGCGCCTTCCCTGCGGGTGCTCAAGAACGTCATCACCGTATACGCGGCCGCAGGACTTGCCGACGAAGGGCTCGAACTGCTCCGGAAAGCCGACCTCAAATCATTTTCCTACAAGGAGTCTTTGGGCAAGACCAAGGTCATTAATTTCTACGATGTCTCCCTGCTGGGTGACCTGTCCACGCTCTATCTGAAGGCAGCACTGTCTGCTCTCGAGAAGGCGGCCGAGGATGGGAAACTCAGGGAAACGGCGGATTTTTACCTCGGCGAGGCCTATGCCCTGGCGGGAAATATCGACCGGTCCATGAAAGCCACGGCCTCGTTCGTCGCCTCGTCATCCATGCCGCAGCAATACCGGGACAGGGCAACGGCACGGCAGGCCGCGAACCAGTACCGGAAAGGCCGCCAGTTCGATGCCATCGGAACCTGGGACGAGCTCTCGAAGAAACAGCCGGCGGACCCCGACGTGCTCGCGGAAATACTCTTCTCCTGCGCCAGGCTGCGGGCCAGCTGCCCCAAAGTTGCACAAATGGCCGCGACGTTGGTTGAGGCGGGAGAGGGAAAGCGCTTCGCCAACCTGAATGTCGCCCTCGGCAGGTACTATCTCGCAAAGAAGGACTATGCCAGGGCGACGTCGTACCTGGAGGCCGGCCGCGATAAAGGCAACAAGAACAAGATCGAATCCAACGATCCGTCCATGCTCGTGAGCCTGGCCCAGGCATATTACCGGACGAAGAAGTTCTCCGAGGCCCTCGAGATTTATTTCGAAATGAGCAAGCAGTTCCCGGAAGTGCGCCAGCTCCAGGAGGCGCTGCAGGGCGTATACGCCGTGGAGCACAAGAGCGCCGGGGACGTGAAAATCAATTAACGACATTGAATGCGGAGTGCGGAATTCACCCTGCACTCGCGCTAGGCACTCGTAAATGCTGGGTGCAGGCGGAATGAGGGAGAAGAGGACTGGAGCAGACGCCGGTTTTTTCCATTCCGCAGTCGGCATCCCGAATTCAGAATTCATCTGAGGAGGAACATTATGAAAAGGATACCACTGGTTCTGATGTCGCTTACCGTTGTGATCTTCGTGATGTCGTTCTCCGCCTGGGGGGGGGCAAAAAAAGAAGGCGCGCTGAACGGCGGATCGCTGAGCTACGGCGAATACGGCCGGCCCGCCACGCTCGACCCGATCACGAGCAATGAGATGATCTCCCTTCGGCTCGCCGAGCTTATTTTCAACGGCCTGGTCGGGATCAATGAGAAGCAGGAGATCGTGCCCGAGCTTGCCGAGCGGTGGGAGCGTTCTCCTGATGGACGCACCTATACCTTCTTTCTCCGGAAGGACGTGACCTGGCACCCGCGCGAGGGCGAGGAGCCAAAGCCCTTCACGGCAGACGACGTGATCTTCACCTATAAGATCATGATGCACCCCAAGACCATCACGCCGCTCAAGGTGCGCTATGAGTTCATCGAGGCGGTTGAGAAGCTCGACGACTATACGGTCAAGTTCACGCTCAAGCGGCCGATCCTGAACGCCCTTGCCAAGTTCAGTTTCAAGGTGATCCCGAAGCACGGTCCGTCCAATCCGACCTATCTCACCCGGGACGACGCCTTTGTTCAGAACCCCATCGGCACCGGCCCCTACCTGCTCAAGGAGATCACCGCCGAGCGCGAGGTCGTTCTCGCGGCGAACGACAACTATTTCAAAGGCAGGCCGCACATCGACAGGATCGTTGCGAAGCCCTTTGCCGACCAGAACATCATGACCCAGGCGCTCATGTTCAACGCCATCGACATGATCGTCCTGGTGAACCCGCGCGACATTCCCGAGATCCAGGGTGACAAGCGCTTTATCCTTCAGCCTTATAACGCGCTGTCCTATTCGTTCTTCGGCTACAATGTCCGGAACCCGCTCCTTGCGGACAAGCGCGTGCGCAAAGCCTTCACCTACGCCGTGAACCGCCAGGAGATGCTCGATTCGTTCTTCAACGGCCAGGGCACCATTATCTCCGGTCCCTTCGCGCCGGGAAGCTGGGCCTATAACCTCGATGTGCAGCCGCTGCCCTTCGATCCGCAGAAGGCGACAGAGCTCCTGCAGGAAGCGGGCTTCACCAAGGGCGCCGACGGCCTCATGCAGAAGGGCGGACAGAAACTCTCGCTCTCGCTCAAGGTGCCGATCGAGAAAGAGAGCGAGGCCGTGAAGCGCGTGGTGCTCGCGTTCAAGAACTACCTGAAGAACATCGGTGTCGATATCAAAGTGGAGTTCAAGGAGTGGCAGGCCTGGAAGGAGGATGTGTTCCTTGAGCATGATTTCGATATTATTTTCGCGTCCTGGGTGTTCGACGATTCAGCCGATATCTCGTCGTTGTTCCATTCCGGAGAGATCGGCCCGTGGAAGAACAACTTCGGCGGCTACTCAAACCCGGAGGTGGACGGCCTGATCAACGAGAGCAAGCTCACCCTCGACCATGAGAAGCGGCGGACCATAAACCGGAAGCTCCATGCGATCCTCGCTGATGAAAATCCCTACACGTTCCTCTGGACGCTCACGAACTACGCGGCGTACCACAAGAAGGTCAGGCACGTGGCCATTCATCCCTACAAGTTCTTTTCGTATGCCGATACGTGGTTCATTGAGGATAAGGAGCAGAAATAAAATAAATGCGGAATGCGGAATGTAAAAAGGGCTGAAGGTAATGAAGCTTACTGGCATGCGCCCCATAGCCCTGGCGCTGTCCCGGGAAATCGCGCTCACCCTGCTGCTGCTCCTCGGCGTCAGCTTCGTGGTCTTCATCATTCTCTACCTGTCGCCCGGCGATCCCTTCAGCGTGCTGCTCGAAGGACAGCTGTCAACAGCGGAAGCGCGGGCCGGGCTGCGCGAGGCCATGGGGGTTCCGAAGTCTTGGTGCGCGCAGTACCTTTCATGGCTCGCGGGCATGCTTCAGGGCAATTTCGGCACGTCCATCCGCACGGGACTGCCGGTTTTGAAAGAAGTGCTTCGTGTAGGGTTGAACACGCTGGTGCTCACGATCGGCTCCATGCTCGTCACGCTCCTGATCGCCGTGCCGATCGCGCTCTACTCGGCAGTGCGCGGCATCGATAAAATATCCTGGCCCCTTACCATGTTCTCCTACGTCATCTCGGCCCTGCCCGTGTTCTGGCTCGGCTACATCGTCATCTATTTTTTCACTCATAAGCTGGGGCTCTTCCCGATGGCTTTCGGCTACTCGAGCAGCGCGCACAAGTTCGGATGGCTTTATGCCCTGCTGCCGATCTTCGTGCTCGGCCTGGGAAACGGCACGGTCAGCGAGATCATCCGCTACCTTCGCGACGAGATGGGCAGGGTCATGGCTGAGGACTATATCCGCACGGCCCGCGCCAAGGGCGCCTCGGTCTGGAAACACTCATTTAAGGAAGGGCTCCTGATCCCCGTGACCGAGATCATTGCGTCGAAGATCCCCTTCATCCTCGGCGGTGCCGTGATCGTCGAGCAGGTGTTCAACTGGCCCGGCATGGGAAAGATGGCGTGGCAGGCGGCGCAGGACCGGGACTACCCCGTCATCATGGGCATCGCCATCCTCGCGGCGGTCCTCGTGCGCACGGGGAGCCTGTTCCAGAGCGTGGTATACGTGGCCGTGAACCCGAGGGCGTCGAAGGAGTGAGATACCGCAAGCTCAAATTTCAAAGTTCACACGCAAATCACACGTCAAGGATTAAATTCTAAACAAGCATTCTTCCTTTTTTGCACTTCGTGCTTTGACATTCATTTGAACTTTGAGCGTTGAACGCTGACATTTCTTCTATGAAAACCTATTCCCAAATATCAGGTGAGATCGGCGATTTCTCCGATTTGCCGTTCTGGAAAAAGGTGGACGCAGGGGACCTCGCCTATGTAGGCTATGGTCTGTTGATCGTCACGCTCGTGGTGGCGTCCTATGTCCTCGGCTCCTTCAACCTTCTGCCGCGGGACCCCCAGGACATCGACCTTGAGCTCATGATGGCTCCGCCGGGGACCGCCGGACACCTTCTGGGCACGGACTTCATGGGCAGGGACATGCTCTCGCGTCTGATCGTGGGTATCCAGGCCTATTTCCTCCCGGGACTGCTCGCAATAGGTATCGCCATTTTTTTCGGTACCGTGCTCGGCGTGCTTGCGGGATACCGGGGCGGTTGGTTCAACACGGGTATAACCTACTTCACGAACCTTGTGGATTCCTTTCCTCGCCTGGTACTCATCCTGCTCGTAATCGCGGC
>Ga0316620_10001372_pt1 | contig 10495 bp, 8 predicted proteins | sample OWC_Aug_M1_C1_D5_FD_207651 | JGI IMG/M metagenome (GOLD analysis project Ga0316620, IMG submission 207651) | Wetland soil microbial communities from Old Woman Creek delta, Ohio, United States - OWC_Aug_M1_C1_D5_B | ecosystem: Environmental > Terrestrial > Soil > Wetlands | place: USA: Ohio...
CTCGGGGCTCGGGACTCGGGACTCGGGGAACCCCTCCCCTGCCCCTTGCCCCTTGGCCCTAGTCCCTCATCCCTACGCCAGAATCTCCACGACCGTCCCCGCGCCGACCGTCCGCCCGCCCTCGCGGATCGCGAACTTCGACCCCTTCTCAATCGCCACCGGCGTGATCAGCTCCGCCGTGATCGTCGTGTTGTCCCCGGGCATGATCATCTCCACGCCCTCCCCCAGCGTCATCGACCCCGTCACGTCCGTCGTCCGGATGTAGAACTGCGGCCGATACCCGTTGAAGAACGGCGTGTGCCGCCCGCCCTCTTCCTTCGTCAGCACATACACCTGCGCCTTGAACCGCGTGTGCGGCGTGATCGACCCCGGCTTCGCCAGCACCTGCCCCCGCTCCACGTCGTCCTTTTCCGTCCCCCGCAGCAGCACGCCGATGTTGTCCCCCGCCGTCCCTTCGTCCAGCAGCTTCCGGAACATCTCGACGCCCGTCACCACCTTCTTCATCGTCGGCCGGAAGCCCACAATCTCCACTTCCTCCCCGACCTTCACCTTCCCCCGCTCCACCCGCCCGGTCACCACCGTCCCCCGCCCCGAAATCGAAAACACATCCTCGATCGGCATCAGGAACGGCTTGTCCACTTCCCGCTTCGGCAGCGGAATATAGGTGTCCAGCGCCTCCAGCAGCTTCAACACCCCCGCTTCCGCCTCCGCGTCCCCCTGCAGCGCCTTCAGCGCCGACACCCGGATCACCGGAATCTCGTCCCCGGGGAACTCATACGCCTTCAGCAGGTCCCGCACCTCCAGCTCCACCAGGTCCAGGATCTCCGGGTCGTCCACCGCATCCACCTTGTTCAGCGCCACCACCAGATACGGCACTTCCACCTGCCGCGCCAGCAGCACGTGCTCCTTCGTCTGCGGCATCGGCCCGTCCGTCGCCGCCACCACCACGATCGCCCCGTCCATCTGCGCCGCACCCGTGATCATGTTCTTGATGTAGTCCGCGTGCCCCGGGCAGTCCACGTGCGCATAGTGCCGGTTCGGCGTCCCATACTCCACGTGCGACGTCGCGATCGTCAGGATCTTCGTCTCGTCCCGACGCCCCTGCGACTCCGACGCCTTCGCCACCTCGTCATACGACACGTACTTCGCCCACCCCTTCGAGGCCGCCACCTTCGTCAGCGCCGCCGTCAGCGTCGTCTTCCCGTGGTCAATGTGCCCAATCGTTCCCACGTTCACGTGCGGCTTCGACCGGTCGAATTTCTCCTTCGCCATGGCTGTCTCCGTTGGTGCGCTGCGTCCTGCCTGGTTGTTGACTCCGCCGTTGCTCAGCGCCCCATGACCCTGGCGACGACTTCGTCGCTCACGGCCTGGGGTGCCTGCTCGTACCGTTCAAAGTTCATCGTGTAGGTGGCGCGGCCCTGGGTCCTCGACCGCAGGTCCGTCGCGTAGCCGAACATCGCCGACAACGGCACGCGCGCGTGGACGATCTGCGTGCTGCCCCGGGCTTCCATCGACGCGATCCGGCCGCGCCGGCTGTTGATGTCGCCCATGATGTCGCCCATGTACTCCTCGGGCACCACGACCTCGACGCGCATCACGGGCTCGAGGAGCACGGGGGAGGCCTGCTTTGCGGCGTCCTTGAACGCGAGCGAGCCGGCAATCTTGAAGGCCATCTCCGACGAGTCGACCTCGTGGTACGAGCCGTCGTAGAGCGTGACGGCGACGTCGTCGACCGGGTAGCTCGCCAGCACGCCGGCGGTCATCGCCTCGCGGACGCCCTCCTCGATCGGCTTGATGTACTCCCGCGGGATGGCGCCGCCGACGATCCCGTTCACGAACGCGAATCCCTCGCCCGGGCCTCTCGGCGTCACGCGGATCTTCGCGTGGCCGTACTGGCCGCGGCCGCCGGTCTGGCGGACGTAGCGGCCCTCGCCCGACGCCGGCTTCGTCAGCGTCTCCTTGTAGGCGACCTGCGGGCGGCCGACGCTCGCCTCGACGCTGAACTCGCGCCGCAGGCGGTCCACCAGGATCTCGAGGTGCAGCTCGCCCATGCCCGAGATCACCACCTGACCGGTCTCGGTGTCCGTGCGCACCCTGAACGTGGGGTCCTCGGCCTGGAGCTTCGAGAGGCCCTGCCCCAGCTTCTCCTGGTCGGCCTTGGTCTTCGGCTCGATCGCCAGGTAGATGACCGGCGCCGGGAAGTCCATCGACTCGAGCAGGATCGGGTGCTGGCGGTCGCAGATCGTGTCGCCCGTCCCGACGCTCCGGAGCCCGACGGCCGCCGCGATGTCGCCCGCGTAGACCTCCTTGATCTCCTCGCGGTTGTTCGCGTGCATCTTCAGGAGACGTCCCACGCGCTCGGTCTTCTCCTTCGTGGAGTTGAAGACCGAGCCGCCGGACTGCATGACGCCCGAGTACACCCGGATGAACGTCAGCTGCCCGACGAACGGGTCGGTCATGATCTTGAACGCGAGGGCCGAGAACGGGGCCGCGTCGTCGGCCAGCCGCTCGGTCTGCCGGTCGGCCGTCCCGGGCACCAGCCCGACGACCGAGGGGATGTCGATCGGGGAGGGCAGGTAGTCGACAACGGCATCGAGGAGCGGCTGCACGCCCTTGTTCTTGAACGCGGCGCCGCACACGACCGGGACGAAGGGCGCCGCCTCGTGGCGGACCGAGCTGATCGTCCGCTTCCGCAGCGCGGCCTTGATCTCGTCCTCGGTGATCGGCTCGCCGTGCGCGTACTTCTCGAGGATCCGGTCGTCGGCCTCGCTCACCTTCTCCAGCAGCTGCTCCCGGTACTCCCGGGCTTCCGCGAGCTGGGCGGGCGGGATCTCGTCGACGACGTAGTCGGCGCCGAGCGTCTCGTCCCTGTAGCGGATGGCCTTCATCCGGACCAGGTCGATGACGCCCTGGAACCCGGCTTCCGCGCCGATGGGCAGCTGGATGACGACCGGGTTCGCCTGCAGCTTGCGGCGGATCTGCGCCACCGTGTCCCGGAAGTCCGCGCCCACGCGGTCCATCTTGTTGACGAAGCAGATGCGCGGGACGCGGTACTTGTCCGCCTGCCGCCAGACCGTCTCCGACTGGGGCTCGACGCCGGCGACGGCGTCGAACACCGCGACCGCGCCATCCAGGACCCGCAGCGAGCGCTCGACCTCGGCCGTGAAGTCCACGTGGCCGGGGGTGTCGATGATGTTGATGCGATGGTCCCGCCAGAAGCACGTCGTGGCCGCCGACGTGATGGTGATGCCCCGCTCCTGCTCCTGCTCCATCCAGTCCATGACGGCGGTCCCGTCATTGACCTCACCCAGCTTGTAGGTGATGCCGGTGTAGAACAGGATGCGCTCGGTCGTCGTGGTCTTGCCGGCATCGATGTGGGCCATGATGCCGATGTTCCGCGTCCGATCGAGAGGGGTGACCCGAGGCATACGACGTGCTGTGCCCTTCGCCTACCAGCGGAAATGGGCGAACGCCTTGTTGGCTTCGGCCATGCGGTGGGTGTCTTCCTTCTTCTTGACGGCCCCGCCGCGGAGGTTCGCCGCGTCCATGAACTCGTTCGCGAGCTTCTCGTCCATGGTCTTGCCGTCGCCGCGCGACCGCGAGTACTGGACGAGCCAGCGAATCGCCAGCGACAGCCGGCGGTTCGGGTTGACCTCGATCGGCACCTGGTAGTTCGACCCGCCGACCCGGCGCGACTTGACCTCGAGCGTCGGCTTGACGTTGTCGACCGCCTTCTTGAAGACCTTGAGCGGGTCGTCGCCGGTCTTCTCCTTGATGATGTCGAAGGCGCGGTACATGATCGCCTCGGCGGTGCTGCGCTTGCCCGCCCTCATCACGGTGTTGACGAACTTGGTGACCAGCGTGCTGCCGTACACCGGATCCGGCAGCAGTTCGCGCCTCGGAACTTCTCGTCTGCGTGGCATGGCGTCGGTCCTACTGCTTCGCTCTCTTGGCGCCGTACTTCGAGCGGCCCTGTTTCCGGCCCGCCACCCCGACCGCGTCGAGCGTGCCGCGGATGACGTGATAACGGACGCCGGGGAGGTCCTTCACGCGGCCTCCGCGGATGAGCACCAGCGAGTGCTCCTGCAGGTTGTGCCCGACCCCCGGGATGTAGGTGGTCACCTCGATCCCGTTCGTCAGGCGCACGCGCGCGACCTTGCGCAGGGCCGAGTTCGGCTTCTTCGGCGTCTGCGTGAACACGCGGACGCACACCCCCCGCTTCTGCGGATTGTCCTGCAGGGCAGGGCTCTTCGTCTTGATGACGAGGCGGCGGCGTCCCTTGCGAACGAGTTGGCTGATCGTCGGCACGGCTGCTCCGTACAACACACAACCGACGGCGACGCGCGCGCCGCACACCGGCGCCCGGGCCTGCCGTCACATCCTGACTTCGACTCCCGCGTCACCGGGGCGCCAGCGGGCGCCCGTCGACTGCCAGGAGCCCTCTCGAGCCTAGAAGCCGCTGCGCATGCAGCCGCTTGGCACCCGAGAGTGGGTGACCCTAATAGAGGTGTTTACTCGCCGAGGAGCGGATCCTTCCGCTAAGCCTTCCAGGCGGCGGACGCTAGATAGGGTGTCCTAGCGACCGAAGAACCTGTCAAAGATACCACGAGCGCCTCGCCCGTGCAACCCCCGGTCACGCCGCCCCCTCGCCAGCGGCGATTGACCCGGCCGGGGCCAGCCGGTAGACTTGGCGCGCCGTCGCCGCGTTGCCCGCGCCGCCGTGACCTCCAGCGCCCAACGTACCGATCCGGGACGCGTTCGCCGCGAGAACGAGGACTCGCTTCTTGCCGAGCCCGAGACGGGCCTCTTCGCCGTCGCCGACGGCCTCGGCGGGCATCGGGGCGGCGCGACCGCCTCCAGAGTCGCCCTCGAGGCGCTCGCGTCCTTCATGCGGTCCTCCGGGAACGATCCGACCATCACCTGGCCCTGGGGTTTCGAGCCGGGAGTGCCGTTCCCGGCCATCCGCCTCAAGAACGCCGTGCACTGGGCCAACAGGCGGATCCTCGCGGAGGCCAACCTCGCGCCGGAGCTGACGGGGATGGGCTCGACGCTCCTGGCCCTCCTCATCACGCCCGGGCGGGGCTACTTCACGGGCGTCGGCGACTCCCGGCTCTACCTGTGGCGCCAGGGCCTGCTCCGGCAGGTGTCCCGCGACGATTCGTGGGCCGCCTCGATGCTCAGGGCTGGAGCGACCCAGGAGGATGTCGCGGCCAGCGAGATGCGGCACGCGCTCACCCGGGCTCTGGGCACCGACTCGGATCTCGTGGTCGAGGTCGAGGAGCTGCCGCTCGAAGATGGCGACCTCATGCTGCTCTGCAGCGACGGGCTCTACGGCCCGACCGGCGACGCGGGCATCGCCCGCGCGCTGGCGGTTCCGGACGTGACCCTCGAGGCCACCGTCGCGGATCTCGTCGAGGCCGCCAACGCGGCAGGCGGTCCCGACAACATCACGGCCGTGCTGGTGCGTTACGAGCAGGATTCTCCAGCCGGGACGGACACCGCCATCCCGTAACCGGCCCGCAGGAACCTCCCGTCAGGCGCACGCCCGATTCAGACACCCGGCCTCCGCGCCGCCTACATCGTGAACGTCATCCGCGTCGTGCCGACCCCGATCTCGTCGCCGACATTCAGGTAGACGTCCACCACGGGCTGCCCGTTGACCCTCGTGCCGTTCGCGCTGCCGACGTCCCGCAGGCGGAACCCGTCGTGCGACGCCGTGATCTCCGCGTGGTGCGACGACACCTCGCCGTCGTTGACGACGATGGTGTTGTCCGGCGCCCGGCCGATGGTCGTCTTCACGCTGATGATCCGAACCGCCTGCACCGAAGCGTTGGCGTACGTAATCGACAGCCCCGCGCTGACCTTCTGGACCGGCGCAGCCCCGGGGGTCGGCAGGCCCGCCCGCCGCCTGGCCAGCACGAGGATCCCGCCGAGGAGCGCGAGCGCGCCGAGCCCGAGCAGCACGAGGCCGGCCGCGGGCAGGCTGCCTCCCGTGCGCGGCAGCACGGGCGCCCCGCCACCACCGGAGGCCGCGGGGGTCGCGGCCTTGAAGTCCTTCACGACGTCCATGATCCTCGCGGGGACTTCCTCTGCCTTGTCCGCGGTCGTCATGGTACCGCCGGTCCGCTTCGCGAGATCCTCGAAGGCCGCCGCGGTCTCCTTGCTGACTGCCCCGCCGACCGGCGTGGCAATCGCGTTGATCACCGCCGGGTCCACCTCGAACGCCAGCTTGACCACGTCGCTGGCGGTCTTGTCCTTGTCCGGGCCGTCGGGGATCGGCGTGTGGGGCGGGGCGTCGCCCATCAGGATGATCTGCTTGTTGACACCGGCCCGCCACGGCATGCGCAGGGCGCGCAGGAGGGCCTCGAGCACCGCCTCCTTGGTGTCGCCGCCGCCCGATGCCTTGAGGGTGTCGACGTCCTTCTGGAACTCCGCCTCATCGGTGGTGAACGGGAAGTCCTGGAAGATCCGATCACCATCGCTCCAGTCGCGGTACGCGACGAGCGCCACGCGGTGATCCGGGAACCTCGCGGCGATCGACGCGAAGATCTCCTTGGCCGTCCGCTGCACCTGGTTGAACACGGGCTGCATGCTGCCGGTCTGATCGATGACGAAGATCAGGTCGAGCCGGCCCGCCTCACCGGGCCTGACTTCCAGCCGTGTGCCTCCGAGGGTCGGCGCCAGGCCGCCGGGCGTGACGGGAACGGCACCGGGCGTCGGGGCGAGACCCGGCGGCAGGGCGGCCGCGGGCGTGGCGAACCGCTCCAGGTACGGGATGCAGTCGTCCGTGGTCCCGGCGGGTTTGTCGGCCGCCGGCGCAGCCGCGTAGCGGAAGCTGAGGTTGTCGGTGGTCATCGCGCTCTCGACGCCGTTCACGACGGCGGTCGCTCCGAGCACGACGACACGAGGTTCGATGCAGTCGACCGGCGTGATGGCGACGAAGCTCACGAACGTGTTCACGCCCACCTGGCCCCTGCCGCCGCTGCTCCAGGGCCCTTCGCCGCTGCCCGACTCAAGCTGGACGGCCCCCCACGTCTTCGCGGACCAGTTCCACCGGTAGATCTTGAGCTGGACCGCCGTGCCGTTCGGGATGGCTGCGCCGCTGGTGTAGGCCGTCGGCAGGTTGATCGCCAGGTAGGTGTACTTCGTGCCCCCGATGAACATCTGGATCGAGAACGGCCCGGTTCCAGGCGGGTTGGGGACGGGCCCGCCTGGCGGCGTTGCCCCGCCGCCACCGCCCGGGCCCGCGCCACCTCCCGGCCCCGGCGCGAGCCCGGCCGGCAAGGCCGCAGCCGGCGAGGCGAGACGCTGGAGTTCCGGCACGCAGCCCTCCGTGGAACCGGCGGGACTGCCGGCCGGCGGCGGACTCGCGTACCGGAAGCTGAGATCGTTCGTGACCATTGCGCTCTCGACGCCGTTCACGAGGGCCGTCGCACCGAGCACCACGACGCGAGGCTCGACGCAGTCGACCGGGGTGATGGCGACGAAACTCACGGACGTGTTCACGCCCGCCTGGCCGCGGCCGCCGCTGCCCCAGGGCCCCTCGCCGCTGCCCGCGTCGAGCTGGACGGGCCCCCACGTCTTCGCGGTCCAATCCCACCGGTAGATCTTGATCTGCACCGTCGTGCCGTTCGGGATGGGCGCGCCGGACGTGTAGGCCGTCGGCAGGTTCAGCGAGAGATAGGTGTACTTCGTCCCCCCTGCGAACATCTGGACCGAGAACGCTCCGGTTCCCGGAGGATTCGGGGTCGGACCGGCCGGTTGCGCGGCCGCGCTCCCGGCAGCCAGGGTCAGCAGCACGAGCACGCGCATCAAGAGCGCAGGGAGCCTGGACATGAGTCGTCGTCTCCTCTCTCGCACGATGGTCCCGACGGGCCGGCCGTCGTGAGCCGGCGCACCGTCCACTCCTCGGGAGGTCGAACTCAGCCGCGTCGTTCCGATCGTGGCCTCGCCCTGCAGCGGACCGGCGCCGATATCGCTCACCGCCACAGGCTCCGCACGAGGACCCCGGCCACGCCGCCGAGCAGTCCGCACAGAATCACCACACCGGCCGCCGGCAGCGACGCGAGCGACACGTCGCGCCGGACGAGCCGGATGAGCAGGACAAAGAGGAACCCGGCACAAAGGCCCGCCGCCGCCCAGATCGCCGCCTCCATGCCGAGCGCGCGGCGCGCGACGCCCTGCTCGAGACTGCTCACGAGATCCCGGCTGACGCCGAGCCCTCGCGTCGCGATGAAGGGCCGCTCCGCGGACGCCGAGCCGCCGCCCGCGTCCTTGAGGGCGACTCGCAGGCGCCGCCACGCGCCATCCTGGCCGAAGCTCGACGTGAACGTCAGGATGTACTGGTTCGACAGCTCCTCAGCAATGCGCTGGTAGAGGATCCGCAGCTCGTCGGCTTCCCTGGCCGTCGCCGACGTGCCGCCCGTGCCGCTGGCCAGGCGCGCGAGCACGGCAGTGTTGACCGCGTCACCGAGGCCGAACGTGTAGATCGGCACGCCGGCCGCCCTGGCGTCCGCCAGGACATCGTCCTCCCGCCGCACGCTCTTCGTGTCCCTGCCGTCGCTGAGCACGACGATGGCCTGACGCTTCGTGGACTCGGATCGCAGGAGGTCCAGCGCCTGGCGGATGGCATCGTGCAGCGCCGTGTCGGTGCCGGTCGTGATCCCGCCTATGGCCGATTCCAGCGCGGCGCGATCTGACACGAACGGGCTGTCGACGCGCACGCCGGCGTCGAAGCTGATGACCGCCAGCCGATCGTCACGGCTCAGGCGCCTGACGAACTCGAGCGCGGCATCCTTCGTGCGGCCGAGGGCGGTTTTCATGCTGCCGCTGCGGTCGAACAGCAGCGCGACGGCCAGGTGCTCGCCGCCGCTGATCGCAGACGTGAAGGACGTCACGGCCTGCGGCGCGTCGTCGATGGCGAGGCTCACCTCGCGGTCGGTGAGCCCGAGGACCGACTGGCCGCGCTCGTCGGTGACCGTCGCGTAGACCTCGATGACCGGCAGGCGGCTCAGGTCCACCCGCTGCAGCGCGATCGTCCTCGGCGGCGCGCCCGCCGCGGGACGCGCGGCGAGGCACAGCGCGGCGAGCAGCACCCCTGCGACGGCTCCACGTTCCACGACTTCACGCCTCCTTCGCCCGCACGCCGTGGCGTCCGGCGGCGCGGACACGGAGCAGAACGTGAACGCGTCAGGACTTCCGGAACCGGACCACCGTCCGGCCCATCTCGATCATCGCGCCGTTGTCGAGGGTCGTCGGACCCGAGATGGCCTGGCCGTTGACCTTCGTCGGGTTCGTCGAGCTCTCGTTCGCGATCGAGAAGAGCCTGGTGGCGGTGTCGTAGTAGATCGAGGCCTGGTCCTTGGACACCGTCTCGTCGGCGAACTCGACGTCGTTGCGCCGGCCGCCCGCGCGGCCGACGGTGGTCACCGGCAGGTGGAGCGTGAACTCCCGGCCCTTGTCGGGCCCCTTCTCGACGACGAGATCAGCCCCGAGGCTCGTGAAGACCTGGGTCCTGTCCGCGACCGGAGGAGGCGGGAGTTTCGTCGTCTTCGTGGTGTCCGGAACGGGAGCGGGCGCAGGGGGCGGGGCGAGCGGAGGCGCCGCGGGCCGGATCGTGTCCTGCGGCCGTGGCCGGATCGTCTCCGCGACGGGCCCGGGCGCGGGCGGGGCCGCCGCGCGCTTCGGCCTCAGCAGCATCACGACGAACGCGATGAGCAGGCCGAGGAACAGGACTCCCGCGGCGATCAGGGAATAGAGCATCACAGAGGACATGCCGGGCTCGGACCGCGACAGCTCCTTCATGTAGGTCGTGCCGGCGGTCGGGTCCTGCATGATGACGCCCGTCACCACGTACGTGCGGCCGACCGGCGGGAGATCGCTCGTGCGCACGGTCATCGGGTTCGGACAGCTCTCGTCGAGGAGCGTATAGGTGCCGCGTGTGGTGCCTGCCGGGTTCGCGTTGACGTTCTGCACCTGGCCCGTCAGGGTCACCGTCCGGTTCCAGAACCGCGACGGGTTGGCGAGGATGTCAACGATCCAGGCCTGCTGGGCCTGGGCGGGGATAGGGACGATAAGGGCTAGTGTCACGATCGCCAGACACAAACCGACACGGCGCCTGTTCATCGGCTGCCTCCTGCGTGGAGAAACGGAGCGAATCTATACAGGCCCACGGGGTTTGTCAACGACGGACGCGGGGCGGACGCAGGGCGTGGGCGGGCGTCCGCGGGGCGGCGTCTTGGAGTAGAATCCGGGGGCCGAGCGCCCGCGTCCCCGGCCTGTTCCCCATGAGCGACGAGCACACCCCCAACCGCACCATCGGCCGGTACCAGATCCTCGGAGAACTCGGACGCGGAGCGATGGGCGTCGTCTATCGAGGCTTCGACCCCGTCATCCGCCGGACGGTCGCCCTGAAGACGATGTCGTTCGCGTCGGACAACGCGGAGTCCGCCGCGCTGCGGCAGCGCCTCTACAGGGAAGCCGCCGCGGCCGGCAC
>Ga0316620_10001374_pt1 | contig 10492 bp, 7 predicted proteins | sample OWC_Aug_M1_C1_D5_FD_207651 | JGI IMG/M metagenome (GOLD analysis project Ga0316620, IMG submission 207651) | Wetland soil microbial communities from Old Woman Creek delta, Ohio, United States - OWC_Aug_M1_C1_D5_B | ecosystem: Environmental > Terrestrial > Soil > Wetlands | place: USA: Ohio...
ATCAAGTTCTACTGGCTGCGCGAGCAGAACGAGCTGCGCAAGAAGCCGTCGACCTCCGAGCTGATCGACTGGATCAGCGCGCTGCTGCGCTCCGGGATCTCGCAGGAGAAGCTCGAGACCCACATCCCCTTCGTCGGCGCGCTGCTCAAGAAGGAACAGGACGTAGACGCCCTCGGCCAGTACGATGCCAAGGGCGGCCGCTATCCGAAGCGCTGGGAGGATCTCGGGCCGCGGTTCAATCAGTAGCCGGCCGTCGACAGGCACGAGGGGCCGACGCAACCAGCGGCGCCCTCGAACGTCGACCCCGGCCGAGCGGGCACGGACACCGCGGAAGGGGAGCGCGCGGGTGCGGACGGTCCTGATGATCTCGCGCTACTTCCCGCCGCGCTACGACGTCGGCGGCAAGCGCGCCTACCGCTTCGCCCTGCATCTGCCCGAGCACGGGTGGCAACCGATCATCCTCACCGGCGCCGTGCCGGAGGGGTACCCCGCCGATCCCACACCCCTGCGTCTGCCCGCGTCGGCCAGGGTCGTCAGCGACTACGCCCCGTCCTGGTGGCGCTACCGGCGCTCGGGGCTCGCCGACGGCACTCTTCCCGACCCGATTCCGGCTGCCACCGTCGGCGGCGCGCGGCGTTGGGTCAACGCGCTGACCACGCTCCCGCTCAGGCGAGAGGTCCTGCTGGCACCGCGTACGGCGCTGTGGGCGCGGCGCCTGGCGCGCTCGACGCCGATCGATCTCGTGTTCGCCACGGCACCGCCCTGGGCCGTGCTGGCGCAGGGATTCGCCGCCAGCCGCGCCGTCGGCGCGCCGCTGTGCCTCGACCTGCGCGACCCCTGGACCTTCGGCTTCCTCCATCGCAACCTCCCGCCGTGGGTGCGCTGGATCGAGCGCCGAGCGGAAGCCAACCTCATGGCGCGCGCCGACGCCGTGATCTTCACCTGCGACGACATCGCGAGCGCCTATCGCGATCGCTTCCCCTCCCTCCCGCCGGAGCACTTCACGGTCGTCAGCAACAGCTACGACCCGTCCCTGCGCCCGCCGGCGCAGCCGCTTTTTGAGCACCCGACCATCGTCCACTTCGGAAACTGCTACGGTCCGCGAACCCTGGAGCCGGTTCTCCGTGCGCTCGCCGTGCTGCGCCGCCGCGGCGCAGCGGCCGACCTGCGCTTGCTCAATCTCGGGCGGGTGAAGGAAGTCGATCTGCGGCTGGCGGCGCAGCTCGGCGTGCGTGACTGCATCGAGCATCGCCCGATGCTTCCGTACGCGGAGGCTATGCGCGTTCTTGCCGGGGCGGACCTCCAGTTGCTCCTCGCCTATGGCGACGAGACCGGCTACGTCCCCGCGAAGTTCTTCGACTATCTCCTAAGCGGCACGCCGATCCTCTGCATTGCGCGGCCGAGCGCGTTGACCCGACTCGTCGCGGAGACCGGCGCCGGCCGCTGGGCCGAGCCGGATCAAGTCGAGGCGATCGCCGACACCATCGCCGCGGCGACGCGCCGTTCGGGTGATGCGGGGATCGCGCAGCCCAATGCAGCGGCCATCGAGCGCTTCTCCGCGCCGCGCACGACCGCGCAGCTGGCGCGCCTGTTTGACGAGATTCTCGCCGATCGGAAGCCAGGGCAACCTCGCTCATCGTAGCGGGTGCTCTCGGTGAGACCTCGCCCGCGGCCGGCTGGGTAGAAAAGGTCGGGACGGATTCCTCTCCCGGTGGGAGAGGGACCAAAAGTCGAGATTCTCGATAAAACCTCCCAACGACTACCCGCTTCCCTGGACCGCACGGCGCAAGACGGCGACGTACGCCTGCGTCCACTCGCCGAGCCGCCGCTGCTCGGCGATCGCTCGCGCGCTCCGTCCGATCGCATTGCACCATTCGCGGTCGTCGAGAAGCGCGAGCGTCTTCGCCGCCAGGTCGTCCACGTCGCCGGTGCGAAACAGCACGCCGGTTTCGCCGTCGGTGATGATCTCGCTCGCTCCCGGAATGTCGCTCGACAGCATCACGCGGCCACAGGCCTGCGTTTCGAGGGTGATCAGCGGCAAGCCCTCGCGCTCCGAGGAGAGCACCACCATGTCGCAGAGATTCAGGTAACGCGGCACCTGCTCGTGCGCGACCTCGCCGGCGAAGCGAAAGTTAGGAAAGATGCCAAGTTGCCGGGCACGACTCTGCATCTCGCTGCGGGACGGGCCGTCACCGACGACGAGGTAGACAACGTCCGGCCGCGAGCGCAGAACGGCGGCGGCCGACTCGACAACGTCGAGCGAGCGTTTCGCCGGCCGAAGAGCGGAGACGTGGCCGACGATCGGCTGTGCCGGCGCCAGGCGCAGGTCGTGCAGCAGGCGCGCGTCTTTCGGCGCCGGCCGGAACATCTCGGCGTCGACGACGTTGCGGATGGTGACCACGCGTTCCACGCCCACCTTTCGGAGCTTGTCCTCGACGTGGCGGGCGATCGTGATGACCATCTCGACCTGGTTGAAGCAGGCCACCAATTCGCGGGCGATCTCGTCCGGATAAAGGCCGCGCGCCAGGGCGGACGCGGCCACGCTGTGGGAGATCACGATGGCGGGCAGCCGGTGGTGGCGGCAGCGCTCGAGCATGAAGAGCGGCGTGATCTCGCGGCCGAAGACCACGACGTCGGGCCGTTCCTCGGCGACGAGACGGTCGAACACGGGGCGAATCGCCCGGCGCGTCTGCTCGCGGAACTCCGCCGTCGGCGGCGTGATGCTGGAGCGGTGCTCGTAGACGAACCACTCGACCGTGAGATTCGGCACGTCCCAGGGCAACCCCACGCGCACCTCCCCCTCTCGCGCCGCAGGGGCTTCGGCGATCACTCGCACCCGGTGACCGAGCCGGGCCAGACGCGGGAAGAGCTGCGCATTGAAGATCGGCGCGCCGGCAGCGAACGTGCGCACTCCGTCCTTGAGAAACGGCAGCGGCGCCAGTGTGAGAATGCTCATCGGCGCGTTTGCCTCGCGTGAGGTCGCAGATCCGCTCTCTCCCTCGCCGGTCACACGCATCCCAGCACGCGATCCTCGCCCCCGCTCAGAGCCGGAAAACGCGGCGGGCGTTGTCGCCGAGGAAGAGCGAGAGCGTCCCCTCGTCCAGGTGAAGATCGTCGATGCGGGCGAGCGCCCGCGCGGCGGTCATCATCGGATAGTTCGTGCCGAACAGCACCTTCTTCTTGCCTCGCCCTTTCAGATAGTCGACGAGCTCGCCCGGATACCGGTGGGCGGCGTAGGCGCTGGTGTCGATGAAGACATTGGGATGCTTGTCGGCGACGGCGATCATCTCGACGGTCCACGGGTAGCCGATGTGGCCGCAGACGATGACCAACTCGGGGAAGTCAAGGGCGATTTGATCGATGTAGGGGATCGGTCGGCCGGTCTCCGACGGCCGCAACGGACCCGTGTGGCCCACCTGCGTGCAGAACGGGATGCCGAGATCGACGCAGGCCGTGTAGAGCGGATAGTAACGGCGATCGGTGGGAGGCAGATCCCACAGCCACGGCACGATCCGCAGCGCCACGAACCCTTCGTCGACCCGCCGGCGCAGCTCGCGCACCGCTTCCATCGGCTTGCGCAAATCGGCGCCGGCGACGCCCCGCAGGCGGTCCGGGTACTGCCAAACGAAGGAGGCCACCTCGTCGTTACTGATGAGCGCGCCCTCCGGACCGTACCAGGCCGCGCTGAGCCCCAGGCGCACGCCACCCTCGTCCATGGCCGCGATCGTGGCTTCGAGCGGCAACGCCTCCGCGAACGTCGACACTCCCATCCACCGCCGCAGCGACTCGAACATCTCGTGGTTCGAATGCCGCAGCGTCGGATGCTGCATCCAGACGTCGATCACCTCGGAGGGCATGGGCGCATGATGGACGATCACTCGGAGCCCAGCAAGGGAGTGCGCCAACCAAGTCGTTCATGGCCCAGACGCCTCGACTGCCCGTGATGATCGGAGCCGCTTACGCGGCTCTACGCTCGAACCGCAGGACATGCCGATAGATGAACGTCTTGCCGCGCTGGCCGCTCAGCCACGGCAGGTCGGGGCCGTCGAGGTCGCAGCTGTAGTCGTACACGACGCGTTCATCCGCTGCGGCCCCTGCGATCACCGCGGGGAAGCAGCAGTCGCCGCGCGAGGGCAGGTCCATGACGTAGGCGAACCGGTTGTCGCCTTGCACGAAGCGCCACAGCGCCGTGCGCTTCGGCGCGAGGCTGTAGTTCACCTGGTTCCACACCGTACGCAGCAGCCGTCCCGGCCCGACGCCGAGATCGTACTCGCCCGTGCCGTTCAGGTTGCGGCGCGCGATCAGGTACGCTTCGCCATCGTGCCAGAACATGAAGGGTGAGTCGTACTTGTGTCGCACCGAGCGACACTCCCAGTGCGCGATATCCCCCGAGGGAGCCCGGCACACCTTCGATCCCCAGCCGCTGGCGTCGCCCGCCTCGTTGCGGATCACGCCATAGAGCGTGCCGTCGTCGCCGAGGACACAGTCGGCCTCGCTGCCGCCGCCCTGGTAGACGGCGGGACGCGACGGGTCGTAGGGAGCCCAGGTGCGCCCGTCGGCACTCTTCCACAGCTCGACGCGCAGCCGCGGTCGGCCGAGGTCGTAGATCGTCTCGCCGCCCGAGTAGGCCAGCAGGACCGGGACGTCGCCGAGCTTGCGTGCCCGCCATCCCATCACTCCCGCTGGCCCCATTGGCTCCAGATCCGACCATCGAGCATCGGGCCCGCGCTCGGCAACAGCCATCCCCTGGGGCTGGAAGGCGAGCGGGTCCTTCCCGAGGCGCGACACGTACAGCAGCAGCCGGTCGCCGAGCGAGAGCAAGCGCGGCTCGCGCAGATCGGTGCCGAGATGGAAGCGGGCCTCGAGCTCCCAGCGGACCTCGTCGCGGCTGCGCACGACGCAGATGGCCGTGTGCGGGCTGGCGAAGTGGTGCGGCGCCGTGCGGAAGGCGAGGTAGACGAAGCCGTCGCCGTGGCGGACGGCGTCGAGATTGTTGTTCGACGCGCCGAGCGCGAGCGCGGACGGGAGACCCGGGCTCGGCACCACGCGCCGCGTGTCCTGCACGCGCACCGAGTGACGCCCTGGCTCCGGTGTCGGCGCAACGTACGCCCGCGGGCGCACGCGCCGATTCAGCCACGCCAGACCCGCGGCGCCGGCCACCAGGGCGACCAGCGCGGCCTGTCGCGGCGAGTGCGGTAGCGTCATGGCGTCCCCAGGTCAGGCGTTGGCCCGCTCGAACAGCTTGCGCGCCGACGGGTAGTCCGCCTTACCGCTCGGGGCACGTGGAACCACATCCACCACCAGCACCGCGCGCGGAACCTTGTAGCTGGCCAGCCGCTGCCGCGCCGCCATGAGTAGTTCATCGACGCTGACGGTGGCGCCCGGGGCCAACGCTACCACGCCGACGACACGCTGCCCGAAACGTTCGTCAGGGACACCGAACACCAGGCAGTCGTCGACCGCTGCATGCTGCTTGACGACCTCCTCGACTTCCTCGGGGAAGACCTTCTCGCCGCCGGTGTTGATGCATTGCGAGCCACGGCCGAGCAGCGTGATCGAACCGTCCGCTTCGACGGTGGCCCAATCGCCCGGAACCGAGTAGCGCACACCGTCGAGGTTGCGGAACGTGCGCGCCGTCTTCGCCTCGTCCTTGTAGTATCCCTCGGGAAGCGCACCGCCGGCCATGATCAGGCCCGGCTCGCCCGAGCCTGATTGCACCGGGCAGCCGTCCTCCATGAGGACCTTCACCTCCGGTCCGGGCGTGAACCGCCCGCTCGGCGCCACCTTGTCCTTGCGTGAGATCGCCACGCCCATGTAGCCCTCGGTCGCGGCAATGTAGTCGACGATCGTTGCCGCCGGCAGGTAGTCGAGAAGACCCTTCCTCACCTCGAACGAGAACATTGCCCCCGCCGACATGATGAGCCGCACCGAGGCCAGGTCGCGAGACGATCCGTCGTGCAGGGCACGCAGCATCGGCCGCGCAAAAGCATCGCCGACGATGGCGATGCCGTTCACCTTCTCCCGCTCGACCAGCGACCACAGCTCGGCGGCATCGAACCGGCGCTTGCCGAGCAGAACGACCTTACCCCCGAACGTGGTCGCCGGCAGCGCGCCGATCGCCAGACCGGTGGCGTGCATGAGCGGACACGCCGGCATCGATACCCACTGCAGGCCTTGCTCGTCACGTGCCCGTACGGTGTCGAGAATATCCGCCGGTCCGGACAGCGGCGGCAGGCCAAGGGCCGGCGGGACCGTGCGCATCAGGTTGTCGACCGTCGTTCCGACCCGTGACATGACCCCCTTGGGCATGCCGGTGGTGCCGCCCGTATAGGTCATGACGACGTCGTCCGGGCTCCGAGACATGCGCGGCGCGGGCTGGTACGCGGCGAGAACATCTTCATAGCACTCCGCTCCGTCGGTCGAGCCGCTACCGTCCGCGACGCCGATGAGCATCCGCAGCCGGCTGGCCCGCTCGCGCACGCGGCCGACCCGTTCTGCCAGCTCTGCGTGAAAGACGAGCGCTTCAGCCTCGGAGTTCTCGAGCAGATACAGCAGCTCGTCGTCGACGTAGCGGTAGTTGACGTTGATCGGGATCGCCCTGATCTTCAAGGCCGCGAAGTACGACTCCAGGTACTCGGGCGAGTTGTAGAGGTAGAGCGCGACCTTCGAGCCCGGCTGGCGGCCGGCGCTGCGCAGCGCCGCCGCCAGTCGCGCGGCCCGCGTCTCGAACTCGGCGTACGTCCGCCGGGTTGTTCCCTGCACCAGCGCAGCTCTGCCCGGGGTTGTGTCGGCGACCCCTTCCCAGACGCTCGCAAGATGGCGTTGCACGCTCCGCCCTATATCGCATCGTCGAAGGAGCGCGAAAGAGTCAGGCGAGAACCGGCCCATCTCCCCCCTAGGATCTGCGCCGCAAAGATGGTAGGCGGACAGCATGTTTCTCGACCTCTTCTACGGCCTGCGCGACGAAGGCGTGCCCCTGGCCATCCAGGAATGGCAGACCTTCCTGCGTGCGCTCGAAGACGGATTGCACGGATCGAGCCTGCTGCGCTTCTACCACCTCGGCCGCGCCTGCCTGGTCAAGAGCGAGACCTACTTCGACGCCTACGACCGCGTCTTCGCCCGCGTCTTCAAGGGCGTCGAGGGCGCCTTCGGCGACGACGTCACCGAGAAGGTGATGGAGTGGCTGCGCGATCCGAAGAACTTCCCAAACCTGTCCCCCGAGGAGATGGAAAAGCTGCAGCAGCTGACCTCGGACGAGCTGATGCAGAAGTTCCTCGAGACGCTGTCGAAACAGACCGAGCGCCACGACGGCGGCGACAAGTGGGTCGGCACCGGCGGCAAGTCGCCCTTCGGCCACGGCGGCCAGCATCCCACCGGAATCCGTGTCGGCGGGCCGGCGAAGAGCCGCTCGGCGATGAAGGTGGCCGAGGAGCGCCGGTTCAAGAACTACCGCACCGACCTGACCCTCGACATCCGCCAGCTCCGTGTCGCCCTGCGACGGCTGCGCCAGCTCACCCGCAGCGGTGAGGCGAGCGAGCTCGACCTCGACGAGACCATCGACGAGACCTGCAAGAACGCCGGCGAGATCGAGCTGGTCTTCCGCCCGCCGCGGCGCAACGACATCCGGCTGCTGCTGCTGATGGATGTCGGCGGCACGATGGACCCCTACTACGAGCCGGTCAGCCAGCTGCTCAGCGCCCTGCACGAGGAGCGCGGCCTGCGCGAGTTCCAGCCCTACTACTTCCACAACTGCGTCTACGATCATCTCTACAGCAGCGCGCGCATGATGCGCGCCGACGCCATCCCCACCGGCGACGTCCTGCGCCGGCTCGACAGCCGCTGGAAGGTGGTGTTCGTCGGCGACGCCGCCATGCACCCCGCCGAGCTGCTCGAGCCGTTCGGAAACATCGATCCGCGACGGACCTCGTCGACTCCGGGCGTTGCCTGGCTGCAGCAGATCGCGCATCATTTCGATCGCTCGGTGTGGCTCAACCCCGAGGATACGGCGTACTGGGAGGTCCACACCGTGCGCCTGATCCGCCGCCTCTTCCCGATGTATCACCTCAGCGTCGACGGCCTGACCCAGGCGGTGCAGGCGCTCGTCGGCGCGCGCGTCTGAGGAGCGCCCGGGCTCGCCCGACGCGTTCGGCCGGAGCGGATCGGGAATGATTCTCGGCGCGATCGGGGTCGTCCTGCTCGGCTGGCTGGCTCTGACCTTCAATCGCTTCATTCGCTTACGCCAGCTGCTGCGCGAGGCGTGGAGCGGCATCGAGGTGCAGCTCAAGCGACGCCACGACCTGATCCCGCAGCTCGTCGAAGCGGTCAAGGGCTACCGCGACTACGAGCAGCGGCTGCTCGAGCACATCACCGAGCTGCGCGCGCGTTGCCTGAGCATCGAGCAGATCAAGCCGCGCGGCGAGGCCGAGACCGAGCTGTCGCACGAGCTCAAGAGCTTCCTGGCGATCGCCGAGGCCTATCCCGACTTGAAGGCAAACGAGCAGTTCCTCAACCTGCAGCGCACGCTGGCGGGCGTCGAGGACGACATCCAGTTGGCGCGCCGCTACTACAACGGCACGGTGCGCGACTTCAACGTCGAGGTCGAGTCGTTCCCGAGCCTGCTGGTGGCCAAGGCGTGGGGCTTCCGTCTCGCCGACTACTTCGAGCTCGAGTCGGCGACCGAGGGCAGCGCGCCGACGGTGAAGCTATGACCGCCACCCGGACCCATCGCACCGCCCTCCTCTGCTTGCTGCTCGCGGCGCTCCCCGCCGCCGTCGCCCGCGCCGACGGCGGCGAGCGCATCCTGAGCTTCCACAGCGACATCGTCGTCCACGCCGACGCGACCATGACCGTGGCTGAGACGATCCGAGTGGTGGGCCGCGGGCAGCAGATCCGCCACGGCATCTACCGGGACTTCCCCACCCGCTACCACGATCGTCTCGGGAACCGCTACTCGGTCGGCTTCGTGGTCACCCGGGTGCTGCGCGACGGGCAGCCCGAGCCCTATCATATCGAGGACATCGGCAACGGCGAGCGCGTGTACATCGGCCGACGCGACGCCCTCGTCTCGCCGGGCGAGCACGTCTACGTCCTGGAGTACCGCACCCGGCGTCAGCTCGGCTTCTTCGCCGACCACGACGAGCTCTACTGGAACGTGACCGGCAACGGTTGGATCTTTCCGATCGACTCCGCCACAGCCACCGTAACGTTGCCGGGAGAGGCCGGGCGGCACGTGCTGTCGACCGAGGCCTACACCGGCGCGCAGGGGGCGAAGGGCAAGGACTACCAGGTGTCCCCCGATGCGGCCGGCCAGGTGAGCTTCCGGACGACAGCAGCGCTGGCCGCGCAGCAGGGCCTGACCATCGTCGTGTCGTGGCCGAAGGGCTTCGTCACCCCGCCGAGCCGCGAGAGCGAGTTCCGCGACTACGTGAAGGACAACCCGACGATCCTGACGGCGCTGCTCGGGCTCGGCGTGGTGCTCGGCTACTACTTCGTGGTCTGGCTGCTGGTGGGGCGCGATCCCGAGCCCGGGACGATCATTCCGCTCTACCATCCGCCCGACGGCGTCTCGCCCGCGACCGCCCGTTATCTCGTCAAGATGAGCTACGACGACAAGCTGCTCGCCGCGGCGGTGATCGACCTGGCCGTCAAGGGCCACGTGACGATCCGCAAGCCCGGCAGCGTCTACGAGATCGTTCGCGCCGGCGCCGACAAGTCGCCTCTCGCTCCCGAGGAGGCGCGGCTCGCCGACAAGCTGCTCGCCGGCGGCGATCGCATCCGCCTGGAGAACGACAATCACACGACGATCCAGGCCGCCATTCTCGCTCTGAAGAACTCGCTCCGTCTGCAGCACGAACGCATCCATTTTCTGACCAATCGCCGCTATCTCCTGCCCGGGCTCGGGCTGTCGCTGCTGCTGCTCCTGTACGCCATCTTCCCCGCCAAGGACGTTGGCGGCGTTTTCTTCATCACCATCTGGCTGACGGTGTGGAGCCTGGTCGTGGCGGCGCTCCTGGTGCAGGCCGGCCAGCGCTGGCGCGAGGTGTTCCGGCAGCGGAGCGGGCGGGTGCTGCACGTGATCAGCGCGCTGATGATGACCGCTATCGCCCTTCCGTTCACGGCCGGCGAGGTGTTCGGCCTGTACGCGTTTGCCGGCATCACGACGCCGGCGATCGCCGCGATGCTGCTCGCTCTCGTCGGGGTGAACGTGCTCTTCCACTACCTGCTCAAGGCGCCGACGCGTGTCGGCCGCAAGATCCTCGACCTGATCGCGGGCTTTCGCATGTACCTCGCGGTCGCCGAGAAGGATCGTCTGAACCTGCTCAACCCGCCGGAGCGCACGCCCGAGCTGTTCGAGCAGTATCTCCCCTACGCCCTGGCGCTCGACGTCGAGCAGGAGTGGAGCGAGCAGTTCAGCGAGGTGTTGGCCCGAGCCGGAACCGGCGGCGCGGCCTACACCCCGGCCTGGTACTCGGGCAGCGATTGGAGCCCGACG
>Ga0316620_10001375_pt1 | contig 10484 bp, 13 predicted proteins | sample OWC_Aug_M1_C1_D5_FD_207651 | JGI IMG/M metagenome (GOLD analysis project Ga0316620, IMG submission 207651) | Wetland soil microbial communities from Old Woman Creek delta, Ohio, United States - OWC_Aug_M1_C1_D5_B | ecosystem: Environmental > Terrestrial > Soil > Wetlands | place: USA: Ohio...
GAGGGTCGCTCCGGGGCCGGGGTCGAGCCCGGCTAGTCCTGCCGGTCGCGCAGGAACTGCTCGATCTCGGAGATGAGGCGGTCGGCGCTCTTGGGATCGAGCCGGCTGGGGTGGGGAAGCTGGGCCTCAGCCTCGAGGCGTTGGACGTAGGTGAGAAAGGTCTCGTTCTCGGCCATGGCGGCGTCGACCCGGGCCTGGAACTCCTCGGCCACCTTGGCCAGTTCGGCGGTGTCGATTGCCACCCCGAGGACCTCGGCGGCCTTGTCCAGGAGGGCGAGCATGGCCCGCGGGTTGGGGTTGGCGGCCAGGTAGTGGGGGGCCGCCGCCCACAGGCTCAAGACGGGCAGGCCCAGCTCCCGGCAGGCCTCGAGCACCACCCCGATGATGCCGGTGGGACCTTCGTATGTGGAGGGCGACAGTTGATGGGCGTGTACCAGTTCGGGGTGGGTGGACACCCCCATGAGGGGCACCGGCACGGTGTGGGCCACCTGGCCGATGAAGGCCCCCAGGGTGACCGCCCTCTCCACACCCGCGTCGGCGAGCACATGGGCCACCAGCCGGGCGTAGGTCTTCCAGCGCAGGTTCGGCTCGTCGCCCACCATCACGACGAGGTCGCGGGGCTGGTCGGGCAGTTCCACGGCAAAGAAGCGGGTGCCGGGCCAGGTGAGCCGGCGGGTGCCCCCGTCGCTGGTCTGCACCGAGGGCCGGTGGGCCTGGAAGTCGTAGAACTCCTCCGGTTCGATGAGGGCGAAGGGCTCCAGGTCGAACTGGCCGAGGAGGAAGGATGCCGCCCCGGAGGCGGAGTCGCAGGCGTCGTTCCATCCCTCCCAGGCGAGCAGGGCGCGCGGCCGGCGGAGGGCGGGGCGGGTGAACCGGTGGACCGCGTCCATGGGGCCAGGGTAGTTGGGGGCGACGAAGAAGTTCCGGGGGCGGGCCTCAGGTTCGGATGAGAGGGTCGAGCCAGGGGGCCTCTCTCCGGGCGTGCCGCCACCACAGATCCTCCCACAGGTAGTGGAGGCAAGGAAACGGAAGGGCCGGTAGCGGGCGAAGTGACGCAGCAGCCGGGCGGCAGGCACCGGGGCATCCGGCTCGGTGGCGAAGACCAGATGCGAGAGGATCCTCTGCTCCCAGGGGCTCAGGTGGTCCAGGTGGTCCCAATGGTGGAAGACGTCGGTGAGTAGGTAGCCGAGAGTGGCCGGGCCCAGCCCGTCCAGGCTCAGCAGGGACGGGAGCGGGGAGGGCTCGCCGGGGCGGTGAGCCGCCGCCGGGTCAGCCCAGGACGGTGGCCGGCGCCGGGTGCGCCGTCCCGTTGGCGATGTCGAGGTGGCGTTTGGTCCAGCGGCGCAGCCGGGCCAGGCGGCGCTCGGAGAGTCGGTCGCAGACCCAGTCCCAGTGCATGGCGACGGTGTCGCCCGGGCGCAGCGGGTCGCTGAGACCGACCCCTGCCCGGGCCCAGGTGACCGTCTCCAGGCGAGACGGCCCGTAGCCCAGGGCGCGGCCGTCCCAGGTGAGGGGCCGGCTCTCCACCACCGCCCGGTCACCCTCCACTCGTTGCACCACCCCCCAGCGAATGCGGCACTGGTCGAGCACCCGGAGCGGGTGCTCCACGTTGCCCTCCCGGAGCAGGCCAACCCAGGGATACACCCCGAAGACGTGGAAGGAGTGGTGGGGGACCGCCCCGAGGGGCACCGCCTCGGCGAGGAGCGGCCAGGTGCGGGCGGCTACCCGGGCGCGGAACCGCTCGTCGAGGGCGGCCCCCATGGCGCCCATATCCACACGGTCCAGGAGGGGGCTGCCCACCCAGTACGCCTCCACCACCCTGGTGTCCAGGGGATCGCCGAGCCCGTTGGCGGCGGCGATCACCTGCAGGTAGGGGTAGGCGCCTTCGAAGGCCCGGGCCATGGCGGCCAACTCGGCGGCCGGGGCCGCCTCGGTGGCCATCTCGAAGAGGCCCTGGTGGTCGGCCGGGCCGCAGTAGCCCAGCCGGTTCGGAGGGAAGGCAAACCGGGCGAAGAGCAGTGGGCCCGGGGTCATCAGGCCTTCTGCCGGGCCGCCCGGAAGGCGGCCAGGGCGGCCAGGGCGGCGCCGACGGTCACCATGACGAGCCCACCGGCCGACGGCAAGGCCGCGCCGCGGATGCCCGCTTCGAGGAGGGCGGTGATCACCGCGCCGAAGACCAGCACGGCGGTGACGTCGACGGCCTGCGCCCGGGCGAGGGCCCCGAACCAGGTGGCCACGTAGCCGGTGAGGAAGAGGCCGGTCACCAGTGCCCAGCCCCACTGAGAGCCGGCGAGCGCGCCCAGGGAGGCGAAGCCGCCGGTGACGGCGGTCCATCCGATCAGCACCACGGCGCCGATCCCCATGCGGGCCACCGCCACGGTGGGAGCGGGGACATCGGCCAACAACCGCTTCGCGATGATCACCTCGCCTGCCCAGAGCAGGGTGGCGCCCAGGATCATGGCCTCCCCCGCACCGAAGGCCAGGTCGCCCACGCCGGACATGACGGCTTGGCCGACGACCAGCAGTGCCATGGCCCCGACGTGGAGCGCGCTGAGGCGCTCACCGAGGAGGGGGATCGCCAGCAGGGCGACCCAGATCAGCAGGGTCTTGTGGATGAAGGCGGCCTGGCCGGAGGAGGCGCGGGCGAGGCCCTCGAAGAAGAGCAGGAAGGGCACGCCACCGCCGATGACCCCGACCAGCGCCAGGCGGCGCCACTGCGAGGCGCTCTGCGGCCGCAGGGTGCCGGCGGGAGCCCGCCGGGCCGCGGCGTAGGCGATCGCCCCCAGGAACAGGGCGGCCACCAGGTTCTTGAAGGTGGTGTAAGCGGCAGTGGAGGCTCCGGCCCCTGCCCACGAGCGGACGCCGTACCCGTTGATGAAAACGGAGAAGCCGCTGATGAGAGCGGTGGCCGCCGCCAGGGCGAGCCCCCATGAACGGGTCTTCGGGATACCGACGTGAGAACGCATCACCACCTCGCTGGCTTGTCGCGTCATAAGTGTGGCCCGTAGAGTAGGCGACCTGCCGGGGCCATTCGTCCCGGCGGCCGTTGCCAATGTCCCCATTGCCGGGAGCGGGCCTGGACCGGAGGATGGTATGTGGAGGAATCGATGACCCCTGCACAACTGGTGCTCGATCGGGCCGGGATCGACCGCCTGATCGGGGCACTGTCGGCTCGTGGGTACCAGGTACTTGGACCCACCGTTCGCGACGGCGCCATCGTCTACGGGGACGTGGCCACTGGCGATGACTTGCCGGTTGGCTGGAAGGACGAGCAGGAGGCGGCCACCTACCGCCTAGTCCCCCGGGAGGACGAGGCCCTGTTCGGCTACGTGGTCGGGCCCCAGTCACCCAAGAACTACCTGCACCCCGCCGAGGTGGTCGTGTGGTCGGGCGAGCGCACCAAACAGGGCTTCACCCCGTCCCCGCTGGCAGAGCCCCCGCGGTATGCCTTTCTAGGACTGCGGCCGTGCGAGCTCGCCTCGATCGCCATCCAGGACCGGGTCCTGCTGGGTGGTGAGCGGGACGCGGTGTATGGGGGTCGCCGGGACGGCGCCTTCTTCGTGGCGGTGAACTGCACAGAACCGGGCGGGACCTGCTTCTGTGCCTCGATGGGCACCGGCCCGAAGGCGGCCACTGGCTTCGACGTCGTCCTCACCGAGGTGCTGGACAAGACCGGCCACTACTTCGTGGCCGAGGCCGGGTCCGAGGGCGGGTCGACTCTGCTGACGGAGGCCGGTGCGGTGGAAGCCAAGAAGGCCCAGGTGAAGGCGGCCCAGGGCCTGCTGGCGTCGGCGGCCAGCCACATGGGCCGGGAGATGCAGACGCAGGGCCTCCCCGAGCTTCTTCGCCAGAGCCTGGAGCAGCCTCAGTGGCAGGAGGTGGCCAAGCGCTGCCTCACCTGCGCTAACTGCACCCTGGTCTGCCCCACCTGCTTCTGCGCGAATGTGGAGGACACCACCGACCTGACGGGCCTGCACGCCCAACGGGTCCGACGCTGGGACTCCTGCTTCAACTACGAGTTCTCTTTGATCCACGGCGGCCCGCACCGGGCCACCCCTGCTGCCCGCTACCGCCAGTGGATGACTCACAAGCTCGCCTGGTGGTTCGATCAGTTCGGGACCTCCGGCTGTGTGGGATGCGGGCGGTGCATCACCTGGTGCCCGGTCGGCATCGACATCACGGCCGAGGCGGCGGTCATCAGGGGTAGTCAGGAGGTGGCGTGATGGCAGGGTCCGATCAGCAGGCACCAATCCCGTTCGAGCTGCTGGCCGCTCATCCATTCGTGGTGGGCATGGAGGAGTCGCAGCTGAGCCGCATCGCGGAGTGTGCCCTCAATGTGACACATTTCGCCACCGACCAGGTGATCTTCCACGCCGGGGGAGTCGCCCGAGCGCTCTACCTCCTCCACCGCGGCGATGTGGCCCTCGAGGTGGTAGCCCCCGGCAGCGGCACCCGCATCGTGACCACCCTGTCCGGTGGCGACGTCCTGGGTTGGTCGTGGATGTTCCCTCCGTACCGCTGGACCTTCGACGCCCGGGCGCTGACTGCCACCGAAGCGTTCGTGATCGACGGGGAGAAGCTGCGGCAGTGCGCCGAGGCAGACCACGAGCTGGGCTATTGGGTCGTCTGGCGGGTGGCGCGGGAGATGGCCGACCGCCTGCAGGCGACCCGGCTCCAACTGCTCGACGTGTACGGAGGGCGGCCATGAACAGGTGGGTCGGCCGTCGGGCTCAGATGAAGCCGCAGAAGGAAACGGAGTAGAGGTGCAGCCCAGGCAGAAGATCCTGGTCATCGACGATGAAGAGGTGGTGCTCGACGCCTGTCTCGCCATGCTGGCCGACAGCGACTGCGAGACCACTACTGCCACAAACGGTGAGGAGGGCCTGCGCCTGGCGGCGGAGGTCTCTCCCGATCTCGTCTTCGTGGATGTGAAGATGCCGGGCCTCCCCGGCCTCGAGGTGCTGGAGCGGCTGAGGAGCAGCGACCCTTCGATCGTGGCCATCGTCATCACCGGGTACGCGACGGTCAGCCTCGCCGTCGAGGCCATGAAGCGCGGGGCCTTCGACTTCCTGCCGAAGCCATTCACCCCCGACGAGTTTCGGGAGATGGCGCGCCGGGGCCTGGAGCGCCGGGCGGAGGTGCTCGAGCAGGCCCGGGAGCGGGCGGCCGGCGAGGCAGCCGGGCCGGTTCCCGGCGCCGGTGCCGGGCCAATGGCGCCGGTGCCGTGCCGTGTGCTCGGCCGGTGGGAGGAGACCTACGACACTGTCACCCTGGCCCTCGACCCGCCGGCGGGGTGGAAGGGCTTCCGGCCCGGCCAGTTCAACATGCTCTACGCCTTCGGGGTTGGTGAGTCGGCGATCTCGATCAGCGGCGATCCGGCCGATTCGGGGCGTCTTCTGCACACCGTACGTCGGGTGGGCAAGGTGACCGAGGCGCTGGCGGGCTTGCAGCGGGGAGACGTCATCGGGTTGCGCGGCCCCTACGGGACTCCCTGGCCCCTGGGCTACTCGGCGGGACGGGACGTGGTGGTGGTGGCCGGCGGCATCGGCCTGGCCCCGCTGCGCCCCGCCATCCACGAGCTGCTCGAGAACCGTGATCGCTACGGCCGGGTGCTCGTCCTCCTTGGGGCGCGGACCTACGCAGACCTGCTGTATCCCGACCAGGTCCAGGAGTGGCGTGGTCGCTTCGACGTCGACTGCCAGGTGACCCTGGACTCGGCCGCAGGGGGATGGCGAGGCCGGGTGGGAGTGGTCACCACCCTGATCCCCCGGGCCGAGTTCGATGCCGAGCAGGGAGTGGCCATGGTGGTGGGCCCTGAGATCATGATGCGTTTCACGGCCGCCGAACTGGTGAATCGGGGGATGTCCCCGAGCCGCGTGTTCGTGTCTCTCGAGCGGAACATGAAATGTGGCATCGGCGCCTGTGGGCATTGCCAGGCCGGCGCGAAGTTCGTCTGCCGGGACGGTGCCGTGTTCGGTTACGAGGAAGCGGAGGCCCTGTTCCAGGTCCGGGAGGTGTGATGGCCAAGCCCAAGCTCGGCGTCTTCAAATTCGCCTCGTGCGACGGCTGCCAGCTGAGCCTGCTCGACTGCGAGGACGAGCTCCTCACCGTGGCCGGCGCCGTGCAGATCGCTTTCTTCCCGGAGGCGTCTCGGGAGTACGTGGTGGGCCCTTATGACCTGACCCTGGTCGAAGGCTCGATCACCACCCCTCACGACTTGGAGGCCATCAAGGAGGTTCGGGCGCAGTCGAAGTTCCTGGTGACCATCGGCGCCTGTGCCACCGCTGGCGGCATCCAGGCGCTGCGCAATTGGAAGGACGTGGCCGAGTTCACCAGCTACGTCTACGCCCATCCGGACTACATCTCGACGCTGGACACCTCCACGCCGATCGCGGATCACGTCGCGGTGGACTTCGAGTTGCGGGGATGCCCGATCAACAAGTGGCAGCTTGTGGAGTTGGTCAACGCCCTGCTCCACGGCCGCAAGCCGAACATCCCCACCTACAGCGTGTGCGTCGAGTGCAAGCGGCGTGGCACCCCCTGCGTGATGGTCGCCCAGGGCATCCCGTGTCTGGGTCCGGTGACCCAGGCCGGATGCGGTGCCCTGTGCCCGGCCTACAACCGCGGGTGCTACGGGTGCTTCGGCCCGATGGAGACCCCCAACCTTGCGGCGCTCGGGGAGTGGTGGCGGTCCATGGGGGTGGACGACCGCACGCTGGTGAACGCCCTCCGCAGTTTCAATGCCTACGCCCAGCCCTTCCGGGAGGCCAGTGATGTCTACGCCCAGCAAGCCTGAGACGCGGGCCATCAGCGTCGACTACCTCGCCCGGGTGGAGGGCGAAGGGAGCCTGAAGGTGCGCGTTCGGGACGGGCAGGTCGAGATCACCGAGTTCGGCATCTTCGAGCCCCCGCGCTTCTACGAGGCGTTCCTGCGCGGCCGGGCCTTCGGCGATGCTCCCGACATCACCGCCCGCATCTGCGGCATCTGCCCCATCGCCTACCAGATGAGCTCCGTGCACGCCATGGAGTCGATCTTCGGGGTGAAGATGGAGGGGGCCCTGCGGGAGCTGCGCCGCCTCATCTACTGCGGGGAGTGGATCGAGAGCCATGTGCTCCACGCCTTCCTGCTGCACCTGCCCGACTTCCTCGGGTACCAGAGCGCCATCCACATGGCGGCCGACCACCGCGCGGCGGTCGAGAAGGCCTTGCGCCTGAAGAAGATAGGCAACGACATCGTCAACCTCATCGGCGGCCGGGAGATCCACCCCATCAACGTCAAGGTAGGCGGGTTCTACAAGGTGCCGACCAAGCGGCAGCTCGAGGAGTTGGTGCCCAACCTGGAGTGGGCGCTCGAGGCGGCCACCTGGGCGGTCGAACTGACCGCCGGGCTGCCCTTCCCCGAGGTCGAGGCGGACTACGAATACGTCTCGGTGTGCCATCCCGACGAGTACCCCTTCAACGAGGGGCGCCTCGTGTCCAACAAGGGCATCGACGTGCCGGTGTCCGAGTGGAACAACGTGTTCGAGGAGGTGCACGTCGCCCGCTCCAACGCCCTGCAGTCGAAGGTGCGGGCGCGGGGCTCCTACCACGTCGGCCCGCTGGCCCGCTACAGCCTCAACTTCGACAAGCTGAGCCCGCGGGTGCAGAAGCTGGCGGCGGCAGCCGGCCTGGGCAAGACCTGCTTCAACCCGTTCAAGAGCATCGTGGTGCGCTGTCTGGAGACGGTGCACGCGGTGGAGGAGGCCCTGCGACTCATCGACGCCTATCGGGAGCCGCCCCGGCCCGACGTGCCCTTCACGGTGAAGGCCGGGGAGGGGCACGGCGCGACCGAGGCGCCCCGCGGCATGCTCTACCACCGCTACCGCCTCGACGACCAGGGCTACATCCTCGATGCGCAGATCTGCCCGCCCACGGCGCAGAGCCAGATGAGCATCGAGGACGACTTGCGCCGGGTGCTGGAGGCCTACATCGACCTGCCCGACGACCAACTCCAGTGGCGCCTGGAGCACGCCGTGCGCAACTACGACCCCTGCATCTCCTGCGCCACCCATTTCCTGAAGGTGGAGATCGATCGTGGGTGATGCCGTCGTCGTGATCGGCGTCGGCAATCCGGATCGAGGGGACGATGGGGTAGGGCCGGAGGTGCTCGCCCGGCTGGCCGGGCGCGTACCAGGCGGCGTGCGTTTGATGCGCCTGGCCGGCGCCGACCCGGCGGAGATCATGGAGGCCTGGTCGGGGTCGGCCGGGGCGATCGTGGTGGACGCCATGGTGTCCGGGGTCGCTCCGGGCACCATCACCCGGTTCGACGCGGTGGCCGGCCCGCTGCCGGCCGGGGTGCGCCTGGCCTCCACACACGTGCTGGGGGCCGAGACGGCGGTGGAGATGGCCCGCGCCCTGGGAAGACTGCCGGGGCGCTTGGTGGTTTACGGGGTGGAGGGCGAGAGCTTCGCCGCCGGGTCGGGCCTGAGCCCGGTCGTGGCGGCCGCCCTGCCGGCGGCGGCGGAGAGGATCCTCGAGGAGGTACGCGGTGCATGAAGCGGGCCTGGCCCGGGACTTGATCAGCAAGGCGGAGGACCTGGCCATCGCCGAGGGCGCCCGCCGGGTCACCGCGGTCACTGTGCGCATCGGCGCGCTGGCCAATGTCACCGGCGAGCACCTGCGCGAGCACTTCGCCGAGGAGGCAAAGGGCACTCTGGCCGAGGGAGCGGTGGTGGAGGTGGTGCAGGGGCCCGACGGAGAGGGGGCCCTCAGCGACCCGCACAGCATGGACCTGCTCCTGGTGGGCATCGAGGTCGAGGAAGGTGGCTGACCGTGTGCCTGGCATTGCCCGGGAAGGTGACCTCCATCGAGGGTGAGGGCATGGAGCGCGCGGCCACCGTCGAGGTTGGCGGGCAGACGCGGCAGGTGAACCTGGCCCTGCTGCCCGAGGCAGAGGTCGGCCAGTGGGTGCTGTTCCAGACCGGCTACGCGCTGCAGGTGCTCCCGGAAGACGAGGTCGAGCAACTGCTGGAGCTGATCGGCGAGGTCGAGAAGTTCATGTAGCCGCAGCCTCTCCGCGGCTGCCGGGGAGGCGTGGCGCGAAGGGCGATTCCCGGTTCCCGGCTCCGCTACGCCGTTGTAGGTGTCGCCGTGAGCCTATTGTCGCCTCAGGGATCCAACACCAGAGAGGAGCAGCCCCATGGGCGTGTTCAAGCAGATCAAGGACATGAAGAACGTCGTCGCCCAGGCCCCGGGCATGGTGGAGCAGGCGCAGAAGATGGCGCAGCAGGCGCAGCAGATGCAGGCGGCCCAGATGCAGGCGGCGCAAATGCAGGCGGCGCAGATGGGGGCCACCCCCGGCGGCTCGGTCGATCCGGCCCTGCTGGCACCGATCGCCGGGATCTCCCTGGAGAGGTACGCGCAGTTGGCGAAGTCGATCGGCGAGCGCAAGCTGGACCAGGCCGGCGTAGAGAGCTTCGTCAAGCTGCAAGGCCATTCCCCCGAGGACTGGCAGGCCGCCTACGACGGGTGGAATGCCCGCTTCAAGGGGAACATGCCGCTCTCGGTTCACTTCGGGAACCTGTACCAGCAGGCCCGTTCCCTCTGACGGGAGGCTGCGCATGGGTTTCTTCAAAGATGTCAGGAAACTGACCAAGCAAGCCAAGGAGATCGACAAGACCTTTGATCCGGGCGCTCAGATGCGCCAGGCCCAGGAGGCCATGCAGTCCGCCAGTGTGATGATGGAGCAGCAGACCGCCGCCGCCCGGCTGGCGGCGACCGGCGACCCGGCCACGGCTCAGGTGAACGTGGCCCGCGACACCGGCCAGATGATCAACATGCAGCCTGTCATCGAGTTGAACCTCCTGGTCTTCCTGGAGGGCCAACCGCCTTACCCGGTGACGTTGCGCCAGGTGGTGCCGCTCGCTCAGATGGGGCGGCTCACCAGCGGCTCCCGGCTGGCCGTCAAGGTGGACCCCGCTGCCCGCGAGACGGTTTGGATCGACTGGGCTGCCTCCTAGCGACAGGCTGTCCCCGCTTTTCCGGAAGGCCCGGCTCGCCGGGCCTTCCGTGCTATGAGGGCCTGAGGCTCAGCCGGCCGTCAGCGGCGGCTCCACCTGGATGGCCGCGTCGTCGGGCCGGGAGAGACGCAGGCGGGTGAAGATGGTGGCGAGCATATCGCCTGCCCCGGCCATGTCGGAGAGGCCGAACAGCTCGCGGGCATCGGCCAGGTCCGTTTTCTCTTCCACATCGATCTCCACCACCCACCCGCCGTCCATCGCTCTGGCCACGTCGTAGTGGGTGACCCGCGCCGCCCGCCCGGGCGAGTAGCCGAGCGCCTCGAGGTCGCCGAGGTCGGCGGCGAGGTCGGCGCGGAGGACGGCCACGCCATCGAGGAAATCGGGGGTGCCGGCGGCTTCGGGGAGGCGGTGGAAGCCGGTGCTCTCCCAGAAGAGGGGGTGTCCGGGGCAGAGGGGCAGGTCGGCGAGGGCGGAGGGGTGGCGAAG
>Ga0316620_10001376_pt1 | contig 10482 bp, 10 predicted proteins | sample OWC_Aug_M1_C1_D5_FD_207651 | JGI IMG/M metagenome (GOLD analysis project Ga0316620, IMG submission 207651) | Wetland soil microbial communities from Old Woman Creek delta, Ohio, United States - OWC_Aug_M1_C1_D5_B | ecosystem: Environmental > Terrestrial > Soil > Wetlands | place: USA: Ohio...
GCCGACGTGGAAGCGCTTGCGGCGCGGACGCTCCACGCGTTCGGTGCGGTGCACGTCGTCTGCAACAACGCGGGGATCGCCCCGCTCGGCGTCGTGTGGGAGAACACCGTCGCCGACTGGCAGTGGACGCTCGGCGTGAACCTGTGGGGCGTGATCCACGGCATCCACGCCTTCGTGCCGGCGATGCTGCGGGGCGGGGAGGAGGGGCACGTGGTGAACACGGCCTCGCTCGCGGGCTTCATCTCCGCGCCCTACGTCGCCCCCTATCACGTGACCAAGCACGGGGTGGTGACGCTCTCGGAGTCGCTGCACTACGAGCTCGCGGCGGTCGGCGCCCGGATCAAGGTGTCGGTGCTCTGTCCGGGCTACGTGGCGACCCGCATCGCGGAGTCGACGCGCAACCGTCCGGCCGGGCTGCGCGCGGCGGTCGAGTCCCAGGGCGGCCGCCCGGAGGCCGCCGGGATGGCGGAGGCGATCCGCCGGCGCGTCGCCTCGGGCCTTCCGCCGGCGGAGGTGGCGGCGCAGGTGCTGCGCGCGATCCGGGAGGAGCGCTTCTGGGTCTTCACCCACCCCGGGATGAAGGCGCTGATCGACCAGCGACACGCCGACGTGATGGCGGAGCGCAATCCCGAGGCGCGGCCCTACTGGGTCAGGGAGTCGTAGGCGTCTCGGGCCACGCCTCCTGCAGCGCGCGCAGCCCCGCCACCGCCACCGGCCAGCCGCCGTAGTGCGCGAGGTGGATCATCAGCTCCACCAGCTTCTCGCGCGGGATCCCCACGTTGCGCGCGCCGCGCAGGTGCAGCCGGAGCTCCTGCTCCCGATTGAGCACGGTGAGGGCGGCGAGCGTCACCAGGCTGCGCTCGGCGAGCGCGAGCCCGGGGCGGTTCCAGATCTCGCCGAAGAGGTGCTCGAGGGTCACGCGCACGAAGCCCGGCTCGAGGCTCGCCACCGGCGGCTCCACCCCGAAGAGCTCCCGGAAGCGTGCCACCCCGCGGGCGTAGCGGTCGTCGTCGGTCATCCCATCCTCCTGCACGCAGGTCCGTCGCCGCGCCGACCTCCGGCGCGGCGCGCGGCGCCGCTCAGCGCACGACGGCCCCGGGCGGGCGCGGGTTCTCCTCCAGACGGAGCTCCTCGAGGCGGCGCAGCAGCGACTCGCGGATCTCGGGCTGCGCCAGCAGCACGTAGAAGCGCTCGTCGCGCACGGCCTCGAAGACCCGCTCCGCCACCTGCGACGGCGCGAATCCCGCCTCCACGCCGGCCCGCAACGCCTGGTCGAAGGCCACCGTGGCGGCGCTCGCGCTCGGCTTCGGCGGGTCGGAGCGCAGATCGCTCGGCCGGTTGCGCGCGGCGTCGGCGATCCGGGTGCGGATGAAGCCCGGGCAGAGCACCGACACCTTGACCCGGGCGCCGAGCATCGCGAGCTCGTGGTGGAGGGTCTCGGAGAGCGTCACGACGCCGTGCTTGGTCACGTTGTAGACGCTCATGAACGGGTTGGAGGTCAGGCCGGCCATGGAGGCGGTGTTGATCACGTGTCCCTCGTCCTTCTGCTCCAGCAGGATCGGCACGAAGGTCCGCACGCCGTGGATGACACCCCAGAGGTTCACTCCCAGCACCCATTCCCAGTCGGCGAGTGACTGCTCCCAGCTCGCCCCGGCCACGTAGACGCCGGCGTTGTTGAAGACCAGGTGTACGCCGCCGAAGTGCTCGAGGGCGCGGCGCGCGAGGGTCTCCACCTCGGCGGCCTTCGAGACGTCGGTCCGGACCGCCAGCACGCGCGCGCCGGCCTGCGTCATCTCGCGCGCCGTGCCCTCGAGGGCGGCCTCCTCCACGTCGGCCAGCACGATCCGCATGCCCGCCGCGGCGAAGCGCTCGGCGCACGCCCGGCCGATCCCGCTGGCGCCGCCGGTCACCACCGCCACCCGGTCCTGGAAGCGCTGCATGGCTCCTCCTCGCGCCGCACCGCGTCGCGCGGCGTTCGGCGCGCACCTTATCGCACGAAGCGCTCCCGCGAGCCAGCGATCCCGCACCCCCTGCCTCCCGGGCGGGCGTAGGATGGTCCTGAATCGTGCGGGAGGCGGATGGATGGCGGACGAGCTGGCGGCACTGGATGCGACGGCGCAGGCGGAGCGGGTGAGTCGCCGCGAGGTCTCGCCGCGCGAGCTGGTGGAGGCGGCGATCGAGCGGATCGAGAAGGTGGATCCCCGGATCCACGCGGTGATCACGCCGCTCTACGAGAAGGCCCGCGCCGCCGCGGCGTCGGACGCGCTGCCGCGGGGGCCCTTCCGCGGCGTGCCGTTCCTGCTGAAGGACCTCGGCTGCGCCTCCGCCGGCGATCCGCTCCACAACGGAATGCGCGTGCTGCGCGACGTGGGCTTTCGCGCGCCTGGCGACACGTACCTCGCGCGCCGCTTCCGCCGGGCGGGCCTCGTCTTCCTGGGCAAGACCAACACCCCGGAGCTCGGGCTCACCGCCACCACCGAGCCGCTGGCGTACGGCCCGACGCGCAATCCGTGGGATCCCACGCGCTCCGCCGGCGGCTCGAGCGGAGGCTCGGCGGCCGCGGTGGCCGCGGGTCTCGTGCCCGCCGCCCACGCCAACGACGGCGGGGGCTCGATCCGGATCCCGGCCAGCGCCTGCGGCCTGGTCGGTCTGAAGCCCACGCGGGGCCGTGTCTCCCTCGGGCCGGACGTCGGCGAGTCCTGGCACGGCCTCGCGATCGAGGGCGTGGTGACCCGCTCCGTGCGCGACACCGCGGCGTTCCTCGACGTCATGGCGGGGCCCGAGCCCGGCGATCCCTACGTGGCTCCGCCGCCGGAGCGGCCCTGGCGGGACGCGCTCGCGCGTCCGCCGGGGCGGCTGCGGATCGGCCTTCTCGACCGCACGCCCGCCGGCGATCCGCCGCTCCACGCGGAATGCGCGACCGCGGTGCGCGATGCGGCGCGCCTCCTCGAGTCCCTCGGCCATGCGGTCGAGCAGGGCGCGCCGGCGGCGATCGACGATCCCGAGCTCTCGCCGCGCTTCCGCACCCTCCTCGGCGCCCACACGGCGGCCACCCTGGGCATGATCGGGGCGGCGCTCGGGCGCGCCATCGGGCCGCAGGACGTGGAGCCCTGGACCTGGACCCTGGCGGAGCTCGGCCACGCCACCTCTGCAGAGGCCTATCTCGACACCGGCGAGTGGATGAACCGCTACAGCCGCGCCATGGCGGCCTGGTGGAGCGAGGGCTTCGATCTGCTGCTGACGCCGACGCTCGCAGCGCCGCCGCCGGCGCTCGGCACCCTCGTCGCCGCACCCGAGGCGCCGCTCGCCTACTGGGACCGGCTGATGCAGTACATCCCCTTCACGCCGCCCGCCAACCTGACGGGCCAGCCCGCGATCTCGCTTCCGCTGCACTGGAGCGAGGCCGGGCTCCCGATCGGGGTGCAGCTCGTCGCGGCCTACGGCCGCGAGGACCTGCTGCTCTGCGTCGCGGCGCAGCTCGAGGAGGCGCGGCCCTGGCGCGGGAGGCGTCCTCCCATCCACGCCTGAGGCCCGGCGGCGGGCCGCCGGGCCGCGCGCTTCGCCTGCGCGAGAGGAGGAGCCCATGTCGCGATCGCTCGTGCTCGCCACCGCCCTGCTCGGTGCCGCGCTGGCTGCGGCCCTCGTCGCCCCCGCTCCTGGGCCGGCCCCCGGGCCGCACGCGGCGCCCGAGCTCGGCGCGAGGGAGACGCGACTCCTTCTCGCCGACGAGGCCCCCCCGCTCCCCGGCGACGAGCCCGTCTGCTGCCTGATCGACACGCCGGCGGGCTGCACGGGCTGCGGGAAGGGCGAGAGCTGCGTGTACCAGACGATGAGCGCGCACCAGTGCGTGCTCGTGGTCTACGGTACGCGCTGCGACGATCGCTACTGTGCCAAGGGGAAGCCCTGAGGCAGGGAGGACGCGATGAAGTTCGGCGCCATGATCGCCACCCACATCGACGACTGGCGTCTGCTCCAGTACGCGGAGTCGCTGGGCTACGACCACGGCTGGGTGCCCGACTCGCAGATGATCTGGTCGGATTGCTACGCCGTGCTCGCCCTGGCGGCGGCCCACACCTCGCGCATCCGGCTCGGGACGGGCGTCGCCATCGCGCCGACCCGGCTCGCGCCGGTGACCGCGCACTCCATCGCCACCATCAACCGGATCGCGCCGGGACGGATCTTCCTCGGCATCGGGACCGGTCACACCGCGATGCGCGTGATGGGCATGCCGCCGATGAAGCCCTCGGAGTTCGCGGAGTACCTCCGGGTGGTGCGCGCGCTCCTCTCCGGCGAGGAGGTGGAGTACCGCCACGGCGGCATGACGCGGGCCATCCGCTTCCTGCATCTCGACCGCCACTTCATCGACGTCGAGCACGCGATCCCGATCTACGTGGCGGCCAACGGGCCGGGGGCGCTGCGCGCGGCCGGAGCCTACGGCGACGGGCGGATCTCCGCGCTGCACGAGCCGCCCGAGCTCACCCGCCAGAGCCTCGCGCTGGTGGCGGAGGGCGCCTCGCGCGCCGGGCGCGCGCTGGCGCCCGACTTCCACACCGCGGCGCTCACCACCGCCGTGGTGCTCGAGCCGGGGGAGCGCCTCGGCTCGGAGCGCGTGATCGACGAGTGCGGCTCGCAGGTCGCGGCGGCGCTCCACTACCTCTACGAGGTGCATCAGAAGTCCGGCGACGACTCCGTGATCCCCGGGCCCGTGGCCTCGGTGTACGAGGCCTATCGCGCCCACGTGGAGAAGATGCAGACCCCGCCGCAGAAGCGATACCTCCAGCTCCACGAGGGGCACTGCACGTTCCTCGTGCCGGAGGAGCGGCGCTTCGTGACGCCGGAGACGATCCGGACCTTCTGCCTGGTGGGCGAGCCGGACGAGATCCTGCAGCAGCTCCGCGCCGCCGAGCGGGCGGGGCTGCGCGAGATCACGCTGCTCCCGCCGATGGACCACGCGCGGAAGGTCTTCCGCGACTTCGCGGAGAAGGTGATCGCACGCTGGTAGGGAGGAAGCATGGCGAACGCGGCACGGGCAACGGGCCTGAAGGGCAAAGTGGCGCTGGTGACGGGGGCCGCGCGCGGCATCGGGCGCGGGATCGCCCTCGGGCTGGCGGAGGCCGGAGCGGACGTGGTGCTGGCCGACCTCGCGACGGAGGGCGAGAGCTGGACCTACCGCCTGGCGGGGAAGGGCGAGCTCGAGGCCGCCGCCAAGGAGGTGGAGGCGCGCGGCGTGCGCGCGCTCGCCGTGGCCTGCGACGTCCGGCGCGCGGACCAGGTGGCGGCGCTGGTGGCGGGGGCGCTGCAGGGCCTCGGGCGCCTCGACGTGGTGGTGAACAACGCCGGGGTCGTCCACTTCGGCGCGCTCGCGGACTTCGACGAGCGTCGCTGGGAGCAGCTCTTCGACGTGAACGTGAAGGGCGTCTTCCTGGTGTGCAAGGCCGCCATTCCCCATCTGGTGCGGAGCGGTGGCTGCATCGTGAACGTCGCCTCGGTGGCCGGGAAGCGCGGCTACGCTGGCGGCACCGGCTACTGCGCCAGCAAGTTCGCGGTGGTCGGGCTGACCCAGGCGCTGGCCGCCGAGCTCGGTCCCCAGGGCGTGCGCGTGAACGCGGTCTGCCCCGGGATCCTCGCCACCGCGATGTGGAACGACCACCTCTCCGACGTGCTCGGCGCCGCCAGCGGGAGCCGCGGGCGCGAGGCCTTCGACGCCGCGGTGCAGCGCTTCGTCCCGCTCGGTCGCGAGCAGACACCGGAGGATGTCGCCGGGGCGGTGCTCTATCTGGCCACGGCTCCCAACGTATCGGGGATCGCGCTCAACGTGGCCGGCGGGATGGAGGGCTGGTAGCGCGCACGGCGCCGCGGGAAGTCGACGACGCGTCGGCGGGGCGCCGCCGGAAGTCGACGCAGCGTCGGAGCCCCGGCCCTTCCGACCCGGGGCTCGGGCTGGTATAAGCGGGAGAGCGGCCGCTCCCGGCCGCGCGAGGAGGCCAGCATGCACGTCGGCATGGCCGTGATCTTCCAGGGCGAGGGCGAGGGGCGCACCGATCGCAACGTCTACCGCAACGAGCTGCGGCTCGGGGACCTGGCGGAGCCGCTCGGCTTCGGATCGCTCTGGGGCGTGGAGCACCACTTCACGGACTACACGATGTGCCCGGACGTGCTGCAGTACCTCACCTACTTCGCCGGCCGCACCCAGAAGATCCAGCTCGGCTCGATGGTCGTGGTGCTTCCCTGGCACCAGCCGATCCGCGTCGCCGAGCAGGTGGTGATGCTCGACCACATGTCGAACGGCCGCATGATCCTCGGCATCGGTCGCGGCCTAGGTCGCGTGGAGTTCGAGGGCTTCGGCGTGCGCCAGGACGAGAGCCGCGAGCGCTTCGTGGAGTACGCGCAGCTCGTGCTGGAAGGGCTCGAGAAGGGCTACTGCGAGTTCCACGGCAAGTACGTGGAGCAGCCGCGTCGCGACCTGCGCCCGCGGCCCTTCAAGTCGTTCCGCGGCCGCACCTACGCAGCGGCGGTTTCGCCGGAGTCGTCGATCATCATGGCGCGGCTCGGGATCGGGATCCTGGTGATCCCCCAGAAGCCGTGGGAGCTCGTCGCCAACGAGCTCAACGACTACCGGCGCGTCTTCCGCGAGACCAACGGCCTGGAGGCGCCGCCTCCCATCGTCGCCGGCTGGACCTACTGCGACGAGAACGCCGACCGCGCCGCAGAGATGGCCCACCGCTACATCGGCGGCTACTACCGCTCGGTGGTGCGCCACTACGAGCTGGTGGGCGATCACCTGACGAAGATGAAGGGCTACGAGTCCTACGCCGAGATGCAGCGCAAGACCAGCGCCGAGGGCGGCGTGGACGCGATGACCGACTTCTTCACCAATCTCCAGATCTGGGGCACGCCGGAGCAGTGCTTCGAGAAGATCATGGACATCCAGCGCCGCACGGGCGCCGAGGCGTTCAACGGCGTCTTCAGCTACGCGGGCATGCCCTACGACCTGGCCGAGGCCAACCTGAGGCTCTTCGCGAGCGAGGTGATGCCCGAGCTGAAGAAGCAGGTCCCGATCCAGGACCAGCTGATCGCCCGGGCGGGGGTCGGCGAGGCGGCCGACGCGAGCGCCTTCCGTCTCCCGATCTGACGCGCGTCCATCCACGCAAGGCCTGCGATGGCGGTTCCCGCGTACGACTGGCTCGCCCACCATCGCCGGCGCACGCCGCGCAAGCTCGCGCTGGTGGACCTCCACAGCGGCCGGCGCTTCACCTGGGCGGAGTTCGACGCCCGCGCGGGCCGGCTCGCGCGCTTCCTGGCCGAGGGCCTCGGCGTGGAGCGGGGCGCGCGGGTGGCGGTGCTCGCCCCCAACACCAGCGACGTCTTCGAGGTGCAGTTCGCCTGCGCGAAGCTCGGGGCGGTCTTCGTCCCGCTGAACTGGCGCCTGGCCCTGCCCGAGCTCGAGTTCATCGTGGCGGACGCCGAGACCCAGGTCCTGATCCACGATCGCGAGTTCACCGACGTGGGCGAGGCCCTCGCGACGGCGTGCCGGGTGCCGCACCGCGTGGAGCTCGCGGGCGACGTCGGGGACAGCCCGTACGAGCGCGGGATCGCGGACGCCGGGAGCCCGCGCGAGGCCGTGCCCCTGACCCACGACGACGTGTCGAGCCTGCTCTACACCTCGGGGACCACGGGGCGGCCGAAGGGCGCGCTCATCACCCACGGCATGACCTTCTGGAACGCCGTCAACCTCGGCGGTCCCGCGCTCGTGACTCCCCGCTCGGTGGGCCTGACGGTGCTGCCGCTCTTCCATACCGGGGGACTCAACTGCTACGCGAACGTGATCCTGCACGCCGGGGGCACGGTCTGGGTGATGCGGAGCTGGGATCCCGACGCCGCGTTGCGCCTGCTGGAGGATCCGGGGCAGGGCCTCACGCACTTCTTCGGAGTGCCTGCCCACTACCTCTTCATGAGTCAGCATCCCCGCTTCGGTGCGGCGGACCTGCGTCATCTCTCGATCTGCGGCGTGGGCGGCGCCCCCGTCCCCCTGCCGCTGCTCGAGATCTGGGCCGGGCAGGGCGTTCCGCTGCAGCAGGGCTACGGCATGACGGAGACCAGCCCGAGCGTGCTCGTGCTGGACGCCGACCAGGCGGTGCGCAAGCTCGGCACCACCGGGCTCCCCGTGCTCCACACGCAGGTGCGTCTGGTGGGAGAGGAGGGCCGGGACGTGGCTCCTGGGGAGGTGGGGGAGCTCTGGGTGAAGGGCCCCAACGTGACGCCGGGCTACTGGCGGCGCCCGGAGGCCACCGCCGAGGCGATCACCGACGGCTGGCTGCACACCGGCGACGCCGCCCGGGTGGACGACGAGGGCTACTACACCATCGTGGATCGCTGGAAGGACATGTACATTTCGGGCGGCGAGAACGTCTACCCCGCCGAGGTCGAGTCGGTGGTCTACGGCCTGGACGGCGTGGCCGAGGTGGCGGTGATCGGCGTCCCCGATCCGCGCTGGGGCGAGGTGGGCCGAGCGGTGGTGGTGCGGCGCGAGGGCGCGCGCCTGGACGAAGAGGCCGTGCTCGCGCACTGTCAGGGTCGGCTGGCGCGCTACAAGATCCCCCGCTCGGTGGTCTTCGTGAAGGAGCTGCCGCGCAACGCGGCGGGGAAGGTGCTGAAGCGCGAGCTGCGCTCGCAGCTCGGCGGGCCGCGGGCCTGAGGAGGGATGCCGTGCGGGTGCAGGAGCTCTTCGACCTGAGCGGGCGGACGGCGCTCGTGACCGGCGGCGGGCGCGGCATCGGTCGCCACATCGCGCTCGGCCTGGCGGAGGCGGGCGCCGACGTGGTGGTCGCGTCGCGCAAGCTCGCGAACTGCGAGGCGGTCGCCAAGGAGATCGAGGCCCTGGGGAGGCGGGCCTGGGCGGTGCCGGCGGATCTCTCGAAGCCCGAGGAGATCGATGCCCTGGCCGAGCGCACCCTGGCCGCCGTGGGCCGGCTCGACGTGCTGGTGAACAACGCCGGCGTCACCTGGGGCGCGCCCGTCCTCGAGTATCCGATGTCCGCCTGGGACAAGGTCTACAACGTGAACGTGCGGGGCCTCTGGCAGCTCTCCCAGCGGATCGCGCGGCACATGCGCGACGCCGGAGGCGGCGCGATGATCCACGTGACCTCGATCGGCGGCTTCCGCGGGGCCCCGGACGCGATGCAGCCGGCCGTCGCCTACAACTCGAGCAAGGGCGCCGTGATCACCCTGACCAAGGACATGGCGATCAAGCTCGCGCCCTTCGGGATCCGGGTGAATGCGCTGGCCCCGGGCCCCTTCCTCACCGACATGTTCAACCACGTGCGGCGCGATCCCGCCCGGCTGAAGGCGCTGGAGGCGAGCGTCCCGCTGCGACGCACCGGCGGCGAGGACGACATCAAGGGCGCGGCCGTCTTCCTGGCCAGCCCGGCCGCAGCCTACGTGACGGGACACGTGCTGGCGGTGGACGGCGGAATCCTCGCCGGCTAGCAGAGGGACGATGCGGAAGGCCTGTCTCGAGAGCCCTGCCATCGCGCAGCAGCCGGTCTCGCCCGGGCGCGCCGCGTGAGCCGCCTCGCGGGGAAGGCGGCGCTGGTCACCGGCGCCGGCCGCGGCGTCGGTCGCGCGATCGCACGCAAGCTCGCCGCCGAGGGCGCGCGGGTGCTCGCGAACGATCTCGACGAGGCGCCGGCCCGCGAGACCGTGGAGCCGATCCTGGCGGCGGGCGGCGAGGCCGCCGTGCTCGCGGGCGACGTGGCGGCGCCCGACTTCGGCGAGCGCGCCGTGGCCACCGTGCTGGAGCGCTTCGGACGCCTCGACATCGTGGTGAACAACGCCGGCTACATCTGGAACACCACGATCCAGAAGACCCTGGACGAGCAGTGGTACGCGATGCTCGACGTCCACGCCACGGCGCCCTTTCGCATCCTGCGCGCCGCCGCCCCCTACCTGAGAGAGGCCTCGGCCCGCGAGCGCGCGGAGGGTCGCGTGGTGCACCGCAAGGTGGTGAACGTCTCCTCCATCTCCGGGCTCTACGGCGCCGCCACCCAGATCGCCTACTCCGCCGCCAAGTCGGCACAGGTCGGCATCACGCGCACGCTCGCGAAGGAGTGGGGACGCTACGCCGTGAACGTGAACTGCGTGGCCTTCGGCTACATCGAGACCCGGCTGACGCAGCCCCTCGGGCAGGGCGAGGCGCGGATCGAGGTCGGCGAGCGCTCGCTCAAGGTCGGGCTCGACCCCGGCTGGATCGAGCGGATGCGGGAGCTGATCCCGCTCGGGCGCCCTGGCACTCCGGAGGAGGCGGCGGGCGCCGTCTATCTCCTGTGTATCCCGGAGTCGGACTACGTGAGCGGCCAGGTCCTGGTGGCCGGCGGCGGCCTCCTGCTCTGAGCCGGGGTTCGGGCCGCGGCGCCGGGCCGCGGCGCCACGCGGGGAGGGCGCGTGCAGCGCTTGCAGCTCGATCTCCTCGATTTGCCGCCCGCC